>Ga0210405_10000886_pt1 | contig 37198 bp, 35 predicted proteins | sample IncBWH11MmetaG_FD_155492 | JGI IMG/M metagenome (GOLD analysis project Ga0210405, IMG submission 155492) | Forest soil microbial communities from Barre Woods Harvard Forest LTER site, Petersham, Massachusetts, United States - Inc-BW-H-11-M | ecosystem: Environmental > Terrestrial > Soil >... | reverse complement strand
GCTTCGGCGTCAAAGGCTGCGGCGAGGTCGGCACCATCGGGTCGCCCGCGACCGTGATCAATGCCGTGGTCGATGCGCTGTCGCATCTGGGCGTCAGTCATGTCGACATGCCGGCAACGCCAAGCCGTATCTGGCGCATCATTCACAACAGCGCCAATCAGCTGCGCGCAGCCGAATAGGAGCAGGCGATGAAGGACTTTTCATACTACAAGCCATCTACGGTGTCCGAGGCTGTCGCCATGCTGGCGGCCAGCGGCGAGAACCGGCCCCTTGCCGGCGGCATGACACTGCTGCCGACCATGAAAATGCGGCTCGCGTCGCCAACGGCCATAGTCGATCTGGCGGCGCTGCCTGGGCTGACCGCGATTACGGTCGGTGGCGGCAGCGTGACCATCGGCGCGATGACGACACATGCCGAGGTCGCTGCTTCGGCTGAGATCAAGGCAGCGATCCCCGCCCTCGCCACGCTCGCCGCCCTGATCGGCGATCCTCAGGTCCGGCATCGTGGCACCATCGGCGGATCGATGGCCAACGCCGACCCTTCGGCGGACTATCCCGCAGCAGCGGTTGGCCTTGGAGCGACGATCGTCACGGATCGTCGCGAGATCGCCGCGGACAGCTTTTTCACGGCGATGTTTCAGACTGCGCTCGAATCCGATGAGATCATCCTGGCCGTCCGCTTTCCGATCCCGGACGCGGCCGGTTATGTCAAGTTTAGGAGTCAGGCATCGCGGTTCGCGCTGGTTGGCGCCTTCGTGGCGCGTTTCGGCGGCACCGTGCGCGTCGCGATTACTGGGGCTGGGCCGGTGGTATTTCGATCCAGGGACATCGAGGATGCGCTGGCGGCCAACTTTTCCCCCGAGGCGCTGGCGCGGATTTCGATTGCGCCGTCAGGATTGAACTCCGACATCCATGCCGACAGCGAGTATCGCGCCCATCTGGTGGTGGTGATGGCCCGCCGGGCTGTCGGACAGGCCCTCGGACACGAGCCATCTTGACGCAGCCGCTGTGCGACGTGTTGCCCAACGAGGCGGCGGGCGGTTACGGAGATGGCGCTTTATTCGGCCGCCTCCGGGAGTGCAGGCCGTGTCGAGGCGTTCGCCGTCTCGGCGGCGAACTCGAGACGGCTGGAATCCGAGCCCAGATAGCTCTCGAGATAATTAAACAGCGCATCGATGGCCGCGAGGTTGCGGCCGGCCGCCCGGTAGAGCAGCAGATCGACCGGCGGCAATAGCGGAAAACCCTCATTCGCGCCGATTTCGCGCAGGCCGGGCGTCAGCGCGCTGCGGCCCAGCACAGTCACCGCCATGCCGGCGAGGGCGGCTGCCTGCAACCCTACGGCGCTGGCGCTGACACAGGTGATCTTCCAATTGCGCCCGATCCGCTCCAGCTTGTCGATCGCATGCTCCCGATAGATGTTGCCGGCCGGCAGCACCGCCAGCGGCACCGGATCGACCCAATGCGCGTCGGAATCAGCGCCGACCATCCAAATCAACTGCTCCTGGCCGACGACTTTGCCTCCGGAGAAACCCTCCATCTTGGTGACTAGCGCGAGATCGATCTCTCCGCGGCGGACAAGTTCAACAAGCGGTGTTGACAGTTCGCAGCGTAGCTCGACCTGCACTTTTGGAAACGCCTTGCGAAAGCGGCTCAGAATCGCGGGCAGAACGAAGGCTGCGTAAAGATCCGGCGTGCCCAAGACCACGGTCCCCTCGACGTCCGGCGAGGCCAGCCGCTGCAGCATCTCGTCGTGAAGCCGGAGGATGGATTTTGCGTAGGATAGGACGAGGTCACCGTCGTCGGTGAGAAGTTGGCGGCGCCCCTCGTGGCGCAGCAGCGTCGTGTTGATCAGTTCTTCTAGTCGCTGCAACTGCAGCGTGATCGCGGGCTGGGTCCGCCCAAGTTGCCGCGCGGTAACGGTGATGCTGCCGGTCTGAACCACCGACACGAATGACCTTAGCATACGAATATCGAGGCTTATCAATGGCATATCCAATTGCCTCCCTCTTGGAGGACAATGCACTTCTTGTGCCATTGGAATACGGTCCCAGATTTCGGGTGCCGGCCCGTATGCCCTGAATGGTCGAATAGAGGGGCTCGATCATACGCGTCGTTTTGCCCTGTCTGGGCCATATTCTTCAGCGCGTCTCCATGAGGTCCACCACATTCTCGCCCCGCGGGCGCGGCTTAGCTGCAATAGTGTTGCCGTTGCGCTTCGCGTTGATCAGTTCAGTCAGTGCTTCCTCGTAGTGGTCCTCAAACTTCTCAGGGTCGAAGTCGGCTGCTCGCTGATTGACGATATGCTTCGCCAAATCGAGCATGTCTTTCGTGACCTTCACGTCTTGGATGTCGTCGAAGTATTCCTTCTCGTCCCTGACTTCGTAGGGATATCTCAAGAGCGTGCCCATCAGGCCCTTTTCCAACGGCTCCAGGCCGACGATGACCCGGCCATAGCGGGCCGCAATCTCGTGGGCACAAGCCAAATACAGGCCTTCCTTGCCACCAAAATAGTACTTGAGGGCCGGCAGGTTGACGCCTGCATCGTCGGCGATCTGCCGGGTCGTTGCACCCTTATCCTCAGAGCATTTCGCCGGCTGCAGCATAAGCAGAAATATCCCGCTCCAAAATCCGTCCGGCCCCCTTGTTGCCGACGATCACGCCATCACGTGCAACAACCTCGCCTCGGGCGATCGTCATCACCGGCCATCCGATAACCTCGAAGCCCTCCCACGGAGTGTAGTCAGCGCCGTGATGTAGCTTCTCTTGTCGGATCGTCTCGCGACGGTGTGGATTCCACAGTGTGATATCAGCGTCGAAGCCGACGCCGATCGACCCCTTTCGGGGGTAGAGACCGTACATTTTGGCGTGATTGGTTGAGGTCAACTCGACAAACCTATTCAGCGAAATTCGGCCCGCTGAGACTCCCTCCGAAAACAGGATAGGCAGCCGCGTTTCGATACCGGGAATGCCGTTCGGTACCCAGCGAAACGACGTCCTGGCTTTGGGCATGAGCTTGCCTTCGCTGCTTTCGTATCGGAACGGGCAGTGATCAGAGGAGAAGGTCTGGAACACGCCCTGTTGCAGGCCTTCCCAGATCGCCGCTTGGCTGGCCGAATCGCGAGGCGGCGGCGAACAGACGTATTTCGCGCCTTCCATATTCAGGCCTTGGAGATCGTCCGCCGTCAGCGTCAGATATTGCGGGCAGGTCTCGGCATAAACTTTCAGGCCCCGCTGCTGCGCCCAACGAATTTGCTCCATGGCTTCGCGACCCGACACGTGAACAATCATGATCGGCACGTCGATCAGTTCGGCGTGGCTGATCGCGCGGTGCGCCGCTTCACGCTCAACCAGTTCCGGACGAGAGGCCGCGTGAAAATACGGAGAGGTCTGTCCGGCACGCTCTAATCTGTCGGTCATGTATTTGATAGCGTCATACCCTTCCGCATGCACCATTACCAGCGCGCGCTCACGGCGCGCCACCTCGAACACATCGAGCAACTGCCGATCGTTCAGCACCAGATCGTCGTAGGTCATGAACACCTTGAACGAGGTGTAACCGGCCTTCAGCAGCGCCGGCAGCTCCTGTCCGAGAACCTCGGGCGTGGGGTCGGAGATGATCAAGTGAATAGAGACATCGATGAGGCATTCGCCCTCTGCCTGGCGCACGTAATCCTCGACGCATCGGCGCAGACTCGTGCCGCGCTGTTGCAGGGCGAACGGCATGATGCAGGTATTGCCGCCAGCGGCGGCGGCGGCGGTCGCGGACGCGAAATCATCCGCCATCACGATACCGGGGCCGGAAGGTTGGGCGATATGCACATGGCTGTCGATTCCGCCCGGGAGCACCAATAGCCCCGAGGCGTCGATCTCGCGACTCGCTCCTTCGATCTCGGCGGCAACCGCTACTATGCGTCCCGCCCGGATCCCGACATCCGCGCGAAACGTATCGGAAGCCGTCACAACGGTGCCGCCACGAATGGCAAGATCAAAATCAGACATTTGTGTCTCTCCCGTCGACCGGTGCAGAGTTCGGGCCGCGGTCTACCCGCCGTCCATCATAAGTTGGTGCCGGTCACTAAACTCGCATCATCGCTGGCAAGAAACAATGCCGTCCGTCCCACGTCGTCGGATCGTCCAAGATCAGTTAGCTTGACGGCGTCCTCTGCATGAACTTTCGCAAAGCGTCGGTTCGCGTCCAGTCGATATCGCCATTAACGATAGACACGCCATAGTCTTTTTCCGCGGTCCCGAGCGTCAGATAGCCATCGCGGACATCGTCGCGGACGGCATTCGGGTCGCGCTTCGCGGGCGAGCCATAGCCGCCGCCGCACGGACCGTGGGCGGCGAGGCGATCACCCGCTTTGACCTTATGATAGGGAATCTTGGAGACCATTTCGGTTACGCCGCGCCGAGCGGTTTGCAGTTCCAGCCGTCCCGTGAATCCGTCGGCGCCGCCACCGTGTCCCCAAGGCCGGTATTTGTGGCCCTCGCCTTCAATTGAGAACCCCCCGTCCGCCAGGAATTCGAATTCGCGGATCGTTCCAATTCCGCCGCGCCACTGGCCTGCGGCCACGGCATCATCGCGCAATTCGTAGCGGGTTATGCGCAGCGGCAGATGCGTCTCCATGTCCTCGATCGGGTTGTTGCGCGTGTTGGCGTAGAGCGTATCGACGGCGTCCATGCCGTCGAGGCCGTAACGGCCACCATAGCTTCCTTCCAGGATTTCCATGTGCACCCAGTGCTGTCCGCCGTTCAGCCCGCTGAAGGCAACGACGCGCAGATTGCCGATGCCCGCGCTGACCTGCTTCGGCACGATCGGCGCCAGCGCCTTCATTACGGTGTCGGCGAGTTGGTTGCCCGAGCAGAACCGTGCGATGACGGGTGCGGGAAAATCCGGATTGGCGAGCGTGCCCTTCGGCACGGTAATCGTGATCGGCCGCGTCAGTCCACTGTTCTGAGGGACGACGCCATAAACGACGCTGTCGAGCAGGATCGAGCGCAGTGTCAGCCAGATGGCGCAATCAACCGTGCCTTCAAGCGGCATGTTGATCGGCTTGTCGGCAATTTGGGGCGCGGTGCCGGTGAGATCGACGGCGAGCGCATCGCCGGCGACCGTGATTGTCACGACCAGCGGCAAATCCTTGCGGCCGGGGTCGGGATCGTCAAGAAAGCCGTCGAGATAAGTCGTCGCGCTGTAGCGCCCGTCAGGGAGATCGCGGATTGCCTGCCGCATGATCCGCTCGGAATAGTCCATCAGGTCCTCGATTGCGGCGCTCACCGTCTCAAGTCCATGCAACTGAACGAGCGCGATGTATCGCTCCGCTCCGATGCGCGCGGCATTGATCTGCGCCTCCATATCGCCGACGACGAGGTCCGGCGCGCGGATGTTGTCGCGCAGCATTTGCCACACGGCGTCGTTGCGCCGGCCCGCGTCAAACACCTTGATCGCTTTGAATTGCAGCCCTTCTGCGTAGGTATCCACCGCGTCGACGATGCCGCAGCTTCCGGGCGTCAGTGCCCCGATGTCGAGATGGTGCGCGGTCGTCGCGGCAAAGCCGATGAGCTGATCGCCGAAGAAGATCGGGACGCAGAATGCGACGTCGGGCCCGTGCGATGCGCCACCGTAGGGGTCATTGTGCATGATGACATCGCCCGGCCGGAAGATATCGCCGCGGCTCTCGAACTGCTTACGGATGCCGTGGATGTATCCCGGGATCGGTCCGGACTGCAGCGGCGTGCTCATGCGGCATTCGCACAATTGCCGGCCCTGCGCGTCGGTAAGCGCGGTGCCGAAATCTTCCGACTCGCGGATGATACTCGAGTAGCTCATCCGCATCAGCTTGTGGCCCATCTCCGCCGCGATGCTGTCGAGCGCGCCGTGGATTACCGCCGCGGTGATCGGATCGATTCGCTGCGCTGATGTAGTTGCGATCATGACGCGGCTCCCAAGGTGATGATGATATTACCGGCCTCGTCGGTGACGGCGTCGGCTCCTGGCGGGATGACGGTGGTGCTGTCGGTCTGCAGGACAATCGCGGGCGCCGGTATGCGCACGCCGGCGCCCAGCCTTTCGCGGCGGTAGAATGTCGTGTCGAACGATGACAGGCGGCCATCCACCCGGAATAAGCAGGGCGCGACCTTGACCCGTGCGTCCTCAAGCAAGCCGCCGCGCGGCATAGACAGCCCTGCGATCTTATCGATGCGGCCCATGCCTATAACGCACGCATTGACGATCTCGATCGCGCTCGCCTCGAACGCCTGACCGTATTCCGACCGATGCGCCGCGTGAAATGCCTGCCAGACCTTTGCAAGATGCTCGGTGGTGATCTCGCCTGGTGGAAACGGCACATGAAGCTCGTAACCTTGGCCGACATAGCGCAAGTCGCCGCGGCGCGCGAAAGAGATCCGCTCGGCGTCGATATGGTCGGCGCGAAATCTTGCCCGCAATGTGGTTTCCATCGTCTGGAAGTCCGCATTGAGCCGGGCGACATCGATGGCGGTGCTCATCTGGAACTGGGTTCGGATCGCGTCGTACTTCAAGTCGGTAGTCAGAAGTCCCATCGCCGAGGTGATGCCCGGATAGGGCGGCACGATCACCTCCTGGATCCCCAGCATCGTCGCGACCTCGACGGCATGCAGCGGGCCTGCGCCTCCGAACGCGACCAGCGCGAACTGTCGCGGATCGACGCCTTTCTGCACTGTGCGCGAGCGGATGGCGTTGGCCATGTTGCTGTTGATGATGGTCAGGATACCCTGGGCGGTCGCGAGCGGATCTAGCCCGAGCTGCACTGCGAGCACACCCACCGCGCGATGCGACGCGTCCGCGTCGAGCGTCATCGCGCCGCCGAGGAAATCCCGCGGATCGAGCCGTCCGAGCACAACATTCGCGTCCGTCACAGTCGGCTCGGTGCCGCCGCGGCCATAGGCCGCGGGCCCGGGAACGGCGCCCGCGCTCCGGGGGCCGACGCGAAACGCGCCGCCATGATCAACATGCGCAATCGAGCCGCCGCCCGCGCCGATGGTGTGCACGTCAATCATCGGCAGTAGCAGGGGAAAGCCAGCGATCGACGCCGAGCGTGCGTCGACCTCCGCGAAGTGCCCGTCGACCACGATCCCGATGTCGGCGCTGGTGCCTCCGATGTCGAAGGTGATCAGCCGCAGCCGGTGTGCCGATTGTCCGACCCACGCTCCGCCAAGCACGCCAGCTGCGAGCCCCGACAAAAGCGTGAGGGCTGGCTTCTCCACCGCCATCGCCGGTGTCGCGACGCCTCCATTCGACGCCATGATGAGCAGATCCGCAGTGAGGCCCGCCCCGCGAAGCGCGCCTTCGAGATGGCCGATGTAGCTGCCGATCTTCGGTCCGATGAAGGCCGCCAGCGCCGCCGTGGTGAACCGCTCGAACTCGCGGAACTGCGGCGCGACCGACGACGATGTCGTAATGAATGCGTGCGGCATATGACGCGCGAGGATCGCGCGCGCGCGATCCTCATGGTCCGGGTTGAGATAGGAGAACAGAAAGCAGACCGCGACGGACTCGACGCCTTCCGCGTTCAGCTCCTCGGCCGCCCGCCGCACGCTCTCTTCATCGAGCGGCTCCAGCTCCTCGCCTCGCGGCGGGATCATGCGGCCCTTCACCACCTTGCGATGGCGCCGCTTCACCAGGGGCCGTGCCTGCCACGGCAACTCCTGCATGATCGAATAGTGTTCGACGCGCTGGTGGCGCGCGATATGGAGAATGTCCCGGAAGCCTTCATTGGTGACGAGGCCGGTGCGGGCGCCCTTGTTCTCCAGCACCGCGTTGGTCGCGGTCGTGGTGCCATGCATCACGTAGGAAATCTCGCGCAGCGGAACGCTGTTCGCCGCGCAGATGGCAAGGATGCCCTGCATTACGCCGTCAGAGGGGTCGTGCGGAGTCGTGGAGACCTTGTGGATCGCTACCGCGCCGGTCGTAGTATCGGCCAGCACGATATCCGTGAAGGTCCCGCCGACGTCGATCCCTAGCGTTTTCATGGAAAGAAGCCCTCCGCCCCGCTAAACAATGTCCTTTGTATCCACATATCTCTTAAACGGCGCCCTTGGGAGTCAATTTTCTGCAGCGTTCGTGTCTCTTGGCGCACCTGCAATCCTAAGGAGGAGTCGAGCCGTCGACTACTACTCGGATAATATGTACAAAGCGAGCCACACTGGGTTGGTACCCCTTCATTCGCGAAGTTGTTCGCCGGACGCGATGAATTGAGAGGCCTAAGGTTTAGGCATCATGCGCCCAAAGAACCATCTTGAATACAAAAGTCGTTTATTCTAATGTTGATCGCCCGCGGACTTGCCACCCGTCCGACCGCCGACCTGGAGTGACTAACGATGGATTCGCGTCGGATGAGTGCTCCACCGGTGACGGCGTGAGCAGCGAAGTCATTCTTCAGGCAATCGTCACCGGGGTTCTGCTCGGCGGCGTCTACAGTCTAATCTGCACCGGCCTGACGCTTACCTTCGGCGTGATGCGCATCATCAACTTCGCGCACGGCGAATTTCTGATGGTCGCGATGTATGCAAGCTACTTCTTCGTGCAGTCCTTCCATACCGAATCCTACGTTGCGATCCTCCTCGTCCTGCCCGGACTGTTTGTTCTGGGGGTCGCCACGTTCCAATTGTTGATACGGCCGATCCTTGGCGCCGAGCCACTCAACCAGATGCTACTGCTGGTCGGACTGTCGCTGGTCCTGCAAAACGGAGCGCTGGCGCTGTTCTCGCCCGACACCCGCAGCGTGCAGTCAGCATTGCTCTATTCCAAGATCGAGCTCGGCGATGTAATAGTCGGCATCCCCAAGCTGATCGCCTTCGCGACCTCGATCGTCGTCACCCTCGCACTTTATTGGCTGCTGCGCGCGACCGAACTTGGCCGCCGCATCCGCGCCGCCGCGAGCGATCGGGAAGCAGCCGCGCTGATGGGCATTAACGTCAACAGGGTGAACTTGATCGCGTTTGGCATCGGCATCGGCTGCCTCGGCATCGCCGGGCCGGTGATGCTGCCGATCTTTTACATCGTGCCCAACATCGGCTCCTTTTTCATCCTAATAGCCTTCGTCGTCGTCGTGCTCGGCGGCATTGGCAATTTCATAGGCGCGCTCTTGGCGAGCTTCGTGGTGGCGATCACCGAGTCTCTCGGCGCACTGTTCATGCCGGGCTCGACGGCGCCGGTGCTGCCATTCGTGCTGTTCATTCTCGTGCTGCTGTTCAAGCCCGAAGGCCTCTTCGGAGCGCGCGCCCGATGAGCGCCCCCCGCATGATCGCTGCCGCGCTAGTCGCGTTCGCACTGTTGGCCTGCCTGCCGATGCTCTTGTCCGTCCACCAGATGCATGTCGCGATCCAGATCCTTCTGTTTGCCTATCTCAGTCTCTGCTGGAACATCCTCGGGGGCTACGCCGGACAGCTCTCCTTCGGCCATGCGCTCTTCATGGCAGTCGGCGCTTATACCTCAACGGTCCTGCTGCTTCGGACCGGCCTCAGCCCTTGGATTGGCATGATCGCGGGCGGCATCCTCGCTGCCCTGCTCGGGCTGTTCATCGGCTATCTAAGCTTCCGATACCGCATCAAGGGAACCTACTTCGCGCTTGTGACGCTCGCCTTTACGGAAGTCGGGCGCATTGTCGCGCTCAACACCGAGGCGGTGGGCGGCGCGATGGGACTCTATATCCCGATCCAGGCCAATGAGCTCTGGCAGCTTAAATTCGTCGATAAGAGCCACTATTATTACGTCGTGCTGGCGTTCCTCGTGCTGGCTATGGCCGTCACCGCATGGATCGAGCGTAGTGCAATCGGCCATCGGCTGATCGCAATCCGTGAGAACGAGGATGCCGCGCAGGCGCTCGGCATCAATCTCATGCGCTACAAGCTGTTCGCGACGGCGCTCAGCGCTTTCCTTGCCGCGCTCGGCGGCACTCTCTATGCTCACTACGTCACTTTCATCGATCCGAACACGCTCCTGAACATGAACATGGCGTTGGAGATCACAATCTACGCGATCGTTGGCGGGATCGGCACCCTTTTAGGTCCCCTGCTCGGCGCCGCGTTCCTCATACCGGTGGCGGAACTGGTGCGCACAACGTTCGGCCAGAGCTATGCAGGCGTTCATCTGGTTGTATACGGCGCCGTGCTTATCGCGGTCATTCTCTATGCGCCGGACGGGTTCATAGGTCTCATCCGCTCCTGGCGGGCCTCGCGCGGAACTGGTCCGGCACTTGCGCCCGCGACAGGAGCGGGGTCATGAGCCTGCTCGAGGTCAAAGGCATCACCAAGATTTTCGGCGGGCTGCGCGCCGTCTCCGAACTGAGCTTCAATGTCGAAGCCGGTAGCATTGCCGGGCTGATCGGCCCGAACGGCGCCGGCAAGACTACCGCCTTCTCGCTGATCGCCGGATTCCAGCAGCCGAGCGAAGGCGAAGTCATCTTTAAGGGCGAACGCATCACCGGGCTCACGCCGGACGTCATCTGCCTGCGTGGGCTCACGCGCACCTTCCAGATCATGCAGTCCTTTCCCAAGCTCACGGCGCTACAGAACGTCATGATCGGCGCCTATGCGCGGCACAAATCGGTCGCGGGCGCGCGCCAGCACGCGCTGAGGATCATGAGCCAGCTCGGCATGGCTGACCGCGCCGGAGAGCTCGCACGCAACCTAACCCTCGCCGATCTCAAGCGCCTAGAAATCGCCAAAGCGCTCGCCACGTCGCCCGAACTCCTACTGCTTGACGAGGTCGTGTCGGGCCTCACACCGACCGAGGTAGAAGAGCTCGTGCGTCTGATCCGCGACATCCGCGGCGCCGGCACCACCATCGTTATGATCGAGCACGTGATGCAGGCCGTGATGGCGCTCTCCGACACCATCGTCGTGCTGCATCACGGCGAGAAGATCTTCGAGGGCCTGCCGAACATAGCCGTGAAAGACCCTGGCGTCATCGAGGCATATCTGGGCGAGGAGATGCTGGTTGCTTAGCGTTCGCGCCATCGGTGCCCAATACGGCCGCGCCCGCGTGCTGCACGATGTCTCCTTCGGTGTGGACGAGGGACAGGTCGTCTCAGTAATCGGCGCCAACGGCGCAGGCAAGAGCACGTTGGTCAAGGTCATCTCCGGCATGGTGCGTCCCACCACCGGACAGATCATCTTCCGCGGCGAGGACATCACGGCACTACCGGTGCACGAGATCGTCACACGCGGCGTCGTCCATGTTCCCGAAGGACGGCGCCTGTTCGGCGACATGACCGTGCTCGAGAATCTGCTGCTCGGCTCGACCCATGCTGGCGCGCGCGCCTCGCGCTCGCAGGGCCTGGAGAGCGTGTACACGCTGTTCCCGATCCTCGCGGAACGGCGCTCGCAGCTTGCCGGCACGCTTTCGGGCGGGCAACAGCAGATGGTCGCCATCGCGCGCGGGCTGATGTCGTGTCCGCAGCTTCTGATGCTCGACGAGCCCTCGCTCGGGCTGGCGCCCAAGGTCGTGACCGAGATACTCGGCGTCATCAGCCGTCTCAATAAAGAGGGGCTGACGGTGCTGTTGATCGAGCAGAACGTGAAGCACTCGCTCGCCATCTCCGATCGCGGCGTGGTGCTGGAGAACGGCCGCATCGCGCTGGCCGACTCCGGCGCGGCGCTGCTCAACAATGAACACACGCGCCGTGCCTATCTGGGGCTTTGAGATAATGAACGATCCGAACACGCTCGCCCGCGAACGTATGATCGCCAGCCACCCTTGGCTCGTCGGCGTGCGCCCGGCGGCGGAGGTCATGCCCGGAATGCAGCCCAACCTGATCCTGCATGCCGCGCCGCCGGCGCGCTGGGGCGACATGGGCGATCTGATGCGCGGAGGCCTGATCGGCGCGGCGCTCTATGAAGGTCTCGCGCGCACGCCGGAAGAGGCGGCCGAGAAGGCGCAGTCCGGCGCCATCACATTCGACGCGGCGCAAAATCACGGCGGCGTAGCGGGCGGCGTCGGGTCAATCACCGCGAGCATGCCGGTGATGGTGGTCGAGGATCGCTCGAATGGAAACATCGCGACGCATTTCGTCATGGAGGGGCTCGGCCGCACGCTGGTGTCCGGCTTCTACGACCATGCCGTGCTCGACCGCCTTCGCTGGTTCCGCGACTCCTTTGCCCCGACGCTTGATGCCGCAATCCGCGCGGTCGGCGGCATAGATTTGCGCGAGATGATGGCGGAGGCGCTGTGCCGGGGCGACGAATTGCACAACCGTAATCGAGCCGGCACGTCCATGCTGATCAACGCCATCGTTCCGGGACTGATCGATATCGGCGCGCCCGGCCCGGACATCAAACGCGCGTTGGCATTCCTCGCCGGCAATCCACAGTTCTTCGTGGGTTGCGTGCTGCCGGCTGCGGCGCTGATGTTGCGCACGGCGCGCGGCATTCCCGGCTGCAGCATCGTTACGGCGATCGGCGCCAACGGAAAGGATTGCGGCCTTCAGGTGGGCGGCCTTCCGGGCCGCTGGTTCGTTGCTCTGGGCGATGTACCCAAGGGCGTGCTTCAGGAGGGCGTGACGCAGGCCGATGTCGCGCCGGGATGTGGCGACAGCTTCGTCGGTGAGCTTTGCGGTTTCGGCGCAAGTGTGCTGCCGGCGGCTCCCGCGCTCGGGCCGGTGATCGGCGCCAGTCTGGAAGACGGCCTGCGGTTCGCACATGGCGCATACAGCGTCACCGTGGGCGAGCACCCTCATTACAAGGTGCCGGCTCTCGGCTTTCGCGGAACCCCAATCGGCTTCGATGCCCGCAAGGTGGTCGCGACGGGCACGCTTCCGGTCATCGACATCGCGATGGGCCACCGCATGCCGGGCATGGGAATGATCGGCATGGGCGTCGTCAGCCCGCCGATGCAGTGCTTCGAACAGGCGGTACGCGCGCTCGATGCGGCGTAACGCGGATACCGGATGAAAACGTGAGACACAGGAAAGGGAGACGTGAGATGACAGGACGCAGTTGGACAGCAGTGCTGGCCGCCGGGATCGTGGCGGCCAGCACGATCGGCTGGACGATCGATGCACAGGCACAGAACAAGGTGCGGATTGGCGTAGTCGTGCCGCTGAGCGGCCCGTTCGCGCTCGGCGGGCAGAACGTCAAACGTGGATACGATCTGGCGGTAGAGGACCTGAACGCGGCCGGCGGCATTAAGGCCCTTGGCGGCGCGCAGATCGAGCTGGTCTATGCCGACAACCAGGGCAAGCAGGACGTGGCGATCGGCGAAACCGATCGCCTGATACAGCAGGAGAAGGTGTCGGCGATCATGGGCTCCTGGCACAGCCCGACGACCGTCGCCGGCACCCAGGCCGCCGAGCGCAACAAGACCCCCTGGGTGGTCGAAGTCGCGTCAGCCGACGTGATCCTGGAGCGCGGCTTCAAGTATGTGACGCGCGTCAACGTGAAGGGAAGCTGGTACGGCGCGGCGCCCGTAGATTTCCTCAACTACGCCAAGAAATCGCTGAACCAGAACATCCAGCGCGTCGCCGTCATGTACACCGATGACGACTGGGGCCGCGCCTCTGTTGGCAAGGGTACCAAGGAGGCCCTCGCCAAAAATGGTTATGAGATCGTCGAGGAGATCGTCTATCCGTCCAGCACGCAGGACGTCACGACCTACATCAACAAGATCAAGGCGGCCAAACCCGACGCGCTGATCGTCACGTCATTCCCGAACGACTCGCTGTTGGTCGGGCGCGCGATCGAGCAGCTCGGCCTGAAGGTGCCTCTCGTGGTCGGTGTGTCGGCCGGTTACGCACTGCCGTCCTTCATCACCAATCTGCAGCAGGCGGCAGAGAAGTGGTTCATCGTCGGCGGCTGGAATCCGGACATCCCGGGCGCGAAGCCGCTCGCCGACAAATACAAGGCCAAGTTCAATGTCGAAATGAACGAGCACTCGGCTCTCGCCTACCAAACCGCGATCGTGCTGAAGGAGGCGATCGAGCAGGCCAAGAGCGACGACCGCGAAAAGATCAACGAGGCTTTGCACAAATTCAAGATGGAACCGGGCCCGACGATGGTCATGCCTTATGAAAGGATCGAATTCGACGAGACGGGGCAGAATCCGCACGCGCGCGAGCTGATACTGCAGGTGCAAGGCAGCAAGCTGGTCACCGTGTGGCCGGAGACTTATGCTGCGGCTAAGCCCGCGCTTCCCTTCCGCTGACCCCTGAGGCGGCGCCGCATCCTTTGGCGGCGCCTCGTTCAACGAGAGGTACCATGACCGCCGATCTCATCGAAAAGATCAACAGCGAACTCCAGCATCTGCCGATCGGAAGCGAGCGCTGGAAGGAATTGGCCGTCGAGTTGAGCCAGCTCCAAGCCGCGGCGGAAGCAAGCCGCGCCGTGCACGACTTCGATCGCGATCCGGCCGACTTCCATTTGCTGCTCCGCGCCGCGCGGACTTGACCGGGCGGCCATACCAGGACACTCAAAGGAACCGGCAATGGCGAACGGACTTGGTGACGAGCTTGGAAACCACTCGCTGTGCGAGATCGCCGACCTCATCGCCGCGGGCGGGGTGTCGGCTGTCGAGACGCTTCAGGCCACTTTCGACCGCATCGACGCGCGCGATCCGGTGCATCACGCCTTCGTTTGGCAAGATCGCGACGGCGCGATGGCACGGGCTAAATGGCTCGACGCCGCGCGCGCGTCCGGCGAGACACTGGGCCCGCTGCATGGTGTGCCGCTGGCGCACAAAGACATGTATTATCGCGCGGGCCGCGTCTCGGGCTGCGGATCGCAAATCCGGCGCAACGACGTCGCGACGACGACCGCGACCGTGCTCGAGCGCCTCGACGGCGCCGGCGCGATCGATCTCGGCGGCCTTGCGATGGTCGAGTTCGCGATGGGGCCGCATGGCTTCAACGCACATCTGCCGCGCGCGCTCAATCCGTGGGGGCAGGACCGCGTGCCGTGCGGTTCTTCGAGTGGGTCCGGCGTCGCGGTCGCATCACGCATGGTCTACGGCTCTCTCGGTTCGGATACTGGCGGTTCGATCCGTTGTCCCGCCGCGGCCAACGGGCTCGTCGGATGCCTTCCAACCAACGCGCTGGTGAGCCGCCGCGGCTCCATGGCGATGTCCTGGTCGCTGGATTGTGTCGGCCCGCTGACACGCACCGTGCGCGACGCCGCGCGTATGCTCAAGGCGATCGCGGGACCAGATTCGAACGATGTTAGCGCCGTCGGCGTGCCCATTCCCAACTACGAAGGCGCGCTGGAGCGTCCGCTCGGTGGCGTACGGATTGGTATCCCCGACGGCTATTTCAATGAGGAACTTGATCCCGCAGTCACCGCGGCACTCGCCGCGAGTCTCGATGTGTTCCGCAGCGCGGGCGCGATCGTCGTGCCCGTGAAGATACCGGGATCGGTCGCGCTTTCATCGTCGCTGCATCCGCTGGTGATGAAGGCCGAGGGCGCGGCAAACCACCGGCCCTGGAAGCAGACGCGCGCCGATGAATACTCCGAGGAAGTCGGGAAGCGGCTGGAGGCGGGCTACTTCATCCTCGCGACCGATTACATCAACGCACTTCAGTACCGCGCCTTTGCGCTGCAGGACATTCTCGAGAACGTGTTCTCGCAGGTTGATGTACTGCACACGCCGGTGCTTCCGATACCGACGCCGACGCTGGAACAGACCGCCTACAGCAACGGTCCGGCCTACCTGAAGATGGTGGTATCGCTCACGCGCAACACGCGGCCCATCAATTTTCTCGGGCTTCCGGCGCTGAGCGTCACCTGCGGTTACACGCCGGACGGGATGCCCACTTCGTACCAGCTTGTCGGACGGCCGTTCTCTGAACAGCTCCTGTTCCAGCTCGGTCATCGCTACCAGCAGGAGACGCGATGGCACCTCGTCAGACCGAAGGATCTTCACGTCGGCGGGATGGCAAACTAACGCGCCTTACGACGCAAGGAACTCGTTCCAGCGCCTCACGAGATAGTTGTGCTCGTCCATGAAGCTGTTCCAGACTGCGATACGGCTCAAACGATCGCGATAGGACCCGCCGTCGCGCTTTTGTCCGACCCGCGCGACCACCTTGCCCTCATTATCGCGGATATCCTCGCGCGCCGGCAGGCCAAGGTACCAGTAGGACCATTCCGCATCGCTTAAGTGTGCGCGTGTGCGCTCCGGCACCGACATGTAATAGCCTTGGCGCGCGAGTTGCGCGCCGGCCCATCCTTCGAGCCACCAGTTGAAATAGGCATAGGCGGCATCGACCACTTTCGGGTCCGCTCGGCTCGACAGGCACAGGCCGCTATGCCAGCCGCGCGATCCCTCCGCGGGATTCGAGACCGCCATCTCCCACCCACGCGCGCGCAATGCCGTTACGGCCGGCGACCAGATGCTCTGCACCAGCACATCGTCACGCTCGACGAGCTGCACAGCGTCTTCGAAGGTCGACCAGAATCCCGCGAAGTGCTGCGACTTCTTCTTTTCGATCAGGATGTCGATCAGGGTATCGATCTCGGTGATGGTGAGATTGCCGAGATCGCTGAAGGTAGCGAGCCCCGCCGCCTGCGCCGCCATCGCGCATTCGATGACGCCGAGCGACGGGTCCGCCATGATCGCGACGCGGCCATGCAGGCGCTCATCGAATAGCCAGGCCCAACTTTCCGGCTCCGACGACCCGAGCAGCCGTCGCGCTTCGGGAAGGAATCCGGGCGAATCCGCATTATGGACGGTCGGAACCATGCTCACATATTCACTCGGCGAGTTGCCGAGCATGCCGTTCGGCTGCGACCAAAGTTGGCGGCCCGGCGAGTCCCCCTGGCCGCCTTTGGACCAACTATCAAATCGCCCGGTCAGCGAGAGCGTTCCGATCTCGTCCCACCGCTCGATGCGCTCGATCGCAATCGGCTGGATGGCACGCGCCGTCCAAGCAAGATCGCTCGTGTGCCACTGATCGTAAACGTCAAAGGTGTCGGGATGCAGGATCGCGCGCTGTAATGCGCTCATGCCATCCAGCGCCGTATAATGCACGCGGATGCCGAGGTCGGACTCGGCGCGCTCGCGGATCGAGTCCAGCAACTGCTCCTTGGTGCCCAGGACCCGCAGCTCCGTGACGCCGGTCCGCATCAGTGGATCCTTTCGAGAAACGGAGCGGTCTCGGGACTCGGAATGACTGCCAGCACCTTTAATCGCGCTTTGGTGCGTCGGCGCGCCGCGTCGAGATGCGCCGCAAGCGCAGTGGCCGCGACCGCCGCGTTTCCAAGCCTGAGGTGCTCGATGACCATCCGATGCTCGGACAGCATGACGCGATGGTCGGCTGGACCGAAATGCTCATCGAACAATTGATTGATCACCATTGGCATCTGCGATTCTTCGATTACGTTTAGCATCCGCTGGTTTGAGGACATCCTCATCAGCGACCGGTGCAGATCGTCCTCCAAGCGGTCGATGTCGCCGCGCGAGGGCGTTCCGGAGGCGACGGCCGCGGTCAGCCGCTCATGCATCACGGCGAGCTCGGTCGGCGAGCAGCTGCGTGCGGCCTCCTGCAGCGCCTGCGGCTCGAGCAGGATGCGGATGGCGAAGCACTCGTCGACGGTCTGCGCGGTCAACGGACCGGCAAGCCACGTTGACCAGCGGTTCTTCTGGATGAGGCCCCGGTCGCGCAGGCGGCTCAGCACTTCGCGCGCGACCGTGCGGCTGACGCCGAACCGCGCGGTGATCGCCGCTTCTATCACGCGATAGGTGCCGAACGGGATAGTCCGCCCGACCGCAGTCTCAACCTCGCGATAGATCCGCTCCCAGGTGAACAGGCCGATGCTTTCGCTCATCCCCGCAGGGGCGGTGAAGCCGGCTTCGCGTAGGTCGATGCGCAGCGGCGTTTGCGTCGGATCATCGGCGCCGACGAGATAGCCACGCCCTTCGAAGCGGCGCACAAAACCGTCGCGGTGCAAAAGTTCGAGCGCGCGCCGAACCGGAGCCCGGCTGATGTCCATCAGCTCCGCGATGCGGGATTCGAGCAAAACCAGACCCGGCGGCAATTGCTTCCCGACGATGTGCTGCCGAAGAATGTCATAGGCAATCTGATAGGGGCGCTGATCATCCGCGTGACGGCTTTCCAGCCCAGCGGCATCGTCAATGCGATTCAGCGGTTCGGACATATCATCTCAACTAAATCGACCCAACCGGAGTAGCCTACATTTTAACCGAAATTGGCGGAGGGGAGATTACCGCGCCACTTAAAGAAACCCAATAAAATTAGGCATTTCTCGCGCGACCGAAGGCGCTTGTATACCAAACTTGCGCGCCAAAGTCGACCAATTTAGCTTCAGCCACCACTACAAAATGCATCAGATTTGCCCACCCACCCCCCGCCGAACTGGAGTCTGAAAATGTCGCCGATGTCCGCAATGGCCAACAACGGACTCTGCCTCGTGCCAGAGCTTTTCGCCGTCGGCAGAAAACTTCTGACTCTTTCGAAAGCCGACTCCAATCGTAGCTTCCGCAAATTCCGAAGGGCACTTTGCCTGAGAATTGGCTGAAAAACCTTGTATCACCTGTATTGAGGGCCAAGCTTGGTCACGTCCTCCCACCGAAGGCATTGCATGTCGGTTGAGCGCATAGAGACCCTTATCGTGGGCGGTGGCCAAGCTGGGCTGGCGATGAGCCACATGTTGACCCTGTGCGGCTGCTCGCATCTCGTGCTCGATATCTTCGCTTCGAGCCGATCGTCGGGTTGCATTTCAGGTTCGGACAGAAAGGCGTTGATCCTGAAACAGACTCCCCCAAGCATTTACTCGGCGCGGGTCGGCGCCGGCCAACAAAAGACTCTTCCAGACGGCCGCAGCAATTGAATCATAAACCGGAATTCCAAGTTCCGTTTCCAGTGCCGCAGTAACAGGTGCAACTCGCATGTTGGTGCACACGACCGCGACAGCGTCACATCCGTCAGCTTTCACAGCTCTGATCATCTCCGATATTGAGTGTTCATCAACTTCAGCGAACGAAAAATTGTCGCGCAGTCCGCTGTGGCGCTCTGCGGAACAGGACATACCTGCAGATTTCCATGTCTCGAGGATCTTTGCTTGAACGTCGTCAGTGTATGGAGTTACCAGCCCGATCCGCTTCGCCGCCGTGCGTTGAAATATTTCCCGGAATGCGAGCACGGATGTACAGGCAGCGATGCCTGTGGTGGCTATAATGCGTTCACAAAGCCGCTCGTCTCGATCGAGTCCCAGCCAACTCGCAGACGTGCCGTTCCAGGCAATTGTATCTACCTTGGCGTGGGCGAGGAGCTCGGCCGCGCGCATGATCTCCGTTTCATCAAACTGCTTTAATGCCTGCTCTGACAGTGCGATCTCGGTTACCTTGAAACGGCCGAAATGAACACTCACCTCCGGCAGCTCAGCCACGATTGCAGTGCTGACGGGTTCGAGCACGGTGTTCGATGAAGGTGTCAACATCCCAAGACGAATGCGGGCGTCCACGGAGTTCTCCAACGTGGGCTTCACTGGCCCAGCACGATAGGTCTCATTTTTAACATTTACGGACGAAGGCGTAACGCCATCGCCCGAGGATGTGATCAGCTTTGGTCCGGTCTTCGCGGATGTTACACCGCTTCCGCTTTAAACCGAAAGCTTCCGGCTGTAGTCGATGGCCGTCGAGCATATGAAGAGGGCGACGCCGGCAGCCGCGAAGAACATCAGTGCAAGAAAGTAAGAGCCGGTATATTGGACGATGAAGCCGACGATGATCGGAACTGAAATACCTGCAATGTTGCCGCCGAGGTTCATGCAGCCGCCCAGGAACCCGGCCCGGTTTCGCGTGGCGAGAATTGATGGAATAGCCCAGTACATTCCGCACCAGCGCAAGAAGAATAACGTCGAAGATAACAGTGCGATAGCCGCCAAGGCGTTCGTCACATAAGCTACCGAAAAGATCGATATTGTCGCAACGGTAGCGGCAATTCCGAAGAGGGTTCTGAAAATCACATTAGGCGTGCCGCCACGTTGTCGCCAGATGTCTCCGATTTGACCGCCGACAAGTTCTCCAACGAAGCCCGCAAAGAACATGATGAAGAGCGCGCCTCCGAGCTGTTTGATATCGAGGCCATGGACCTTAAAGAGGTAGGTCGGCATCCACGTCAATAACCCATAGAACACCGTATTGAAGAACATCCATCCGAGGCACATGCACCAGACCGACCTGTAGGCAAAATAGGCTCCGATTCCCTGTCCAGACGAAACGGGATCGGACAAATCTTCAAGAGCATGCGCAGTTTGAATATGCGTCGCTTCCGCCTCATTGACCGAGGGATGCTCGCTCGGACTATTGCGGATGTACCACCAGGCAAAAATTCCGCACAGGACGGTGCCTACGCCGGCAACGACGAAAGAGATCCGCCAAGAGTCGAATTCGGCGATAAGCCCGGCAATAACGACAGCGCCAAGAGCTGCGCCTAACGGAGCACCGCCATCGAGCAATGTGGCGCCCCGCGCACGCTCGTTGGGGGTCATCCACATAGCGTTGAGCTTGCCACCCGCCGGATAGATCGGAGCCTCCGTGGCCCCAAGCCCCAGTCTGGTCAATACGAGCATGAACGAACTTGTCGAGGCTGCTGCGAGCGCCTGGAACAGCCCCCAGCCGACCGTTGCGGCAGCGATAACGATGCGCGGCTTATATTTGTCAGCCAGCATTCCGCCCGGAACCTGCATGAAGGCGTAGGTCCAAAAGAAGGAGCTTAGAATAAAGCCTTGTGTCGCGGCGTCGAGATTAAACTCTTTGGAAATAAGCGGCATCGCCACGGAAAGGGAAGCACGATCGATGTAATTGATCGTTATCAGAAACAGCATCAGGACGAAGATCTTCCAACGGACAGCAGTCTTCCCCGCCAGCGCTTGCGCTGGGACGACTTCGGCTTGGACAGTCATTGTAACCCCCAATCGAGAGCCGCGAAGTTCATATCCTCTCCATCGAGGAAGCGTGCAAGCGGCGGTGCTCGCTCCTTCAGGCATCCTGAAGGTCACATGAACCTTATGCAATAATTAGATTGCGCGGAAACCTGATTTTTGGGAATTTGCGATACGGTCGCCTTTGGCCTCTACGATTTCAAGATCAGCGAGACTTTGAGAGACCTGGTTCGTCTTGAGGATATTCGGCGATGCGTATTCTGGTGCTCAATCCCAACACGAGCGAACTGATCACCGAACGACTTGCCTCCGCCGCTCGGAAAGCGGCTGCACCGGACACCGTTATTGTTCCTCTGACGGCGCAGCGAGGCGTCCCCTACATCGCGACACGCGCCGAAGCGCAAATCGGTGGTGCAATCGCCTTGGAAATGCTCGCTGAACACCATCGGGATGTCGATGCAGCGATTATTGCGGCGTTCGGGGACCCAGGGCTGTTCGGCGCCCGAGAGCTGTTCGATCTGCCTGTCGTCGGACTAGCCGAAGCTTCGATGCTGACCGCCTGTATGCTCGGACGCAGGTTCGCCATTGTAACTTTCGCCCGTGCGCTGGGTCCCTGGTACGAGGACTGCGTCGATATGCATGGTCTGGGCGGCCGCTGCGCCGGCGTGCGAATGCTGGATGAATCCTTCGTGTCGGTTTCAGATGTTCAGGAAGAGAATGAGGACCTTCTGGTCAAGCTTGCCAACCGGGCTGTGACCGAGGATGGGGCAGACGTCATCATTCTCGGCGGTGCGCCACTCGCCGGCCTCGCCGACAAGGTCAAGGACCGAATTCCAGTACCTGTGGTGGATCAGATGGCAGCAGCGGTAAAACAGGCCGAGGCGCTGGTAGTACTTGGGGCGCGCAAGGCGGTCACCGGTACGTTCCGCCGCCCCGATGCAAAGCCAACAATCGGAATTGCCAAGGCGTTGGCAAATCGAATCGAGCATCGCGACAAGTAACCGCCCCGGCGGGGTGAAAGTCGATGTCCGTTACTGGTTGAAACGTCCATCGCATAGATGTCTGCTGTCCGCATTATCGAATGCCGGTTATGGAGCCCGACATGGCGCGCGGGTCACGCGCAGGCCAGCGACCGGCATCGACCTGGGCTATGAAGTCGCCGACGATGCCGTTGAACAGGTCTGGCGCTTCGAGATTGATGGTGTGCCCGCAATTCGGCATCACCGAGAGAGCCGCCGATGTGATGGTGCGCTTCATCAGCAACGCCGGCGCCAGGCAGGGCCAGTCCTCGTCGCCAGTGAGGATCAGCGTCGGCACCGTGAGGCCGGCCATCTCGTTTTGCAGATGATACAGCGATGGACGTTCCTTTTGGCAGCCGAGCTGGGTGTTGGCGGCACCCACGGCTGAATGCTCGGCCAGCGCCTGCTTGAAGACCGCAAAACCGCGCGGGTCTTTAGCTTCGAACTGCACGCGGGTTGGGCCGTGGGCATAACGCGAAGCAAATGCGGCCATTCCATCTGCCCGCAGCGACGCAACTACGGCGTCGGCTTCAGCGCGAAACTGCTCGCGCATGTTCAGCTCGGCGCCATAGCCGCAGCCGGCCACGCACAACGACAAGGCCCGAGACGGATGGCGAAGGCCGAAATGCAGCGTAGCGAAACCACCCATTGAGAGGCCACAGACATGCGCCTTCTGGATACCAAGATGATCTAGCACCATTAGAATGTCGTCGGCGGCGCGGTTCTGGCTGTACGACCCCGGATCCTCCGGAACGTCTGACGGCGGATAGCCGCGCGCGGCATAGCTGATGGCCCGGTAGCGCCGGCCAAAATGCCGAAGCTGCAGTTCCCAGCTGCGATGATCACCGGCGAATTCATGGACGAAGATGATCGGCGATCCGCTTCCAGTTTCCTCAAAGTATAGCCGTACGCCGTCATCAGTGGTAGCAAAAGCCATGGTCAGCTCCGGTTTCAGTCGTTGAAGAGACGTTGCTTATCGATGGAGACGCCGGTGATCATTTTGAGGGTCGGCGACATAGAGATCTTGGTCTTAGCGGACGTTCCACTACGTTACGCAACGGATGTTAAGGTCTGAGACCTCTCTGCGATTTGCGGAGTTCTTTACGACATCCACCTCGGTCATCAAGGTGACAAGGTAGTCCTGAGGGAGACGTAGCGCGAGAGGTGCGATCAAACCACCATCTACGACTCCGTTGCTGATGACGGGGACTGACGAAGGCAGCTTGACATAGGGAATGATGGCGAGACCGACCGGACCGGTGCCGTTACCGATCAGGTTCATTTTCGCTATCCCCGACGCCCCCGCCGTTCTCAAGGGTGGCCCCGGATGCGACGTCGAATGATCGCGAAGATTGCAACTCTCCAAGAAACCCTTTCGGAAGTCTATTGACGCAACACCGGAGGCGACATCCGCGCTTAAGGCCAAGGGCCTCAGTTCATCGCAGGTCGTTTCTATCACCGTCGCCGATGGTGTCCTGACGATGTTCGCCAAGACAGCATAGTTGCGTCAACAAGAAAAGCCCCGCCGGTTCACGCCGACGGGCTCACCTGTCCTTTTCCGGCACGATCGGCATTTGTCAGCGCCGACTCAATTTTCCAGATTCGGCGCAGGCGGACGTCGGATCGCATCGAGCGGCGGTTTTGGATGATGTATCGCGCCTCTAGGCGGAAATTCCGGCAAAGTGGCGAAGCGAACGCGACAGGTTTTCCGCGCTGAAGCCCCGGCCGATGAAGATCAAGCTGTTGTCTTCGCCGATGGGTCGGCCATCCTCGTTGGGGAGGATCTCCGGCGACTGCACGATTTTGCGCACGCTCTGCAGCAGAAGTCTCCCGGCCGGCGTTCGCACCACTCCCTTGACGCGCAAGATGTCGTCGCCGCGCGCGTGAATCAACGCGCTCAGCCAGACGCTAAATGCCGTCCAGTCGATGTCGTCCCCGATCGTGAGCTTGAGCACCAGGATCGGCGTATCTGCCGGCGCGCCGCCGAGGTCGGGTAGCGTTTCAGCCGCCACGCCCTCATAGTCGGGAAGCATGGCCTCGCTGCCTTTGACAGCGCCGGAAATCGTTGCCGCCGGATTGATCCGTCGTAGCGTCGCCAGTAGGCTAGCCACATGATCCGCTTCGGCTTCATCGATCTTGGTGACGATCAACTGATCGGCGAGTTCCATCTGCCGGCGACAGAGCGGCTCTTGCCGCAGCTGCCGCATCCCGTAGACCGCGTCTACGGCGACGATGATCTCGGAGACCACAATATGATGTAGGAGGATCGGGTCGGCGCGAAGCGCAGCGACGATCGGGCCGGGGTCGGCCAGGCCGCTGGTCTCCAGCACGATCTCGTCGAGCGGCGCGGCACCCTGCGCGCGACTTACCCGTGCATCGCATATCGTCCTCAGCAATGTAATCAGATCGCCTAAAGCATCGCAGCAGGCGCAGCCGCCGGCAAGCACGGCAAGTTCGGCCGACTGCGTGAGAAGCGCGTTATCGACAGCGGTTTCTGCGGCTTCGTTGACCACCACGAACGCGCCGGCAAGCAGACCGTGGTGAAGCTGGTGCCGCAGCCATGTGGTCTTGCCGGAGCCGAGGAAGCCACCGAGCACGGTAAGCCGCATCCGTCCCTCCGACGCGTCCTTCGTGGCGGCGCGAACGGGCACCGGCGGCTCAGACGCTTTCATGCCCGCCTAAAAAGCGCGGGTCGAGCGGATCGACCGGTTTTCCGTAGAGCCGTTCGGCTGCGGCCCAGACCTCTTCGAGGTCGCGGACGATGATTTGATTTCCCGACAAGGTGCCGACCTGGATACCGGGGACCTGCGCGCCGTCATGGGCCGTCAGGCCATAGGCCGGCAGGACCGACTGGAGCACCTGGGCGCGACGGAAGCGCGCGCGCAGGCGGTCGGGCGCCGTCGCCGCCCCTGCCTCGGTCCAGTGGCCTGGCGCTGCCGGAAAACCGCAGCTTGAGCACATGGGAACCTCCTCGTCTGCGTGCGTGGCTGGCTGCATGTCCACGCCAAAATCGAATTCCGGCCTCAGATGACTTCGGGACGCTTGCCCGCAGCGAACGGGAAGCGCTTGCGGAAATCGACAGCGATCTCCTCGAAGGTCATCCATTTCACGCCGTCATGCTTATTGACGTGCTCGATCAGGCGCTCGAGCATGAGCAACACCTGCGGCCGGCCGCTAACGTCCGGATGGATGGTAAACGGGAACACCGCATAATCCATCTCGCGATAGATCCAGTCGAACTGGTCGCGCCACAATTCCTCGATGTCGCGTGGATTGACGAAGCCGTGGCTGTTCGGCGCCTTCTTCATGAACATCATCGGCGGCAGGTCATCGACATACCAGTTGGCGCCGATCTCGACCAGGTCGATCTCTTTGCCGTGCTTGAGCGGATGCATCCAGTCCTCGGCCTTCTTGGAGTAGTCGATGACGTTCCAGGAATCGCCGACACGCGCGTAGAAGGGTTGGAAATCGCGATAACCCTGGCTATGATCGTATTTGAAATCATACTTCTGCAACAGCGCAGCCGTCGAAGCCGACATTTCCCACCAAGGCGCGACATAGCCGCGCGGCTTGCTGCCCGAAAGTTTCTCGATCAGGTCGATGCACTTCACCAGCACCGCCTCTTCCTGAGTCGGCGTCATGGCGACCGGGTTTTCATGCAGGTAGCCGTGCGCACCGATCTCATGACCTTCGTCGACAATGCGCTTGCACTGGTCCGGAAAGGTCTCGAGCGAATGGCCGGGAATGAAGAAGCTGGCCTTCAAATCGTATTTCTTGAACAGGTTGAGCAGCCGAGGCACGCCCACTTCGCTGGCGAAGATGCCGCGCTGGATGTCCGACGGTGAATCGCCGCCGCCATAGGACCCGATCCAGCCGGCGACCGAGTCGATGTCGGCGCCGAATGCGCAGATGATTTCTTTGCTGGCCATTCTCCGCTCCCATTGTGGCCGCCCCTGCGGCATGTTGGATTGATGCAACCATCGTAACAGGAACATGGCCGCATCGAAAAATCCATAATTTTCATTATCTAATGGCTTAAGCAAACATCTGACAAGATTGATATGAAAATAACATCAATTTATGCGCTTTTTAAATTGCCGGACGGCGCGGTGCGAAGCGGGTGAGTTGGGAGGAGGATTTGTGGCGGCACTGAAGATTAGGATCGCGGATATTGTGTTCGACGCGCCGGCGCGTTCGTTCCTCCTCGAACGCGTCGACATGAAGGTTGATGCGGAAGTGGACAGGCCTATCCTAACTGCTCGATCGGCAAGGTCTCGGTCACCATCGCGGTTCGCCATGTGCTTTCAGGCCGGGTCGACGAGCCGAAGCGAGACCCCTGACACGCTGTCGCGCGCAGAAATCGACGTGAAAGCACGGCGTCTCGCAGCCGATGGCAGGGTTCTGGACAAGGCCAGCATCGAACGCCCCGATGCCTCGCCTCTAGCCGATCGCCGAGCGCAACACGGTCGGCCGCCTTAGGGAAGGCGGCCGCTGCCGGATTACACGCCGATCGGCATATGTTCGGCCGAACGCGTGATGGCGCGCGGCGCGGTCAGTTCCTTCCAGGTCGACAGCGCCTTGTTGACGGCCGGGAACGGCTTCCGCCTGACGAGCTTGCCGCGGCCGGGGCGCGGCTGATCGTTCTTGCCGTGCGACCATACCATCTCGCCGCGCGATAGCGTGTAGCGGGCAAGGCCATTCACCTTGAAGCCCTCGAACACGTTGTAGTCGATGATCGACTTCTGGTTTGCCGCCAAAATCGTCTTCGACAGTTTCGGATCCCATACCACGAGATCGGCGTCCGAGCCCGGCAGGATCGCGCCCTTCTGCGGATAGATGTTGAGGATTTGCGCGATGTTGGTCGAGGTCACGGCGACGAATTCGTTCGGCGTGATGCGACCGGTCTCGACGCCCTTGGTCCAGAGCACCGAGAGCCGATCTTCCAGCCCGCCGGTGCCGTTCGGGATTTTGGTGAAATTGCCGATCCCGGAGCGCTTTTGCTCGGTTGTGAAAGCGCAATGGTCCGTTGCCACCACTTGAAGCGAACCGGCGGAAAGGCCGGCCCACAGCGAATCCTGATGCTTCTTGTCGCGGAAGGGCGGGCTCATGACACGACGCGCGGCATAGTCCCATTCGCGGTTGAAATATTCGGTTTCGTCGAGCGTCAGGTGCTGGATTAGCGGTTCGCCGTAGACACGCATGCCCTTTTGACGCGCACGCCTTATCGCCTCGTGCGCCTGCTCGCTAGACGTATGCACGATGTAGACCGGCACGCCGGCCGCGTCCGCGATCATGATGGCGCGGTTGGTCGCTTCGCCCTCGACTTCCGGCGGACGCGAATACGCATGGGCCTCCGGGCCGGACAGGCCTTCGTTCATGTATTTTTCCTGCAGGGCGGCGACGATGTCGCCATTCTCGGCATGGACCAACGGCAGCGCGCCAAGGGCCGCGCAGCGCTGGAACGAGGCGAACATCTCGTCGTCGTTCACCATCAGCGCGCCTTTGTAGGCCATGAAATGCTTAAAGGTGTTGATGCCGCGCTCGATCACCTTCGGCATTTCATCGAAATGCTTCTTCGACCAGCCGGTGACGCACATATGCAGCGAATAATCGGACGAAGCCTGACGCTTCGCTTTCCCCTCCCAGTCGTCGAGGGCGGCAAGCATGCCGTCCGGGCCCGGAATGACGAAATCGACAACCAGTGTCGTTCCGCCTGAAACCGCCGCGAATGTGCCGCTTTCCCAGGTCTCGGCCGCAGTCGTGCCCATGAACGGCATTTCGAGATGGGTGTGCGGATCGATGCCTCCGGGCATTATATAGGCGCCTTCGGCGTCGATCACTGCCCCGCCCTTCAGGTTCTCGCCGATCGCAGCGATCGTCTCGCCCTCGATAAGGATATCCGCTTCATAGGTTCTGTCCGCGGCGACAATGGTGCCACCCTTGATGACTGTCGACATGTTCGTTCTCCCTTGATTGCAACTCATTCTGCCCGATGCGCGAAAACGTCAGGCCTCGGGCGGCGGCACAGCGCCTTTTCGCTCGACGATTAGCCTGTAAGCTTCCGGCTGGCGGTGCTTGGCGAAGTTGAAGATGGTTTCGCGGTAACGCGTGCCGAGATCGAGATCGCAGCGCGCAGTGATGATCTCGTCGTCCAGCGACACCGCCTGCGCAACGATTTCGCCGGACGGCGCGATGATAACGCTCTGGCCGACCATGTTTGATCCTTCCTCGACACCACATTTGGCGGTCCCGATCACCCAGGTCGAATTCTGGTAGGCGCCAGCCTGCATCGACAGATGATTGTGGAATTGGGTAAGGCTGTCGATGTCGCGATGGCCCGTGTGGTCGAAGGGCGTGTTGTAGCCGAGCATGACCATCTCGACGCCCTGTAGGCCCATGACGCGATAGGTCTCGGGCCACCGCCGATCGTTGCAGATGCACATGCCCATGACCCCGCCAAAGCCGCGCCAGACCTTGAAGCCATAATTACCGGGCTCGAAATAGCGTTTTTCCAGATGCTGGTAGACGCGGTTGGGCTGCGGCTCGGCATGGCCCGGCAGATGCACCTTGCGGTATTTGCCAATGATGTTTCCGGAGCGGTCAACCAGGATCGAGGTGTTGAACCGGCGCTTGCGGCCCTCTTCCTGCACAAGCTCGGCATAGCCGAGATAGAAGCCAATGCCGAGCTTCTTCGCCTCGTCGAAGAGCGGCTGCGTGTCCGGACCCGGCATCGCGCTCTCATAATAGCTGTGGAGTTCGGCCTCGTCTTCGATTAGCCAGCGCGGGAAGAACGTGGTGAGCGCCATTTCGGTGAAGACGACGAGTTCGGCGCCCCTGGCCTTAGCCTCGCGCGTCAGCGCGATCAGCCGCTTGACCGTGTTCTTCCGGGTCTCGGATTTCGCGATCGGCCCCATCTGGGCGGATGCGGTGTGGACAAATCGCGCCATGGCTGTTGCTCCTAGGTTCTGCCGCGTGCGGCGGCGAGAAACTTGTAGATCTCGGTGTGGTCGGCAGCCTTGCCGAGTGCCGCTGACGCATTCTGCCAAAACGCTGCCGCGTCGTGTGCGCCCGTGGCATCAACGTCGAGTTCTTCGGCGAGATCGGCGGCGGGCGCGCAAATCCTTCGCCATCAGCTGCCATCGAGAATCCGGAGGCGAAGCGCCCGCGCAGGAACATGTCCAGCAGTCCTCCACCGAGCGCGCCAGCGGCCCGATCGTGTCGTAGGTCCGCGCGAGCGGGACGAGAGTCTCGATCCGCCCGGTGCTGGTCTTGTAGCCCACGCCGTTGAACGCCGCCGGAATGCGGCCCGACCCGCCCGTATCCGAACCGATGGCGCAAGGAACCAGCCGCGCCGCCACTGCCGCGCCCGACCCGGAGGAGGAGCCGCCAGGTGAGCGCGGCGTATTCCGATCATTGGGATTAAGTGGCGCGCCGAAATGCGGATTGAGGCCGAGCCCCGAAAAAGCGAACTCGGTCATGTTTAGCTTGCCGACCGTAACCATTCCCGCAGCCTTGATGCTGGCAACGCAGGGCATGACCGCGGCCTTGACGGGGCCGCCGGCCAGAAGTTTCGAAGTGGCGGTGGTCGGCGTGCCTGCCACGTCGAATATGTCCTTCCAGGCAATCGCCACGCCGTCGAGCGCCGACGGCATTCCGGCGGCATAGCGCGCCTCGGCCTTGTGTGCTTCGGCACGCGCGCGGTCGACTTTTGCATTCGCGATCCGCTCGAGCAGGCACTCCGTAATCTCGACAGGCCCGGCCTCGCCGGGCCGGCAAGCGAGCGCTATTCCGGCGGCGGTGCGGTTGGCTATGTCTTCTATGTCGATCACGTCCTGCTCCCTTTTCGTGGGACGACCGGAACTGTCGTCCTGCTCTCATCCGGCGATGCGGATCGTGCCCGCGCCAGCCATTGCATTATCGCGGCTGAAGTCCGGCTAAATCTTGCGGTGCGACCGCGGATGCGCGCTCGCCTACTTCAAGCCAAATGATCCCTGTAATGCACAGTCCTTCGACGTGTGCGTTCAACTCTTCATATCTGTACGTCGATCGCCTTTAGTTCGGCTTCCACACCGATGCATTGCACTTGTCCTGCGCGGCTATGCGTTCCTCCATTCCGTCTTCCTGCTAAGGGATCCCGTCCAGATAAGGATCGCCGGCCGCGCCGGTATCGACCTTGCTCAGGACGTGGACGTCCGCCGCATTCCAGCTTACGACAACCGGGTCGCCCATGACGACCGGCTCGGCGAAATGAGCGTCATCGGAGACGTTGGCGACAAAAACGCCGCCGCCGACATTGATCGTCACCTTGACGTAGCTGCCCTGGTACTCGGTCGCTTCCACGACCCCGCCAATCGCGTTCAAACCGGCAGTATCCGCTCCACCGCCACGCCGGCGAAGCATAATGCGGTCGCGTCTGATCGAAATCGACATTTGGGCTCCCGGGACCCGACCCGCTCCCTCGGCCTTTGCCTCGAAGACCGAACCGCCCGCGGACCGAAGCTTGACCACGCCCGCCGCGTTCTCTTCGACAGTTCCGGTGAGCACGTTCTGCCCACCCATGAATCTCGCGACATAAGGTGTCTTCGGCCGGTTGAAGATGGTGTTCGCCGTATCGGCCTGGTCGATACGGCCGGTGTCCATCACCACCACCATGTCCGCAAGCGCGATCGCTTCCGGCTGCGTGTGGGTCACGTGGACGAAAGTGATGCCGAGTTCGTTCTGCAGGCTCTTCAATTCGCCGCGCATGCGCAGACGCAGGAATTCGTCGAGTGCCGACAGCGGCTCGTCGAGAAGCAAGAGCTTCGGATTGGTGATCAGCGACCGGGCAAGCGCGACGCGCTGCTGCTGACCGCCGGACAGTTGCGCTGGCATGCGGTCCTTGAGGTGATCGAGCTGCACCCTTTGCAACATCTCCTGCGCCTTCCGACGCCGCTCTTCCTTGCCGACGCCGCGCATCTTCAGGTAGAAGGCGACGTTGTCGAGAATGCTGAGATGCGGGAAGAGCGCGTAGTTCTGGAACATCATGGCGGTGCCGCGCTCGACCGGCGGCTTGCCGACTACCATCTGTCCGCCGATATGGATCTCGCCCGACGTCGGCGTTTCGTGGCCGGCGATCATGCGCAGGATGGTCGTCTTGCCGCAGCCGGACGGTCCGATGAGGCAGCAATAGGAACCATGCGGAATCGTCAGATTGATGTCGCGCACTGCATAGGAATTGCCGAACTGCTTGGTGATGTTCGTCAGCCGAATTTCACCGGAGCCCTGATGAGCAACCATGCCTGAGGCCTGAATCGGTTTCGTCATGATGCTGTTCATTTCCCACGGGACCGTTTTCTTTGAATGAGGAAGATCGACGAGAGCGCGATAGCGATCACGATGAATGACACGACCGTGGTGACGGTACCCAATGCATAGAGCGCAGGCGAGGTGACATTGGTCGTCATGGTCCAGATCTCTAGCGGCAGCGTGTTCTTGCTGCCCACCGTAAGCCAGCTTCTCGGAAATTCGTCATAGGAGAGCGTGAAACCGAACAGCGCGACGGCGATCATGCCGGGAAAGACGATGGGAACGACGACGCCCATGACCGTCTGCCATTTGCTCGCGCCAAGATCGTAGGCGGCCTCCTCATAGGAAGGATTGAGCCGCCCGAGGATCGCAAACATGATCAACAGGCCGAACGGAAGCGCCCAGGAAAGATGCGCGCCGAGCGCGGAACCATACCAGGAGGCCGTGAGGCCCAGATAACGAAAGGTTACGAGCGTGCCGATCGAAAGCACGAGTCCCGGAACGATCAGACTGGCTATCGCCGTGTAGAAGATAGCAGTCGCGCCCCAAAACCGCCGACGGAACGCAAAACCGGCGGCCACCGAAATGAATACGGTCAGTACCATGACGATGACGGCAAGAGGAAGCGAGCGGCCAAGCGCGCCGACGACATCGCCGGTGCGGCGCGGATTGAAAAGTTCGTCGAACCACATCAGCGAGGGATCGCGCAGCGGGAAAGCAAGCGATGCCGAAGGCCCCTGGAAAGAAAGGATGAGGACGCCGAACATCGGTCCGTAAAGAAAGATGACGAACAGCGTGAACAATGATGCCAGGACGTAGAAGGTCCAGGGCCTCGCCCCGTATGAGGTTGAAGCGGACATGTTATTTCACGAGTTCCTTCCGCACATCCACCAACCGGAAAATCGCGCTGGCGATCAGAAGCACGATAACGAGAAGTATCACGGCGCTTGCCGCCGCCCGCGGATAGTTCAGGAATTGCAAGTCATTGAAGATGCCAGATGTAGCCGAGCCGGACATGCCGCCGCTCATCACCGTCACCACGAAGAAATCGCCCATCACAAGCGTGACCACGAACAATGCTCCGAGCGCTATGCCGGTCTTCGAAAGCGGGAGCACCACGTTCCAGACGACGCCCCAGCGGGTCGCGCCGGCGTCGACCGCAGCTTCCAGAAGCAATTTGTCGATTCTCGCCATGGAGTTGAAGATTGGCACGATCATGAAAAGCGTGAACAGATGCACGTATGCGACGACTACTGAAAAATCGGAATATAGCAGCCAGTCCAAGGGCCTATCGATGATTCCGACGCCCTGCATGCCGCTGTTGATCAGCCCTTCCCGTCCCAGCACCGGCCGCCAAGATATCATGCGTATGATATTGGAGGTCCAGAAAGGAATCGTGCAAAGCAGGAAAAGCCCGATCGCGGTGATCAGGTTGCGCACGTGGAAAACCAGGAAATAAGAAATCCAGAAACCGAGCACGAAGGTGATGGCAAGGACAATCAGCGTGAATTTTATCGTGGAAAGATAGAGGCTCCACGTCGTCGGATTGCTTAGAAGGTCGACATAATTCTTCGTCGTAAACTGCGGCACGATGCCGACCAGCATCTGATAGCGGAAGAAGCTGACCAGGACGACGAGCGCAATGGGAATGACAAAGAAGAAAAAGAGCACCACGGTCAGTGGCGCAACTTGGACATAGGTTATCAGGCTCTTTTTCCGGGCCATGCGTTTACCAACCTTGGAGGGTGAGGATGGCGGCTTGACCCGCCATCCCCGAACGTCGCGCGTTGCGTTCATGCGGCGTTGAATTCGTTCCACTTGGCGTACAGGAATTCCGCCTGGTCCATAAGGTTGTTCCAGACCGCCACTTTGGAGAACCGCTCCTCGAAGGAGCCGCCGTCACGCTTGTCGCCGGCCGAGTTCGTTTTTTTGCCGGTCGGCGAAGTGATGTCGGCAGTCGCCGGCTTCCCTTCATAGAAGAACCCGCGCTCGTTCTCGGTCAAAGCCGCCATCGCCGTCTTCGGATTGCTGCTGTAGTAGCCCTGCTTGGCAATGAAACCCCCGACCCAGCCGGAATTGTACCAGTTGAGATATTCGTAAGCTGCGTCGCGCTTGAGACCGGCGACATGTCCCAGCAGGCTGAGACCGTTTCCCCAGCCACGATAGCCCTCTTTCAGCGGCTGATATGTGCACTTGATGCCCTGCGCTTGTACGGCGGTCACCGCCGGAGACCACATTGACTGGATCACAACCTCGCCGGACGCCATCAGGTTGATGGACTCGTCGAACGTACTCCAGAGCGCACGGAAATGGCCGCCCTTCTTCAGCATGATCAGCTTGGCGATCGTCGCAGCGAGTTCGTCCTTCGTCGGATTTCCCTTGTCTCGGTATTTCAGCTGGCCGGCGGATTCGAACGCCATCATGGCGTCCATGATGCCATTGGTCGGAATATTCTGGATCGCGGTCTTGCCCTTGAAATCTGGCGAGATCAGATCGGCCCAAGTGGTAATGTTGCGCCCGACCAGATCGGGCCGGATACCGAGCGTGTCCGCGTTGAAGACGCCAGGCAAGAAGTTCACCCAATCGGTTTTGGCCGCAGAAGGTCCACCGTCATCTACGGACCGACGATAGATGAATTCGATCGGCGAATCTCCCTCCCGCGACACTTGCTTGCCCGCGAACGTTCCGTCGGTATAAAGCGACGTTAGGTCGCCCCAATTCTTGATCTTGGCAATTTCGATGCCCTGCAGCACCTTCTGCGGAATCAGCACTTTGTTCTGCCAGATTTCCACGTCGGCCACGTCGATCGACTTGGGATCGTTGGAAACCCGGTTCAGAAGCCCGGGATGGTCCACGACGGACATCTCGACCTTGAAGCCGAGATCTTTCTCCGCCTGTTTGCCGATATCGGCCAGCGTTGAATAGGACATTCCGGTGTGGTTCAGCGTGATGTCCTTGAGTTTCTGCGCCCATACCATCGGGAAGCCGGTGACCGCGGCGGAACCCGCGATCGCCGCACCACCTGCCACAAGGTTGCGCCGCGATATTTTCTTGTTGAGAAGTCCACCTGTCTTTTTCATTTCAATCTCCTATTTCCTACGTTGATGCGTGTGTGAATGTCGTCGTCCAGTTCGCCGAATTTCTAGGCTCCTTTCTGCGAAACCGATCTGCCCATTGGTACGAATGGTTGCACACTTGTTCCGTCATCATCCTCCGAAGAGGCCAATCCGGCTTGAGAAATCCACCTGTCATTGCGTCGTGTCGCAGCTGGATTTTCTTAAGCCGCTAATTCCGTGCGCAGCTTCCGGGTGGCCTCCCTGTTCAGGGCCTACCCGTACCCGTCTCGACCTCGCTCAACACCACGCCATATTCGTCGCGTGCATAATCGACGGTTATGAATCCGTCCGGCACGTCGTCTGAGACTTTGCGCGGATCGCGATCGAGCGGTGCGCCATACCCGCCGCCGCCGATGATCCGTTGGAGACCTGACGCCATTCTCCGGCGTTTTTTTCAATTGATACAAGTCCTAGACAGCCGGCCTTCGGATGTGAAATGATAATTTCAACATTAATTAATATGAAATTATAGTCAATGTGCGCTACGACCTGAAGCACCTCTCGACCTTTGTCGCTGTAGCGGAAGAACTCAATTTCCACCGCGCGGCAGAACGCTTGACGATGGCGCAGCCGGCCGTCAGCCGCATCGTGCTCGAACTAGAGGATCGCCTCTGCGTCAAGCTTCTGGAGCGCACGACACGCAAGTTGAGCCTAACCGAATCCGGCCGTTATCTGCTCGAGGAGGCCCAGGAAATCCTCGGCCGCATCGACATTGCCGAAAATACGGTTCGTCTGCTGGCATCGGGCACCGAGACGAGCCAGAAGGTTGGAAAAGCCTACATGACGAAATGACATTCACCTTGCCAACCTGCATTCAAGAGAAGCAAAAAGGGACAGACCATGGAAAACTGGGCCAACCGCAAGACGCTGATCCTGGGCAGGAGCGAGATGATCGGCCTTCTCCAACCGCACGAATACAATAATTGCGTCGAGCAAGCCTACCGCATGCATGGCGAAGGCCGGTATTACATGGACCCGAAAGGCCATATCGTGCTCGACCGCTTTCCAGGCGAATGGGAGGCGATGCCGTCCTACATCGAGGAACCGCACGCCGCGGCCTGCAAATGGGTCTCGATCCGCGAGCAAAACCGCGAGAAATACAACCTGCCGACCGTCTTCTCGATCCTGATCTACACGCATCCCGAGACCGGCTTTCCGCTTGCCATCGTCGACGGTAGCTATCACACAGTGATGCGCACGGGCGCAGCCGCCGCCGTGTCGGCAAAGTGGATGGCGCGCAAGGACTCGCGCAAACTCGCCATCGTCGGTGCCGGCCACATGGCGGAAGGCGCGCTCGCAACCTGCAGTGCCGTCTTTCCCTGGTCGGAGGTCCGCGTCTGGAGCCGCAGCCGGGGCACGATCGACCGCTTCTCGAAGGAGCAGCAGCCGAAATACGACAGCTTCGAAATCAAGACCTCGACCAATCTTGAGCAGACCGTGCGCGGCGCCGATGTGGTGGTCACGCTCACGCCGGCGCGCGGACCGATCGTCATGGCCGACTGGATTTCGCCCGGCACCCATATCGCCGCGGTCGGCGCCGACAAGAAGGGTGACCAGGAACTGGAGAGCAGGCTGTTGAAGGACGCGCGTATCTTCGTTGACGACATCCGCCAATGCCGCACCGATGGCGAGATCAACGTGCCGCTGTCCGAAGGCCTGATCACCGAGGCGGATATCGCCGGCGAAATCGGCGAGGTGGTCACCGGCAAAAAGCAGGGACGCACCTCCGACGACGAGATCACGATCTTCGATTCAACCGGAATCGCGCTGCAGGATTCAGCGACCGTCCCACTTGAATATGAACGCGCTATGGCTGCCGGCGTCGGCATAGAAAAGAAGATGATCTCAACCTGAGGGAGTGCCGCCAAAGCAGCATTGAACACCGTTCTGATTTTGTCGATTGGAATAACAAACTTAGAGACTTCTTCGCGGGCCTGCTTGACTGCGGTCTCATAAAGAGCTTTGGCAACGCGCTCCACCATGCGTGAGGGGCGAGTTGAATCCGTCATGTCAGGCGCTACCTTCCGACTCTGATTCTTCGAGAGCGATGGGGAGAAATGTTTTCGGGTCAAATGAGACTTGACCAACGGTAGCGGCTTCAAAAAAGAGGAGCGCGTGCGGCAGCGCGGAAAAGCGCCTCCGGTTCGCAGTCGCAGGCGCACCTCCATAGCGGTATCGCTTCAACAAACGATGGGTCTGCCGCACCGTGACCCGCATCAGATCGGGCGCCGCCGAGGCCGTCAGCCGACGCCCATCGAGCCGCGCCAGCAGATCGATCCGATTCAGCTCTCGCTTGCTCATCAGCAACACACCCATCGGATCCGCAGCCTCCAATCCTCACGACCAGGAGGGAGAAGACTGACATTCCAACTTTGCTCAGTGCCGACATTTTAGCTTTGCGCCTACAAGCTTTGTTGCAACCAAGTTGAGATGTCCGTCGCTCTGCAAAGTTAAAATGTCACTCGGCGGCATCGCTGGGAGCGTGAGCCGGCGCCGCGGAGACCACCATATCGGAGCGGCGCCGGCCTCGGCGGGGGGTTTTCGACTTCGATTTGGCGGCTTCAGCGATTTGCAGGGCGCGGTTCTTTAGAATGCCCGGCTTCTGGCTTGATCGTCGTGGTCCATCCGGAACTCGATTGAAGCGGGGCTGACGGTCCTGCTGTTCCTTGATCCAGGCCAGGATCTCGCCCAGGCGCTTGTTCTCGACAATGGCGGCATGGCTGACGCGTTGCAGCTTGTCGAAGGCCGAGTAAGGCAACGGCCTGCCTTTCCAGCGAACCTCCAGCCGCCCATCCGGAAAGTCATAGATCTCGACCATTTTGCCGCGAAGGCGAACTGCCAGGCCTTCCGGCTTAAGCGTCAGCTTCATGCGACTGTAGTTCACCACCAGTTGGTGCGACACCTGAC
>Ga0210405_10000884_pt1 | contig 37220 bp, 45 predicted proteins | sample IncBWH11MmetaG_FD_155492 | JGI IMG/M metagenome (GOLD analysis project Ga0210405, IMG submission 155492) | Forest soil microbial communities from Barre Woods Harvard Forest LTER site, Petersham, Massachusetts, United States - Inc-BW-H-11-M | ecosystem: Environmental > Terrestrial > Soil >... | reverse complement strand
GCGGGCAGGTCCCATAGGGAAAGTTGGGGCCTGCCCACCTTTGTGAGAGGGTGACGGGGCACTCTTCCACAATCGGATTAGGAAAGAGTAGCCGACGATTCCGGAGCGTCCGCAGGCTATGGTATCGACTCCGGCAACCGCATTTTTCAAACAGTGCAAGAAAGACTCGGAGTCGTTTGTAAGATCCAGGAGAGCAGTCTGCGTAGAAGCTACCAGGAGGCCAAAGTTGCCATGCGTAAACTTGTTTCGTCGAAATCGCCGCTCGAGCCGCGAATCGGCTTTTCACGAGCCGTCAGGGTAGGACGAATCGTTGCTGTTTCAGGCACTGCGCCGTTCGCGACAGACGGAAGCGTAGCTTGTCCTGGCGACGTCTATGGCCAAACGAGACGCTGCCTTGAGATCATCGCGGAAGCTGTGGTGGACGCTGGCCTTTCCCTCGACACTGTGGTGCGGACGCGAATCATGTTGACCGATATCTCGCAATGGGAGGCCGCTGCCCGTGCGCACGGCGAGTTTTTTGCCGCGATCCGGCCTGCCACCACCTTCGTCGAGGTGAAGGGTTTCATCAATCGCGAATGGTTAGTTGAGGTTGAAGCGGATTGCGTTGCAGACCAGTAAGGCATCCCGTTCATCAGGGCGGTTCTTGAATGCGGTGTTCACGTTTTCCGATAACGCTGAGGCGTGCAACTCCCGTACGACGAGCAATCCGTCAGTTGACGCCCCCTCACAGGCTGGGATCAACTTCAGAGTTGCCGACCACGCGGGAGTGACCGGGCGAGCCGGGGCCGGTCTCAACCTCCCAAAGCAGTCACCCGCTGCACCTAATAGGCACATGAGAAGATTCTTAGCTCCTCTCCCACCATCTTGGCCATTACCGTGCAAATGTTGCCTTGCGTCCATGACATCTTTGCCCATGCCGATCGGCCCGCCAACCGGCTCCGGAATTCCGCTCGCGGAAATGTCGCGGGGGGAAAATCAGCAGTTTCTGCTGCAGGCGTTTCACTCTTTTGCCGAGGCTGCGGACTCGCTGGAACGCTCGTATGGAATGCTGCATTCCGAAGTGGCGCGGCTGCGCGGGGAGTTAGAGCGCAGCAACGCGGGGCTGGCGAAGAGTCTCGAACAGAACCGGCGGATGCGCGAGCATCTGGACCGTATTGTCGAGGGGCTTCCCTGCGGGGTGCTGGTAGTGAAGTCCGACGGGGCGATTTCACTGGTAAATCCCGAGGGCGAGCGCCTGTTGAGCGCAACCTCAGAGGTAAAGAACCTTGACGGTATCGAATCCATCGGGTCGCTGCCTGGCGGGTTACGCGATCTTTTCGAGCGAGCCCGGTCTGCGTCTGGCGAGCAGGAGCATTGCTTCCCGGACGGATGTGGAGGCGAGAGCTGGATAGCCGTGCGGCATGCGGCGGTGAAGGATAGCGGGGAGGATGAGTCCGACGGCGGGGAGTGTGTGTCGATTTTCATCCTGCGCGATGTGAGCGACGCCAAGCGCATGGTGCGGGAGCGCGAGAAGCTGGGCCGCGAACAGACACTGGCGGAGATGTCGGCCATTCTGGCGCATGAGATCCGCAATCCGCTGGGCAGTCTGGAATTGTTTGCCGGTTTGCTGGCGGGGGCCGGGCTGTCCCGAGAATGCCGGCAGTGGGTCGAGCACGTGCAGGCCGGGCTGCGCACGCTGGCCGCGACGGTCAACAATGTTTTGCACTTTCATAGCCTGCCCGCGCCGGAGCGCGTGCCGGTTGACCTTGGCCAGTTGCTCGACTGGGCGGGCGGATTTCTGGTGCCGATGGCGCGGCAGGCAAGGGTCGAACTCTGCCTGCGCAACCATCTGCATGGAATATGGTTCGCCGCCGACCGCCACCGTCTGGAACAGGTGCTGCTGAATCTGGTGCTGAATGCGTTGCGGGCCATGCCGGGCGGAGGTTGGGTCGAGATTTCCGGGCACAAGGTTCATCAAGGGAACGGCGCAGCGGCAGCGATTTCGGTAAGCGACACGGGTCCGGGAGTTGGGGACGGAAACAGCTCGAAAATATTCGAGCCGGGGTTCAGCACGCGCTCCGGCAGTCCGGGCCTGGGGTTGGCGGTGTGCCGCAAGATCGTGGAGCAGCATGGCGGAGCGCTTGCAGCAGCGAACCGCGCGGGCGCGGGAGCAAGCTTTACGTTGACGCTTCCATTGACGACGCTTCAGTTGGCGACGCTTCCATTGGCGCCGCTTTCGGCGGAAGATGCGCGGCAGGAAAGACTTCGAGAGGTGGCGGGATGAACCGAGTCCTGGTGGTCGATGACGAAGCCGGCATGCGGACGGCGCTCGAAGCGCATTTCCAAAGGCGCGACTGGCGCGTGGACACGGCGGCGAATGCGGGCGAAGCGCTGGACAAGTTCCGCCGGGTGCTGCATCCGCTGGTGGTGACCGACATCCGGCTGCCGGGCGCGGACGGCTTCAGCGTGATGCGGGAAGCGCGCGCGCTGGCGCCGCACACGGCAGTCATCCTGTTGACCGCATTTGCCAATGTCCCGGATGCGGTGACGGCCATGAAGGGCGGGGCCTGCGACTATCTGGTCAAGCCGGTAGCATTTGAACAACTGGAGCAGGCTGCGGAACGGATACTGGCACAGGCGCGCACGCAGGCCGAGGCCACGGAAGGTCTGACGGGCCACGCACCCGCCTGGCTGCGGGCGCTGGACCGGGCCCGGCAGGCGGCGGCCAGTGGCGCCGATGTGCTGATCGAAGCCGAGAGCGGTACGGGAAAAGAATTGGTGGCGCGGCTGATCCATCGGCTGAGCCCGCGCCGCGATCATACGTTCGTTGCCGTCAATTGCTCCGCGTTTCCCGAAACCCTGCTGGAGAGCGAACTGTTCGGCTACGCACGGGGAGCGTTCACGGGAGCCATGGTGGCGAAGCCCGGGCGGTTCGAACTGGCGCACGGGGGAACGCTGCTGCTCGACGAAGTGGGCGAAATGCCGCTCGGGCTGCAGCCGAAGCTGCTGCGAGTGTTGCAGGAGCGGGAGTTTGAACGTCTGGGCGACACGCGCAGCGTGCACGTGGACGTGCGCGTCATCTCGACCACGAATCGAACGCTGTCCGAGATGGTGCGGGAGGGAAGATTTCGCGCCGACCTGTTTTACCGGCTGAATGTGATTCCGCTGTCCCTGCCTCCGCTGCGCGAGCGTCCGGAAGACATTCGGGAACTGGCCGAACATTTTCTGCGGCTGTACGGGCCGCAGGGCCGGGCTCTGAAGCTGAGTGCGGGATTTATCGAGCGCCTCGAAGCCCACGCCTGGCCGGGAAATGTGCGTGAACTGGCGAACTGCCTGCGCCATGCGGTGGCCCTGGCCACGAGTACGGAGATCGGCGCGGAGGGCCTGGAAGGCTCGCCGTGGGACCAAGCCGGAACCAGTGGGCAGCGTGATGGCAAAGGCGATGATCGTTTAAGGGCAGGAGTTTCGCTCGAGAACATGGAGCGGAAGCTGGTGGAGATGACGCTCGAAGCCACCGGCGGAAACCGCTCGCGCGCCGCCGAACTTCTGGGAGTAAGCCTGCGGACGGTGCGCAACAAGGTCCGCAACTACGGTCTGCCAAGCTGGAGCAGTTATGTCCATGATTGATTCTCCAATGATCGAGGCGCTGAGCCGATTTCTCGACGTGGACGTGGCCCGTCATAAGCTGATCACGTCGAACCTGGCGAACATCGACACGCCGGGCTTTCACACCCGCGATCTGGACTTCCGGGCAGAGCTGGCGCGGGCCAGCGGACGTGAATCCGGGAGTGCAGGAGGCAACTTGTCTTACGCGTCTTATTCCCACACTCCCGTGGCGCGCCCGGTGCGCGGACTGCTGGAGCGTCCCGATGGCAACAACGTGAGCGTCGAGCGCGAGAGCCTGCTGCTGGCCGAGACCCAGATGAGGTTCAACCTGGGAGTGCAGCTTTTGAAAAGCGAGTTTCACGAGATTTCCGCGGCGATCACGAGTGGAGGCACACCGTCATGAATCTGTTTGGCATGCTGGAAGTGAGCGGTTCGGCGCTGGGAGCGGAGCGCTGGCGGGCCGAGGTTGTTGCCGCGAATATGGCCAACGCCGAGACCACGCGGACAGCGCATGGGGGCGCCTACAGGAGGCAAATGCTGGTGTTTCGCGCCCAGCCCATGCCGCGGTTTCCGTTTTTGCTGGCGCATTTGCGGAAGGGACCTCCAGAGGGCGGGGTGCGGGTCGAACGTGTCGTGGCCGACACCTCGCCCCTGCCGAGCCGCTATGAGCCGGGACATCCTGATGCCGACAGTGCGGGGTACGTGACTTATCCCAACGTGAATCCGGTGATGGAGATGGCCGACTTGTTGAGTGCGGTGCGGGCCTATCAGCTCAATGCCGCGGCGGTGCACGCGGCGAAGAGCATGATCCAGGAATCGTTGCAGATTTTGACATAGTGTGGCGAGCAAGATTGCGGAGAAACCGCGCTAGATCAGCGGACTCGGGCGTTGGTAGAAATGCCCGGCGAGGCACGGGGGTGGTGAATGCGGAAAAGGGATCCTTCGACTCCGCATGACCGTCCTTCGGACGCTCATGCTCCGCTCAGAATGACAAGCGATAAAGACGAAATGAATCCGTCAGCCAACAATTCAGCGAACAATAAGGAAGCGAACTACGTATGAGCACCCCGATTTCCTCCTTGCGCATCCTTCCCGCCGACTTACAGAACACGGCGGGCGAGTCCGCGAACCCGTCCGGGGGCGGATTTGCCGACACGCTGCGCGGAGCGATGAACGAGATGGGAGAGCTGAGTTCACAGGCGGACAGCAAGGTGGCGGGCGTGCTCACGGGCGACGGCGTTGATGTGCACAGCGCGCTGATCGCGGTGGAGAAGGCAGACCTTTCTTTTCAGCTCATGATGCAGGTGCGCAACAAGATCGTTTCCGCCTACCAGGAGATTTCGCGGATGCAGTTCTGAACTGATGTCACAGTCGTTCCCGCGATCTTCCCGACGATGACGCAGGCATAGCGATGGCCGACAACAAAGCGCAATCCTTCGACGACGTCCTGCACCGCCTGGGGGAGTTTTTCAAGGGACTGAGCTTCCAGCAGCGGTTCATGCTGGTGGCAGGCGTGGCGCTAGTGGGTGGGACGTTGTGGGTGTTCGTCGTGCTGCTGGGCCAGCCGAAGTATGTGACGCTGTATTCCGGGCTAAGGCCCGAGGAAGCGCAGGCGCTGGGCGGGCGGTTGGCGGCGAAGAACATTCCGCACCAGATTTCTCCGGATGGAGGGAGCCTGCTGGTGCCGGAGGACAAGCTCGATGCCAGCCGATTGGAGACGGCGGCGGCAGGGTTGCCGCGCAGCGCGCGCATGGGATTTGAACTGTTCGACACTCCGAACTGGGCAGGATCGGATTTCACCGAGAAGGTGAATTACCAGCGCGCGCTCGAAGGGGAACTGGAGCGCACGCTGGCCACGCTGAGCGAAGTGCAAGCGGTGCGCGTGCATCTGGTGTTGCCGCAGGAATCGCTTTTTACCGAGCAGGAGCATGCGGCCAAGGCGGCGGTGATCTTGAAGACGCGCAGCGGGAGGCTGTCGGAACAGGCCCAGCAGGCGATTCCGCAACTGGTGGCGAGCGCGGTCGACCGGCTGCGTCCGGAAAACGTGACGGTGGTGGATGCCGACAGCAACATGCCGCTGGTCCATGGGCGGGACGGCGGCGGACGGGCGTTTGCTCCGGACGAGGAGCTGGCCAAGACTCTGGTTCATACGCTGGAACCTGTAGTGGGTGCGGACCATGTGCGGGCCAGCGTGCATGTGGAGTATGACATTGGGACCAGCGAAGATACGCAGGAAGTCTACGATCCCAAGACTCCGACGGCGCTGACACAGGAACATTCAGAGGAGAGTTCGACGGGAGAGGGCCCGGCGGGGGTTCCGGGGACGGCGAGCAATGTGCCCGCGCCGACGGCGCCCGCGGTGACGACACCCGGGGCGGCTCCCGGGACGACATCGGCGGCGGCGGTGGCGTCGAGCGCGGAGCATTCGTCCTCGAAATCGGATTCGACAACCTACGCCATCAGCAAGAGCCTGCACCGCAGCGTGGAGCCAGCGGGACGGGTGCGGCGGATAGCGGCAGCCGTGCTGGTGGATGATGCGGTGGACGTGACTGAACAGGCGGGCAAGCGTACCACTACACGGCGCAAACGCACGGCCGACGAAATGAAACAGATTGAGCAACTGGCGCGGGCCGCGATCGGCGTGGATGCGCAACGCGGCGACGTGCTGGCGGTGGAAAACCTTTCGTTTCAGGAGATGCCGCTGGAAGTGCCGGCGCCGCCGGGCAAGTCCGAGCACTGGCGGCGGCTGCTGGAGCCGTGGTCGTGGGTGCTGCGCTATGTGGCGCTGGCGGCGCTGTTTGCGGTGGTCTATCTGTTGATTCTGCGGCCGGTAAAGAAGCTGGCGGTGACTGCGTTCCGGGAGTTGCCGGGAAAAGTTGCGCAGCGGAATGCGTTGCAGCCGCTGCCTGCGTCTGGGGTTCTGGGCGCGATTGAGCCAGCGGGTGCGCCGCAGGGTGAAGGACAGCGCGCCAGTCAGCTGAAGCGCATGCTCACCGACAAGGTGAAAGCCGAGCCGGCGGCGGCGAGCCGTCTGGTCGAGTCGTGGGTACGTGAGGAAAAGGCCAAGTGACGGCTGCTCCCAGCGGTTTGAAGAAGGCTGCCATCCTGATGGTGTTGCTGGGAGAGGATGCGGCCAGCGAGATCTTCCACCATCTGCAGCAGGGGGAAGTGGAACGGATCACGCAGGAGATTGGAGGGCTCGATCAAGTCAATCCTGAGACTGCGTTGGTGGTGCTGGAGGAGTTTCACCGGCTGGTGCTGACCGGCGACTATGTCAGCCAGGGCGGGACGGAATACGCGAACAAATTGTTGGTGAAGGCTTTCGGCGAGGAGGGAGCGAGCGAGTTGTTGCGCCAGGTCTCGGAGGCGGCGGAGATCCGTGGAGGCAAGCTGGATTCGTTGCGCAAGGCCGATCCGCAGCAGCTGGCGAAATTTATCGAGGGGGAGCATCCGCAGACCATCGCGCTGGTGCTGGCACATCTGGAGTCGAAGCAGGCGTCGATCGTCTTGATGAAACTGCCGCCGGAGTTGCGGGCGGAGCCATCAAGCGGCTGGCGCAGTTGCGGCAATTCTCGCCGGAGATGGCGCAGCGGGTGGCGGTAGTCCTGCACAAGCGGCTGGAGGCTCTGGGCGAGCAGAGCCAGAGGGCATATGCGGGATTGCGCGGGGTAGCCGACCTGATGAACCGGCTGGATGTAAGCGTGGGGAAAGGCATCCTGGAATCGATCGAGGGAGAGGATCCGAAGCTGGCGCTATCGATCCGCAACCTGATGTTTACTTTTGAGGACCTGCTGACGGTGCCCGAGGCCGGGATTCGCGATTTGTTGGGGCAGATGGACAAAAAGACTCTGGCCACCGCGTTGCGGGGGGCCTCAGAGGAATTGAAGAACTTCATTTTCAAGTCGATGTCTTCGCGCGCCGTGGAAATGTTGAAAGAAGATATGGAAGTGCTGGGGCCGGTGAAGTCGCGCGAGATCAACAAGGCGCAACTGGAGGCGGTGGCGGTGGCGCGCAAACTGGAAGCTGAGGGCAAGCTGACGCTGACGCCGGAGGCAGAGGATGAGTTCGTCTCCTAGCCGGACGCCGGTTCCGGCAGCGCCCGCGACACTGGCCCGGAGTCGACCGGAAGTGCTGCCCTTTCCCTACGGCGAAGTAGTGGTTCCGGCGAGCCTGCATAACTATGCGCGGACGGAGCCGGCATCGCTGAACCGTGGAGAATCCGCTTCCGACCTGGCTGGGGTGCGGGAGAGAGAGTCAGGGCGCCAGCAGGGCGAACGCGAGGCGCGCGCGAAATTCGACGAACAACTGGCTTGCGAACGCTCGGCAGTGGCCGGAGCGCTCGCGGAATTTGCCCGCGAGCGGGCCGCCTATTACCAGAAGATCGAGGCGGAAGCCGTGCAATTGGCGCTGAGCATTGCCCGCAAGGTGTTGCACCGCGAAGCGCAGGTGGATCCGCTGCTTTTGATGGGGATTGTGCGGGTGGCGCTGGAACGAATCGAAGGGGCCACTGGAGCGGTGCTGGCGGTGCATTCGCAGCGGGCGGCGGAGTGGCGGACCTATCTGGCAGCGCACATGGACGCGCGAGATCTGCCGGAAATCGTGGAGGATGCGGCCATGGCGCTCGAGCAGTGCGAGCTGCGGACTTCCATGGGAACCGCGGCACTGGGGCTGGAAGTGCAGCTCAAAGAAATCGAGCAGGGCCTGACGGACTTGCTGGCGGCGCGGCCGAAGGCATGAGGAACGACACTCTGCTCGCGCCCTATCTTGCCCGGGTTGAGTCTTGCCCGGCCTTGCGCTGGCAGGGCCGGGTGACACAGGTGGTCGGGCCTTTGGTGGAATCGCAGGGACCTTTCTGCTCGGTGGGAGAAGTATGCCAGATCACCGACTCCCAGGGACGAGTGCTGGCGGGAGAGATTGTAGGATTCCGCGACACGACGGTGCTTTCGATGCCGCTCGAATCGCCGCGCGGAATACGCTATGGCGACCGGGTGTCCACCTGGGGAGATCGTCCAACGATTCGCGTGGGCGACGGTTTGCTGGGGCGGGTGATTGACGGCAGCGGACAGGCTCTGGATTCGTTGGGAGCTTACGGCGGGTGCGAATACCGGATGCTGGATGCGGCTGCCCCACTGCCGCTTGAGCGTATCCCAATTCGCGAGCCTCTGGGATGCGGCATTCGAGCCATCGATGCCTTTCTGGCGTGCGGGCGGGGGCAGCGCGTAGGCATCTTTGGCGGCAGCGGTGTGGGCAAGAGCACATTGATTGGCATGATGGCAAGAAACACCAGCGCGGATTTAACCGTGCTCGGCCTGGTGGGGGAGCGCGGCCGCGAGGTGCGGGATTTCCTGGAGAACGCATTAGGAGAAGAGGGATGCAAGCGGGCCTGCGTGGTGGTGTCGACCTCGGATCAGTCTCCGCTGTTGCGGATTCGGGCGGCGCTGGCAGCGACTGCCGTGGCGGAACATTTTTGCGCGCAGGGCAAACAGGTTCTTCTGGTCGTAGATTCTCTGACGCGTTTAGCCATGGCGCAGCGCGAGATCGGGCTCGCCGCAGGGGAACCGCCGACAGCGAAGGGTTACACGCCCTCCTGCTTTACCATGCTGGCGCGTTTGATCGAACGCGCGGGACGATTTGGCAAAGGCAGCATTACGGCGTTTTATACAGTGCTGATGGAGGGCGACGACGAGCAGGACCCGCTGGTGGATGGAGTGCGTGCGTTGCTGGATGGGCACGTGATGCTTGACCGGCGGCTGGCCGTCCGCAGCCATTATCCGCCGATTGCCGTGCTCGACAGCGTGAGCCGGCTGATGCCGGCAGTGTCTTCCCCTACACACTCGCAAAAGGCGCAAACCCTGCGCCGGCTGCTCGCCGCTTATGCGGCTTCCGAAGACTTGGTCCGGATTGGTGCGTATCAGAAGGGCAGTGATTCGACCCTGGACAAAGCTCTCACCCTGATCCCGGAACTCGATCAGTTTCTGATGCAGAAACCCGGCGAAACTGCTCCGCTGGCGGAAACCATCAACAAATTGCTGGCTCTACCCGGTTGAGCGCATGGCATTCCATTTTAGGCTGGCGACCGTTTTGCATTTTCGCGAAAGCATCGAGCACCAGCAGGAATTGCGGCTGCGCGCCGCCAACCAGCAGGTGGCGCGGGTGCGGCATCTGATCGAACAGCTAGACGCGCGCAGGCAAGAACTTAATATCGGGCAGACGAAGACGTTGAGCACAGGGATGACTGCAGTCGAGTTGCAATTCGAATTGCTGTGTGACACGGAGCTTCTTCGGCACCGGCGTGAACTTGGGCAGGAACTTGTACGCTGGCAACAGCTGCGTGAGCAACAGCGTGAAATCTTTCAACAGGCCAGGCGCGCTCGGGAGACGCTGGAAGCGGTACGCGATCAGCAACTCCGGCTCTATCAGAAGGAAGCTGGGCGGCGCGAGCAGCGTACTCTGGATGATCTTTTTCTTATGCGGCGGGAATACTTGCGCCGTGGCTAAAGTTTGCCGGGTGAGTCGTCACACTCTGCCCAGTGCTCATCTTCCGGTTCCTGCTCCTTCTTCGGCAAAACCCTGATTTACTTGAATTCACAGGGTTTGCATTTTCCTCCGGAGTCAAGAATGGACGCTGCTGCTGGCCACAAGAATGCACAGCTATCAAGCGCAGCCTCACGAGATTAGCCGGAGGTAGTTGCCGTGATGCCAATCCTCGAAGCCATTTCGAACAGTGTTTTTACCTTGCCCGCGGTGGCGTCCGCTGGCCAGGTGGCTTCTGGCCAGAGTGCAGCGCGCGGCGGCTTCGCTTCGAAATTTGCCGCGGCGCAAGGTCTGCCGATCTCCTCGGATAGGCTGCAGGCTGGAGGGGGCGAAGCACAAGCCTCACGCGGGCCAGTAGTAGAGAGCGCAGGGCCTGCGAGTCCCCTGAATGTGAGAATGCTGGCTTCGGGAAATCCGCAACTCAAGAGATTTCTAGGTAGTTCCGTGACTCAGTTGAGCACTGGCGCTGATGGGAATGTTGTGGTTCCGGGATTCACCTCGGTGATGGCGAGTCAGATTTCATCACCGCCCCCGCAACCGAGCCTCTTGACAGCTTTGACTACTGTGGCCCGAGCCCAGGGTGCAGACGTCACGGGCGGACGCGTTCAGGCGGGTTCGCAGATCACGGCTTACAACGCCACGGTGCAAAGCACCGGTTCCGGCGCGCGAAGTCAGACTGCCGGGATCGGCGGTCCATTCTCAAGTTCCGATGAGACGGGAGGCAAACTGACGAATCCATCCACAGCGGCCGTCTCAGTCGCAAATGTTATTGGCCAAGCAGACCAATTGGGACACGCAATGGTCAACGGCGCTCAGTCACTATCTCTCTCGACAGTGGCGACGGGGCCTGCCTCAGGAGCGGCTTTGCGGAATGAGGCAGGCGGTCAGACGAATGGTTCGCAGAATGGGCTGGCGTCAACCGCACCAAACACGCAGCCTCGTGTCTCCACCGCAACCACACAACCACAACCAATGTCAGGCGATATCTTGCAGGAGACTACCCCAAGCAGAGAGTGGGATAGTCACGGCTCCGGCAAGGGGGCAGCGGAGCCGGTACTGCTGGCTGAGAGCATGCAGCCGGGGCCTCCGTCCACCACAGCGGCAGAACCTGTGCCAGTCAATCTCTCGTCGGATGGGGTGAGGAACAGTGCCGGGAGTGTATCCCCGCTTAGCGGATCGGTATTGGGGTCAGTAGGACCAACGTTTCACCCAGATCAAGCGATTGTGTCCACGGCCACTGCTCCAACTCTCTTGGTAAGTACAAGCCCAAAGGCCGAGCCATGGGCAGGAGTTCCTGCTTCTCCGGACCTCCAGACTGGCCAAGCCAACACCGCAAATGTCATTGCGGCGGAAACAGCGGTCCAAACCGATATCTCGACGAAAACGGGAACCGGGAATCCAGTCTCCGGAATGATCAATACCAATTCACAAATCGCCGCCTCGTCGATTGTGAGTCCGGCAGTGCAGTTGGAGCCGGGGAAAGCGCCGGAGATAGGCGCTGCGCCAGGAGTGGCGGAGGTAGTGACAGCTCCGAACGTTCGCGGAGCGGGGCAAGGCGCGGGCTCGCCAGCGTCGATTTTGAACTCGGCCGCATCGGCTGGTCCGAATTCAGCCTCGGGATCATTGCTGTCGAAGCAGACGCCGTTCTCGATTTTCTTCTCCGGTCCGGGACCTGGTACGGAAGCCGCGGCATCCACTTTACCCAAGATGATTCTCCCGGCAATCGGTGCGACGATTCGCGACAGTCATGCAACCGGTAACGACGCGCCCAGCACGAGTCCGCAAACTAGTAGTTTGCAGAGCGGGGTCACACACAGCGGGACGCCGCAGAATTCCAAAGAGTCATCGGCTCGAGCCGAGAACGGAAGCTTACCGGCAGGACAACCTCTCCGGCGGGACGGAGATGGGAACGTGGCGAACCCGCAGTTTGCCGCTGCGCACCTCGCAGCGGCGCCAGCCCCTGTTGCGCCGATTGCTGTAGTGACTCTGCCCTTGGGCGGGCCCGCAACGCTCGCCGCCGACTCTCCGCCGAAGACCGGCACGTTCAGCCCGTCTGCGAATGGTGGAGCGGCAAATGTGACGCCGGCGGTGCCGGAAAGACCGGTGGTCGTTCCCGGACCTGTACTAGTGGCCCAGCTAATCAACCGGGTAGAACAATCCGAGATGCGGATTGGGATGCACACGTCCGCATTTGGCAACGTCGAGGTGCGCACGGTGGTTCATGCGAACGACGTGGGGCTCATGATCGGCAGTGAAAAAGGAGATTTGCGCGGTCTGTTGAGCAATGACATGACGGGTATAGCGAAGACGCTGCAGGAGCAGAATCTGCGGCTGAACAGCGTGAATTTCACGCAGGGGTTTGCCTCCTCGAATAATGGTGCGGGTGGGGGCGATTCACAGCAGCGTCCTTTTGTCCCGATGCGAGCAGGTTCAGGTTCCGCGTTATCCGAGGCTTCAGTGAACGATTCCGGGGAATCTCTGTCGACGAGGGAACTCGCCGCGAGCCGCAACAGTCTCAGCATTCTTGCTTGAAGGAGAACATTGAATGAGTACAACTCCGATTGTTCCGACACCTCCTACGGGAGGAACGACGCCCACTTCGCCGCTTCCCAGTCCGCAGAGTTTGAACAACATGTTTCTGCAACTGCTGGTGGCGCAACTGCAACACCAGAGTCCGTTGAATCCGATGGACCCCACACAGTTCGTGGGGCAACTGGCGCAATTCAGCGAGCTGAGCGAAGTCACTTCGATTTACCAGTTGTTGCAACAGTCCGTTAAGGGATCCGGAGGCGCGGGATCCGGGGGCGGAGGTTCGCCAGCCGTTGGCGGCACCAACGCTGCGAGCCCAACCGCCGCTGCGGGCGCTGCGACTCTTCCCCCGACTGCTTCACCGGCAGCCCCAACGTCGTCCAGCTTCTTATCACCGGCTCTATCCACACTTACCAGCAGAATCCAAGGAGTGTTCTAAAATGCCAAACTTTTCGATTCCACTTTCCGGGCTGACTTCCGAATCCGCAGCTCTATCCACCGTGGCGAATAACCTCGCTAACCAGAACACAACCGGTTACAAGGACAAGGTCGCATTGTTCAGCGACCTGTTCTACCAAAGTTTGGGGACAACCGGGTCGGGAGATCCGATCCAGGTGGGAGCAGGCACGCAGGTTAGCTCATTACCCTCGTTGTTTACGCAGGGCAGCGTCAGCGCCACGGGAGTGCCGACGGATGTGGCTATCCAGGGCACCGGGTTTTTCGCGGTGAAAAGTTCGAGTGGTGTTATCGATTACACGCGCGCAGGCGCCTTTTCGGTCGACGCCAACAATTTCCTGGTTACTGCCGGGGGACAGCAGGTCCTGGGCTATCCTGCCGCAAACGGTGTAGTCAACACTGGTGCTGGGATCGCGCCGCTGCAACTTGGGGCCGGCACCATCAGTCCGCCGACGGCGACTGGAAACGTGCAACTGACGGCCAACCTTAACGCGGCGGCGGCCGTGGGCGACACCTTTTCGACGCCGGTGACGATGTACGACTCGTTGGGCGCGAGCCACACCTTAACCGCCACATTCACCAACAAAGCCCCCAATGAATGGGGCTACAGCCTGGCCGTTCCGGCTTCCGATCTGCTCCCGGTTGCTGGTGTCGCGCAGACCGGAGTCTTGGCCACGGGAACTCTGACCTTCAACGGAAATGGAGTGCTGACGGCCACAACTCCACCCACAGTGGGAGCACCGAGCTATACGGGGACCGGAAACGGAACCATATCCGGGGTGGCTGGGGGCGCGGCGAGCGTAGCCGAGACCATCACTATGACAGCGGTGGACGCAACTCACTTCTCCGTCAGCGGTTCGGTTTCCGGAGCGCTGGGGACAGCGACGGTTGGAACTGCCTTCACTTCGGGACAAATCGGTTTTACGCTTGCGGCGGGATCAACCGCTTTCGTGGCTGGCGATAAGTTTACGGTAGCCACCGCGCCCGGGACCCTGGCCACGATTCCGGCGATTCCTATCACCAACTTTGCCGATGGCGCTTCCAATCAGACGTTCAACTGGAACGTGCTCAACGGGACTACTCCAGTGATCACGCAGGTGGCGGCGCCCAGCACCACCTCGTCCACGCAGCAGGATGGCAGCAGCAGCGGTTCATTGGTGAATTTCAGCATCGGTTCCGACGGCACGATTACCGGCTCGTTCAGCAACGGCAAAACGCAGGCGCTGGGAGAAGTGGCTCTGTCGAACTTCGCCAATGCGAATGGACTTCAACTCAACGGCAATACCGACTACGCCCCTACCCTGGCTTCAGGTCCGGCTGTAGTTGGGGTTCCGGGCGCGGGCGGGCTGGGAACGCTCTCCGGGGGCTCTCTGGAGTTGTCGAATGTGGATATCGCCACCGAGTTCGCCAACCTCATCGTGGCGCAGCGCGGCTTTCAAGCCGATGCCAAGGTCGTGACGACGTTCGATCAGATCACGCAGGACACGATTGCGCTGAAACAGTAAACGACCTGTGATCGCGTGACGCGTGTTGTCTCCGGCGACGAGGCTCGCCGCCGGAGACAAAGTGCTTGGGCGAGAGAATTCCCATGAGGATTCTCTTAGAAAACCCAGATCTTCCCGAGAGAGTTCGCGCTGACGACCCGGCATTCGTCGGCGAGAATTGCCTATCTGTTGACCTGTGGGCAATTGGTGTAGCGCGGTTGAGTCTTGCAGGCCTCCTCCCCTTCGTGCTCCGTCACGGACTTTGGATTGCTTTTTTCTTCAGCGATGCCTACGGCAACTCAAGCCCAAAGTAAAGCGCCGCGATCGAGTCGGATGGGCATCTTTTTTTCGGGGCTCGCAATCTTGCTGGTGGCGCTGGGGGCATGGTTTTGGAACACCTACAGGATCGGTCCTGGAGTCTCCGCAGATGAAAGCCGTCCGGTGAAAAGTTCTTTACACCTGGAAACTTTTGTCCTGAACCTGGCAGATCGTGAGCAAAGGTCTTACTTGCGTGTGGGGATTGACCTGGGACTAGGCCGGGAGATGGGCAAAGGAGGGAGCGCGCCGCCAGTGGGGCAAGTGCGCGACATTATCCTCGGCGTGCTGGCGCAATCCCGAGTCGAGGAACTGCTGACGGCCCCAGGCAAGGCGAAATTGAAGGAAGACTTGGTGCACGCGCTGCAGAAGCGTGTGCCGGGGCTGGAAGTAAAAGAGGTCTATTTCACCGAGTTTCTGATACAGCGCTGAGCTGGCGCAATGGGAGCGGAAAAAGAGATGGCAATGGCGGCGGTAGCCAGTCCCGGGCGGGTGGTGGAAAAGTCGCCGGGGCATTTGGCGGAAGAGCCGGGCAGCGCTGCTCCCAACTCCGGTGCGGGAGGGGGAAGTGAAACCGACATTGAGGAGGACGGACAGTGGAGGCCGGTGCTGGGCCTGCCTTGCGAATTCATTGTGGACCTGCCCGTACCCGGCTTCAAGATCGCAGATCTCTTGAAGGTACGGACGGGATCGGTCATCAACGCGCGCTGGCGGGTGGGCCATGACGTTCCTTTGCGCTTGAATGGCGCGCTGATTGGCTGGGGTGAGTTTGAGGTCATGGGCAACCACCTGGCGGTGCGCCTGACGGAACTGGCGTGAAACGGGAGCGGGACATTTGATACCGAGCGAGCGATGGAGCGATGGAGCGACGGGCGACGGGAGCGGTTGATTTTATGACGACAGAGACATTGCGAATTTCGGCGAGCACGTTCCGGGGGCGGTTGATTGCATTGTGGGAACGGGTTCTGCGGCTCACCCGGCGGACGCCGAAGCGGCTCCGGCTGTGTGAGAGCTTGCCGCTCGGCGAACGCCGGTTCGTGGCGGTGGTCGAGTTCGAGGCCGCGCGTTTTCTGGTGGGCGGGACACCATCGTCCCTGGTGCTGCTGTCCCGTCTGGCAGACGGAGGCGACCGACGCGAGGACAAACCTGAACCTCCAAGTTGGAACGCTGCTGCTGCAGGGGCCAGTAAGCGCCGCGGTGAGACATGTTGACCGGAGCCGCGCTGGCACGCGCAATGACCCAGTTGGCAATCACCTTTCCTCGCGTTGGAGCCCTGGCGATGGGGTGGGCATTGCGCCCGCGGCATGCTTCGTCGGGCATGAACTGGACCGCGCCCGGCGGAGCCGGCGGCTCGGTGCCGTGGAACATCGTTGTAATGTTGACCCTGTTGACGCTGCTGCCGGCGCTGCTGGTGGCGGTGACGCCATTCACGCGCCTGTTGATCGTGTTTCATTTCCTGCGCCAGGCTCTGGGCACGCAGACGGCGCCGAGCAACCAGACGCTGATCGGGCTGTCGCTGGTGCTGACATATTTTCTGATGCAGCCGGTGGGCAGCTCCATCTACCAGGCCGCGGTGGTGCCGTTTCAGCAAGGGCATGCGGACGCACTCGAAGCGGTGACACTCGGTGCGCCGCCGCTGCGGCACTTCATGCTCAAGTATGCCCGGGAAAAAGATCTCGCGCTGTTTCTCGAGCTGGCCCAGGCGCCCCGTCCCGCGCGTGCCGACGATGTTCCGATGCGAGTCGTGGTTCCGGCCTACATTCTGTCGGAGTTGAAGACTGGATTCCAGATCGGGGTGGCACTCTTTCTTCCCTTCCTGGTGATCGACCTGGTGGTGGCAGCGGTGACCACTTCAATCGGCATGATGCAACTGCCGCCGGTAATCATTTCGACCCCGCTGAAGATCCTGCTGTTTGTGATGGTGGATGGGTGGAATCTGCTGGTGGGTTCGTTGATGAAGAGTTTTGCCTGACGAGGTTTCCGGCAAGGAGAGCGCTATGGGATCGGACCAAATCGTAGCCCTGCTGCGACACACCATCGAGACGGCTCTCTGGATGGGGGCTCCGCTGTTGATTGCCGCGGTCGTTGTGGGCCTTGTGATCAATGTGGTGCAAGTGCTGACCTCGCTGCAGGATATGACGGTCTCGACGGTGCCGCGACTGGCGGCGGTCGCAGCGGCGGTGCTGCTGTTGATGCCGTGGATGGTGCGCCGTATCGGGACATTTACGTTGCAGTTGTTTTCTGACTTCCATCCTTTTGTGCGCTGAGAGGCAGTACCTAGTACCAAGTACCGAACGCTGAGAGCTGAGAAAAGACGAAAGATTCATGATCGACGGGCTGCATCTCGAGGAACTGCTGGCGGGCGCGGTTTTTACTGGAGCGCGTGTTTCCGGATTGATGGTGTTCTGCCCGTTCTTGGGAAGCGACGCGGTTCCGGTGCCGGTGAAGGCCGGTTTGGCTCTACTGCTGACGGTTGTGTTGCATCCGCTGCACGGGCCTGCGGGGTTGGCAATGGGATCGTGGCAGTGGGCGCAGGTAGCGTTTGGGGAAGTGATGATCGGGCTGGTGCTGGGGCTGGTGGCGAACTTTCTTTTCGAAGCGGCACTGATGGCAGGTCAGATCCTGGGGGTGCAGATCGGCTACTCGCTGGCCAACGTGTTTGATCCGCAAACCCAGGCGGACACTCCGGTGCTTTCCGAATTCCACCGGCTGGCAGCTCTGCTGATTTTCCTGCAACTCGACGTGCATCACTGGCTGCTGCGGTCGCTGGTGCGCAGCTTTGCGTATTTGCCGCCGGGCGCGGCGACGGTGACGCTGGCCGCGGCGTCCGGGTTGTTGCATGCCGCAGGAGGAATCTTTCTGGCGGGTGTACAGATCGCGGCGCCATCGCTGGTGGCTACGCTGGTCGCCGACATGGCTCTGGGTTTTCTGGGCAAAGCTTCCCCGCAGTTACCGGTTCTGTTTATTGGACTCGCGGTAAAGAACCTGGTGGGCCTGACCGTGATGATCGCGGCGATCGCGTATTGGCCGCGAATGTTCAATCAGCAATTTGCCCATGCGATTCAAACCGCAGAACGGTTGTTGCACCTGGCGCAGTAGGCGCCGCAGAAGTCAGAAGTCGAAAGCAGGAGCTAAGAGCTAGAAGTAGAAAAAGCCATGGCCGATCAGAGCAAAACTGAAAAAGCATCCCCACGCCGGCGGCAGAAGGCGCGCGAGCAGGGGCAAGTCGCGCGCAGCCGCGACTTGACGGCAGGCCTGGCAGCAATGACCGCGGTGCTGGTTCTGGCCACGCAGATGCCAGCCTTCGCCAATCAATGGCGCGGCATGTTGCGCCAGGAACTGGAACTCGCGGCGACCCATTCCGACCAACTGGTTCCGGTTTGGCGCAATGCCTGGCCTGTGTTTCGCGGCGTTGCTCTGGCCGCAGGCATGAGCTGGGTGATAGCGACTGCGGGCGGGCTGGCACAAGGCGGACTGGTGTTCGCTCCATCGGCGCTCTCTCCCAACTGGAAGCGTCTTGATCCGGTGAGCCATGTCGAGCAATTGTTTTCCCTCGCCGCCTTGAGCCGCCTGCTGAAGTCGCTCTTGCCGACCGCGGTGGTCATCTATTTCGCCATCGGAGTGCTGGTGCGGGACTTCCGCTTCCTGCCTGCGCTGCTCCACGGCGGTCGCGGGACACTGCTGGCCTTCACGGTGGGACGAATGCATGAAGTGGCATGGAAAGGGTCGCTGGTGCTTCTGTTGTGGGCCGGAGCGGATTATTTTTTCGAACGCCAGCGCCATGAAAGCGAATTGAAGATGAGCAAGCAGGATCAGAAGGATGAGTTCAAGGAAATGGAGGGAAATCCCGCGGTCAAGCAGCGCATCCGCCGCCTGCAGCGCCAGACCCGCCGCCGCCGCATGCTCAAGGACGTGGAGCGGGCGGCAGTGATAATTACGAATCCGACGGAGTTCGCAATCGCTCTCGAATACCGCATGGAGATGAACGCGCCGGTCGTGGTCGCCAAGGGCCGCAACCTGCTGGCCGCGCAGATCAAGGAAATCGCACGCTGGAAGGGCATTCCGATGGTGGAGAACCCGCCGCTGGCGCACGCCCTCTATCGGGCGGTCGAAGTCGGCCAGGCCATTCCAGCCAAGCTCTATGCCGTAGTGGCGGAAATTCTAGCGGCGATCTGGCGTGCGCAGACCCGCGCCTCCGAAACTCAGAACACCAGCTCAGTCATGGCACGGAGGACATAACCATGGCCCCGAATGCCACCCTCACGGTTTCCGCACCCTCTGCCCGGGCAAAGAACGCCGTCGCGGAATGGATCATGCCGATAGCGGCCGTGGGGCTGATTTTTGTGATGCTGGTGCCGTTGCCCAGCATTCTGCTCGATGTGTTGCTGGCCATGAGCATGACCGTCAGCGTGCTGGTGCTGTTGTCCGCGATTCAGATCCTGCGCCCGTCGCAGTTCTCGGTGTTCCCGAGCCTGCTGCTACTGCTGACGCTGTTCCGCCTGTCGCTGAATCTGGCCTCCAGCCGCAGGATTTTGTTGCATGGCAACGAGGGCGCATCGGCGGCAGGACACGTGATCGAAGCCTTCGGCCAATTCGTGGTGGGCGGAAACTATGTAGTGGGCTTCGTGCTGTTTGTGGCCTTGATCGCAATCCAGTATCTGGTGGTCGCGCACGGTGCGGTACGAACCGCCGAGGTGACGGCGCGCTTCACCCTCGACGCCATGCCCGGCAAGCAGATGGCAATTGATGCCGACCTGAATGCCGGGCTGATCAATGAGGCGCAGGCGCGCGCCCGCCGGGAGCAGATTGCGCACGATGCCGAGTTTTATGGCGCGATGGACGGCGCCGCCCGGTTTAACCAGCGGGATGCAATTGCGACCATCCTTATTACTGCGATCAATATTGTTGCGGGATTTCTGATCGGTGTGTTCCAGCTCGACATTCCCTTCCGTGAAGCGTTAAAGACTTACACCGTGCTCACCGTCGGTGACGGCCTGGTGACGATGATTCCATCGTTGCTGGTTTCGATGGCCGGGGGCATTGTGGTCACACGCGCGTCTTCTGACGCAACCCTCTCAGTCGACGTCGGGCGGCAGATCCTTTCGCGGCGCCGTCCCCTGTTAATTGCCGCGGGCGTGATGCTGTCCCTGGCAGCGATTCCCGGGCTGCCCAAGTTTTCCTTTTTCCTGCTGGCGGCAGGCACTGCTCTGCTGGCCTGGCGCGCTCCCAAGTTCACCGAAGAACCTGCGGTTGCGACCGCGGAAGCCGCCGCCGAGAAAAAGCCCACGCAGGATTCGGTTGAAGATCTGCTCAAGCTCGACGACCTCAGCCTGGAAGTTGGCTACGGACTGGTGGCGCTCGTGGACAAGAATCAGGGTGGGCAACTGCTGGCCCGCGTGCGTGCCCTCCGGCAGAATCTCGCGCAGCAGCTCGGTTTCATCGTTCCACCCATTCACATCACCGACAACGTGCGGCTGAGGCCAAAGGAATACGCGATCGCACTGCGCGGCGTGGAGGTTGCACGCTGGGAGTTGTACCAGGACAACCTGCTGGCCATCAGCTCGGAAGGTTCTCCGCGCCCGCTGCCGGGAGTGGCGACGAAAGAACCTGCGTTCGGGGTTGCTGCCGTGTGGATTCCGCCCGCAATGCAGAATCAGGCGCTGGCGTCCGGCTATGCGGTCGTCGACCAAACCTCTGTGCTGGCCACACACCTTGCCGAAGTGGTGAAGCAGCACGCACACGAGTTGCTTACGCGGCAGGAGACGAAACGTCTGCTCGACCGCCTGGCCGAAAGCCATCCCAAGCTGGTGGAAGAGCTGGTGCCGAAAGTTCTGAGCCTGGGCGAAGTGCAGAAAACCTTGCAGCAACTCTTGCGGGAACAGGTTTCGATCCGCGATCTGTCCACGATTCTTGAGACCCTGCTCGACCTCGCACCCGCCAACAAGAACGCGGTGTTGCTGGTCGAAGCGGCGCGTCAGACCCTGGCGCGGGCTCTGGTGCAGCCTCTGCTTTCAGAAAACGGAGGCTTGCGCGTGGTCACGCTCGACCGTTCGCTCGAGGAGGAATTGGGCCGAGCCTTCGGGGGATCTGCTCCAGCTGGAACAGCGGGTCTGTCGCCACCGTTTGCCCGCCGCATTCTCGATGGATTGCGCCGCCTTGCGGGGGAACAGGTGGCCGTGGCCAGCCCGGTGCTGCTGTGTTCGACCCCGGCGCGTTATCACTTGAAGCGGCTGCTGGAACCATTTCTGCCGAAGGTGGTTGTGCTCTCTCCGCTGGAAGTGCCGCCGGTGGTCGAGGTGCAGTCGCTGGGAGTCTTGCACTAAGGGCGGGTGCGCGCGAACAAAGCTACACGAACAAAACTGAAACAAAGAAAAGCGGAAAAACGAGCGAGCAGTCGAACAGCGAAAACAGAAACGAGAACCAGATCATGAGCAAGAGTACGGCGCAAGCCTACACCAGCTGGCAGGACAAAGAGGAGCGCGACCGCATCCTGCTCGAACAGTTACCGCAGGTGCGCTATCTGGCGCGCCGGATTCACGAGCGGCTGCCGCGCCATGTGCCGCTCGAAGACATGGTGCATGCCGGAGTGATTGGGTTGATCGATGCGCTCAACAAATTCGACCGCTCCAAACACGTGCAATTCGGCTCCTACGCCAAGTTCCGCATCCGGGGAGCGATTCTCGACAGCCTGCGCGAAATGGATTGGGGGCCGAGGGAGTTGCGGCGCAAGGCGCGGCGGGTGGAAGAGGCACAGCGCAAGCTCAGCATGGATCTGAGCCGCGCTCCCACGGAGGTGGAAGTGGCGGCGGAGCTGCATTTGGAGTTGCGGGAATTTCAGCAACTCCTGACCGAATTGGACGGCCTTGAAGTGGGCAGTCTGCATCTGGAGTCTCCCTGGGACGGGAAAGACGAAGACCTGTGCGACTACCTCCCCAATGCGCCCGAGGACACGCCATTTTTCCGCTGCATGCGCTCCGAGATGAAGGAGTTGCTGGCGCGCGCGGTCGCGGATTTGCCGGGCAAAGAGCAGCAGGTGCTTGCGCTCTATTATTTTGAGGAACTCACGATGAAAGAAGTGGGCGCCGTGCTCGGGATCGGCGAATCCCGTGTATCGCAGATTCATTCCCTGGCAGTGGTGCGTTTGCGGTCTCGGCTGGAGGAGTTGATGGGCACGGCGAAGCCCGCGGCCCGGGCTGCGCAAGCCGGTAGTGACTGAAGTGGAACCGATCATCTCATCGGGTTGGAAGGAGCCGGACATCCATGCAGAACGAACTGAACCAGGACCAGATCGATGCCATGGTACGGGCTGCTCGCGCGGGAGGAGGGGCCGAGGCCGGGCAGGCGAAGGAACCGAGAATTGAGCCCTGGGACGTACGCCGCGCGGGCCAGATCGGGCGGGAGCAGCTGCAGGCTATTACGCAGCTTCACGAAAGTTTTGCCCGCAACCTGACCCATTCACTCGGAGCTTATCTGCGCGTGGTTTTTGCCGCAACCCTGGTTTCCGCCGAACACCTGACCTATCGCGAATTTTTGGAACGCGTCCCGGAAACCACCTATCTGGCCTCCTGCAAACTGGAACCGATGGGAGTGAATGGCGTGCTTCAACTGGACTTGAAGGTTCTTTTCCCGATCATCGATCTGTTGCTCGGCGGCGAAGGGAAAAGCATCTCCGCGACCCGCGAGATTACCGAGATCGAAGAGCAGATTGTGGAGAGTGTTGCCCGCATCGTGTGCCGCGACCTGGGCACGGCCTGGCAAGCGGTGAATCTTGAGGTGGACTTTGAAAAACGGATGGAGGCGGCAGAGGCGCAGCGCTTACTGCTGGCCGACGAAAAGACACTGTCCCTTAGTTTTGAAATTACCGTACTCGAAGTGCGCGGAGGGTTGAATCTCGCCGTCCCGATTGCGGTCTCGCATGCGCTGCTGCGCAAAATCTCGGCAGAGCAGAGTGATCGCCGCCCGCGCGGCCGCAGCGAGTGGCGCGAACGGCTCAAGCGCCGGCTGCTGGAGTGTCCATTCTCCGTGGAGCTAAGGGCGAACGAACTCCGTGCGCCTGTGGCCGAACTCTCCCAGTTGGCAGCCGGGCAGTTGCTCGCGCTCGGCAAAAGCGTCATCCAGCCCGCCGCGCTCATGGTGGCCGGGATGGAGATGTTTCGCGCCGCGCCCGTCCGTGCCGGCAATATGCGCGCGGCGCAGATCCTCGCCGCGCAGAGCCACGAGCCGGGAGTTAACTCAGAAGCCACTTGTTTTGGAATCGTTGCAAGCGAGGAGACGAAATGAGCGAAGCGGCCGCTGCTGCAAAACAAGCTGAGCCCACCGGCTTTCTTCAGATATGGGCCGACAGCTTTTCCCAGGTGGTCGGGCAAATCACCGGCGCGGCTTTGACCTGCGTGGTCCGGACGGAAGCGCCGCCGGATCTCACTCCCCCCGGCGAAGGCGATTTCTGGGCCGCGGTGACGTGTTCGGGAGCTCTGCGGGGCGAGACGATTTTGCGCCTGGCGGGCGCGACTGTGCTTCGTCTGGCGCAGATCTTCATGAGTGAGCCGGCAACACCGGAAGCCCAGCCTACGGCGGATCACCGCGACGCTGTAGTCGAACTGCTGCGCCAGGTTTCCGGCATCGTTTCGAGCACCGCCAAAGCGCGGTGGGGTGAAGTGCAAGTCCTGGTGGAACAGGCGCCCGCAGCGCCCTCGTGGCCGCCGGCGGGAACTTTCTGGTTACAGATTGGAGACGAAGGCCCCAATAGCATGGCGCTGGAATTCGGCTTAAGCGCCGCGTTGGTCGCGGAGTTAAGAGCGGACAAGGCCGCCGCGAAAGTCGATGCCGTTGAGGAGGCAGCGAAATCCTCCTCTCCCGCGAGATCCTCCGATACATCGGCTGATCCGGCGCAAGGTACGGGTGCGCTCGATCGATTGATGGATGTGCAACTGGCCATGACTCTGCGCTTCGGAGCGAAGAGGCTCCTACTGCGGGAAGTGCTCGACCTGACTCCGGGTGCGGTAGTCGAGCTCGACCGAAAAATACAGGAACCGGTCGACCTGCTGCTCGATGGCCGATTGGTGGCGCGCGGGGAGGTCGTCGTGATCGATGGTAATTACGGCTTGCGAGTTACGGATATCTCTCCGCTCGCAGCCAGCTAGGAGGCAACGATGATTCCAGCCAGCACGGCTTTGCGATCCTGGCGTTCGGCCTGGCGCAACCTTTGGCATCTGGCGCCGGGCTGCGGATACGGCGGCTGCGTCCAGGCTTCTCAAAGTCAGTGGCGCGGGCAATCGCGGGGCGTGCGCATGCAGGGGGCGCGATACTGCCGGACAGAATGCCTGGAGTTGGCGCTGTTGGAAATTTTTGGGCGGGCGCACGCTATTCCCCGGCTTGCCCCGCGCGCATCGCACCGCATTCCGCTGGGGCTGGTTCTGCTCTCGCGGCAGCAGCTTACTGCTCTGCAACTTCGCGCTGCGCTCGAGGCGCAAAGGGAAACGAGCGGCGGAACGAGCCAGGGCAGAAAAAAAATTGGAGCGTGGCTTCAGGATCTCGGCTTCGTCACCGAACAACAGGTCACGGCTGCCCTCGCCCGGCAATGGTCCTGCCCCGTGCTGCGTGGCCTTCCCATTGAGATTGCCGCCAGCCGTTTTCCGTCGATCCCAACCCTCTTGCTGGAGTCTTTCCAGATGATGCCGGTGGAATTGGTTGAGGCCACTGGCACTCTGCTCATGGCTTTCAGCGAGGGCATCGATTACACCATTCTTTATGCCATCGAGCAGATGCTGGGATATCACACCGAGCCGTGCCTGGTGTGTCCCAGCACGTTGCAGAAAAGCTTGCAGGATCTAGCGCGGCGCCGGGGACAAAGCGACGTTGTCTTTGACCGGATGGACGATGCCGGCGAATGCGCCCACATTATCGGCAACTACAGCGCCAAGGTGAGAGCCGAGGAAGTCCGGGTGGCGAGGTGCGGCGAGCATCTTTGGGTCCGGCTGGAGCGGGTGCGGCAGGAAGCGGTCACACTAGTGTTGCGTGCGCCCGGCGGCAGTTCTCAGTCTTTCGCCCAGTAAATTTCTCCCCCGAAATTTCTATTTTGCCAATGCTGGTGAGAGCGGTGAGGTTCGTGAGAGCGGCGCACCTGCGTGAGAGTCTCCTTTCGTCGTTCCGAGATGTGGATTCCTCACGAAAATAAAGTTGGTGCGATCTTTCCCGGAACGGTACCGTTTATCTCTTGGCGATATACCCCCCTCCTCCCCGATATATTGGAATCATGGAGTTAGCGCCAAAACGCGATTTGATCTATGGGCTGCAACAAGTTACGGGCAAAATCTTGATGTCAAAGAACTTAGCGGGCGAAATCTTGAGAGCGTAGTCCCAAAACGGGACGACGCGAACTCTGCGCGCCGTCACGGCCTCGGCCATGATCGTGCAAGCTTCATGCGAGGCGCAAGGTCAGATGTCACAAGGGAGCTGTGGAAAAGTTTGGGAGCGTGACGTTGTGAGAGCAGCTCACCGGGTGTAAGAGTTTCAAAAGCCCCGCCCAAGCGCAGCCTGGATGGGGCACCCCATTTTTTTGTTTTAGTCCGGCCGGCACCCCAGCCCCGATCAGGACGGTCGGGTCAATTCATGCTACCGCGTCGGTGCTTTCATGGGCCATCGTTCGTGGATGCGCTGGAAGTTTACTTATCTCCCAGAACTCTTCGCTCAACCGACGTTAAGGTTCGTTCGCTGAAACCTAGAAGAATCGGAAGAGCCAGAAGTGTTAGTTGCTTCACAATCGTGCATGATCCGATGTCCTGCGATGTACATGTGGTCACCACGTCAGCGAAGGCCAAATTCTGGACAGAAACCATCAACACTGCGAATAACGAACAGCCAACAAGACTTGCAACAGTGCCCGTTGCAACTCGACTCAAAATCCGGCGACCGTAAGCATCAAGCTCCCCTGAAAGGCTGACATCAAACAACGGCAGCTTCAGCATGACACTGACACAGCTACCAGCAGCACCGCAGCACAACAAAACACCCAGGAAGATCAACGGGAGCGCAAACAGTCGATAGCGAAGCCCTACGATTGAGAGCACCAACAACACAGCAGTCGCTCCCGAAAGCCAGTACGTGTACCCCTTCATCGTGTCCTCATAGCCGTTCGTGTAGTCCGACCACGAGTTTTCCTCCATGAGGATCATCTTCAACGCGCTACGAGCAGCTTGGATATTGGAGTCAGTTAGCTTTGACGCAAGCGAGTTACGCATCCAATCAACTCTATTTTTCGGAACTGCCCATTCTTCCAGCAAATTGATTGAGAGGTTTCCTTCATGCTCAATTTCCGCAGGCGGACAGATATACGCTCGGAATGTGCCCCACTCTTCCGCTTCGCCGTCTATGTCATCGAATTCAGCATCATTCGTTGTGCTTGTGGCTTTCTGCTCAAGCGCAGACAAACGTGTCAACGCCTCATTGATTATCTCAGTGGCGTTCGTCACTTGAGCGACCTGAGCGCGTTGCACCATTGCTTCCAGCTGCCAACGTTCGTAGCGGACACCTGATAGCGTTTCCTGCCGTCGCTTTTCGAGTTTCTTACGCTTACGATCAAACATTTGGTTAACGGTTCTTGTCTTTGATGAAAGCGTCTTTGATTCTTTCGATGACGTAGGGATCGGTCATCTCTTGCTTCAGATCGGGAGTCTGGTTGAGGTAAAACTGGTTCAGAATACCAGTGGGTCCGAATGCAGAAGTTGACTCGTAGTATTTCCCGTTGACAAACCAATACTGCCTTGGGATTGCCTTTTTGTCAGCGGGGATCACGCCGTCTGATCCCAACAGCGTGAAATGTTGGATGAACCATGCGTACTCCTGCTCGCCTGGCCCATGTTTGTAAACCTTCGTGAAATTGAAAGTCTCTTCCTTGCGGTAATCATCAGACTTCAAATTCGCACAATACTGGTTGATGAATTGGTAGTTCTGTTTCAGCCAAGCAATGAAATCTTTGACTTGAACCCCAACGAATTCTCGCAGCTTCTGCCATTCGTCAGACAGAAAACCTATACCTCGATTCGGTTCCCACGTGCCGTCATGGTAAACGATGACATCTACTGCGGTGCCCATGTAGTTGTAGTAGGGAGCACCAGAAGCCTTTACGAATCCAGCTTCCAGCAGCATCTTCTCAGTTTCGGGATCGGCGTACACGACCTGAGCATTGGGGTTTGCGTTGGATTTGTCACGTCGGATGTAAGGCATTGTTCGTTCTTCTTAACGGACTGATCCTACCACTGCCGTCCACCCTGCCGCGAATGCTATACTCCCTGCCGAGTCGGTGAAAAATGACAATCAACATTCAGAATGAAGTTACGCTTTGGTTCGATAAGAAGGGCAACATTGAAGTGCGCTGCGGTAAGTGCCAGAGCAAGCCAGAAGTTGCGAAGGGAGCGCAAGGCAGCGATCAGATGAAGTACATGCTCAACTGTCCCAAATGCAAGACGACTCTTGTCGAATACGGCAGCCCGGAGGAACTGGCTACCGACCTGAGCAAGATCGTGGAGAAGTGGCGGCTCTAAAGTTTCAGTCGTGACGGTGTTAACATAAACAACAAAGGTGAGCCCGCTCCCTAAAGCTCCTCGCAGTCGGGCCGATGATTCCTAAGTCAAGGATGATTCGACATCATTTCTTCTTTTTGATTCTTCGAGATCCCGGAAGATTTTGCCGCCTGTGACTTAATACCCGGCAAAGTCTTCTGTCCACTGCTTCACTATTAGAATTCTCTTCGACTCTATCTAACCAGTCTTGTTTCTTTCCAACTACTTAGGCTATGCGTATCCATTCGTGGATGGAACGCCGAGTGCTCTTATGACCCGTGGGAGCTTGCACAACATGGACAGTGGCTACTACGCGGTGAGCGCGGGGCTGGCGGCGCAGGCGCAGGCTTTGGAAGTGGTGGCGCACAATCTCGCGAACCTGGGGACGAATGGCTACCGCGGCGAGCAGACTACTTTTCGTTCGCTGTTGGCGGGGCATGATTTATCCAGAGCTGGCGCGGCGGGCACAAATTTGCTGAATGCTGCGGTCAACAACTTTGGCGTGCTGAGTGGGAGCCGGCTCGATCTTACTTCGGGCAGCATTGCGCCTACGGGCAATCCGCTGGATGTGGCGGTGGCGGGCAGCGGATTCTTTGCGGTGCAATCGGCGCAAGGCGTTGGCGTTGGCGTTGGCATTGGCGTTCTTTATACGCGCGATGGCAGCTTTCACGTGACGCCGACAGGGCAGTTGGTCACGAGCCAGGGCAATGCAGTGCTGGGCGAGCAGGGGCCAGTAACTTTGCCGAATGGAGCGGTGGCGATCAGTTCGGACGGAACGATTTCGGTCGATGGCACAGTCGTCGACAAACTGCGGCTGGCGGAGTTTCCTCCGGGAACGAATCTGACGGCGCTGGGCAACGCTACTTATGCGGCGCCGGCTGGCTCCGCGGTAGCAGCGGCTGATTCGTCGGTGCGCCAGGGCATGCTTGAGGGCTCAAACGTGAGTCCGACGGAGGGCGTGGTGCAGTTGATCACCGTGCAGCGTAATGCTGAGATGCTGGCTCGGGCGTTCAGCGCGCTCGATGGGCAGCTTAATCAGATTGCGGTGCAGGATTTGCCGAAGGTGTAAGGGAGAGTTCCGGACGCGCGAATGATGTATCGCACGAAAAGCTTTTCACCACAGAGGCACAGAGACACAGAGAAGCACAAAGGAAAAAGAGGATGATGCGCGCACTGTATACCGCGGCCAGCGGCATGACTGCCCAGGAACTTAATCTGGACAATATCGCCAACAATCTGTCGAACTCGAGCACCGCGGGCTTTCGCAGCCGGCGATTGCAGTTTGAGGATTTGATTTATCAGAACCTGATTATGCCGGGAGCGGCGGCCACGCAGCAGACGACCATGGTGGCGGGGTTGCAGGTGGGGCTGGGCACGCGTTCGGCTGCGTCGGAAGTGATTCAGTTGCAGGGCGACTTCAGCCAGACCGGCAATCCGCTGGACTTAACGATCCAGGGGCAGGGATTTTTTCAGGTGCTGTTGCCGGATGGCCAGACTGCCTATACGCGGGCGGGAAGCTTTCATCTGGATGGGCAGGGCAATCTGGTGACGCAGGACGGCAATCCGGTGCAGCCTTCGATCACGATTCCTGCGGGAGCGACTTCGGTTACGGTCGGCTCCGATGGAACTGTAAGTGTGACGTTGGCGGGGCAGACCTCGGCGCAGCAAGTGGGAGCGTTGCAGTTGGCGCTGTTCAATAATCCCGGAGGCCTGAATAGCACCGGCAGCAACCTGCTGCTGGCGACTACCGCTTCGGGAGATCCCATCGTCGGGCCGCCGGGCGGGAGCGAAGGTCTGGGAAGCATGGTGCAGGGGATGCTGGAACAGTCAAACGTCAGCGTGGTGAGTGAATTCGTGAACATGATCGTGGCGCAACGTTCTTACGAGGCCAGTTCCCGGGTGGTGAATGCGGCGGACCAGATGTTGCAAACCATCAACAATTTGGGCCGGTAGAGCTGGGCGGTGAGGCTTGGGCCGACGGCGGCACTGAGGGGGAAGCTTTCATGAAGCGGCTTGCCGTGGTGCTGATGAGCGGAGTGCTGGCGGCGGCGGCGGTGCGATGCGGCGCTGAAGTTCGTGAGCGCATCGTTCCCGGGCGCATCGTACCCGGGCACACCATGGCGCAGCGTGCCGGAGGTACGAAGTCTTGCGCCGAGATTGCAAGCTTCGTGGCCGAGGCCGCTCCCGCCCGGGAAATGCCGATCGCGGGCGGCCGGTGGTCGGAGGATTTGAATTGCGCAGCGGCCAACAGCATCCCTGCGGACGCGGTGCTAAGACTCACGAGAACTTCCTGGAACGCTGCTTTACAGCGCCGGGAGTTCACGCTGCGCTGTGGCCGGCCTGAGGATTGTGTTCCCTTCCTGGTGTGGGCCCACGACGACACGGCTCCTTTGCCGCGTGTTGCGAAAGTGCGCAGCGACGGCCGCGAGGATGCAAAGGCCGTTGGCAGCGGCCCCGAGCGACTGGTAGCGGCCGGCCAGACGGCAACTCTTACCTGGGAACAAGCCGGAATTCGCATCGTGCTGCCGGTGACGTGTCTCGATGCTGGCGGACTGGGCCAGTTCGTGAGGGTACGTTTTAAGAACGTGGCGCGGAGTGTGCGGGCTGAGGTTGTGGGCAAGGCCATGTTGCGGGCGAGCCTGTGAGCGCGACGCCAAGAATCGTGAGAATTGTCTCTTGCTTTGCCGCTGTGGTCCTGTTCGTTCCCGGGGCTGGAGCGCGTGCCAAGAATAAGGTTGCAACTCCGAAACGCGATGCGCTGGCCGACTATGTCCAGCGCGTGTTGTTGACCGCACCGGTTGCCGCGGCGAGCACGCCGGGGAGTCTTTGGATCGACAACGGAAGGCTGGCCAACATGGTGGCCGACTACAAAGCCTCGCGAGTCGGCGACCTGGTGACGATCAGCGTGTCGCAGAATCTGTCGTCCACAAACACGGGGAACGTAGCCACGAATCGCAGTTTCTCGGCGAGTTCGGGAATTACCGCGCTCGGCGGACACATCAAGACCAGCGGCGTGGCCAGCCTGTTCTCGCCGACTTCCTCGCAGGTGCTGGCGGGAAAGGCCGCTGCCACTTCAACCACCGCGTTGAGCACTACGCTCACGGGCCGCGTGGCCGCGGTCTTGCCCTCGGGAACTTTGGTGGTGGAGGCAGAGCGGCAGATCGTGACCAACGATCAGCGCGAGACCGTGATCTTGCGCGGTCTGGTCCGCACTGGCGACCTCGATGCCACGAACACGGTGGCTTCGAACCGGGTTGGCAATCTCGAAGTTGAGGTCAAAGGCAAAGGCGTCATCAGCGAAGGCACACGCCCGCCGAATGCGGTGGTCAAGTGGATTTTGAGAATTGTGGGGTTTTAGGAGAGCGTCATGCGCCGGATCGCGCTTCGGCTTGGATTTGGATTTGGATTCGCAATCTGTAGTCTGGCGGCAACGATCTTCATGGCAGCCTGTGCCGCGGCCCAGGGCGGGGACCACAAGGTGCTGATCCGCGATGTGGCCAGCGTGGAAGGCATCCGGGACAACTCGCTTATTGGTTACGGACTGGTGGTGGGGCTGAAAGGGACAGGAGACAAGCAACAGACTTACTTCACCATTCAGACGCTGGCCAGCATCCTGCAACGCATGGGCGTCGAGATTCCACCGAGCGTGGTGCAGTCAACGGTGCAGGTCAAAAATGTGGCGGCGGTATTCGTTACCGCGAGCCTGCCTCCTTTCTCGCGGCCGGGCATGCCGCTCGATGTAATCGTTTCTTCGGCGGGAGACGCGCGCAGTCTTGAAGGCGGCTTGCTGCTGTTAACTCCGCTGTATGCGGCGGATGGGCAGGTGTATGCGGCCGCTCAAGGTCCGCTCGTGGTGGGCGGCTACTCGGTTGGATCGGCGGGCAATTCCAAGCAGTTGAACCATCCCACGGTGGGCCGCATTCCTAACGGCGGGTTAATCGAGCGGGACAGTTCGCTTGACCTCACGAAACTTCAGCATCTATCTCTGCTGCTCAGCGACGCCAGCTTCACTACCGTCGAGGAGGTTGCGGCGGTTATCAACCACGAACTGATGACGCCGGCGGCCACCGTGATCGACAGCCGGCGAGTAGAGATTCAGACCCCGGTACCCGGCAACGCCAACCTGCCCGCGCTTCTAGCCCGGATTGAAAACCTGGAAGTGCGGGTACGGCGTAAAGCGAAGGTTGTGGTCAATGAACGAACTGGCACTGTCGTGATGGGCCGGGATGTCCGCCTCGGTGCGGTTTCGATTCTGCACGGCAGTTTCTCGATTGAAGTGATTACCAGCTATTCGGCGTCGCAGCCGAATCCGCTCTCGAGTGGGCAGACGGAGGTAGTGCCGGAAACCAGGGTCAAAGCTTCGGAGAACCCGGCCCGCAATGTCGAACTGAACGAAGGCGCCAGTGTGGAGGAGTTGGTGATGCGCCTGCAAGCCATTGGCGCGACCGCGCGCGATGTGGTTTCCATCCTGCAAGCCATCAAGGCTGCCGGCGCTCTGGAAGCCGAGCTGGAGGTAATCTGATGAGCGTGATTTCCGGGTTTTCTTCCTTTGGTCTCTCCATGCCCCCGATGCTGCCACCCGAGGCGGTACCCGCTTTGGGAAAGGGCGCGAAGGCGGCTCGCGAATTTGAAGCGCAACTGATCGGCAGCGTGCTGGAGTCACTGGAGAAATCTTTTGCCGCCGTTCCCGGGCAGGATGCGATGGCTGGTGAGGACGACTACAACTACCTCGGCACCCAGGCGCTGGCATCGGCCATAGCCGCCAGGGGAGGCTTCGGAATTGCGAAACTGATTGCCGGGCATTTAGGCGCACCAAGGTAGCTCCCAAAGGGCTCAGTCCATGTTTTTAGAAACAATTTTCGGGGCGCCAAAGCTGCTGCAAAGTCTGTCGATGGAACAACATAAGAACCGCGCCGCCTCAACCGCGGAAGACCGCTCTAAGCGGAATTAAAGTTTTCTAACCGCCTGCCGATAGCTAAATTGCAAGGCAATTCGGGGGAGGAGACCAAGAATGAGAATTGACTCAAATCACGCGCAGCCACTTCCCGAAGGCGGCCGAAGCATCGACCCGAGTCCAGCGAGGGTTGACGCTCGTGCTGGAGCGGGCAGCGCGCTGGGCGAAGACTCAGCCCAGCTTTCAGGGACCCATGTTCAGGTTCAGGGCCTGGTTATACAGGCATTGCAGTATCCCGAAATCCGTCAAGAAAAGGTGAACGCGTTGCGGCAGGTGGTTCTTGCGGGCAGCTACGATCCGACCTCGAAACAGATTGCCGAGGGAGTATTTGCGCATATGCTGGTCACCCCTGCAGCGTGACCGGGCAGGATGGGGAAAGATTTAAAGATATAAAGACAGACAAAAGATAAGGACGCAGGGAAGACGGAGGCGCGATGGCGGTGGAGAGAGTCGATCTGTCCGTCAGCATGGCTTTAGAGCGAATGGCGCCAGCGCCGGTTGCATCCGTGGTGCAAGGGCAGTCTCTGCCGGAGGAGGGTAAGGGTAAAGGTAAAGATAAAAAAGATAAAGATGATAAAGACAAAGATAGAGATAAAGATAAACTGCGTCGCCATCCGCCGCACCCGGAGGAGCCTACTTCGAACCCAGGGGAGGCAGACGACGATCCACCACGCCATCGCATTGACAGCCTCGCCTGAAGATTAATGGCCGAGGCCGATGTTGAAGATGATCCCGAAATATGCTGCCAACTGACTCTTTTGCTGCCGGCCAGATCTCTCCAGCCAGCCCGCGCGAGCGAGCCGACGCACTTCTGTGGGCGAGCCTAGCGCTAATGGGCGAATTGCAGACCAGTCTTCATGGCAGCCGGAAGGCTCTGCTGGCGCTGGATCTCGGCGGTATCGAACGGGAGACCAGCAACCAAGCCGTCTTGATCCAGGAGTTCGACGCGCTGCTGCGGCGAGGCGCACTCGCGCCGCCAGCAGCGGAAGAGTCGGCGTTCGATTGGTCTGCTTGCACGCCCGAACTGGAAGAAAAATTACGGCGGAGTGTAAGCAGAATCCTGGACGCGGTTCGACTGCAAGCTGCACTGCTGGCGCGGGCGCAGGGGAAACTGCGTGTCCTGGCCAATATGCTGGCCGGGCCCAGTGTTCTCTACGGTCCGTTGTTGGCGCGCAACGGCTCCACGGATATTTTTGGCTGGAAGCGAAGCGGAGAGATGTGACTTATGTCGAGCCTGAATGCCAGCCTCGCCGCTGCCCTGAGTGGCTTAATTTCCGAACAGGGCGCTCTGCAGGCGACCACCAACAATGTGGCCAACGTGAACACACCGGGCTACTCGCGGCAGGAGCCCGTGCTGGTGGCGAGCGATCCGGTGGTGGTTGATCCGTTAACCTTCGGCACCGGCGTAACTCTGCAGAATGTGGAGAGCATCCGCGACCCCATCCTCGAATCCCGCATCCAGCAGGAGACCCAAACCCAGGGGCAGTTCAACAGCCTGGCCTCGGTTCTGCAGCAGACTCAGATCAACTTCACCAGCAATGCGGGCGACATCGGAACTTCCATCTCCAATTTCTTTGACAGCATCAACCAGCTTTCGACTAATCCCAGCGACTTGTCTCTGCGCCAGGGTGTGCTTACGTCCGCGGGCAATCTGGCCACCAGCTTCAACACCACGGCCAACAACTTAACGCAACAGCGCACCAACCTCGACCTGAGCGTAGTGCAGACGGTGGGTGAGGTCAACCAGTTTACCCAGCACATCGCGCAGCTCAACGGACTGATCGCCAACCTGCAAAACGTAGGCGAGAATGCCGGAACACTTATCGACCAGCGCACTCAGTTGATCGACCAACTCTCATCGCTGGCGGATGTTTCCGTGATTCCCAGCGACAACACCCTCACGTTGACCACCGCCAACGGGATTCCACTCGTGACCGGTCAGCAGAGCTATCAACTCCAGACCCAGAGCAATTCGGTGGGACTGCATGACGTCTATTCCCAAGGCGCGAACATTACGAGCACGATTACCTCCGGCCAACTGGGTGGAACGCTTCAGGCCCGCGATCGGCAAGTCCCGGCGATTCAGACCCAGCTTGATACCCTGGCCGCCGGCCTCGCTAACGCGGTGAACACGGTGCAGGGGGGCGGATTCGATCTCAGCGGCGTCAGCGGAACCAACCTGTTCAATTCGCCTCCAGTCTCGGGCATAGGTGCGGCCGCGAGTCTCTCCGTTGCCATTACCAATCCGGCGCTGATTGCGGCCAGTTCCGATGGCACGGCGGGCAGCAATGGAAATGCGGAAGTCATGTACGCTTTGCGCAATCAGTCCGTGGTCGGCGGCCAAAGCCCTACCAACTATTATTCCGGCATCGTATTCAACGTCGGAAACGAAACCGCCAACGCCACAGCGGAGCAGACCGCTTCCGCGCTGGTCTTGCAGCAGTTGAATGACCAGCGCTCCTCGATTTCCGGCGTATCCCTCGATCAGGAGGCCGCCAACATGGTGCGCTACCAGCAGGCCTATTCGGCCTCTGCACAGGTGATTGCCGCCATCAACAGCATGATGCAAACCGTGATCAACATGAAGACTTCGTAAACGACTATGCGAGTGAATCCCAATCCGCTACCCGACGTGATCGCCGCTCTTGCCCAGACCCAGCAGCAGATCAACACCGACCTGCAGCAGATTTCTTCGGGACAGAGTGTGAATGTTCCCGCCGACAAACCCTCCGCAGCCGCAGAGCTGATCCAGAATGCGGGCCGGACCTCCGAGGCCGACCAGTTTCTGCGCAGCGCCGGCAGCATCCAGGGCGAAATACAGAACGCCGATTCCACCCTGAACTCGGTCATCACGTCGCTGCGGCGCGCCATCAGCCTGGGAGTCGAAGGAGGCAACGGCACACTCAACAGCGCGGATCGCGCTGCTTTGGCGACAGAAGTACGAGGCATTCAGGCTCAGTTGGTCAGTCTGGCGAACCTTACGTATCAAGGCAACTACGTCTTTGCGGGAACGAAAACCCAGACCACTCCTTACGTTGCCGACCCCAATTCTCCTTCCGGCGTGACTTACCAGGGAAACTCTGGGGTGAACAGTGTGACCCTGGGCAATCACTTCACTTTGCAAACAAACCTGCCTGGTTCACAGTTATTTTCCTCTCCTGGCGGCGACATGTTCCAGAGCATTCAGGATCTCATCAACGGCCTGGACAGCGGCACGGGGATTGGCACGGCGGTCGCGGAAGTCGGCAATGCCAGCAACTCCATCGATGCGCAACGGGTGTTTTACGGAAACGCGTTGAACCAGCTCAGCGCACAGCAAACCTACCTCGGCAGCGAGACCACACAACTGGCGCAGCGGCAAAATACCATCGGAGGGGCGGACTTGCCATCCGTGATCAGTAACCTGACCAGCGCGGAAACCGCGCGTCAGGCGGCGCTGCAAGCTGTGGGTCAGACGTCCCGGATCGATCTCTTTGATTTCATAAAGTAGGCTGAAAGGACGGAACTACAGGGTTTGGCGCGAGGCGCGAGCCCACTCGGCCGCGGACTGCACTCGGGTTCGTTGCGCTTCAAGCCGTGCACGCTCCGCCAGTAGTTGACTGTGGATGCCGGGCAAAAGCTCGCGCAGCTGTTCGACGTGAGTGCGATAGTTCTCAAGCTCCGCATCCAGTTCGGGGTCCTGTCCTTTTGCGGGCAATGGTTCGGCGCGCAACCCAGTGCCGGCACGCAAAAGTTCTGAAAGCAGCGCGGCCAGGTGTTCAGGAGTGGTGATAGCCGGCTGCCCGGGCCCCGATACCATGCTGTCGAGCCAAAACCTCAGGCGGTGGTTGGTGTCGCACAACTTGCTGGATAGTGACGACATTTATGCGTTCCAGTCAGCGATGGATATTTCCGGTGAGGGAATCTCTGGTTTGATTTGCACTGCCGCTGGGGGTGCCGCAGTCGCCGCCGCCGTGACGCGTTCCACTTCCAGCCAGGCTTCGTGAACCGTCGCCAGTTGAGAGATTTGTTGTTCGAGAATCCTGGTGGACTGTTTTACCTGAGCTTCGACCAGGCCGGCGCGCACCAGGCTATAGAAGCGCGCCAGATTTCCTGCCACTTCTCCGCCACGCTCCATGTCCAGCGTTCCCTGAAGTTGGGCAACCACCGTCAACGCATGATTGATCCCGCGAGTCCGGGTTTCGATGTCGCCTTTTTCCATGGCGATGACGGCGCAGCGCAGGTCTTCGATGGCCTGTTCGTAAAGGCAAATCACAAGTCGTACCGGGCTTGCGCCCCGCACCGCCGTCTCGCGGTAGGAAGACCTTGCGTCCATAATCCTATAGGCCCGAAGTGAGAGTGGGGCCGCCGGAAACCAGCGCGCCCGAGGCGGAAGTGCCCGAACCCAGGGTTCCCAAAGTCTCGGTCACGACTTGCAGAAGCAGTGGATACGCCTGCAGCGATGCATTGACTGCGTCGTAGCGCTGTGTCAATTGCGTCTGCTGAAGCGCAATTTGGGTTTCGAAATTGGCGATCGTGGTGGTAAGGTCGGCCTGTTCCGCCTGATTTTGCGTTAGAGCCACGCTTAACGGGCCCTGCGTGGGGCTGGTCAAGCTGGTCAGGTCAGCGTTGAAGGTATTGGCGAAGCCTGTTCCTGAAGAGTTCTGAAAAAAGTTCTGCACTGCGGCGGGATTGGCGGCCAGCACCTGGGCGAATGTCTGACTACTTGGCGCGGGCGTAGAACCTATAGTCAGAGTGCCGTCGTTGTTCATATTAATGCCCATCGAGGCTAGGTTGACGAGTCCATTATTGCCGCCAATGGCATAG
>Ga0210405_10000883_pt1 | contig 37225 bp, 37 predicted proteins | sample IncBWH11MmetaG_FD_155492 | JGI IMG/M metagenome (GOLD analysis project Ga0210405, IMG submission 155492) | Forest soil microbial communities from Barre Woods Harvard Forest LTER site, Petersham, Massachusetts, United States - Inc-BW-H-11-M | ecosystem: Environmental > Terrestrial > Soil >... | reverse complement strand
TAGGTAAAGCGATACGCTAATGTAGTGACTTTGCTGACCGTCTCCTCGGCTTGGACCGATCCTTCCAAACGCTGCGAGGTGAATGTCGTGACGTCAATCGTGTTGTCGTAGAAGGCGGTCAAAGATAACTTCCACTTTGAGCTGTTGAACCAGCGCGGCGCTGTATAACTGACCAGGCCGCGCTGCTGCAGGCTGCCAACGTCGGCCTTGAATGTGATGGTGTGGTCGCGGCCGCGGAAATTGAGACGGGTCACGCTGAGCGAGACTCGCGGGCTCACGCCGGTATTGCCCTTTGCCTGGTTGCTGCCCACCGACGAAGGCTGGCCGGTCTGGAATTCCAATCCGATGCCGTAATTGAAGGCGTAGCGCTTGGCCTCCTCAACGTCAACCAAAACGTTCTTGTCCGGCTCATTGCCATTTGGATTTTGCACCGCAGTCCCTACCTGACTAAAGATACCGAGGTCATAGAGACGCTGCTGCGTTTGCAACATTGCGGCCTGGCTCAGCGGGTCGCCGGGCTTAACTTGTAGTTCACGTTGCACAATAAAAGGTTTGGTGTGGTTCAGGCCGGAAACGAAGACATTGTCCACGAAAACCTGCTGCCCTTCGTTGATCTTGAAGGTGACTTCCATGCGATTGGGTTCGCCCGGCATTGGTTTTGCCGCTGCTTCGAAACTGGCGTTAGGAAATCCATGGTTGAAATAGTAGTTCAGGAGATTATCGCGATCCTGCGCAATATCGTATTCGGAAAAGGGTTGACCCACAGCCGTGTTGATCTCGGCAGCAAGCTGGGCTTCTGAGAATGCCTGATTGCCCTCCATGTGGAACGCTCCCACCAGCGTTTGGGCACCCTCGTCCACTAGGATTTTGAGCACAAGGTCGTTTTCGTGACCTTCATAGTCGTCCAATATGTTGGAGGTTATCTTGACCTGCTGGAAGCCGTTCGCCCGGTACAGGTCCTCGAGCCCATGAATGTCGCCGCTGAGCAATCCTTGGCTGTACTTGCCGCGCGACTCGAAGCGACTGGCCGAATGCACCTGCATACGGGAAAGGAGTCGGTCGGTCAGGAAGTATTTATTTCCCACAAACTCAATCCTTACCAGTTTGTGCCGAGCGCCGGGGTCGATGACATAAGTGATGAGCAATGCGTCTCCCGCGGCATCCGAACGCTGCTTGATCCCGACCTTGGCATCGAAGTAGCCGCGACTCTGAAGGTAGTTCAATAGATTGCGGCGGCCTTCGTTCAGCAGGTCCTCATCCACAGCGTTCTCTTCGAAGACCGGTACATTCTTTTTGAGCGCTCCCCGCCCGATTTTGAAACCTTCTGCTACGATTTGCACCTTCGGTCCCGGAGCAATGTCGAACGTGTAGTCCACCACATTCGCTTCCTCGCGATAAGACTTCTTGGATATTGAAACCTGCGCGAGCAGTCGATTCTGTTTCTGATATTTCTTGCGCAACCGATCCAGAGCGTTGGTCACACGCTGCACGGAAACCGGCTTGCCGGGCCGCATTTTAGCGATGTCCTGAATTTGCGCCTGCGAGTATCCCGGACTGCCCGTCACGGTCACATTCCCCACCCGCGCTTGGGGTCCAGGCGTGATCTTAAAAAAAATAGAAATCTGCTGCCTGGCGGGATCCTTGTGCTCTTCTACGCCCACCAAAGACCGGTAGTACCCGTTTTCTTGCATGAGCAGCTTGATGTTAGTCAGGGCACGCTCAATCTGATCGGGAGTGAACAAATCTCCCAACTGAAACTTCGACGCATTCGTGACTTGTCCCGCGGTGGGCCGATTGGGGACACCTTCCACGGTAACGCTCCCCACAAAGTAATTCGGAACGGTAAACAACGACAACACGACCTTGCCGTCCGGAGTTCGTTCGGCCTCAACGCGGATATCGGCAAAGCGCCCGGAGCTATGAAGCTTGTGAATACTTTCGCGGATAAGTTCACGGTCAAGGGGCTTCCCTGGTTGTTGGGGTATGAGCTGGAGCCATCGCTTCTGATCAACGTCGGAAGGTATGTCGGGCCATCGGATGTCTGCGACTATGAGTCCCTGGTACGGGGCAAAGTTGTCGTCGACGGGCATGGCTGGAGATTGCGCTTCCGCGGATTGGCCTTGCTCTTGCGGGAATGACTGCGCAGACGCTTCCACGGCACACATCGCCGTGAACGCCAGCGCAATCAGGGTTGTCAACAAAGTCCCCCTCAGTTGCAAACAGGCTCCCCTATCAGGTGTAGCTGGTTAATCAGTTCGATGAACCCTTGTAAAGCAATGTTGTATTCCGCAGTTCGTCGCGAGCGGCGTTCTTTCTTCAGCACCCGGAAGTTCTGCTGCGTCCTGCCTCAGCTTCGGTTTTGAAAACAACGTGGACCCTATCATAATGGTTTGTAGAGGTGAAACTGGTGACCCCTTTGGAACCGGACGAGCGATATTCGCGGCAGGTGCTCTTCCGCGGAATCGGGGCTGAAGGCCAGCGTAAGCTGACTGCCTCGCGCGTTACGATTGTGGGCTGTGGCGCCACCGGTTCGGCGCTGGCTTCCCTTCTCGCCCGCGCGGGCGTGGGCACGATCCGCATTATCGATCGCGATTACGTTGAGCCCAGCAATCTGCAGAGGCAAACGTTGTTTGATGAAGCCGACGCAGCAGAATCCCTGCCCAAGGCAATCGCGGCAGCCAGAAAAATTGCAGCTTTCAATTCCGAAATCGTAATTGAACCGCATGTCAGCGATCTGACGCCAGCGAATATCGACGCCCTGCTCGAAGAGCCTCAGCTTATCCTCGACGGCACCGACAACTTCGAAACTCGCTATCTCATCAATGATTTTGCCGTGAAGAATTCCGTTCCGTGGATCTATACCGCAGCTGTAGGCAGTTACGGGGTGACGCTGAATGTGCTTCCTGGCAAGACCGCCTGCCTGGCTTGCATTTTTTCCGATCCTCCGCAAGGCACATTCGAAACCTGTGAAACGGCGGGAATTCTGAACTCAGCAGTAAATCTCGCTGCCTCGATCGCAGCTACCGAAGCGGTCAAAATCCTGGTCGGAGCCGAAGACTGTCTCCGGCACACACTGCTGTCGTTCGACGTATGGAGGAATGAACGGGCCGACGTGGCGGCCGACAAGCCCCGCGCCGGCTGCCAAACCTGCGGCGAACACGAATTCCCTCACCTCGCTGGAGAAGGCCGGCCGCATATTACGTTGTGTGGACGCAACTCCGTGCAAATTCACGAACGCCACCGCCCGGTGGATTTGGCAGAGATGGGCGAACGGCTGAAGCCGCTGGGCGCCGTGCGTCACAATGACTTCGTCCTGAAGTTCTGGCACGAGCCCTACGAAATGACCTTATTCCCCGACGGCCGGGCCATCATTAAGGGTACGACCGACAAGACTGTAGCCAAAAGTCTCTATGCGCGCTACGTCGGATCCTAATAAAACCCGCTCCCAGAGCCAGGTTTCGGGTTATGATGCTGTCGTTCTGATTTCGACGCGGTACGGCGCGACGAACGCTCACCTTTAAGAAAACGTTCGGAGCCTGGTCCCGGCGGAATCGGATTACCCAAGGTCTGTGGAGGATCCAATGCGTTCACTGAACACTCTGTGCATGATTTTACTGCTGTCTGGATTGGCTGCCGCGCAAGCGACCGTAATCGGCGGAACGGCTAGCAACTGGGCTCCTGCGTATGGCGTTTATGCTGCGCCTTTCGTGCCTCTGGTGACAACTCCGTCCGTAACTCTCGCAACCGTGTCACCTTCCGCGGTGGGCGCCAGCAATGCCACATTTGGAAACGTGGCTGGCGCAACCAACGCCACACTTTCGTATGTGTCACAACCTCCGGCCGGACCCTACACCCAGGCCATCTGGTCCCCTTCATACACCCAGCCGACTTGGCTCGGCCCGTCCGCAGCCGAGACACCCGCCGAGTCCGCGCCCGAGGGCAGGCCTGCGCACAGAGCTCGTGCGTTTGATGTCGGTGTGGCCACTTGGCAGAGCAGCCAGAGTGTCACCAACCTGGTGGCGTCCGGTGCAAAGAAAGCATCGCGCACCTATAGTCAGCAGGATATTGATCAGGTAAATCAGAAGAACGGCACTGTCAAGTATCGCGGAAGAACTGAACACATGTGAGTTCGCGCCGACACTATTTTGCGGTTGGGTCTGCTTGCGCCTGACGAGTTCGGCCCAACCGCGCAATACAGCGGGAGCGCAAAGTCCAGATTTTTGCTTTCACCTTTGCGACAAACCTTCGAGCGCTCCGAAGAAACCCGGGCAGGAAATCACAGCCGCATCCGCTCGATGAATGATAGTATCGCCTTCCGCCCGCAAGGCTGCCACCGCAAATGCCATCGCAATGCGGTGATCACCAAAAGAATCTATTTCCGCTCCGTGTAACCTCTGTCCGCCCGGAACTTTCAATCCGTCGTCATATTCTTCGACCTCGGCACCCATGGCTCGCAGATTGGTCACAATCGAGGCGATCCGGTCAGACTCCTTTACCCGTAGCTCCCTCGCATTGCGGACTTCGATTCCATTCATCGTGTAAGGCGCAACCGCCGCGAGCACTGGGATTTCGTCGATCAGGGCGGCAGTATCTGCGCCCGCGATCGTTGCTCCCCGTAAATCCCGTCCATCAACTTCCACTGTTCCTACCAGTTCCCCATGCTGGTCTTCCAATTCCGCTACTGAGATGCCCACTCCCATCAGTATCAATATATCGAGCAATCGCGCCCGCGTAGGATTCATCAACAAGTGGCTGATCAAAAGGCGCGATCCCGAAAACAGCGCTGCAGCGCAGAGGAAAAAGGCCGCGGTCGAAAGATCACCCGGGATCTCCGCCTCAATGGCGTGAAGCTTTTGTCCCCCCGCAATCCTTGCCTGATTGCCGTGCTGCGTTACCTCCACACCGAACGCGCGCAGTGCCAGCTCCCCGTGATCTCGAGTGCGAACCGGTTCTTCCACGCGAGTCTCTCCTTCGGCGAGCAATCCCGCGAACAGCAGAGCCGATTTCACCTGCGCGCTGGCCACTGGCATTTTGTAGTCAATCGCATTTAGCTGTGTGCCAGTAATGCGCAAGGGCGGGCGATCCCCATCACTGGCCGCAATCTTCGCACCCATCGAACGAAGGGGCGCGATGATCCGCGCCATGGGACGCCGCGACAGCGATTCGTCGCCCATGAGCTCACTGGTGAACTCTTGTCCGGCCAGAATGCCGCTCAACATGCGCATGGTTGATCCCGAGTTGCCGCAGTCGAGCGAACTCTTCGGTGGTTGGAGCCTGGGGCCACGTCCGTGAATCAGGACGCCGTTTTCCTTTCGCTCTAACTCCACTCCCAACGCGGCGAGACAACTTAACGTGCTGGCACAGTCAGCTCCGGTGGAAAAATTCTCCAGCCGCGTTCTTCCGTCGGCAATGGCCGCCAGCATGGCGTAGCGGTGGGAGATGGACTTGTCCCCCGGCAGACGCAACGCTCCCGCGATGTTGCGGGCGGGGCGAACCACGACCGTGGATTCTGTGGTTTTGTTCGACATCTGTCACTGACTATAAAGGAAGACAGGTTGAGACTGCGACTCTAGCCGGAACTCGGAGTTAGGGTCGCATTCTGGGGCATTGCGGCTGTAACCAAGACTGTAGAGCGTGCTCCCAAAAAACCTTTTCGCATATTGCGCATAGGCAAGCAGGTGTATGATCAGGCTGTTTTAATCAGACTTGGTTCCCACCTGAAGCTAGGCTGCGTAACGATCACTCATTGAGTCTGGAGCCGTGTATGCGTACCCAATTCTGCTCGAAATCGATTGCCGCTCTTTTTCTTGTATCGTTCATTTTGTTGGGTTGTTACAGCTCCGCGCAGATCAACTCCGGGATGGCATCCTCCTACGGCTCGCATGCCAAAATCTGCCAGCCGTTCTTCCCGAGCCATAACTATTTAGGTGGTGTAACGGGCGCATCGCTGGCCCTGGGCGATTTCAACCACGATGGCATCTTGGATCTTGTCACGGACGACTGGTTTACGGGCAATCTGGACGTTCTGCTGGGAAAGAAAGACGGTAGTTTCCAACAGGCCGGAAGTTTCCCCACGGGAGCAAAGCTTCCACGCGAACTTGCCGTGGGAGACTTCAATAATGACGGAAAACTCGACGTTGTCATTGTTGATGACGAAGGTCCGGTGGAACTTCTGTTGGGTAAAGGGGATGGAACGTTTCAGGCACCGCAGGCGACCACGATTGGAGTTGGAACTTACTACGTCGCAATAGGCGACTTCAATCACGACGGCAACCTGGATGTTGCGGCTGCAACCGGTAATGACTTGGCTGTCGAGGTGTACTTGGGAAACGGCGACGGCACCTTCCAGCCGCCGTCCGGCTACTCCGTTGATAAGGCCGCCAGTTCCATCGCGGTCGCGGACTTCAACGGGGATGGCCGCCTCGACTTAGCGGTTGCTATTAGTGGGGGCTATAACGATCCCGGTCAGGTGGTTAGCGTTTTCATCGGGAATGGCGATGGGACATTCCGGAAGAAGGTGGACTATCAGGTGGATCTGCAGCCCATCGGCATTACAGCGGCAGATTTCAATGGCGATGGAAAGATCGACCTGGCCACTTCCAACGGTGTGAACGGTACAGTATCCGTATTGATCAACAAGGGAAACGGGGCGTTCCACGCAGCCAGGAACTATGCTGTTGCCCCTCCAGGCGGCACGATCTTTCTGATCGCGGCGGTTCAATTTGAGAGCGACACTAAACCGGGACTGATCGTTTCCAGCATCGTTGCGACATACATACTTTCGAATCGGGGAGACGGTACGTTTCAAGTGGCTCGGGAATATGACCCTCCTTCCTACCAAGTAGTAGTAGGGGATTTCAATCAAGATGGCAAAACAGATTTCGCCATGGTCAGCGCATGGCTGGATCAAGGGCCAGAAGGCGTAACTGTGATTTACGGAGAGGGCCATGGCACATTTGCCACTTCATTGGCTTCCGCGGCTATGGGCGACCTCTCTGGTGTCGCTGCGGGGGACTTCAATGGTGACGGAATACCGGACTTGGCGGTGACGGGCGACGGACAAGTCGCCATCATGCTTGGCCGTGGCGATGGCCGTTTCTCCGCGCCGTCCTATTACTATAACGTCGGCGGGTTTGCGGTTGCGGTCGGTGACTTCAACCGCGACGGATACCTTGATATTGCAGCTCTCAACGGAGCTTCCAGCGAGGTATCGATCCTGTTGGGGAATGGCGATGGTACTTTTAGAGCGGGCAAGGTCTATACGCTAACAGGTAATTATTCCCAGTCGATCGCATTTGCGGATTTCAGGCACAACGGAATTTTGGACATGGTCGTGACCTCGGACCTTGCGGTCAGTGTTCTACTTGGAAACGGAGATGGAACGTTCAAGCCGGCATCCACTTACACCGGCTACAGCAACGTTGCGATCGCCGACTTTAACGGCGATGGCAAACTGGATTTTGCCGCACCCTTTTACGGATCTAACGCTGTGTGGCTCTACCTGGGCAAGGGCGATGGCAGCTTTAGTAAACCCGTCGTCGCCGGGCGTATGCCCTACCCAACCAATGTCGCCGCCGCGGATTTCAACCATGATGGCAAAACGGATTTGGCGGTAGCTTTTTTTACGGGTAAGCAGTACGAAGCAAAGATACTCCTGGGCAAAGGAGACGGTACATTTCGAGCGGGCAGCACCTTTCCCACTGGTGGGGGCTGGGGTGTCGTCGCGGCCGATTTCAATATGGATGGACGGCCGGACTTAGCGATGGGCAATGACGGTCCGCTGGAGATTTTCCTGGGCAAAGGCGACGGAACTTTTGATTCTCCTGTCCTTCCTAACATCGGTGTCGGCCCGAAGGAGTTGGTTGTGGCAAATTTGAACGGCATTGGTGCTCCGGATCTTCTTGTTCCCAATTATTGGAGCGGCGAGGTGAGCGTTCTGCTTGGTCGCTGTCCCGACAGATAGCCGATTTCCGGATGACGCAGGCAGCGTTGGGCGTGCTTGGATAGCCGTTTCAACCCGGGACATTGCGGATGAAAATATCTTCGCCGAAGCACTACACCATCGCTTTCGCCTCGGCGGTAGCTTCTTTCAAAATCTCGGCTGGCACTTCCTTGATGGTCACATTGAATTCGAACATCGGCGTTTCACTTCCGCGGCCCCAGCGACTGACCTCCCAGTGAGCGCGCAGGAACTTGACCTCTGGATGCCCAGTCACGTCCAGCAACAAAGGATGTTGCGCCAGGTAGAACTTCTGCGGAAAGTTCGTGACCGGCTTCGGACCCCAGGTTGTGCCATCCGCCGATCCTTGAATGCTGACGTCCAACGATTCCTGCTCGACGATGCCGGTAATGTTCAGACTCAACAGGAATACACGGTTCGCTGCACCGGTAACCTCCACCACGGGACCATCACCCTTGGCGTTCACCACAGTTTTTTCTGGAACCAGGAAATTATCAATCATCGCGCCAGCATTGTAACAAAATAGCCTCCGTAAGCGTTTTCGCTAGCCTCCGTGTTGCGCATCAAGGAACTGCCGCACTAACTTCCCTACTTCCCCGGGTTGCTCCCACGGGGAATAGTGTCCTGCCTTTGCGATAACTTTCATCTGACTGTCCGGGAGGTTTTGTCGCATCAGTTCGGCCTCGGCCACGCCAGTGAGGATGTCTTCATCGCCAGTCACAATCAGAGTCGGCACGCTGGTTGTCTTCAATGTCTCCACCGAATCTGGCCGCTCGGCAATGCCTCGCTGCACCATCGCAACATCTTCCGGAGACATTTTCCGCATCACCCGCAGGGCGCCGTCGACCAAATCTGGACGTGTGCTGTAGGTAGTCTTGCCGAGCAACTTGGGAAGCATGCTTTCGAAGAACGGTTCGGTCCCGCGCTCCATCACATCCGCCGCAGCTTGCAGTCGTCCCGCTCTTGCCTCGGGAGTATCTGCCTGCGCTTTCGTGTTGCACAGGACCAGGGCTTGCACCCGCGCACGGTACTTCCGCCAAAATTCAAACAACACATAGCCACCAATCGAGACTCCCACGAACGGAGCGCGCCCTATTTCTTCATGATCCAAAACTCGAGCGATGTCCGCAGCATGCTTTTGCATGAGGGCCGGACCTGCGCCAATGCCCGAGTCTCCGTGCCCGCGCAAATCGGGGAGAATGACCCGGTAGCGTGAGATCAGCGCCTGGCCCGCCGGTTTCCACAGCTCATGATTGGCCGGAAAAGGATGGAGCAACACGACCGGTGGGCCGCTTCCTAGAACTTCATAGAATATGTCCGCATCGTCGCTGGTAATTTGAGGCATCGCCAGATTTAAACACAGCGACGGGATTAGCAACGAATCCGAAAAGCACGGTTTGCTCTGGAATCGTTAAGGATTGATCACTTGCGGATCCGCCGCCGGCGCCGCCAGCCTCAACGGCTCTTGAGGCATAACCATCCACGCAATCGGATACGCCAGAAAGCCCACACCCGTCATGATAGCAACGAACAACCAAAGCAGCCGCACCAGCGTAACGTCCAAGTCAAAGTACTCGGCGAATCCCGCACACACGCCAGCGATCTTCCGGTCCGCACGTGGACGCACCAGCCGCTTTCGCGCCGTCACCGCGCCCACGCGAGTGCCGCAGTAGGCGCAAACATTCGCGTCGTCCTGAATCACTTTTCCGCAATAGTTGCAATACATGGCCTGTCTCCCTACTCATAAGATACGCGTTTTGCAGGGGAAACGTTCCCTCGTTGACGCTGAAGGCAACTGTTCCTCACTCTCCCTGGTAAGGTTCCTTCAGGTATCGATTGGCACTTTGGGCAAACGGCGTCGAAGCATCCGTAGCCACGACGGCGCGGTATTTTTTCACCGCAAGATCGCGTTTCTGCAGCAGGTCGTACATCTCACCCGCTGCAAGATTTGCTTTCTGTAATACTTCTGGATCCGGTTGTGGAATTTCATTTACCTGCTCATAGGCGGTGACTGCGCCCGCATAGTCTTTCTGACTGCGAAGCAGATCGCCGAGGCTCAGAGCGGCGATTTCATAATGCAGGCCGTCGTAGTACCCTTCGCGCCCGGCTTGCCAGATTTTTCGATAGACGGCGGCCGCCTCCTGAACATGATTCTCTGCCCGAAGCAAGTTTCCTTCCTCCAGCGCCATGAGGACGTCGCGCGGGTAGGCCTGAATGAGGCCACGGGCTATGGGCAGCGCTTCCTGGTAACGTTGGTCGCGCCGCAGGAACAGGACCAGCAGAATCTTGGCGTCCGTGCTGGTCTCGCCCGTTCCCTGGGCGCACTCGCTGAGATACTGAAGTCCCTTCTCCTTGTTGCCCCCGATTCCGACCACGGTCACGCCCGCTCGCAGGGCCAGAGGAAGGCTGCCCATTACGTAGTTGTGGGCTCCGACGATGAGCTTGGCTGGCGTATCCTGCGGGGCGAGTTCAAGTACGCGCTCGTGATCGCGTCGCGCGCCCACTGCGTTTCGCAACGCCGAGAACCACGCGTGCTCGATCATCGCGGTGTAAGTTGCGAACTGGGCGCGGGTCACGCCGCGGGCGTAGAGGGCGTCCACGTCCTTGGGATTGGCGCTCAGGCTCTTCTCTTCCAGCTGAGAAGCCCGCTGAACCAGGCCCAGAATTTGCTGCTTCACCTTGGGATCAGCCGGCCGATGCGCGGCTTGAATAAAGCTGTCATTCGCGTACTCGCCGGTATTTAGCGATCCCATGCGGTAAAGCTCGCGGAACAGGACAGCGGTTAGGAAATGATTCACTGCGAATGGGTCGTCTGGATGCCTCTGTAGTATTTGATCGAACTCCTGAACTGAGCGGTCGTAATCCAGATTGTAGAAATGGTCGAAGGCCGTGCGATTCAGTGGGTCGTTGGGGCGGAACGAGAAACTGTCTCCGGGAGGGGTTGCTCGAGCATTTGTCTGGGCAGTTGCCGCATGGGCCAGGACCAGGCAGAGGAACAGGTTGCAATAAACCACCATGCGGGGAAACAAAATGGCATTCCTCTGGTTCAGTTTTGTGTCTTGAGTCTATCTGATGCTCGGGCGGCGGAATCGATGGAACCAAGAACATCAATTTGGCCAGACATTTGTAAGTCGGAAGCTTCTCCAGAACCTGCATAATTCCCCAAACAGGCCATCTTTGCCGGGGACGGGGTAATTCTTGCCCAGCTTGCGCGCGGTGGGAGCAGATATAACTGTTGCCTTGCAACAACTTACCGCGCTTCGATTTTGGTCACTGGCTTGCGCTTAACTGGCTTGGGGAGATCCACATGTCCGAGGTTGTCGACAACGCACCGCAGGAATTTTGGCGTCCTCCGGTTGCCCAGCCCGAGGTTGCGGTCCCATCCATGGTCGAGGTTTGTGATCGCTGCCAGACCGAGTTCATGGTCGGCGCCAGATTTTGCCACGATTGCGGGGCTGCCCGTCAGCCAAGGATCGAACCGTCGGTTGGGCATGGCTGGATGCGCGCGTTGGAGTTTCTCCACATCTTTGAATTCCACAACGTCAAAGAATGGCTTGGCCTTTCTATGGCCTCGCTCATTGCGTTTTTCGCCGGAGTGGGATGCCTTTTGGCAGCGGTCGCGGTGGGCATCATTTATTCGGTTCAGTCGCTGGCTGATTTTCAAGCGATCCAATCGTGGCGCATGCAATGGCTGCTGGCGGCGCTGGTGGCTTTCGCTGCCGGAATCTTGTTGAAGCAGTCTGGTTCCAAAGAAAAGTAGTTCAAACGCAGGCTTCGAGCGAAGTTTCCTCCCCCGGATTTCTTCCCGCTACATTGTTGATTGAAATTGTCGCGAAATGCCTTCGCACTCCTTCTGATTCACGCTTCCCGTTTCGGGCTAAAGTTTACTGAGTGGTAACAGTACCCCCTCCCCCCTCTAGCAATGCAAAATCTTGAAAGCAAAGGAGTAAGCGTTTCGACCACGGGCAAAATATAGAGGTTAAAGGAGTTACGGCTAAAATCTAGAGAACATTGGAGTTAGGACGGACGAGAGATCCCATTTTGGGACTGAGCGAGCATTTTGGGGCCGGGCCTAGAGGCTCCTTCGCACAGGATTCGGTTGTCAAAGATCGACGATATCTTACAGATAATGTAAGTTATCTTAGGTTATCCGAATTGAAGTCTGTGGTCAATGATTAAAAAGGGCCACGGAACTACGCCTCGTGCGGCTCGCCGCGATGCGTGTTTGTCGACATAACGGGCCAGGTTAGAGCCCAAAAACCGGGTGTCACGAGACTAGACATCAGGGACCGGGCGCGAACCGAGGGCACCGGGCTGCTGACCCTACGCCGCAGACATGAAGCATGCACAGGGAATCAAAACCACGAGGGCGATGCGTTTCATGGCTACCTCCAGAAGAGAAACCTGTCGGACGAAAAATACGTTTCCTGGGAATTCGGGTCATTCTTCTCAGCGGGTGCTGCGTCCCAATGGGGACCCTCTTCGAGGAGGCGAAAGCTAATCATGCTAAATAAACGTTACTTCCGATCCTGCTTCAGGCTAAAGGCGTAGACGTCTCGGTTCCCAGGATCGATATAGACTACCGCGTTCGCCACGACGGGTGAGCCGCTCGCAATCGATACCTTGCTGAAAGCGTAGCTCCACAGCTTAGCGCCGGTTTTGGCATTTAGTGCGTACAGGTTCCAGTCGCCTGCAAAAACATAAACCACCCCATTCGCCACGGCGGGCGAAGACGACACGCCGCCGCCCGTGGCGTAGCTCCACAGCTTGAGGCCGGTCTTGGCATCCAGCGCGTACACGTTGCTGTCCGCCGAGTCGATATAAACCACGCCATTGGCCACGGCCGGCGAGGAATCCAAGTAGCCGCTGGTGCGGTAGCTCCACAGCAGGGCACCGGTAGTAGCATTCAGCGCGTCAACGCTCCCGTTGTACAAGCCGATGTAAACTACCCCGTTGGCCACAGCGGGCGAGGAATACACGTAGCTGCCGGTGTTGTAGCTCCACAGCAGGGCACCGGTAGTGGCATTCAGCGAGTACACGTTGAAATCTACCGAGCCGACATAAACCGCCCCGTTCACTACTGCGGGCGAGGAATATACAGCGTGGCCGCCGTTGTTGTGGCTCCACAGCAGGGCACCGGTAGTGGCATTCAGCGCGTAGACGTTGCCGTCCTCTTCGCCGACGTAAACCGCCCCATTCGCCACGGCGGGCGAGGAATACACAATGCAACAGGTGGCATGGCTCCACAGCAGGGCACCGGTAGTGGCATTCAGCGCATAGACGTTGCCCTCCTCTGAGCCGAAATAAACCGCCCCATTCGCCACGGCGGGCGAGGAGGTCACATAATGGTCGCCGGCAGCGTAACTCCACACCTTGGCCCCGGTGCTGGCTTTCAGCGCGTACACGTAGCCGGCCGAGCCGAGGTAGACTTTTCCATCGGCCACGGCAGGGTCGGAAGTCACGCGGGCGCCGAGGTAGTGAAACCACTTCAGGCTGAGGTTCCCAACATTGTTGACGCCAAGCCCGCTTTCGCATGGGTTCGAACGCTGCATGTTGGTTCGGTGGAATTCGCTCCAGTTATTGACGCACGTGCGCGCTGGCTGCTGACCCCACGCCACAGACACGAAGCTCACACATAGAATCAAAACCACGAGGGCGATGCGTTTCATGGCTACCTCCAAAGGATGGTACGGCGGCGATACGTTTCCCAAGATTCGAGTCGTTCGCCTCAAGGAGGAGAGGCGGAAATGATGAGCTGCGAGTCAATTTACTCCCTTTGGCTAATCTTGGCAAACAGGCAGCATCCGATTGAGGGTGATGTGATTTCCGCACCGGGTGGGATGCATGTGAGGCACTTGGCATTCCGGGTGAAATCCGCCGCCGGCTTGGATCGAGCAGAGTTTGTGTCTCCAACAACCGGAGCGACACGAAAAGAAGGGCTGGGCAACCCTCTATAACCGTGTCGGCGTTGTCAAGAGACACGGAGAGTGACCGAGATCAGCCGTGCTGTCGGGGCGGCGCTATACGCGGCTGCGAACTCCGTGTCCTCCCCCGCTGACCGCGCCAGTTTCATACTGCAAGAGGTTCGAGGCTGATCGGACTTCTTTAGCGGGCTGGGGAAAACGTGATTGGGGCCGGGAAGCTGCGGCTCGAATGTGTGCGTGGGAACTATTCTTTCGCCCCGCTGGGGCTTGTCTGTCTCCCGCTTTCCCCACGGCTTGCGCCGTGGGCTGCATTCTTACGCCGCTTTGCGGCTAAAACGGCTTCACCGCGTCGCCCAAATTCTAGCTCTCGGCAGACAGCTCAGGGGCTGAAGCCCGGATCCATTTTCAGCGGTTTGCGGTATGCCTGAAGGCATACCTGATACGAACCGGGAGTTTTTCCATCGCCGACCGTGTCCCTGAATGACCGGCAGCAGGTCGCAGGTGGCGGTCAAGGTGGAGTGGAAGAGCTTGGCACTGCAGGCAGAGTGCAGAGATCCTTCGCTTCGCTCAGGATGACGACGTGAATTTAGGATGACGGCGTGAATTCGGGATGAAAAGGTGAATTTGGGAAGACGGCGTGAATTCGGGATGACGCGTGAATTCAGGACGACGGCGTTGAATTATGCTGGGGGGTGCTCACGACCGACACCGATGGAACTAATGCACCGGCTCGGGGTCGGGAGCCATGATCCGCCTTTGCTGCTGCATGCGATAGAGATGATGAACTGGGCCGGTGCCGTGTCCCAAGGGATGGGCATTGCTGATCGCGGCTGCGACATAGGCCTTCGCCAGCAGCACTGCTTCCGGGAGTCCGCGTCCCATTGCGAGATGACAGGCTACCGAGGTGGCAAAAGCACAACCCGTGCCATGAGTTGAGTTCGACCGCAGACGAGCGGACTTGAACAGTTCCTGCTCAATGCCGCGCTTGCTGGTGAAGCTCAACAAATCAATCGCTTTTTCTAGATGGCCACCGGTTATTACCACTGCCGAGGCACCCATCTCGTGGAGTTTCCTGGCTGCCACCCGCATTTCTTCGGGATCGGTGACCGGCAATCCGGTCAATGCCGACGCTTCGTCGATGTTTGGAGTCACGACCGTTGCTAGTGGGATCAGCTTCTCGGCTAGCCAGCGCGCTCCAGCGGCATCCAGCAAGTCGGCTCCAGAAGAACTCTTGAGAATGGGGTCCAATACGATGTTCGGCAGCTTGTGCTCGGCCAGGAAGTCTGCAACCGTTCGAACTATCTTGCCCGAGCCGAGCATTCCGATGTGCACCGCCGCAATTTCAACATCAGCGGCCAGCTCCGCAAGCGTTTCAGCCACTAGTCCTGAGTCAACCGTCTCTACTCGTCGAACGCCTGCCGTCGACTGCACCGTGAGGGCGGTGATGCAAGCCACGCCGTAGCAGCCGTGGGCCGCGATGGTCTTGATGTCGGCCGTAACGCCTGCGCCCGAACCAGGATCAAAGCCGGCGATAGTCAGGACGACAGGAGGCGTGAGAGCCATAATCGAAATGTATCGGAAACGCTATGCTTTGCAAATGTGTTTCGCGGCTCCCGACATCATGAAGAGATTCCGCCGTAACTAGCTGAAATCATGAGTGGGATGCATAAACCAGCCTAAACGCATGAAAACAAATGCCAGTGCAAATATTGCACTCACGCTCCGGTTGTGGGTATTTACTACTAACTAAACATCTAAGTTACTGTTACTACAGCAATATCAGCATGTTTGCTCAAGTTGTACAGCAGGTTACGTAAGTTATCCATAACTATCTCGTAACATTGGTACAGGCGATTTCGGATTGACAGGGCTAACGCAAGACCTATAGCATCGTCAGATCACATCACGGACTTGGGTCGCTGGAGGACGACTTTCGGATGCAGAGACTTTAGAGAAGAGGTGACACTGAATGCGAAATCAAATAGCTCATGGACTGGCGAGCGTTTTATTGGTCGTCAGCCTGGGGGCGGCTCAGGGGCCAACCAGCTCAGGGTCGAAAGATACCCAAAGTATTATTCCAATCAAAGCCGTCGCGGGACCTAGCTCAGGCTCCCATCTCACCGCTCATCATAAGCAGCCGTACCAGCTGGGGACAGCCTCATGGTATGGAGAAAAATTTGAAGGCCGTACCACGGCCAGCGGTGAACCCTATAAGATGCACGATCTGACTGCGGCTCACCCGACTCTGCCGCTCGGCAGCTGGGTACGTGTGACCAACCTCCGCAACGGGCGAGTTGTCTATGTCCGGATCAATGATCGAGGACCGATTGTCCCCGGCCGGATAATCGACCTCTCTTACGGCGCCGCCGAAGTGCTCCATTTCGAGAATAAGGGCCTTCAGCGCGTTCGCCTTGACCTGGTCTCGCCGCGGGAAGCCGCGCCCGAGCAGCTAGCGATGCTTCAGTCACTAGCGTATTAGCCAGGTTCGTTTTACACTCCAAACGGGATGTACAATCCGCGCCAGCGTCTGATTGTCGCATTGGATGTATCGTCCGCGGCTGCCGCCCAGAAGATCGTGGCGGCCGTGGGCGACTCCGCCTCTTGCTATAAGGTGGGGATGCAGCTCTACACGGCGGAAGGCCCACAATTCGTTCGTGATCTGGTAGCCTCCGGACGCCGGGTATTTCTCGACCTCAAATACCACGACATTCCCAACACCGTCGCCGCAGCGGTGCGGGAAGCCGCCGGCCTTGGCGTGAGCATGCTGACGGTGCACGCCTCCGGTGGAGGCAAAATGATGCGTGCCGCGACGGAAGCGGCGCGCGACCGGAACGCCGCTCTCATGGTTTTGGCTGTCACAGTCTTGACCAGCCTCGACGACAACGATCTCGACAAGTTAGGCGTACACGGCCGGGTTCAGGATCAGGTGCTGCGCCTGTCGGCACTGGCTCTCGCTAGCGGTTGCCAAGGCGTGGTTGCGTCAGCGCGAGAAGCGTCCGCATTGCGGAGTGAACTGGAGGGCGACTTTGTCATCGTCACGCCGGGCGTGCGTCCGCTGGGCACGGATCCCGATGATCAAGCCAGAGTGGTGACGCCTGCCGAGGCCATTGCCGCTGGCGCGACTCACATCGTCGTGGGACGCCCGATTACCGGGGCCGTCGACCCCGCCGGCGAAGCCCGAGCTATTCTGGGACAAATAAGCTTCTGAAACGATCGCGGTCTACAATCTGCGGCGCGCTGTGGAAATAGTGCTAGAATCTGGCTGCCACTTGAGAGTCGTTATGCGTGCGATCCCACGCCTCCCGCTTATTCTTCTGTTGCTTGCGCCCGTTATTTCACCGGCGCAGGAGGTTCAAATTCGCGAGAAGGCGGTCACTATGCTGGAGCATGCCAATTCCATCAGCACACCGCATGAGTTCGCCGGTTACGAGCAGGTCATTACCTTCCAATCTTTCTCGCCTTCGGGGTCGCAGAGCGGTCGGTTTACCAGCGTCGTGCATGGTCCGCGTTCCTATCGTGACGAGTATGAGTTCGGAGACTTCGACCTTCTTGTCGTGGTCAACGGAAGCTTGATTGCCGATGTTGGGGACAGGGCGAAAGCTCCCCTCGAAGTCCGTCGCATGACCCGTCTCAATCGGCCTTACACTGCGCGGTTCGATCAATCTGACATCATTCGTTCTATCCAGGACAGTCAGGTCAACGGCCGCCCCGCGCGTTGCATTGAGTTCGACACCGTCGTTGGGGAGAAAAGCGCTGCCAATGAAATCTGCATCGATGCGCAGCTAGGGGTTGTGCTGCGGGCCCACGCTAACAACGAGACAATTACCAATTCCGATTTCTTTGCCTATCGAGACACATACCTCCCAGCCCACATCACCTACGAGCAAACCGACTTGCGCATGGAGCTTGAACAGTCGAAAAAGGAGATCGAAGGTCCGTTCGACCCTGACTTTCTCACGCCTCCTCCAAATGCCACAGTGGGGAAGGTTTGTACTACCTATCGCCGACCCTTCGGGCAGGTGATGACGCAGCCAAAACCGGGGAGCGGGAGCGAGAAGGTGGATGTGATGCTTCACGGTACGGTCCGTACTGATGGCGGAATCCGCTCCGTAAGCATCGATCGTTCCAACCGTCCGGACTTGAATCAGGAAGCTATCAGGCTGTTCAGTACCTGGCAATTCAGCCCGGCAATCTGCGATGGTCGGGCGATCGAAGTGCCCGCCGATGTGACCCTTCATTTCGAAGGTCGTTAGAGGGTTTTGATTTGGTTGGATGAGATAACAAAGCCGAAATGGCAATTGCGGCTTCGCGCTGCGGCCATACCTGAAAGCTCCAGGCCAGAAGCTAGGAGCTAGAAGCTAAAAGCTAGAAGCGCTTTCCTACAATTTCTCGAAGAATTCGCACACTGAACACGAAATAAACACGCCTCCCGGCACTCCGCGTTCGCGGTCCTTGACCCGCTTCACGATCCGGGTGGGCTTGCCGCACTTCGGGCAATCCGTGCTCTTGGAGGTATCCATTACTTTCTTACGATCTGCTGTCTTTGCAATCTTGGCCATTCTTCATCCTAAATAAGAATTTGGGAGTCGTGTCTAAGGCTGGGAACCGCACTCACCGCATTTGATTTTACATGAACACCGCGGTGTTGTGTGGCGAGGCCGCCCTCGCCCCGTAGAGAGATAGCTAGCTACGTCTCTACAGCTGCGTCCCTCTTGAGGCTACTTCGAGACGGCAGCAAACAGATCCGAGCGCATCAGCCCCTGGAATTGTTTGTCATCCGCCTTGAAATGCATCTGCAAATTGGAGCTGTCCGAGTTCACCGAAACATTTTCCAGCGCGACCTTCTCAACCGGAGTCGCCGTCATCTTTCGATAGAGCACGCCCGCCTTCACCAGCGAGGAAAGCGTTGCCGCCGTCACCGAGTCTGAAGTTACCACGTCCATGTCGAAGTTCACTCCATTGGCGAAGTTCATGGCGTAGCGCGAGCCCAGCACGTGCTTCTTGATGGTGTCGAAATCAGCCAATTTTCCGGCGTCGCCCAGTGCCGAGAGCAGCATGTTCTGCGTTCCCTGCTGATCGAGCACGCTCCATACCGTGCCGGACTCGACTGAGCCGATCATATCCGTGACCTGGCTGTTGGCGTCGAGCGCCGAGGTGTAACCGTCGCGGGCGTCCAGCGCACCCTTTACCGCAGTTCCATCTCCGAACAGCATCGAGTTCTCTTCGAGGAAGGTCATCTGCATGCCGGCGGACATGGGATAAATATCGCTGTCGCGATACTTGATCGGCTTTACTTTATTCAACTTCGCCTTCTTGAGAAACGCCTTGCTGGAAAACGAACCTTGTGCGACTCCGATCACCTTCACTCCCTCTTTACCATGACGGAAAGAAGCGAAAGTGAGTTGGTCGACATCCTTCTCGGGATCGATTCCGACACCCTTCAGCGAGGTTTCGAATTCCTTAAGACTCGGCGGGAGCACCTGGTCCTTCAGCGCCATCGCGGTGCTGGAGTTCTTCAGCATCCGGTAGTCTACGGTGATGACCTGCTGCACTTCTGAAGGAATCACACCCCGCGCGGAACTGCTCATTGCCGCCGCCCAGGCAGCCGCTGTCGAAAGTAGCAGAACCCATAAAACCCCTTGCAATCGTCTCATAAGTAAAGCGCCTCTTTTTAATATGCCCAGTTTAATATGCCCAGTAATATGCCGACTCCGGATATCGTACTTAGATGCAGAACGAATCGCATCCGCAAACTTGCACTATGAACGTATTGTATGTCAATGGGACCAATAAGATACGAAACGAAAGTACGACCACGTACCTGGTCCGCCAGCCACACTGGAAAGTGCCACAATTGAAAACACTACCCGGCCGACAGAGTTGCGACCTTTCCGCGAACTTCCGCAACAAAGGCCGCGTCTTTCAGCGATTCCAGATTAATCTCCACATTTGCCAGCGCTCCCTCAATTGCGGCTCTTGCCAACGCGATCGCCGTCGTCAGATCGGATTTCATATTTGGATTGGTAATGGGCTTAAGCTTCTCCGCGATCCCCGCCACTTCTCTCGCCCGTTCCGCCACGCTCAAAGGCACGCTGGTGGCTTGTTTTAGAGCGGTATCAATGATGCCATCCGCATTTGCCGATTCCTTCGCCTGCTTGTAGGCCTTCATCACCGCATTGTAAGACTCCGCGTCCGCATCAATCGCCGCCTTCAATTCCTCGCGCAACTGCGAAAGCCGCGCAATGGCGTCGCTCAACTCGCGCTCATACTGCACATAAGCCTTCTTGCCCCGCGACATCGAAGCCACCATCGAGGCCAGTCCCGCCGCCATGGCCGCGCTGGCCGCAGCCGCGCTGCCCCCTCCGGGCGTAGCCGTAGGCGCGGCCAACTGCTCGACGAATGGTTCAACCCCGGCCCGCAATCCACCGACCGCGGACTTGCCTCCCATCACCGCGGTCAGACGATTTTCCAGAATCAAAGACGAATCAAAATTCTCCACCTGCAAGAACCACTCCGCCGCCGACTCCAAAGCCTTTTTCGGAATCAGGCCGACGATTTCGCTGCTGAGCGGCGCAACCCCATAACGCTCAGCCTCACGCTTCACCAATTCAAACGCGCGATGGATCGGCGTCTGCTCAAAATCCGTCAGGTTCATCGATACCTGCGCCAGCCCGCGCACCAGGAATCCCGCGCCCTTCACAAAGCGCAGCCCGCCGCTCGAGAAGCGCACTGCCTTGGCAATCTTCTTCGCAATTTCTACATCCGTGGTGTTCAGAAAAACGTTGTAGGCGATCAAAAACTTGCGGGCTCCCACTACCGTCGCTCCAGCCGTCGGATGCACCCGCGCTTCGCCAAAATCCGGTTTGCGCGCCGGATTGGTCGCAATGTCCGCCCGTATGCCTTCGAACTGCCCTCTGCGAATGTTCTCCAGATTCTGCCGCTCGGGCGTGGTCGCAGCCGCCTCGTACAAGTAAACCGGAATCTGGTGTCGCTTCCAGATTTCCGCTCCCACATGCCGAGCCACAGCCACGCAATCTTCGATGGTCACCCCATCAATTGGAATGAACGGCACCACATCCGCCGCCCCCATCCGCGGATGCGCCCCCTGGTGGTGATTCAGATCGATCAACTCAGCAGCCTTACCGACGCCTCGAATCGCCGCCTCCTGAATCGCCTCGCGCTCCCCAACCAACGTGATCACGCACCGATTGTGGTCCGCATCCATTTCGCGGTCGAGCAGGTACACGCCATCCATTTTCATGGCCGCAACAATGGCATCGACCTTCGCCGTGTCACGCCCCTCGGAAAAGTTAGGAACACATTCCACTAGAGTTGACATAAGCGAGAAGAATATCTGGCGCGGTCACAGACCTGCAACCTTTCGATCGATGAGGTCGCGCCGATTTCCTTTGTGAACCTTCGTGTCCGGGGCCTGCCCTGAGCAGAGTCGAAGAGTGGTTAAGGCCTTGTGTCTGTCAGCGCGTTAGTGACTGAAGAACTTCCCAATCCCCAATCGCACCTGCACCGTATTGATCCCGGGGTTGGGCGAACTCAATCCCGCATTCGAAATGTGCATGTATCGAACCTCCACACTAAACGCATGTTTGTCGCCCAGGATATGCATGCCGAGCGCAGCTGCATCAGTAAAATTCACAGCGGAGGTTCCCGTAGGCACTTGGTGGTTGGTAAATAGAGTCCCGCCATTCAACTCGAGATAAGGCTCAATCCGCCCACGAGCCGCGAAGTCCCACTTCAAGCCCAGCGGACTGAAGCCGCCTCCGTAAGCCGTGTTGTAGCGCTGGAAGATCAAAAAAACGGGCACGCCGTCCAGTACGTATTCGAATCTTCCATTGAGGAACCCGGGACCATGAGGCTGGGTCAGAATCCAGCCATAACGCACGCCCACATTCCAGACGCCGGTGTCGGACGTGCCTCCGGGAACCGAATAGCCGCCGCCCGTCCACACCTGGAATTCCCGGCCACCATCTTCTGGACGCATCTGCGCCCAGGCCACCGAACTCAAGAACAGCAGCGCGACTGCGATGAGACGCTTCTTCATAGAGATCAATGCCGAACTCCGCAACATACAGGAAAGTCCGGGGCGCGACAAACCACCGACGCTTGATTAAAGCACACGGATGGGGCAAACTGATGCGGCGTCGAAACTTTCTCACTCCACAAGCAGGAGACGTCATGCCAAAATACGTAATCGAACGTGAACTGCCCGGCGCCGGACAACTAAGCCCGCAGCAACTGCAAGCCGTCTCACAAACATCCTGCGACGTCCTCCGCAAACTTGGCCCCGAGATTCAGTGGGTTCACAGCTACGTGACCCAGGACAAAATCTACTGCATCTACATCGCTCCCAATGAGGCCCTGATCCGGGAACACGCCAGCCAGGGCGGCTTCCCCGCAAATCGAATCTCCGAGATCAAGTCGATGATCGATCCAACAACCGCCGACGTGTAATCACGTAGCCCCGGACGCCTCGTCCGGGGGCGCTACAAACCCAACCCGCCATCCACAGCCATGATTTGCCCAGTAATAAAATGAGGCGCGGCAGCAAAGAATAACACCGCCGCCGCAATCTCTTCCCCGGTCCCGTTCCGCCGCATTGGAGTCTGCTTTGCCATTCGCTTCATAAACCCGGCTGCCGACTTTTCGCCGAGATCAATCATTCCCGGAGCCACGCAATTCACCGCAATCGCCGGAGCCAACGCCTTCGCCATCACCTTGGTCAACATGTGCACCGCAGCCTTCGACGAACAATAATGAGCATGATCCGCCCAGGGCCGCAATCCACCGAGTGAACCCATGTTGATGATCTTGCCTCGCCGCTCTCGAAGCAGCTTCAAAGCCTCACGCGACACCAGAAACGGCCCCCGCGTGTTCGAAGCGAAGATCGCGTCCCACTGCTTCACGCTCAGTTTGTCGAACTCAACCGTTTCGTAATTCGCGGCGTTGTTGACCAGAATGTCCAGCCCGCCCAGTTCCCTTCCGGTTTCCTTGATCGCAGCCCGGACGCTCTTCTCCTCGGTGATATCGCAGCGCAGCGCCACCGCCCGCACTCCAAAGCTACTCAGATCGATCACTGTGTGCTGCGCCTCGCGCGCCGAGTGCAAAAACGTAATGGCCACATCCGCCCCGGCCTCGGCCATAGCCAGAGCCGATGCCCGCCCCAGGCGCCGAGCACCGCCGGTGATCAGAGCAGTCTTCCCCTTCAAAGGCTTGTCTGATGTCATACGCATAAACGGATTGTACCTCTTACCTCGCCGTCATCCTGAGCGGACGAGAGTCCGCGAAGGATCTCGCGCGTAGTACGTCAACTCTCCCATCGCCTCGCGCGACCATCCCCAATCCCACTGGTAGAAACCCGCCCACCCTTGCTAAACTCACCCCAATGTCGAGTCTCCGCCAGGTCGTGGTCTACTCCCGCAAAGGATGCCACCTCTGCGAAATCGTCAAAGAGACCCTCACCAAACTCCATCGCCGTGGCGGCTTCACCTGGCAAGACATCGACGTGGACGCCGACGAACAACTCCGCCGCCAGTTCACCGACGAAGTCCCCGTCGTCTTCATCGACGGCCGCAAAGCCTTCAAGTACCGCATGGACGAATCCGACTTCCTCCGCAAACTCGCCAGCTGAAAAATGTTCCGCGTAGAACCCGTTGTAGGTTCGCGCTAGAATCACATGCGCATGCTCCGCACCCGTCTCTACGCCGACCCTCAGGGTCGTTTTGTCCACAACGTCATCCTCGAATCATGCCTTCGCTTCCCGCGTAAGACAGCGATCATTGATTCATCGTGTGACGATTCGTCCTGTGATGATTCGTCCTGCGACGAAAGCTCTTACAAGCCTCGCATCACTTACTCCGAGTATGCAGAGTTAGTTGAGCAACTCGCCCGCGGACTCGCCGCGGCCGGCCTAATGCCGGGCGAAATTATCGCTATCTACCTGCCCAACTGTTGGGAGTTCTGCGCCGTCTACCACGCCGCAACGCTAGCCGAAGCAGTTCCCACTTTGCTGAACCCGAGCTATCGCGAACGCGAAGTGCGCTACCAGTTGGAAAACTCCGGAGCAACGCTGCTCATCACCGACGGCCCTTTGCTCCAGGAAATTAATCTCGCGGGTCTTCCCAATCTGCGCCGCGTATATGCCACGCGTCACGCCGCGACCGGAGCAGAACCGTTCACCAACTTGCTAAAGCACGTCGCGGCCGCGATCCCTACGCCCGCCGAACCCTCCGATCAAACCATCGCCGCGCTGCCCTACTCGAGCGGCACCACCGGTCTCCCCAAGGGCGTGATGCTTTCGCACCATAATCTGGTCGCAAACGTTTTTCAATTCATCGGACCACACGCCAGCGAGATGTCGACCAACGACGTGGCTCTCTGCTTCCTCCCGCTCTATCACATCTACGGCCTCAACGTAGTCCTGAACCCGCTGCTGACACTGGGAGCAACGATCGTGCTGATGTCGCGCTTTAACCCTGCCCAGTTGCTCTCGCTGATGGTGAATGAGGGTGTCACGATGATGCCAGCCGTGCCTCCCGCTCTCAACGCCCTGTGCCAGGCAGCCGAGGCCGGACAGTTTCCCAGGAATCACCATCTGCGCTGGGTGAAGTCCGGCGCCGCTCCGCTCGCTCCCGAACTCGGCCGCCGCTTCACCGAACTCACCGGAGTTTTGGTGTGCCAGGGCTATGGCATGACCGAGGCCTCGCCGGTTACGCATGTCGGATACCTTGAGCCCGAACTCTACAAGCCTGAGTCGATTGGACAACCGCTGGTGCAGACCGAATGTCGCGTCGTGAATACGATCGACATCGACGCAAGCGAAAACGAGGTTGCTCCCGGACAGCCTGGCGAACTGGTCATGCGCGGTCCGCAATTCATGACGGGCTACTGGAAAGACCCGCAAGCCACGGCCGCAGTGCTGCGCGATGGATGGTTCTGGTCGGGCGATATCGTAACCCGTGACGCCGACGACTTTTATTACGTCGTCGATCGCCGCAAGGAGATGATCAAATACAAAGGCTTCCCGGTTGCTCCTGCCGAGGTCGAAGCTCTGCTGCTCGAACACCCGGCGGTTCGCGATTGCGGCGTGGTCGGACGTGCGGACCCGGCCGCGGGCGAGATTCCAGTCGCCTTTGTCGTCCTTCGCGAAGGTTCTGTTGCATCCAGGAAACTGGAAGAAGAGCTCTGCGGATTCGTAGCCGAACGCCTCACCACCTACAAGCAGCCGCGGCAAATCCACTTTGTCGACGCGCTGCCCCGGACCCCCTCCGGCAAGATCCTGCGCCGAGAGTTGCGTAAGATCCTTTCCGCTTAGGTCGGTTGGAGGACGGGCGTCGCCGCCCGTCCGGCCCAAACAATGAGCCACGTTCCATTGACCTCCAACTACCAGGAACTTTTTCTACTTTCCTCCCGTATCTCAGATTGACGGCAGCTTCCTAAGCCGCAACAAGGAGCACACCATGGACGGAAATTTGGTAGGTCTGGCAGCGGTGATTATGGTCTTCGGGATTCCCATGGCCGCAATGTACACCTTTTATCACGTGCGCAAACTGCGAACCGACGAACGCCTGGCAGCGTTGGCCCGCGGAGTGAACGTGCCCATGCAGCCTGAGCTTCCCGAGGGCGCTCGTTCGCGACGCTCCGGCATCCTGATGGTCACGGGAGCACTCGGCTACATGCTCACCTTCGCGCTCATCGCAAGGGTCGAGTCGCAAGCCTGGATTGCCGCGGCGTTCGGGATCATCCCGCTCAGCATAGGCATCGGCTTTTTCGTTGACTCAGCCCTGATCCGCCGCGACCAGCACGCCTGATCGTCTGCTGTCATCGCGTGATCGTGTGATGTCATCCCGTGATCCTCCGCCGTCATCCCGAGCGAAGCGAGGGATCTCGGTTCTTTGATCCGGCGCCTGAGGATGCCGCCGCCTTTTAGCCGCGGAGCGGCGTAAGAATGCAGCCCACGGCGCAAGCCGTGGGCAAAAAGGTGGAGAACCCTAAGCCCCAGAGGGGCGAAAGAAACAGTTCTCACCGCCCGGAGAATCGGCGTGCACCCTTACTCGCCGGCCAAAAACTTGTACTGCTCTTTGCTCAAGGGCACCACGCTCAGCCTTCCCTGCCGCACCAGCGGCGAATCAGCGAACAGCTTGTGGGCCTTTACTTCGGCCAGCGTCACCGGCTTGGCCAGCCCCCTCCCTGCCTTGATCTTCACCAGCGGAGTTTTCGGATCAGTCGCTTCGACCGACACCACAGTCGCAGTTCCCACGGCGCTCTTATGATCGCCGGTTTCGTAGATGACCAACCGATCTCCAGCTTTCATCTCGCGCAGATGTTTCACCGCCACGGGATTGGTCACGCCGTCCCAAACAGTACTCTGTTCACGTTCAAGATCGGCAAAAGAATATACAGTCGGTTCAGTCTTCAGTAGGTAGTCCATGATTTGTCTTTATGGGCCGGATCCCCGCCCGAAAATTAGTATAGCAATACGCCGGGCTAGTGCGAATCGCGCCCTGTCAGCGGAAGCATAGCGAATACTGTCCAAAACCAAGACAGCATTAAACCGCGCGGCGGCGGCAGTCCGCTGAATCCAAAGCAACTGTTTCCAGAAGACGCCCGCGCCACCCAATTTTGTTGACAAGCAAAATTCTTGGAGGATAATGCCCTGCAACTCGGGCGCATTGCCCGATCACAGACCAAGGGAATCCGGTTTCAAAAATTCTGTTCACGAATCAGGAGGTCCGCATGAAGTTCGCGTTCAGAGGTCTGCTGTGTCTGATTGCCCTCGCTGCGGCATGTGCGCACGCCCAAACCATTCAACAAGGAACTTTCAAGCACATCATTTTCGTCATTCAGGAAAACCGCACGCCTGACAACCTGTTCGGGTCTGGCCCCAGCTCGAACCAGTGTGGTACCGAAGACCCGTTCGAGCCCGGCGTCGACATCGAGAACGGCGGCTACGGCTATGTCCCTCAGCCCAGCGGTCCGCCTCAGCTGCAGCTTATCTGCAACACGTCTTTGCCGCTAAGCGCGTGGGACGGAAACCTGCAAACGCCCAAGGTCATCGACCCGGACCACGGCTACATCGGCTAGGGCTTGGACTTCGGCGGCGGCAACCAGAATGGCTTCTGCCATGAGTACAGCAGCTATTCGATATACGGCAGCACCTGCCCGTCCTATTCCTATGTGCAAAGATCCGACGTGCGGCCCTATTTCGATGTCGCCACCAACTACAGCTTTGCGAATTACATGTTCCAGACCAACGAAGGCCCCAGCTTCCCCGCTCATCAGTTTCTCTTCACCGGGACATCGGCGCCAGTGGCTCCCAAGGATTCCAACAACTACTACCTGAACTTCATCGCGGGCAACCCGCAGAAGCCAGGAGGGTTCGGCGACAGCGGGTGCGCCTATACCGACGGCACTTACGGGTGGCCGACGTGGGTCAAGCCCGACGGCACAACCATTTAGCCCCCGCCTCTGCTCAACGAATGCTACACCCACGACAACTTGGTGACCGCCGCCGCCGATTGCGGCACCGGCAACTATTGCGACAGGGGGCTTGTGAGTTGGGCCTACTACACGCCGACGAGGGGAATCATCTGGGACGCCCCGGAGGGGATTCCTGAAGTCTGCTATCAGGAGAACAACCTCAACGACATCGGCAAGGCCTGCGGCACCGTAAATGGGGGTCAGGAGTGGAGCAGCCATGTCTACCTTCCCGACGTGAATGGCTATAGCGACGCTCCGATTTTCGACGACCTTTACAAGTGCAAGCTGAAGCAGATTAGCTGGGTCGTTCCCGACGTCGCTTGGTCAGATCACCCGCAGGACAAGTGGAAAACGAACCTTGGCAATGTTTATGGGGCGTCCTACGTCGGTGACATCATCGACGCCGTCGGTGGAGGGATGGCCAACAGCACGTGCAACGGCTTGGGAAGCGGAAAATACTGGACAACCGAGCCCACGCTCGTCATCGTTGTCTGGGACGACTGGGGTGGCTGGTTCGACCATGTCGCCCCGTACATAGCTCGGCAAGAGAATCCTAACCAGGGATACACCCAGTGCGATCCGAGCAGCCAGTGGGGCTGCGGCTACACCTCCGGCTTCCGTGTCCCGCTGATGGTGGTTTCTCCTTACACCGGAACCAAGAACGCGGATGGCAGCTACAGCGGCTACGTTTCCGGCGCCTGCGGTGCCTCGCCGCTGCCACCCTGCCCGAACAAGACGTTCCCCTATGTTCACGACTTCGGTAGCATCCTCGCGTTTACCGAGTACAACTTTAACCTCAGCCAGATCTACCCCGACACAAATTACTACGCCGACTACAATGCTCCTGACTGGGGGACAGAGCGCGGTAACATTCCCCTCTCGGATTTCTTCCCGCTGTCGACCGCGCAACCACGACCCTTTGTGTCGATTTCGACCTCGAAGCCGTTCACCTACTTCCAAACGTACTATCACAACGACGGGAGCTTCGCCCACCGGTCCCGACGACGATGACGAGGCGGACCAATAGGAGTTGGGCTTGCCGTGCATTACCCGCTGCGGCCCGCTGCCCGGGCAGTCGGCCGCAGCGATTAGAAAAAGAATGCTATAGTGACTGGCGGCAAGGGACAACTTCCTCGCTGCCCCACCTCGACCGACTAATCGGTCGGAACCAAGGTGGTGCCCAATGAAGCCGACTTTTCCAGTATTCCGTCGCATGCTCCTAACGGTGGCTGTCGCCGTCCTCGTGATGACGCCACATTCCTGGGGTGCCAGCAAATACAAGGTCCTGCACCAATTCGGCGCCGGCAAGGACGGGCCTGGTAGCCCTTCAGGGCCCCTCATCCTTGACGGAAACGGAAAATTGTTTGGCAACACGTACAGCATGACGTTCGAACTGGTGCCGCAAGGCAACGGCAAGTGGAAGGAGGAGACTCTGCACTCCTTTGATGGCGCCGACTGCCCCCCGTGGGGCGCACCTATTTTGGGTACCGCCGGCGATCTATATGGCACGAGTCCGGGTGGAACGAACTGCCATGGCGAGGTGTTTGAGCTAAACCACGGCTTAAATGGTTGGAGTTTTGGCGTAATTTACTCTGACGCGGCGGGACCGGGTCTTTTAACGGACAAAGCCGGGAACCTCTACGGTGACATAGGTCCCGGCGATTATTACGGGGCGGGGGCGATTGGAAAACTTTCCGGCACCTCCAAAGGCTGGGTTTACACTCAGCTCTACAGCTATTGCGGGCCGCCGGGCTGCCCAGACGGCGACGGCGAACCCGCCCCGCCGGTCTGGGACGGCAAAGGCAATCTGTTTGGCACTACCACCGATGGCGGCATCAGTCAGCCAGCCTGCTGTACCTCGTTCGGCTGCGGCGTCATCTTCGAAATGACGCCCAACGGGGATGGCACCTCGACCTACCATGTCCTGCACCGCTTCGCCTCCTATGCCACCGACGGCCAGACCCCGTACGGAGGCTTGGTGATGGACGCATCCGGCAACTTCTACGGAACCACCGAGTACGGCGGCAGCAAGGGAAACGGGACCGTGTTCAAACTCTCCTCCGTCAGCGGCCACTGGAAGAAAACTGTTGTCTACGACTTTCCCGACTGGCACAACCGGGCCTTACCCAATAGCACACTGGTATTGGACAAAGCAGGCAATCTCTACGGCATCGGAGGCGGCGGAAATCAGGGCTGCGGACCGTATACCTGCGGTGTCGTCTTCAAACTCGCGCCGCAGAAGAATGGCCAATGGAAATACAGCCCAGTACATAAATTCAGCGGCCCAGACGGCAACTTCCCCGTAGGTGTAATCGTCGATGACAAGGGAAACATCTTCGGCACGACCTCCAACGGCGGCACCTACAACTCCGGCGTCGCCTTCGAGATCACGCCCTAGCTCTGTAAAGTTTTCCCGCTGCATCAGTCAGCCGCGACCTTTGTGCCGATCCGCAACAGTACCACGTGCTTCCAGAACTTTGAAGGGTGCACCCCCTTTATAAAAATCAACCTTAGGGTGTAGCACTTTTTCGCGTCCTCTGCGAAAGGGTGCGCGTCGTACGGATATCTAAGGCTGCGGCTTGGCATTCGGGTCAGGCGGAGAAGTCGGTTTCTTGTCGTTCTGTTGATTCTCGTAGATCGAGTACTGCCCTCCGGGACGCTTCAACTTGATCGTAATCTCCATCGTCGGCTTGTTCACTTCGTAGTCTTCGCCGTAGGTTTGGAATCCCGGGGCCAGGACCTGCACTCGCAATTTCCCGTAAGGGACGCCTTCAAAGCTGGCCTTGCCTTCCGCGTCGGTCTTGAGTTCAAGGCCGCCGCGATCCTGCTTACCATTCTTGCCCACCGAATGCATGACAACACCGGCGTTGCGAACTGGCTTTCCGTTGTCATCCTTCAGCACCACAAAGCTCAGTGCAGACACTGGAACGTCGTATTGCGAGCTCTTATCACTTCCGCCCGCCTCGACGGCGGAGGTTCCCGCAAACCACATCGTCAACGTCATTGCTACCACTAACGAATGATTCTTCATGGCCAGCACCTCAATTCAAAGGACCTCTGTGCTTCAACATGCGATCGTAACTAACTGTAAAATAATATAGATATAGCCATCACTTGACAACGCAGCCCGGGTTCTCCTATACTTAGCACTCGCCAATCATGAGTGCTAACAGACATCCGAAATACATTGGCGACTGGTACCTCTTGAGCACTTCAACCCTAAATCCTAACTGAATACGAACGAAAGGAGCTATAAGCATGGCTACAAAATTTACCCCACTGCACGACCGTGTCCTGGTACGCCGCATAGAAGAAGTAGGCACCACCCGAGGCGGCATCATTATTCCGGATAGCGCTAAGGATAAGCCTTCGGAGGGCGAGGTTATCTCCGTGGGACGCGGCAAATCCAACGATGAGGGGAAGGTGTTCCCTCTGGCAGTCAAAGAAGGCGACCACATTCTGTTTGGCAAGTACTCCGGCACGGAGATCAAGCTGGACGGTGAAGATTTTATCATCATGCGAGAGGAAGAGGTTCTCGGCGTGGTGACGGGCGCGGCTAAGAAGGAATTGGCTGGTTCGCGCAGGTAACAGCGATAAGGATGTTCGTCTCGCGCTTTATTGCAATCGCTCGACGCGATTGCGCGCGGTGACGAACTCAGATCCTTCGCAACGCAAAAAGCGCGTTGCTCAGGATGACGTCAAATTCTAACTTTTAAGGAGAAAGAAATTATGGCAAAGCAAATCGTACATGGAGAAGAGTCGCGGCAGGCGATTCTCCGCGGCGTGAATATTCTCGCCGATGCGGTAAAAGTCACTCTTGGCCCCAAGGGCCGCAACGTTGTGATTGAAAAGAAATTCGGTTCGCCGACCATTACCAAGGACGGCGTCACCGTGGCCAAGGAAATCGAACTGAAGGACGCACAGGAAAACATGGGCGCCCAGATGGTGCGTGAAGTAGCGTCGAAGACCTCGGACATCGCGGGCGACGGCACCACCACGGCAACCGTGCTGGCCCAGGCCATTTATCGCGAAGGCGTGAAGACGGTTGCGGCTGGCGCCAATCCGATGGCGATGAAGCGCGGTATCGAGAAGGCCGTCGTTGCAATCTGCGGCAGCTTGGATAAAGAAGGCAACCGGATCAAGGGCGAGCTCGACAAGTTCTCCAAGCCCGTGACCGGCGACATGATCGGACAAGTCGGCACCATCAGCGCCAACAACGACGAGACCATCGGCAAGATCATTGCCGAGGCCATGAAGAAGGTTGGCAAAGATGGCGTGATTACCGTGGAAGAGGCCAAGACGCTCGAGACGCAACTCGAAGTGGTCGAAGGCATGCAGTTCGACCGCGGCTATCTTTCCCCGTACTTCGTCACCGATCCCGAGCGCATGGAAGCCGCGCTTGAGAACGTTTACATCCTGATTCACGAAAAGAAGATCAGCTCGATGAAGGATCTTCTTCCGTTGCTCGAGCAGATTGCGAAGAGCAGCCGTCCTTTGCTGATCATCGCTGAGGATGTTGAAGGCGAAGCACTCGCAACTCTGGTCGTGAACAAACTGCGTGGCACGCTGCAAGTCGCCGCCGTCAAGGCGCCCGGCTTCGGCGATCGCCGCAAGGCAATGCTGGATGACATCGCGAAACTCACCGGTGGCAAGGCCATCACTGAGGATCTCGGCATTAAGCTGGAGAACGTTACGATTGCCGATCTCGGCCAGGCCAAGAAGATCACCATCGACAAGGACAACACCACCATCGTCGAAGGCAAAGGCAAGCCCGGAGACATTCAGGGCCGGGTGAAGGAAATTCGCGGCCAGATCGAAAAGACCACCAGCGACTACGACCGCGAGAAGCTGCAGGAGCGGTTGGCGAAGCTGGTTGGTGGCGTGGCTGTGATCAAGGTTGGCGCTGCGACCGAGACGGAAATGAAAGAGAAGAAGGCTCGCGTCGAAGACGCCATGCACGCAACCCGCGCCGCAGTCGAGGAAGGCATTGTCCCCGGCGGCGGAGTGGCTCTGGCTCGCTGCGTCCCCGCACTCGACAAGCTGAAACTCGAGGGCGATGAGCAGATCGGCGTGAACATTGTGCGCCGCGCCATCCAGGAACCGCTGCGCCAGATCGCCGAGAACGCCGGCGAAGAAGGTGCCATCGTCCTGGGCAAAGTCAACGACTCGAAGGACAACAACTACGGCTACAACGCCCTGACCGGTGAGTACGAAGATCTGGTCAAGGCGGGCGTGCTCGATCCGACGAAAGTTGTGCGGACCGCGCTGCAGAATGCCGGATCGATTGCGTCGTTGATGCTGACCACGGAAGCCTTGATCGCCGAAATTCCCGAGGAGAAGAAGGGTGCTCCGATGGGCGGCGGACATGGCGGTGGGATGGAAGGGATGTACTAAGAAGCTGTCAGCTATCAGCTGTCAGCTTTCAGTTGGATCAAAGGCCCCGCTCGCGAGAGCGGGGCTTTTTTGTTTGTGCCGAAGCTCACGTGGGGACGACCGCCCTCGGCTGTCCAGCCGAGCAAATCTCGGCAGAGCTTGATGGCCCGGTAAATTCAGCTATCGATAAGCTTCCCGGCGGTGTTTCACACAGAGGATCTCGATGGTGTTGTCGGCGTTACGGAATCGAACGCGGTAGTTGCCAACACGAAGACGGAACTCCGGTGGCTCAACGTCTTGGAGCCGTTTTACGTCACCTTCGCCAGTGTCGAGCATCCGGGCCAGCGCATGGAGAATTCGCAGAGCCGTGGCTTGATCGATGGCGCGGAGACCGGCCCTGGCGCGGTCGCTCCAAACGATCTTCCTCGACATAGGCTACTGGTCCGAGCTGTGTTTGGGCGGCGTTTGGCCCATGCGCTCGAAGTCTTCGGAACTGAGCCCGAATTCGGAGAGTATCTCTTCGTTGGGGATGCCTTCGGAGCGCCCTAGCGATGCTTTGGATGCCTCGACCTCTCGCGCCTCTTCTTGGCTGACCGGCTCATCGTCATACGGCGCGCTGGCTAATGTGCGTGCGAGCGGATCGAGAATGATCTCCAGGAGACTAACCACGGCGGAGACTTGGCCGGGAGCCATGCGGTCGATCAATTCGTGGGCGTGCTGCTTCTCGTCGCTGGAACCGTTAGCCATAACCAAGAGTTTAGCGAAATCTGCTGCACCGCGCTAGGGATAAACCGGAGCCTAGACAAATTGCGATCGCGTATATTGAAGATTACTGGAGGCATGGAATGAGTTTTTCGGCATCGGCGGCAGATGAGCGAGTGCTGGACGTACAATCCACGGACGATACGCTCAGCGTGAGTCTGCGAGACGGTCGCGTGATCGCTGTGCCACTGGTGTGGTATCCCCGGTTGCTCAACGCTACTCCTGCTCAGCGCAGGAACTGGAAGATCGCTGGCGGCGGCTACGGGATTCACTGGCCCGATCTGGATGAAGATTTGAGCACGGAAGGATTGCTACGCGGCGCGCCTGCACCCAAGACATCGGTGCGCGCGAAGTAGTGGCTGCCATTAGCTATTAGCCCTCAGCAGTCAGCTTTCAGTTGGATCAAGAAAAAGTCCCGCTCGCGAGAGCGGGACTTTTTTGCTTGACCCGGCAAAGATCGAGGGACCACAGCCCTCGGCTGTCCCGAGCGAACCCGCAGCTCGTGGAGCGCTGCGTACTCCGAGGTGTTCCCGCCGCTACTGCGTGAATTCAAAAACCTCACCGGCGAGGTAAGTGCCGCCGCCTCCGGCTAATCCGTATAAATTGCCAGCCGCGTCTTTAATCAGATCGCTCGAAGGAAAGCCGCCATCGGCGCTGCCGGTGAAATCGTGCACAACTCTCTCTTGCCAGTGGCCGTTCTTTGACTGGACGAGCTCAAATACGGTGCCGTAGGTGTACGTGCCGCCCCAGATGGTCGTGCCATATAGGTTACCGTTCCTGCCCAACGTGACACCGGCCTCAGGAGTTGTTCCGTCGGAGCTACCCTTTGGACCAAAATTGTAGAGCACTTTCTCTGAGTAAGTATTCTTGCTGGCCGAGTAGACTAACTCCCAGACAGCACCCGTGTTGTGGAGGCCACCCGCGTATGCTGTTCCGTAAAGATTGCCGACCTTGTCCATGACCAAATCGCCGAATGATGGATTTTCACCTTTGCCGCCTCGAAAGGCATAGAGCACTTTAGGAATCCAGCCCTTTTTGGTGTTCTTCACTTCGTAGACAGTGCCGTAGCCATAACCGCCTGTGATCGTTGTGCCATAGAGATTTCCCGTTTTATCCAGCGTGACGCCACTTCTAGGATCGCCCCCGTCGGGGTTGCCGTTGAAGCTGTGCAAAATGGTCTCCGTCCAGCCGCCACCGGAGGTCGGTGACAGCTGATAAACGGTACCGCAGCCATTCTCACAATTGGCGGAACCACCCCCCGTGCCAGTCGTACCGTAGAGCTTACCAACAGCATCCACGGACAGGCCGGAAAGAGGGGCGGTCCCGTCCCCGCTGCCGTAGGCGCCAAAGTTATAGATCACGGTTTCCGTCCAACCGCCGCCTGAGACTGGCGAGACCTCATAGACCGTACCAGTAGTGTTTGTGCCACCGGCCTCCGTCGCGCCGTAGAGATTGCCGTGCTTGTCACGTGCGATATGGCCAAAGGGGTAATATCCGTCGGCGGTGCCAGCGAGGGGACCAAAGCTGTGAAGCACGGCTTCATTCAAGCCTCCGCTCCCGTTGGGAGAAAGCTCGAAGAATGCGCCCGTGCCATTGGCTCCGCCCGCCGTAGTCGAACCAAAGAAATTGCCTGATCCATCAGAAATCAGTGCGTTCGCAGATGGGAACCCTGCGTCGCCTTGGAGAGGGTTGAAGCTCCACAGCACCGTTTCAGTTGCAGCCCATGCGCCTGCCGCCAAGAACAAAACCATCCCGAAGACGCATGCTAGCCTAATTCTCATAATCATCACTCCAGTGGCACGAAGTCGCGAATCTCCGGTAGACACAGCTGGCGTAGCGCGTGGTGCCAGTATTTCCGGCGCCTGGGGATGTCCGAATTTCCGGCGAGATACAAGCCCGGAGACCCTGGTACAGCGCCCGGTAGGTGGCATCTTACTCCTGAATTAGAAAAACGATAGCGGAAAGTTCGAATACTCGAAAAACTGGGCGGTGGGCGGGTTTTCGTGCCCGGAATGGCGGTGGCTGGCCTGCCCTCCGCTCTGAAATGTGAAACGCGAAAACAACTGGGGCTGCCCACTCTTGGGCTTTTTCCGTGGGCACTTCAATTTGGAAAATCGCACGGTCTCATCTTATTTCAGAAGTGAATGGCGTACGCGCGTCGAGATGGTCGTTTCCCAACTTTCCGCACAGGAGCGCTCGGGACGACAGATTTTTCGGGTCCTCTGCGCGAGGACGCTCGCGCCTACGTTGGTGGCAGTGTAGAGAACAGCAGGTCCCTCGACTCCGCCATCGGATTCGCTTTGCGAATCCGATGGCTGCGCTCGGGATGACAATTTTGCTGAATAAAACGGGGAGTTCGCAGGCCGGCACGCGGGCAGGAGTGTCCGCGCCACACGATCTTTTGCCGAAAAGTTGTCAAGCCCCCTTTTTGGGGTGATTCTTTGTATCTTGGTGATTGCAGGGCATAAATAAAGTTTTAGATTTGGCGGGTTTACCCTGCTGGTTGTGATATAATATACTTATAATACATAGCTAAGTGATAATGATTTTATGGCGTAGCCTTCGGGCTGCGCCTTTTTGTTGTGCGGGTTCTGGGCGCCTCCGGGAGCGAAAGTACCGAGATCCTTCGCTTTGCTCAGGATGACGGCGGTGGAGGGGGTGGCGATCGCGGAGAGGATAAGGTACAGAGATCCTTCGCTTTGCTCAGGGTGACGGCGACGGAGGGGATGATAGCGGAGACGATGACAGCGGCTTTGCTCAGGCAATGGCTTTGCGTCGTATGGCGATGGCGGAGAGGATGGGGATATTGCGATGATTGTGGGACGTGAGGAAGGGTCGGGGATTTCGATAATTGCGGTTTGCGATGACTACGGGTGGGTTGGGGAAATCTGGGCTTCTTCCTGCACGCGGAAGCGGTTGGGGGAGCAGGCGGAGGCGGCGTTCCTAAATAAAGCTACTAGTCTGGGCCTGAGTGTGGCGAAGCCTTGGGGAGATAGCGATCGCTATGATTTGATCGTGGATTCGGGGCGGCGGTTGTGGCGGGTGCAGGTGAAGTCGACGCGGTATATGGGGGAGCGGCGGTTCAGCATCACGGCGCGGGGTTGTACGGCAGCGTATACGGAAGACGAGATCGATTTTCTGGCGGTTTACATTGTGCCTTTGGATTTGTGGTATGTGATTCCGGTAAAGGCTTTTGCGCCGAGGAAGTGTCTGCGGTTCTATCCCGAGGACGAGGGTTCGCTTGGGCGATATGAGAAATATCGGGAAGCTTGGTGGCTGATGAAGGGCGAGGAAGCGCCGGTCTCGGGATAAGCAGGCTGGTGCTCCGGGTTCGCGTCCAAAGAAGAGTCCCGGCCGCGCCTTGATCGGTTCAACTGGCGGCGCGGCGGGCTTCGGCTTCTTTTTGGGAGACGTAGCGCAGGAGGATGTCGCGCAGAGAGACCAAGCCTTTTAGCTGCTTGCCGTCCGTGATGGGGAGATGGCGGAAGCCGAACTCGCGCATCAGGAAGAGGCAGTTGTCGACGGTTTCGTCGACGTTGATCGACTTGGGGTTTGCGGTCATGACTTCAGAGATCTTGGTCGTTCCCGGCATTCGCCCAACGGCGACTACGCGGTTCATGACGTCGCGCTCGGAGAAGATGCCGACGATCTCGCCGTCGCGGAGTACGGGCAAGGCGCCGATGCTGTGTTCCATCATGAAGCGGGCGGCTTC
>Ga0210405_10000882_pt1 | contig 37247 bp, 37 predicted proteins | sample IncBWH11MmetaG_FD_155492 | JGI IMG/M metagenome (GOLD analysis project Ga0210405, IMG submission 155492) | Forest soil microbial communities from Barre Woods Harvard Forest LTER site, Petersham, Massachusetts, United States - Inc-BW-H-11-M | ecosystem: Environmental > Terrestrial > Soil >... | reverse complement strand
GACAGATGGACGGTCTCGAACTCTCCACTGATTAACGCGACCTCGCCGTTCCGGGCCGTTACGATCTTACCCTGAGTGATTTTCATGAGCTTTCGCGGGCCGCACGGCCCTAAAGGACAGATGGGATTTTATGATCACCTTGGTCGCGGTGGCTGTGGTGCGTTTGCTGGTGAATGGTGTTCGGCTGACGCACTGACACGCGCGCATGCCATATGCCGACCCTAAGCTTCGTTTCGTCCTTGAATTTCCGTTCCAGGCCATCGGCCGAATTGTCGGGTACGCTTCTCCCTTATGTCAGAGTCGCCCGTCATCTGGGAATTGGTGTGGGAATTGGTGCTGAGCGACACTCTTAAGTTGTGAGCTGCTAACGCGCGGGCGGCGGTGATACAGGTGCCGACCAGTGGGCGTCTCGGAATCGCCAGCGACCGTCTCGATACTCAGCCAGCGCAGTAAAGTATCCGGCTTCCTCGATACGATGCCCGGCCTTATCTACCTGGATCTCGCGCCACGACGCTGCGACAACCGCGAGTTCTGCAGTGAGAGGATCAACGCGCAAATCGTCGCCCCATGTCAAGTCGATACGGTTGATGGTCCGCGCAAAATTCTGAGTGCCCTCCTTTGCAGCGGCTGCGTTCGGGAACGCTAGCTGTCCGTTAACGGCCATGAAGAATTCTGGGCCCGTGTTGAAGAACTTGAGCCACGCCAGCGGTCCCTCTTGAGTGACATCATGGGCCACGGTATGCATGAACGCGCGCACGCTTCCGTCAAGGGCGGCAGCACTAGCAGGTGTAAGCGACTGTAATTCGGCTGATCCTACGGTGCGAGCGGAACAACCAGCCGAACCGAAAGCCACCAGGAGAAGGGTACTCCCCCAGATCAACGTATAGAGAGTTTTCACGGATAGGTCAGCTTTCCTGATCGTTTGATGAGAACTACAGGAAGGAACAGAACGAGGATTCTTACCTAAAAGTCCCTCAGAAAGCATGCGACGCCTCCAAACTTTGGTGCATCCGTGCGGCGCAGAGCGATTCGCAGTCGTGCCCTCAGTTGCGGATTGTCTCGACCTAACGCTGCATAGGTTAGTACTATACTTCCTCGCGAGGAATAACATGGCAAACCGCTTTGGTCCAGACATCCTAATTCAAGCCCCAGATCCTAAGAAAGCTGCCCTTTTTTATGTCAACCATCTAGGATTCGAAATTACCGACAACAACCCGAAGATGATCGGTCTCCATGGCAAGCACATCAACTTGTTCATCGAGCCTGGCCCGCCCTTGGGGCCAGTCTTGGAAGTGACGGTTGACAACGTTGTCGGCGCGAAGCAGCGACTAGTAGAGGCGGGCTGTGAAGTTGTCAAGGACGAGCCGGATTTTCCTCGCTGCTATGTCAAAGATCCATTTGGGCTAATCTTTAACCTCACAAGATAGGGACCGGTGCGTCGGTCCCAATAGAGATGGCGAGCCGATGGTCGGCAATCCTTCCCTTACTGGATTGCGGAAGGATTGCCCGTGATCCACGCAATCCTCGGAGGCGCCGCCATTAGGCTACCGAGGAGATCACTTCTGCATGTGATCGACTACGCATGCAGATGAATGACGGTCTTAATCTAAAACCCTAAAACTTGTTAGGATACCTTCATGCTGGGGGTCGTGGTGGTCAATCTCGGTCTGATTGCCACATTTCTTGGTGGCGTATCCCTTCTGCGGCCTCTGACTTTTCTTGCGATCCACTCCCGCCGACAAGACCAGCCGCACCGCGAAGCCCGGCCATGTTGTTCATCGATTTGCATCGCTACGGTTACGTTGTCGGTTGGATCTTTGGCCCCTGGCTTTTCCACCTCGGAACTCTTATATATGGATCGGGTTTCCTCCCCCGGCTCCTGGGTGTCCTCCTGATCGCTGCAGGCTTCGGCTACGTGGTGGATAGTATTACCCCGCTGCTTTTGCCGGGTTACGCGAATGTCGTGGACCGATTTGCGAGCATCCCGCTCATGTTAGGCGAACCAGCTCTTATCTTGTGGCTTTTGATTATCGGCGCAAAGGATCAACCATTGAGAGCCGCAGCATGAAATGAGCCGAACAGTCCGGCGTTGGCTTCACGTTCGACGGATTCCGGGCGAGTAGTTGGCAACTCTTCCCTAACAACCGTAATGGAAGAGTGATCCAGGCGCAATCCCAGGCCGACAAGGTGGACTACATCATTGGCAGCGAGCAGACCCTAATGCCTCACTAAAACTGCAAGCACTCCGTTCAATGAATCGTTCCACGCATGAGCGATCATTCCAGGGCTTCCACGCCTCCGCAGGACCGACTCCGTTTCGCACCTTTTCCTGATCGATGAGCACTTCGATCGCCCGAAGATTCCGTCCAAAGTAACCTGCGTCCGAATACGACTTCATCAGCTTCGTTGGTGTGATCTTTGCGTACCGTTGTGTGGAAGACGGCATCCTGTGCCCGAGCCACTCTTGCAGCTCGAACAGACTCATCGGTTCCTTCGCATTGAACAACTGCGTAACGATAGTCGACCGTGCTCGGTGACTCGTAATTTTCCCGCGCAGATCGTTCTGCGGTACGCCAGCCTTGCGGCACAACCTGGGGATCAGGCCGTGATTCAGAAAGAACTCTCCGAGGGGCCTCATGCGGTGCAGGAACAGGAAGTCAACCATCTCGCCCGTCTTCTGATCGCAGAGCTTTGCTTGCGCGGGTCGAACTCTCTCCCAAGCGTTGATCGCCTGACCGACGACGCCGTCCACCGGCTTCGTGAAGGCCGTTCCTGTCTTGTTCACCGGAACATCCAGAAAGCATACCGACGATCCATTGTCTGGCTGCCAGCGCACGCAGCCAATACGAAGGCGGCGGATTTCGTCTCCGCGGACGCCGGCGAACAGCGTCTGGCGGGAGAACCAGCCCTATTCCACATAATGAACTCGGTAACGATCGTCGGATTTGTTGGAGCCGACCCGGAGCAGCGTCATGCGCGGAACAACGGTTCAAAATTCACCGTTCTTTCCGTCGCCACACGACGCTCCTGGAAAAACGCAGAAGACGAATGGGTCTTGAAAGTCGAGTGGCATCGCGTTGCGATATTTCGCCCTCGGCTGGCTGAGGCCGTCCTCAATAACATCAAGAAAGGAGACCACGTCCTCGTGGACGGTATGCTCGTCAGCTCGAAGTACGAGCGCGAGAACGGCAAGTCCAAGAAGGCCAAGGCCGCGAAGATCATGGTCTTCTGAAGCATTCGCGGGCGAAGCGCCGTTCTGACAGCGATGCGGCAAGGCCCTCCGGCGCAGCCGGGGGGCCTTTTTTCTTTGTCCTGCATCCGAGCCAGAAAAAACAAATCTGAGCGCCCGAAGCCTGAATTGCCGACGATACGCCTCCCTGCTCTTCTGCAGGGCACGGTGGCCCGGCACCGGTTTGTTCCGCGAAAACGGATGCCTGTTCGTCCGCCACCCGGAAGTCGTCGAGAGCAGGTCCCCGCTCTTTGTCTCGGCTCGGCCTCTGGCTGGGCGCGAGTGGAGTACGGCCATGCCCCTACGGTCTACCTGCCGTTGCACGCTTTGCGAACTAGAAATCCGCATGCTTCGGAATCTGGCGTTCACCGAAAAGGATATATTTTCTGACCCCGCCACGCCGCTGCCTCTATGCAACTATTCCAACACTGCCGATCTTCTCTTGCCGCTGCGGTCTTCCCCTGCCAACTCGACATCGGACCAGTTGTTGAGCGAATGCCTGAAGATTCACGCGGCTCACCCCGTATTCATTGAAACTTTGCTGATTCTCGTGTTCCTCCCGATGCTGCATCGCGCGGTTCGACGTGTCTTGCTCTTCCAACCTGCTTTGGCCGAAGAGGATGTAACCCAGCAGGCGCTCAGCTCACTTCTGCAGTTCCTCCGATCGGACGAAATGCAAACGCGCCGAACGCATCTTGCTTTTGCGATTTCACGGGCCGTCAAACGCCGCCTTTTCGCCTGGGCACAGCGCGAAGGAATGCACGACGCGCCCCTGAAATTCGAACCGGATATCCTGGCATCACTCATCATCGAAGACTCATTCGAATCGTACGCGCAGCTGCGCCATTTTCTCGACCGCTGCGTGATAAGAGGCAATCTGACCAGCGCCGAGCTGGATCTTTTGATCCAATATAAATTGGAGGCAAACCACGGCGAAGACTTCGACAACTCCAATGGACACTCATCGAACGCCCGTCGGCAAAGACTCAAGCGCTTGCTTGCCAAACTGCGGCGGCTCGCTCGGTAGGCTGGATTACGGCAGTGAATGCCTGTTCGGTATGCGTAACAACCGTGTCCTGTCTTAGAGACGACCGAACTCTACACGCCGAACGCGCGAGGGGCCTTTTCCACGCGACCGCCGCCCTGCGCCAAGGACAACCAAGTCGGACACGGCAGTCCCGCCAATTATTTTGGATTCTCGCGACACATTTTTCTCCGCAAACACTGAATAGGTAGATAGAGGGAAGTTCGGACGCAGTTCCCGCTTCCTGCTGCGGAGCGGCGTCAAGACGCAACGGGCGAGGTTGTCCGGGGTAAGCCTAGCGTGTCTCTGGACCAGTGCGTTCCGGCCGCGACGCAAGGCTCTTGGCGGAGTTCCGAACCTCCCTCGCATTGCCACGTGCGATCGAATCTCTTCGTGAGGTCTGACATGAAATTACGCAAAAAGAACAATTTTGGCCGCCTCCGCTCCTTACCGGCCGTTCTCTTATCTCTCGCTGGGCTGGTCCTCGCCGCGCCCGCTTTTGCGCAGACAAATTCCCCCTGGGAGAACGCCGTCAACGTACTGCAAACCGCATTCACCAGCACCATTGCCCGCGGGCTCTCGCTCGTCGCTATTGTCGTGTCCGGCCTCACTTTCGCCTTTGGCGAAGGCGGCTCGAAGCGGGTGCTCGCCGGCGTGCTCTTCGGCGTCGGCATGGCCATCGCCGCCGTGAATTTCCTGGCTTGGCTGTTTCCCGGATAAAGGCCGAGGAATTCCTGTTGAGGAGCTCTCCATGACTTACCAACGGCGAATCAATCCGGTGCACCGCTCGCTCTCACGCCCCCTCACCATCCTTGGTGCGGAGAGAAAACTGTTCTTCTTTGCGATGTGCTTGGGTGCGGCCACCTTCAACCTGCTCGGCAGCCTGCTCGGTGGCGTTCTCATGTTCTTCCTTTTGTATCTCGTCGCCCGCTGGGCTACCCAGACCGATCCGCAGATCCTGCGATTTCTCCTGACGGCAGCGCGACTCCGCGCGCAATACGACCCGATGAAGTTCACTCCTGTGGAAGTCCGAAGGGACGCTCATGCTCAGGCTTAGCCGAATCTTCAAAAATTACAACGAGACGGGTTCTTTGGGCGAGCAGATCAACCTCTACGGTTTCATCGGCCCTCATGCATTTCTGACCAAGACCGGGGAGGCCGGCGTCATCCTCGAAGTACGCGGAGTGGATTACGAGTGCCTCGACGCCGCTTCGGTTGACGGATTCACCAAGAGGCTGGAGTCAGCGTTGAAGCTGTTCGATGAGAACTACCGCGTTTATCAGTACCTCTTCAAACGCAATAACGAAGCGATCCCCTACAAGCTCTACGCCAATCCGGTCGTGGACAGCGCCATCAAGAACCGCATCGCCTACCTCCAACGCAAGGCGGACGCGCTCTTTTCGCTGTCGCTCTATTTTGTGGTCCTGCACCAGGCGGATCAGGTCACGCACAAAATGGGGAGCGCTCTTGCCAAGTTCCCGAAAAATCCCAAGGCAGCACTTGCCGAACTCGGTGCGCAGTTCCCTTCCGACAGGCAGATCGTCGTTCTAGGCCAGCAGGTCGATAATGCGCAAGCGGCGCTCGTCCAAAAGGCCCGCAGCTTCATTCTCCAGGTCAGCGATTTTCTCCGGGTCCGAATGCTCGACAAGCAGGAAGCGTTTCGCGTTCTTAAAAGGACGCTCAATTTCAGTTCCGACAAGATCGACCTCGCCAAGCTGAAATACGATACCTTCCTCGACTACTACCTACCTGAATCTTCCCTCGAATGCCACCGCGGGCATCTCCGCGTGGACGACTACTACGTCAAGGTTTTGACCCTCAAGGAACCTTCCGCGCAGAGCTTTCCGCTCATCTTCAAGCGCCTGCTCGAAGTGGAAGCCAACTATTACGTGGTAACCGAGTGGAAAAAAGAAGATTCCGGCAAGATGCGACGGATCATCCAGGCCAAGCGCCGCCACTTTCACAACACGAAACGCTCATTCCGCAGCCAGGTCAGTCTCCACGACGCTCCCGCACAGGACGTGTTGCTCGACGATTCCAAAGAATCCCAGGTCCGGGAATTGGGTGAAGGTATCAAGGAAATCGAGCTGCACGGAAATTACTTCGGCCGGTTTTCGCTCACGGTCGTGATCTACGATCTCGACCTGGCCAAGGTGGACCGGACGTGCGCCGAGTTTTACAAAGTGTTCAGCGTTCACGATGCCCAGCTTTACGAGGAAAGATACAACCTGTTGAACGCTTTCCTCGCTTCGGTTCCCGGCAACCACGCTCACAACTTGCGCTCCCTGTACTTGCTCAACACCAACTATGCGGATTTCTCGTTTCTGTTCACCCTTCACTGTGGCGAGCCCCGGAACAACCATCTCCAGCAGGAGTATCTCGCGGTCCTCGAGACCAACCACCACACCCCGTACTTCCTGAATCTTCATTACCGCGATGTGGCTCACACCATGATTCTCGGGCGAACGGGCGCCGGGAAGTCGTTCCTATTGAATTTCCTCATCACCAATCTGCAAAAATACGACCTGCATACGTTCATCTTCGATCTGGGTGGAAGTTTTGAAAGCCTGACGCAGCTTTTTAGTGGCTCCTATATTCGAGTTGGCTCGGAATCTCAGGATTTCAAGATCAATCCTTTTTCCCTGCCCCCGACGAAGGAGAACCTCGATTTCCTCGCGCTCTTTCTGAAAGTGTTGATGCAGAGCCAGCGAGCGGGCGAGCTCGACCCTGCCACCGAGCGCGACCTCTTTCACCAGATCGAAAACCTTTACGAGGTGGACCCGGCGTTGCGCACGCTGAGTGTGCTGGCAAACACGCTTGGTCACGACATGTCCAGCCGCCTTTCCAAATGGACCCGCGGCGGACAGTTCGGATTTCTCTTTGACAACGCCCAAGACACGATTTCGTTTTCCCGTTTCCAATGCTTCGATTTCCAGCGCATGAGCCAGTACCCGGAACTTCTGGAACCGCTCCTCTTCTACATCCTCCATCGCGCCAATGCCGTCATCGCCGATCGCCAGATTTCATCCGTGTTCAAGGCGTTCTTCATCGACGAAGCGTGGGTGTTTTTGAAGAACCCGGCGATCCAGCGTTACGTGGTCGAAGCCCTGAAAACCTGGCGCAAACACAACGCGGCCATGGTCCTCTCGACGCAATCACTTGACGAACTCAAACGCTCGGACATCCTCGACGTCATCATCGAGAGCTGTGCGACCAAAATCTTCCTGGCAAACCCGGACATGGACCGCGACCTCTACCGGCGGCAGTTTCATTTGAACGACACCGAAGTCGAACTGATCTCAGGCCTCATTCCCAAGCAGCAATTCCTCATCAAGACGCCCGAACTCGCCAAGGTCGCCAATCTCCATGTCGATCCGAAGAGCTATTGGCTCTACACGAATGACCCGTATGACAACAAGAGGCGCAGGGAAGCATTTGAGCAGTACGGATTCGAGAGAGGCCTCGAAATTCTGGCGGGAGCGCAACCGTGATGTGGGGATGCTCTGTCGGACTACGGATCGACGGGAGCGGCCCGCTTTACGCGTTCCTGCCTTTCGCCGTCGTGGGATTCACGACCGCAGTCATCCAGGGCGTCCATTGGTGCCTCGGCCTCTTCTCCCATCGCGAACAAGTTTCGAGTAATACCCATCCCTCTCGAAAAGGAGCATTTTGATGAAACAGTTCCGCGACGCCCAGCGGCATAGTCTCTCGCTGCAGTGGTTGGTCATCCTCATTGTCGGCGCATGCGGTTCGCACGCTTCGCCCACACGCGCAGCGACGGAAGCTGCCGCGCGCGTTGTGAAGTATGCGAAGGAAGACATCGTTCCCGTTCATGCCAAACTCCGGTTTTCCACGCTCATTGTCCTCCCCGACGACGAAGAGATTCTCGATTTCACCACCGGTGACAAGGAATTCTGGGTTATCAACGGGGCGCATAATCTCTGCTACGTCCATCCGGCTCAGGCCGGCATCCGCAGCAATCTGAATCTCATCACGGCCAGTGGCCACGTCTATTCGTTTCTGCTGACCGAAATCAGCAACCAGCCGAATGCCGAGCCCGATCTCAAGCTGTTCGTGGAACCCAAAGAAGGGCCTGCCGCCACGGCAAACAGCCCGTTGCGTGGGTACGTCAGCGCAGGCGAGGTCCAGGCGTACAGGAAGGAACTCGAATCACTCCGCTCCCAGACAACGGAGCAGATCCACGCTGCCGAAGCGCGGTCCGCCGAACAGATCGGCCAGTTCCGCTCGAGCTACGCCGCGAAACTCCAGTTCGACTACCCGCTGGATGGGAAATCCTCCCGCGAGCCGTTCCTTGTTTCCGCCATCTACCATGACGATGCCTTTACCTACATCAAGTGCGGTGCCCGGGAAAAGCCCGCTCTTTATGAAATCAAGGATGGCAAGGCGAATCTGATCTCCTTCCAGGTCGAAAACGGTGTGTACATCGCACCAAAAATCATCGACAGCGGCTACCTCGCCATCGGCAAAAAGAAATTGCCGTTTGCGCGGCATGAGGCACGGAACTAGAGGGGCGAACCATGGACCAACCGACAGCGCCTGCTTCGATTCAGGAAAAGGCCCCGAAACCTCCGGGGTTACTTCCCAAAAACGTCCAGTCCTGGCTGCTCATCGGATTGGCGTTTCTCATGGTCGCGATCATGTGGCTCACCGGGGCCAAGAAACCGCAGACGGCAGCGAAAACCAGTTTCACCCCCCTGCCGGTCGAGGCGCCTCTGGAAGTCAACGAGGCCAAGATCGCCGAGATGCAAAATCGCATCCAGGACCTCCAGCGCCAGCAGCTTCTCGCACAAACCGCACTCGCCCAGCAAACCCGTCAACTTGGTCCGCCCGAGCGTGACACAACGGAGTCCGAGGAAACCGGTGCTTTTGGTGCGGCTGGCCAGCGCCCGCCTGAGGACCCGATCGAGGCCGAGCGGAAGCGCCGTGCCTACGTTTCCCTGTTCTCGTCGAACGTTGCCCTGAGTTACCGGAAGACTCTGGCAAGTCCGGCTGTCCCGGCGGGTGAAGCAAATCCTCTTGTTCCTGTCCCGCCTCTCTTCAAAGAAATTGAGCCCGCTTCGATTTCCTCCGCGCCAGCTCACAACGACTCCGCAGAAACGACCAAGGATCGAAAGGAGGAACCCAAGAATCCCGCCGCCGCGTCGGCCGCCTTCGTCAATCGGGCGGCAGGAAAAACCTATGTCCTGTTTGAAGGAACCATTCTCGAAACCGTTCTCATCAACCGTCTCGACGGGAGCTTCGCCGGTCCCGTCGAGTGCCTGCTCTCGACCGATGTATATTCCAACGACCGCCAGAACCTGCTCGTTCCGGCAGGATCGAAACTCCTTGGCGAAACCCGGAAGGTGGACGCCTTTGGCCAGACGCGCCTGGCCGTCGTCTTCCATCGCCTGCTCATGCCCGACGGATACTCCGTCAGTCTCGACGGATTCAAAGGGCTCAACCAGACCGGTGACACGGGATTGCGGGACCAGGTCAACAACCACTATCTCCGCATCTTTGGCGTGTCGCTGGCCATTGGCGCCCTCGGGGCCGTCGCGGCAGGCGGAACTTCTGGCGCGCTCACCGCGAACGGCGGAGATCTCATGCGTCAGGGATTCGCGCAAACGACCGCGCAGTCTTCCGCGCAAATCCTCGACAAGTTCCTGAACGTCATGCCCACGGTGACTATCCGCGAAGGCCACCGCGTCAAGGTTTACCTTGCTGGCGATCTCGCCTTGCCCGATTACCGCAAACACAAAATGCCTTCCGATTTGTAAAGACAGAGAAGAAAGGATGGAAGTTTGATGAAGAGAAAGGCTCTCGTTTTCATGCTCGTCACAGCGTTGTCCGTCGGGACCGCGTCCGCGCAGTTCGGAAGCGGGATCGTGTACGACCCCACCAACTACCATAACGCCCTGCTCCGTTACTACCAGCTCCAGCAGCAGCTCAGCCAACTCCAGAAAAGCTACGCCCAGATCACCAGCCAACTCAACCTGGCCATCGAGATGGCACAGTTCATCAGGAACATGCCCGCCCGCTACCGTGCCCTGTTTTCGCAATGGCGAAATGTAACCTCGCTCAACACCTTCGGCAATACCGGCTCTTGGGTCAGCGGCATCAACTCCGGCCTGCTCCCCACGATCTCGACCGGATACCAGCGCTCCACAACCCAATTGCTTCCCTACGGCGCGGGTCATCTCTCCGGCATGGATCCGTTTGAGCTGGAGCGCGTCGAGTCGCAATACGCGTCGGTCCAACTCGTGGACGGCGCCAACGTGAACGCCATGGCCACCATCGGGGGAATCCGCGCCAGCGCCCAGGATATCCAGACACAGATCGGCAACCTCGAACAGGATTCCTTCTCGGATGACTCCGGTCTTAACACCGAAGTCTCCGTCCTGAACAAGATCAACGCTGCGGGAGTCCTGACGCTCCGCACACTCCAGGATTCCAACAAGCTCCTGGCCTCGCTTCTCGAACAGCAGACCATCCTCGCGAAGCAACAACGCGAGTCCACCACCAACACCATCAACGCCGACATCCAGAGACAGGCGAGTCTTGCCGCGAACTTGCAGCAGGTCACCGGCACCCTGACCAATTCTCTTCAAACCTTCCGCATGCCGTGAGGCATGCGGAGACAGACGCCCGAGCGTCAGAGGAGCTGACGGCAGTGCAAACCGACTATCTGCAGTACATCTTCGAAGCCATCAACACCCTGCTCACACGGAACCTCGGCTTCTTCGACGCCATGGGCCAGAATCTGTTCCGCTCGTTCGCCACCATCCTCATCGCCTGGTACGGGATCAAATCCGCTCTTTCGGCCGCGGGTGGCCGTCATTTTCTCAACTTCGATCATTTCGCGAGCCTGCTGCTGACCATCAGTTTCGGCTTCGCCATGGTCAATTATTACAGCGCACCGATTCCAGGCGTGGGAACCAGCTTCCACAACCTCGTCACCGATGAAGCCCAGTTTCTGTCGAGCCAGATTGACGAGGCCCAGCTGCAGACAGTGGTCGCCCAAGTAGCGGATTTTGAATCCCGCATGGATTCACCTACGTGGGGAGACATTCTGGGGACGGCCATCTACGTCATCGTGACCATTCTGCTTGCCGCCGCACAGGCCGTGGCCATCGTGGTAATTGCCTACGGCTTCATCGCTACGGCCGTTTGTGTGCTGGTAGGGCCTGTCTTCGTCCCGTTTTTCATTGTTCCAAAAATGGAGTGGCTCTTCTGGGGCTGGTTCCGATGTTTCATCCAATATGCCTTCTACCAAGTGATCGCCGCGGCGGTGGTGTTTATCATCGGGAACCTCATCCTCGGGGCCTTGCGCCTCCCGCCTGCCGGCGCGCTTTCGACCGTTCAGCTCATCGCCTGGTTTCCCGTGCTCTTTATTACGTTCCTCGCTTCGATCTACTCGCTCCTGAAAGTTCCCGCCCTGACCAATCACATCTTCAGCGGCACGGCCGGCGGTTCTTCCGTAGGAATCATCCAGAGGATTTTCGAATGAACGACGATCAGAGCTTCTACGACGCCAAGCGCCTCTATCTCGAATCGTACGGAGATCCCATGGTGACGAACACCTATCTCAAGATCGCTCTCGTTCTCGTTTCCCTTGTGGCCTTGGGGTTGGCGCTTGTCGATTTGAAGACCATTCGCACCTTCCAGAACTTCCGTCCACTGGTGATCCGAATTGACGACCTTGGCCGGGCCGAAGCCATTAACTACCACAATCTTGAATACAAACCCCAGGACGCAGAAGCGAAATATTTTCTCTCCGAGTTTTGTACGCTCTACTACCGCCGCAACCGCTACACGATTCAGAACGATTTTTCGAAGTCCTTGTACTTCCTCGACGGCAAGCTGGCCAACGGCATTCTCGACGCCTACCGCAGGGACGACATCATCAAGAAGTTCATCACCAACACCGCCGCACCCGAAATCGATGTGGATGTGAAGAAAGTCGCGCTCGAAGAGATGCAGACGCCGCCCTTCCGCGCCCGTGTCGACTTCTACCTTGTTTATTACTCGCCTGCCGATCACAGCGAACTGAAGCGCGATCTCTACACGGCAAACGTTGTCTTCGTTTTCAGAACTCAGGTCCCCAATGAACTCATCCCGATCAATCCGTTAGGTCTGAGCGTCACCTATTTCCGCGAAGATGAGGCATTCAAGTGATGAGGCTCTACACCGCGTTCGACATAAGAGTCGCGGGCGGACGCCTCGCATCCTCGGCCCAACCGTTCCGCCCGCTCCCGAATCCCCGAAGGGATGAAGGAAACACCTTTTGGATTCTGACGCCTGAAAGGAGCCAGGAATGATTGCCAACGCCTTGTTCATCGCCATCGCTCTGCTTCTCGCGCTGGGCTTCTGGCTCATGGGCGAACTGAAGTTCTTCGTCCCTTACAAAGGTATCCTCCTCCACGAATACGGACACACCATCCTTATTTATGTTGCCGTTCTGTTCGTGAATCTCTTCGCAGCCACGCTCGCCCTGATCCGCAAGTTTTTCCTCAAGGACACGGGACGCAAACTCTTCCATCTCGACAAACAGCTTCATCTCGGGGAAACCGAGGTACCGGCCCCGTGGTTTGAAGAGGAGACCGACTGAAATGACGCGAGGTTACGAACCCGGGGATTTCATCGACCCGCGAGAGGTCTCTGAAAGGCGCGCATCCAATGCCCAAGAGCTATCCCGGAATGATGAGCTTCCTGACCAGGAGCAGAAAAACCGTGGGCAGGGGTCGGGCTCCCAGACAAGTCGGCAGGGAACACGTTCCCCTGAACCGCGCAAGATCTACGAAATCCGCGGCCATACCTATCGTCTGCGGACTTCCGAAATCGCGGCTATGTTGGAAATCGGGAAATTCCGCATTATCGGCTTGGAAGATCTGCGGGAATTCGCCTACGGCGGAGACAAAGACCGCGCGAGGCCCGATGTCGAAAACCTCGTTCGGCAGGGCTTGCTTCAGTTGAAGTCCATTCCTCACGAGGAAAAGGGCTCACGACAATTGCTCACGCTCACCAAGGTGGGCCATCGCCTCCTCGTCGAAAACAGATTCGCCGGTAAGGATCAGGCGCTTTACTTCGGCTTCGCCAAACCTCGCGAAGCTCACCATGACGCGGACCTCTATCTGCTGTATCAGAAGGCCGCGGAGAAGATCGAGCGGGCCGGTGGACGAAATCTCCGCCTTGTCCTCGATTACGAGTTGCAAAAACGCGTCTATCACGACCTCGCAAAACTCGGTCCGGATCACGCCTCCACCGAGAGAAAGCGGACAGTCGCCGAACGGCATGGGCTTCAAGTGGTGCGCGGAAAGATCCCTCTCCCTGATGTCCGCATCGAGTACGACACGACCGACGGTGAGCGGGCCCGCGCGGACATCGAACTTGCCACGAGCCACTACCGACTTAGCAATCTTGCGGAAAAGGTGCGCGCCGGATTTTCCATCTACGCCCATGCCAACGATGTGTCGAATCTCCAGCGCGTGCTCGATCAACGCGAATTAACGGCCGAGATTCTGTCGCTATGAAGATGCCCCAGGACCAGATCGAACAAATTGCCGCTCTCGGCTATACGGAAGCCGAGGCACGTTTCCTGTATGTGGTGGCGGCCCACTCCGGCTACTTCACCATGCGTCAGTTCAACGCCTTTGCCGGCGTGGGCTGGGGACAACGTTCCACCACTTTTGCCCAAAAACTCCTGAAGCACGGACACGCTACGGTTCGCGATTACATGGGGGCCGGCTCCGTTTTTCATCTCTTCTCGCGGCTCATTTACGGGCCCATTGATAAGGACAACGTCCGCAATCGTCGACACTCGTTCGAGTACATTCGCATGCGTCTCGTGCAGATAGACTTCCTCCTTGAGAATCCAGCGCACGACTTCCTTGAAACCGAAAACGAGAAGATCGATCTCTTCTGTAAATCACTCGCCGTTCCAAAGGACGTTCTCCCTGCAAAGGTCTACGAGGGTCGGCCTGGCAGCGATCCTACGGTCAGGTATTTTGCGGATAAGTTCCCCCTCTTTCTGGCGCCTCCCATCTCGAGTGCCTCGCCTGTGGTCACTTTCGGTTATGTGGATTCAGGTACCGGGAGCCCGTGGGGTTTTGTCGCGTATCTCGCGGCCTACCAGGGACTCTTTCGTTACTTGAAGTCGTTCCGATTACTGTACATCGCGTCGCGAACCACGAAGTTTCGGCGCGCGGAAGAGCGCTTCCGATTGAGCGTCAAGCAGCCGCTCGAATCGGACGTGTCCAGCGAAATACTCCGCTACTTCCACGTTCGCCGGAAGTGGGAAAACCACGAATACGTCGTCCCGGTCGCTGCGGACTTTGAGTTCTTGAACGAAGCACGGCGGCGCTTTCATGGAGAGCGCTTTGACAGTTTGTATCGAGCGTGGATCACCGGAGGGATTTCCGAGTGCCAAGTCCGGCTTGAATTTTCACAACTCACTCCGGGGCCCACGGTCTTCTTCGACACCTATCTGGTCCGCAATGGGCACTCACCCATCGACGAACGCATCAGAAAGCGGGTGAACGGATGATAAAGCGTGAGTACGAGTTGCAGGAACCGATCGCGCTTGCCGGCGATAACTACGCCACCTTCATCGAGAGTACGCCGGATCACGTCGTCAACTCTCGGTTGAAGATGGTGATTTGGCGGGACGTGGAGTTCCGCCGCTGGCAGAAGCAGCAGCAAACGCCGGCAGAAAAGAAGGATGGTCACGCCGGGGCAAAGGCAGCTCGGGCATGATCCAGAGAATTCTCCACGCGAGGCATTTCTTTGCCTCTCTGCTCGCGGCGGCAACGGGAATGGCGCTCTATTTTCGAGTGCCTTTCCCCGAGTCGAATCTGTTCCTCCAAGTGGTGGCTCTGCGGGCGCATCACGCCTTTCTGTTCTTGAAGTACTCCTACACTCTGCTTCTCTACACAACACCCTACGTCCTGTACGCGGTCCTGCTGTCCGGCACTTACATTTTCGCTCTCAAGGCTGGCAGCAAGATTCGGGCACGTCGCTTGCCGCTCTATCCAGACCCTCGGACACGAACAGAACTTTCTCTGGTGCTTGGGGAAGTTCATCATCCCCGCAAACAAATCCCTTCGGAAACGCCACACTGGCTGGCTATCCCAGAACGAGGCCTGTTTACGGGTATTGCTATCGTGGGCGCCGTGGGCTCGGGAAAAACCGCGAGCTGTATGTATCCCTTTGCCGAGCAGATTTTGGCCTACCGGGCCGACGATCCCCAACGGCGCATTGGCGGACTCGTCTTGGAGGTTAAGGGCGACTTCTGCCACAGGGTAAGGGAAATCCTGGTCCTCAACGGACGCGCCGACGACTATGTAGAAATCAGCCTGACTTCCGAGTATCGCTATAACCCGCTTCACAACGACCTCGACGCCTATGCCCTCGCCTACAACATCGCTTCACTGCTCAACAACCTGTTCGGCCGAGGCAAGGAACCGTTCTGGCAGCAGGCCTACACCAACCTCGTGAAGTTCATCATCCTGCTGCACAAAGTCGCCTTCGATTACGTCACTCTGTTTGATGTCTATGAGTGCGCGATCAACCCGCACCTGCTCGAAAGCAGGATCAAGGAAGCACAGTGGCGCCTCATTGAAGCTGACTCGGTCCTGCTTTCCGAAGAGGAGTATCTCAAGCATCCCCGCGAGCTCGACCCATTTCGCTTCCGGCTGGACCAGGAATCCAATCGCTACCGTGCTCCCCTCACGCCTGATCTTGGGGCCGTGTTGAAAGAAAAGAACGTCGAATGGGACGCGGAAAGTGCCTCTCGCAAGAGCCCCGTTCCTGCTCAGAAGAAAGCGCAACTCGAAGCCGTCGTCCGTTGGCATGACTACGACTGGAAAAGGATCGAGCCAAAACTGCGTACCTCAATTGTCGAGGGCATCTCGGTCTTTCTGTCTCTGTTCGACGACAACCCCGATGTCAAACGCACCTTCTGCCCTCCCGCCGAGTGCTATGACCCACAGGCCAACGCGGGCTTCAAGTTCGGCAGGCCCTTGCCGTCGCTATCTTGTCTGATCGAAAGAGGGAATCTGTGTTGTTTGAACTTCCCGGTAGCGATGAATGCTGGCCTTGCCAAAGCCCTAGGGGTGATGTTGAAACTCGACTTCGAGCGCGCCGTCCTTAACCGCGTGCCTATCATGGAGCAGAAACCGGAAAGCTATTTCCGCCAGGTGTTATTTCTCTGCGATGAGTACCAATACTTTGCCACTGTCGGCGAGAGCGAACCCACCGGCGATGAGAAATTCTTCAGTCTTTCGCGGCAGCCCAAATGTATACCCATTATCGCGACTCAGAGCATTAGCTCTCTTAAGACCGCACTGCCCGGGGAATCCTGGCGTACCCTGCTCCAGACATTTCGAACAAAGATCTTCCTATCCCTTTCCGATGACTTTTCCGCGCGGATCGCCAGCGAACTGTGCGGGCGTGAGGACAGATTGAAGGCCAGCTATAACCTCTCGGAAAGCGGCCACGATGCAAACGTCAGTTTTCTTACGGGCAAAGCTCTCTCGCACAAGGCCAACATTACGGCTTCCAAAAGTTACAGCCCACACCACGATCTCCGCTTCGATACGAAGATCTTCATGGAATTGCGGAATGCGCAGTCCGTGACGGTTGCATACGACGGCACGAACCCGATGCCGCCAATGTTCTGCTACCTCAAGCCCTATTACAACGACGTGAACAAATCTTACTTTCGCCAGCTTGCAGACGGAGAGCTCTAATGAACGGATTTGAAACCATCCTCCCGTTTTTGAAACCGATCGAGCACCTCATCCTCGATGACTCCATCAGCGAGGTGATGGTTAACGGACCGGACCACATTTTTATTGAGAAAGCGGGATTCATCGAACCCGTCCAAGGGGTCAGCCTAAGCGAGAAATCCCTGATGGTTGCGATCAAGAACATCGCTCGGCGATTGGGCGACGACGTCTCGGAATCGAAACCTATCCTCGATTCACGGCTGCCGGACGGGAGCCGCGTTGCCGCCGTGATTCCCCCATGCAGCGTCAACGGCGTGACACTCACCATTCGGAAATTCAACTCCCGCCACTTCGGGATCGAGGATCTCATTCAGGCGGGAACTTTGGAGCGCTGGCTCGCTAATCAACTCGAAGGGTACGTTCTCGCCCGAAGAAATATCTTGATTTGTGGTTCTACCGGATCCGGAAAAACTTCACTCGTCAACGTGCTGGGGAAATTCATTCCCGCCGATGAACGAATCGTCCTGATCGAGGACACCTCCGAAATTCACATGTGCCAGGACAATCTGGTGCGTTTCGAGGCGCGGCAACCCCAGAACGGCCTGCCCGCCATCACCATCCGGGATTTGCTCAAGGCGTCGCTTCGTCACCGGCCCGATCGCTTGATCCTCGGTGAAATTCGAGGAAGCGAGGCCTTCGATCTTTTACAGCTACTCAACACCGGGCACTCAGGGAGTCTTTCGACCGTACATGCCACTTCGGCCAAGCAGGCCCTGGCCCGCTTCACGAGTTGCGTGTTGCAGAGTGGCGTGGACCTGCCGTACCGCTCGGTCAAAACAAATGTCGGTGATTCCGTGAATGTCGTGGTGCATCTCGAACGCCGCCCCGGCCGGCGCTTCATCCGGGAGGTCCTCGAAATCCACGGTTATGACCCTGACCGCGATGAATACAACTGCGGCCTGATTTTCGACGGCCACAAGGAGTTCCTATGAACCCCGTGGAAAACCCAGGATCATCTGTTCCCTCCGCAGCACTCTTCCTTGAGGGCAAGAAAAATCTCCTTCGTCTTCAGAAAGCGTTTACCCCATCCTCGACGGCGTTTGCCTCCGCTTCGGTTAAGGGGATGTCTTGCGAAAAGCTCCTCGCACCGCTTACGGACGTTCCGACTCCGGCGGGTCCTACTCCCCGGCAGCTTCAAAGCGGACTCGTTCAGATCGAGCCAACAAAGGAAAGCAGGGAATAATGCCAGCGGAATGGGTTGACTTCAAAAGCCTGAAAGCGAAGGTCTCCATGGAGACAGTTCTTTCGCACTATGACGTTCGTCTTCGGCGAGTTGGTGTGGACGAGTTCCGTGGGAAATGCCCTCTTCCTACCCACTCTTCCGCCAGAAGCAATGACAGCTTCTCCGTCAGTTTCACTCGGAACGCCTGGTCCTGTCAGTCCGCTTCGTGCATCGCGGCTCGTTCGGGCCGCGTCGGCGGAAGCGTCTTCGACTTCGTCGCTGAAATGGAGCGCTGCTCGATCCGGGAGGCCGCTCTGCGCCTCGATCGTTCGCTCACAGAAAATCTCCTCCCTCTCGCCACATCCGGGGACAAGAAGTCGGCACCCTACACGCCAGAAAATCGGCCTCTATCTTTCACTCTGCGCAACATCGACCACCAACATTCTTACGTCCTATCGCGTGGACTAAGTGTAGAGACAGCTCGCTATTTCGGTGTTGGCTATTACGACGGCAACGGGTTCCTCCGGGGGCGGGTTGTGATTCCTATCCACAACGAACACGGCGAACTCGTCGCCTACTCAGGTCGTGCAATCGACGAGGCGAAGCCCAAATACCGCCTTCCCGCAGGCTTCCGCAAATCTCATGTGCTGTTCAATCTTCACCGAGCCATCCAATCACGCGAGTACACGCTCATCCTGGTAGAAGGCTTCTTCGATACTTTCAAAATCCATCAAGCCGGGCATCCGAACGTGGCCGCTCTGATGGGCTCGAAGCTGTCCGACCGCCAAGCCGAATTGATTAAAACCCACTTCGATCAAGTCATCCTAATGCTTGACGCCGATGAAGCGGGGAGAGCCGCCACCGCTGCGGCTGGGACAGCCCTCTCGTCAATCCTAGGTGTACAGATCGTTGAACTCGCTTCGGGAACACAGCCAGACCAACTGGCTTCAGAAGAAATCAATCAGCTCCTAGGAGGCTTGGATCATGACGTTCCAACTCCAGATCGATAAAAACTCCTACGACAACAACGGATATACCCAAACGATGTCTCGGAGCGAACAGCATGGGGCGGACGAAAGGTGATGCCCGCGAAGGCGCGGCAATTTTGCTGCAAGGTAGTCTCGCCTTCCGCGCCTCCATCCACATAGTCAAAAAGTACTCTGGGCAGGCGACATTGCGCTTGAGTACGCAAATCTTCGATGTTAATGGCTCGCGATACCACCAATTTTTCCGGAGGCGGTGAATTTCGAGATCCAGTGCAACAGCAAGATTTTTACTTGAGGAAATCCCGGTGCTTGATTAACGCTGCCGGCTCAGACGGTCACGTGCTCATAAAACGAAGGTTGTTTCTAGGCAGGTAGAGGCGCTCTACTGTAACTATTGACAATATACACGACTGAAGCGCCCTGCCAGTGTCTACTGACTCGTGCCCTCTTTATTGGGTGAGGGTAACCCTCCCAGGAGGTCTACGCCATGAAGTACTTCGTTTTTCTGCTAGCTGTGTCTCTTTCTGCAGCCTCTCTACGGGCGCAGTCAGCCACACCCTCCCCAACGCAGTCGGCTGCTGCGCCAGCGTGGTCGCCCTCCAAAGACATCGGCGTGTTTGTCTTTGGAAAAAACGGCCAGACCTCGGACCAACAATTGAAGGACGAGTCCGATTGCTACGGAGCCGCGAGACAACAATCGGGGATCGATCCGAAAGCTCCCGCTCCCGCGGGTAAGACGGCGGAACAAAAACAAGCCGAACAAAAGGCCGCTGCCCAGAACGCCGACACACCGAGCGGCGGCCGTGTCAAAGGCGCTGCTCGCGGCGCGGCCGGCGGTGCCGCCATTGGGGCCATAGCGGGCGACACTGGAAAAGGTGCGGCCGCAGGAGCAGTAGCGGGCACCATGAAGGGTGGTGCTCAACAGCGCCAGGCCAGCGCTGCGGCTCAAAAGGAAGCAGCCGCCAAAGTTGCTGCAGGACAAAAGGCCGAGGAAGATCGCGCCAAACTTGCCCACGCCGAAGGCCTCGACACTTTTCAACGCGCTTTCGCCGCGTGCATGGACGCTCGCAACTACTCCGTGAAATAACAGTTCTACTAGGTTTGGAGCGATGCCCGCCGTTTTCGTCGTCTTTATCCGGTTGCTTCTAGCCGACAAGATGCGGCGCCACCAGGCTGAGGAACTCGCGAGACGTGACGACCTTGGTATTCTTCCAGAACGTTGGAAAGTGCCGCACGTTTCCGGTCACTAGGTAGTCGGCACGGGCAGCATCGGCGCATTCGATGAATTTATCGTCCCCCGGATCGTTTGCAACTTGAATTGCCCGCACGGGATTTACGAGGTGTGCCCGTTTTCTGATCATGTCGAGGAGCTGCCGCCTAAGGCCCTTTCGAATCTGGAATTCGAGACGTGACAATACGTCCTGATATTCAACGAGAATGGCGTTGGAGACATAGAGTCGAGCTGGCTTGATGATTGCGAGCAGAAGAACAGTGCGTTGCAGCCCATCGGGCTTAAGTGCCGCTGACACCACAATGTTCGTGTCAACGACGAGTCGGAGCGGAATCATCTGCGCTTCGTCTTATTGTGACGCGCCGCCCTAATGATGTCGTCAATCTGCTGCGAATTGAGAGCGTCTGTCCCTTTCGCCTTCGATTCTTCGCCGATGATCGCTAGAACCTCTGGCTCTGGAGTAGCAAGCCGTACATAGTCACGGATACTGAGCAGGATTGCGCGGGGCGCCCCGCGCTTCTCGATCACCAGTGAGCGACCCTCGTTCTCGACTCTTTGTAGGAGCCTGCCAAAATTGGTGCGTGCCCGCAAGGCAGACACGACGATACTCTCGTTCTTTTGCGTCTTTGCCATCGGAGCCAACTGATCAGTTCGATTATACGAACTGTGCAGTTCATTGGCAACGGTTTTGAATTAAGTTGCTGGACGTGAGGGGATTTGAACCCCTGACCCCCTGCTTGCAAAACACGACACTCTACTCCAACCTATGCGGGGCGACTCCCGATCCGCGCCTGCGGAAAAAGCCCTGGGCTTGGCGGAGTCACACACCTGGGGGATTCATCTCTACATGATACAGATCCGTTTGATGAGAACACGCCTAGTTCCTGTCCGGCAGGTCCCCCTGTACCACGACTGGACGTCTTGCCAGTAGGAAGACAACAAGCCCTTTGATATTCCTTTAATCCCCTTTGCCGCCCTCTAGTGCCCGCCCGCATTGTTAAAATTACGTTAATATAAGTACTATTGACACAATAACTTAACTAGCTATCATCGCTGAGCCTAGCAAACATTTCTGGGGGCCATATGCGCACGATCGACAAGAAAGGCCGGCGCGTGAATACGTGTCTGAGACTGTTGCTGCTATCGGTAGTGGTTCTTTACTTGATCTTTCCAGCAGTTCAATGCGCGCCCGCTCAGGTGAACGTCGTAACTCAGCACAACGACCTCGCACGCACCGGACAAAACCTGAACGAGACGACACTGACGCCGTCGAACGTGAACGTAAACCAATTCGGCTTGCTGTTCAGGAATACGGTAGACAACCAGGTTTATGCACAGCCTCTCGTTGTCGCTGGCGTGAGCATTGCAGGAGGAATCCACAACGTCGTCTACGTAGCTACGACGAGCAACAGCGTTTACGCCTTCGACGGCGACACCGGCACACCGTACTGGCATGTGAATCTCGGAGCGCCGATATCAAATACCGATTATGGCGCCGGCTGCGTCGATATCAACGGCAACGCGGGGATCATTGGTACGCCGGTGATTGATCCGGCCAGCGGAACGCTCTATGTGGTGAACTCCCTCAACAACGCCGGCGCTTTTTCTTTCATGTTGCATGCGCTTGACATCACCACCGGAGCTGACCGGACGGGGAGTCCGGTGCAACTCACCAACGCCGGCTTCACGCCTCTGACGCAGAACCAGCGCGCGGCACTCACACTTGCAAATGGCAGTCTCTTGATTCCCTTCAGTTCGCACTGTGACATGGGAACCTACCACGGTTTTCTGCTTTCCTACGATCCTTCCACGCTGGCAAAGATTGCGGTTTTCAACGCCTCGCCCACCGGCAGTGGCAATAGCCTGTGGATGTCTGGGCAAGGCCCGGCAGTAGATGCTTCCGGGAACATCTATTTCGGAACCAGCAACGGGACATGGGATGGTGTCTCGAATTTCAGCGAGAGCTTCATCAAGCTTAGCCCCAGCCTAGCGCTCGAGGACTGGTTTACGCCCGCGAACCACGCGAACCTCGACGGAGGCGATGCAGACATCGATACTTCCGGCCCTCTGCTGATCCCGCCCGGAAACCGTTTGACTATGGTCGGAAAAACGGCAACAGGGTATGTCGTTAACGCCGGCAACCTTGGTCATCTTGGCGACGCGAGCGCGGTGCAAACGATCACACTCGGCGGCGCGCTGCATGGAAGCGCCGTGTATTGGAACAGCGCGGTGAATGGCCCGGAAGTCTACATGTGGGCTCAGGGCGACAAGCTGAAGGCCTTCCAGTTCAACGGCAGCAGCTTGCTGACGCCAAATTTTCAGACTGGGCCAGATTTCATCGGGGGCGAACCGGGAGCTTACCTTTCGATTTCTGCCAATGGCAACACCAACGGCATCGTATGGGCCAATGCAGTCCTGAGCGGCAATGCAAATCACGGCTCGACACCTGGCGTGCTCCGGGCTTACGACGCCAACAATATTGCCACCGAGCTTTGGAATAACCAGCAGAGCGCCGGTCGAGACAGTTGTGACAATTTCGCCAAGAATGGCTATCCCACAATTGCGAATGGGAAAGTGTATCTGGGCAGCTTCGGAACAGCGAACGCCGGCACAGGCGAAGTGTGCGTTTATGGCCACCTGCCCACAAATTGCACAATTCCCACCGCCGCCAGCGCACTGAGTGCCACTGCAATTTCCGGCAGCCAGGTGAATCTCAGCTGGACAGCGAGCACCGCGTCCTGCTCGGTGAGCTACAACATCTTTCGCAGCACGACTTCCGGGTTCACTCCTTCCAGCAGCAACCAGATCGCGAGCGGGGTATTCGCCACCACCTTCTCAGACACAACTGTAGCCACAGCCACCGCCTATTTTTATGTGGTGGAGGGTACCGACACGGCAGGCTCGTCCAATCCTTCTAACCAAGCCAGCGCCACCACCGGACCCGCGACTACGAATATAGAGATTAATGCCGGTGGGCCGGCGGTAGGCCCATTCCTCGCCGACCAGGATTTCAACGGCGGAGCCACCATCAATCATGCCAACCCCATTACTGTGGGCGGCGTGACGAATCCCGCCCCCGTCGCCGTCTACCAGTCTGCGCGCGTCGGGAATTTCACCTACACGATTCCGGGCTTTGCCCCTGGATCGAGTCAGACCGTTCGCCTGCACTTTGCCGAAACATTTTTCAACACGGCCGGTTCCCGGACATTCAATGTGAGCATCAACGGCATCCAGGCGCTCACCAATTTTGATATTTTTGCCACGGCCGGTGCACAGAACAAGGCGGTCATCGAGCCGTTTACCCAACCAGCTAATTCTCGCGGGCAATATGTAATCCAGTTCACGTCAGTAATCAACCAATCGCTCGTGAGTGCTATCGAGATCACGCCCGCGACCCCTTGCACTGCGCCGCCTGCTCCCACTGCGTTGCACGCAACGACCATCTCCAGCAGTCAGATCAATCTGAGTTGGACGGCCAGTACTTCCTCGTGCGCCGTGAGCTATAGCTTGTTCCGCAGCACTAGTTCCGGGTTCACACCCTCGGCCAGCAATCAGATTGCTGGCAATGTGGGTGGTACCTCGTTCTCCGACACCGGTCTGGCGGCTTCTGCAACCTACTTTTATCTCGTAGAGGCCACCACCTCGGGAGGAGCATCCAGTCCGTCGAATCAGTCTAACGCTACAACCAAAGCCGGGACGACCGGCGCGGTGCAAATCAACGCCGGCGGTCCGGCTGTGAGTCCGTTCGCTGCTGACATGGACTTCACCGGCGGAGGCACGATCAACCATGCCAACACCATTGACCTGAGCGGTGTCACCAACCCAGCGCCCATGGCCGTTTACCAAACAGCGCGCATCGGCAATTTCAAATACACGATTTCCGGCTTTGCCGCCGGTTCAAGCCATACGGTGCGGTTGCACTTTGCCGAGACCTACTGGACAGCGGCTGGTTTGCGCATCTTCAACGTGACCATCAACGGAACGCAAGTACTGACCAACTTCGATATCTTTGCGGCCGCAGGCGCCAAGAACAAAGCTGTCATCCAGCAGTTCACGGCAAACGCAAATGCCAGCGGCCAGTATGTGATCACGTTCACTCCGGTGAAAGACAACTCCCTATTGAGCGCAATCGAGGTTCAGTAACAACAACGGAATTCTGGATGGGGAAGCTCTCAAATCCCCGTCCAGACAGAGGTGGCGAGCTTCATGGCTCCCAGCCACTTGTCACACTCGACGAATCGCACCTGGGTGCTCGCACTTGGCGTGCTCTTCCTACAGAAAGGAGTTCTGATGAAAAACTCAAAAGGAGTTCCTATGAGAAAGTCATTTTTGATTTTGCTGATGCTCTTGTCGTTAGGAGTTGGTACGACGATGGCTGGGACATGTCCGCCGGGACCACCAGCCTCACGCGGGAACGGCATGGTCGCCGGAGTAGCCGTGCCTGGGGGTACGCAGTACTACTTTACGGATGCGTTGCTCGCAGGATTCGATTGTTTCGAGCAGTTAAGCGCCTGGTTTCCTTCCTATATCCACTCGACGAACTCGGTCAATCCGGCTCATGAAGTCGTAGACATGGCCTACGCGGTCGAAGGCAGCGCCACGTTTTTCAATGTGGTCGTGCCGACGAGCGGCAATTACACCTTGACGGTCCGTTATGCCTTCGCCTCCGGTCTCTTTCCGGGAGTTACGGACCGGCCTGAAGGGATCAAGGTGAACGGCGTTGTCATCACCAACGATATGCACTTCCCTATCACCGGTAATTTCGAGACTTTTGAAAACTCGAGCATCGTGGTCCCTCTCAACGCCGGCAAGAACACCGTTGAGATGTTCAACATTGCCAGCGCCAGTATTTCCCGCGCCGACACACTGACGATAACAGCGGGCGGAAGCAGCGCCTGCGTTGGTGTGCCCACGGCGCCCGGAAGTTTGAGCGCATCCACGGCGTCCGCCAAGCAGATCAATCTGAATTGGTCGCCGAGCACGGCGCCGGCCGGCTGCACAATCGGCTCCTATAGTGTGTTCCGCAGCACAACGGCTGGGTTCGCACCGTCAGGCAGTAATCAGATCGCGAGCGGCCTAACGAGCACCAGTTACGACGACACAAAGGCAGTGTGCAACACAACGTACTACTATGTGGTTGAAGCTCTTGATGCCGCAGGCTCATCAGCGGGTTCCACTCAGGCGATGGCTACAACCAGCGCGTGCCCCGTCACTAGCGGCGTTCAGATTAACTGCGGCGGTCCCGCAGTGGCACCATTCATCGCCGACGCAGATTTTGCCGGCGGTGGAACAATAAATCACACCAATACGATCAACTTGAGCGGCGTCACCAATCCCGCTCCGATGGCCGTTTATCAGACGGCACGAACCGGAAATTTCTCCTACACACTCTCGGGCTTTAATCCCAGCTCAAACCACACCGTGCGCTTGCACTTTGCAGAAACCTATTTCAAAACAACCGGTTCCCGGACGTTTAACGTGAGCATCAATGGCGTGACCGTCTTGACCAACTTCGACGTCCTGGCCACCGCTGGAACTATAAACAAAGCCGTGATCGAGCAGTTCACGGAGCCAGCGAGTTCTTCCGGCGATTACGTCATCACTTTTACTTCGGTGATCAACCAGTCGTTGGTGAGCGGGATCGAGGTCCAATAGCGGTTTGGAGAATACTCACATGAGCGTATCGCCTAGGACCATACTGCGCGGGGCACCATATATAAAGGTTGCGCTCGGCATGTTGCTGATCTCGCTTTCAGCGGCAGCCCAGACTCGCCAGTTCACCCTTAAGAACAGCTGTTCTGAGACCGTTTGGGTAGCCGGGGCCGGAAATCCGACCCCGGTCTTCAATGGCTCGTCCGGAGGTCTTGAAATGCTCCCCGGCGCAACCGTAACCACCACCGTCCCGGTGCCCTGGGTTGCAGGAAGATTCTGGGGACGCCGGAACTGCACCTTCGACAGCTCCGGCCACGGATCATGCGCGACCGGCGACTGCGGCGGCGTGCTGCAATGCACCCACACCGGCGCGGGGACAAGCAGCTTGGCGGAGTTCACCCTGACAGGTTCCTCAACCGGCAGCGACAATTACGATATCAGCCTTGTGGATGCTTTCGATTTCCCGATTTCGATCCAACTCGATGATCCGAACCCAAATCACTGTATCAATCCGGCCTGCCAGGCCGATCTGCGCAATTTCTGTCCCGCGGATATGCAAACTAAAGATACGGCGGGAAACGTAGTCGGGTGCCAGAGCCTGTGCGGGAAGTTCGGAACACCCAACTACTGCTGCGCTGGTCCTTACGGCGTGCCTGGATCGTGCAACAACGTCGACTGGAATTTGAATTTCCGTGCAGCGGTAGTCAAGAACCACGCTCCTTCTGTCTACGGTTATGCCTACGATGACGCCTCGAGCGACTTCAACTGCCACGCGCCGCCCCAGCCCGGTTATATCATTACGTTCTGCCCTGCCCCCGGCGTTGCAAACGCGGATCCGAATACCAAACCTGCTTTCACCATCACGGCCACCGATAACAACCAGACCGTTGTCCCAGGCGGCTCCGTCACTTACCACTTGAATGTTACTGCTAGCAGCACCTTCAGCGGGATGGTAGTTCTTGGCGTTGCCCATTTGCCCCAGAGCTGCACCTGGGACGCGACCGGAAAGGTAAGTTGCAGCGCAGCCGCAGCTAAAGCAAGTTTCGACAGGCTTTCCGTCGCACTGACTCCCGGTGCCACCGTGCCGGTCTCCATGACCATTCAGACTACCGCCAACCCAGCGCCCATATTGGGTACCGCTGCGATCGAAGTGTTCGGGCAGAGCGGCGCTATTGAAAACGTCTGGGAAGGGTCTTTGACGGTGGCCGACACTTCAGCGCCCGATTACGCGCTTGAGGTCTCTCCGCCGACCTCGCAAACCGCGACGCCCGGCGGCTCCGTAGTTTATGACCTGACTCTTACGCCCAGGAACGGTTTCACTGGCACTGTGACATTGTTGTCCTTCGGCGTCCCTCCAGGCAGCAGCGTGTTTAGTCCAGCACAGCTCAGCTTTTCTGGAACGTCCCAGGCGCAAACGGCCACGCTTACGCTCAATACTTCAACTACCGCCAAAGCCAAAACCTACTTTCCACTGATCACCACCTTCAGCTCGAATCGGCTTCATGACTTCCAAGGCATGCTGACGCTGTCCATCTCTGGAGGTCCGGACTTTACGCTATCTGCGACGCCGGCTTCGGAGACTGTGGTCCCTGGGGGCACTACCAGCTATACGGTAACCATTGGAGCTCAGAACGGATTCACCGGGACCGTAGCGTTGAGCGTCAGCGGCTTGCCTGCCGGCGCGAGTGCGAGCTTCAATCCAACTTCCATCAGTGGCGCCGGTTCCTCCACGCTTACCGTTACAACCACCAGTTCGACTCCGCCGGGAAGCTATACGCTCACAAATACCGGCACGGGCAGCAGCTTGTCGCATTCTGCCAGTGTGGTACTCACGGTCAGTCAAACGCCGCCCCAAGCGCCTTCGAACCTGGTGGCCACGGCAACGTCCAGCTCCGCGATCAACCTGACTTGGACCGCGTCGCTGACTTCGGGTGTTACCTATGATCTCTTCCGCAGCACGACTTCCGGCTTCACACCTTCCAGCAGCAACCAGATTGCCAGTGGGGCGACGAGCACTTCGTTCGCCGACTCCGGGCTGACCTGTAACAAGACCTATTTCTATCTGGTGGAAGCGGCCAATTCCAGAGGAACCTCTGGGCCTTCGAACCAGGCGAGCGCAACAACGCAAGCCTGTATCTCGTCACTCATCCAGATCAATGCAGGCGGCCCGGCGTTAACTCCCTTCGCTGCCGATAAGAACTTCACCGGCGGTGGCACGATCAACCACGCGAACACCATTGACCTGAGCGGTGTCAGCACCCCAGCGCCCATGGCCGTTTACCAAACAGCGCGCATCGGCAATTTCAAATACACGATTCCCGGCTTTGCCGCCGGTTCAAGCCATACGGTGCGGCTGCACTTTGCCGAGACCTACTGGACAGCGGCCGGTCTGCGCATCTTCAACGTGGCCATCAACGGAACGCAAGTACTGACCGACTTCGATATCTTTGCGGCTGCAGGCGCCAAGAACAAAGCTGTCATCCGGCAGTTCACAGCAGACGCAAATGCCAGCGGCCAGTATGTGATCACGTTCATTCCGGTGAAAGACAACTCCCTGGTGAGCGCGATCGAGATTCAGTAGTGCAAGGAAAAATCGGGTGAGAGACGTCTTATGAAATGGAATGCCTTGTTCTTCGCGCTTACTTTCTGCGCCGCGTCAACTCAAGCAGGTGGACCCGGAAGCCGGTTGGCTGGCTCGTCTCAAAAGTCACAGTTGGTGGGCGACTTGCGAGCCATGCGCAAAGGTGACAAGGTCACTCTCACATGGAGCCAGCCACGTGATACAGAGAATGGCCAATCCGCTGGGGGACATTTGGCGGTTGCCAGAATATGTCGAAATATCTCGTCTACAATTTCAGACTTTGGGCTGGCCTGTTCACACGCAGTGAAACAGGCTAATTTTGAAAGCTCGGTGGGCGTTCCCGCGAATGCTGCGCACCGGAAGCGTAATGCGGACGCTGTGGTCCGGGTGATTGACGTGCTGCCCGACAGCCAGGACGAGTCCGCTCACCTGCAGTTTGCGGTCTATAAAATTGAGTTTCGTGACGATCACGGACGCAGTGTCGGATTTTCCAATTCAGTGGCAGTTCCGCTGGCCCCCGTTCTGCCGGCCAAAGGCTTGCATTCCGATCTGGATTCTCGTGGGGTATACCTGATTTGGGAAAACGAAATCGAAAGCCAGTCTTCGCTTTTGAAGTTCGACTACCGTATCTACCGGCGTGAAAAGGGCTCCTCGAAACGGGTTCCTGTGCCGTATCTGCGCGCGGTGGTTCACACGCCGGAAGGGGAACGCTGGAGCGCGGTGGATATGGGCATCGAATGGGAGAAGACCTATTTATATTCGGTTACACCCATAACCAAAGTTTACTCGCAGGAAGGCCAATTGATTGCCGAATTTGAAGGGGACGATTCTGCGCCGCTTGAAGTCGGCACGCATGATGTCTTTGCTCCCGCCACGCCGGAAAGATTGCTACCGGTGGTCGGCCATGCTGCCGGGAAAAAATTCGTTGACCTCCTCTGGAGTCCAAATACAGAGAAGGATATTTTCGGCTACAACGTATACCGTCGCGAACAGAATGGCCAACCGGCACGCATCAACTCTGTTCCAATTACCATGTTGTCGTTCCAGGATGTCAACGTATTGGCCGGTCACAAGTACGTCTACTCCATTTCCGCAGTTGACGTTCATGGAAACGAGAGCGCCAGGTCGCAGGAAACAACTGTCGCGTTCCCCTAATTAAAGGCTGTTGCAAAACCCTGACTCTGCAAATTCGGTCGGTCGAGCCAGTAATTTCGTGGAGAAAGGTGATTCGATGGTTGCTTCAGCTGCCGGCTTTGACCGGCAACTCGCCAAGGCCCCGGGGATTGCGGTGGCCCATCGATCTCCTGGCCGGGAGGACCCGTACTGTCCGCAGTCAACCCAGGGTCTGGCTCGGCGCGCCCAATTTAGCTCTCTGTCCGAAGTTCCGCAAAGCCAGCGCCGACAAAGTGCTGGAACACATTAAAGAAGGTAAGTGCGGGCGATGCCTTGCTGTTTTTCATCAACTCGATAAAAAATCGCTTCTAATCGGGTATTTGAGCCGGGGCAGGAATTAGGTTTCGATTGCCCCCTGCTTGAACATCGGTTCAAAAGAAATGGCCGGCCTAGTACGCTTGCTTACGTTTTGATTGCCGACCCATGAGTCGCGACACACTGCCACTTTCCACTCGGCATCTTTATCCACGTATCGGTCCACCGTTCATGAACATCCATAGGCTTCCCCGACGGGTCGGTTCCTTTGGCATTGAAGCCGCCCGTTGCGATGGCCGTATCTCCAAAAACCGTTACCTTCACATCTTCGTACTCGGCACTGACATATTTGGTCGATTTCGCGTTTGCCAGTGTCTCGGCCTTGTTCATGACCTTCCCGTCGTTCCCCGTATTCACGAATTTGTCGGCCAGTAGCGGGGCGACAAGGTCAGGATTATTTGTCTGTTGTGACTGAAGCCATTGTTGTTCCAGTGCGGCTACAGCCTTCTCAGTATCGCCCGTTTGTTGGGCTTGCAACAATGCGGCGCTCCCCAGCAAAAGCAAACCGCTTAAACACCACATAAATGTTTTCTTCATATCCGTCCTTAGTTTTTTAGATTTTGAAAAGCAATTGGCCAGAGGCCCTATCACGAGGGCCAACTCATGGGATATACAATGCGGGCCGACTTGTCTGTTCTGATTTGCACAGTGTGCAGCGCCGGTCCCGCTCAATGCCCGATTAACTCACGTCTGGGCGCTCGGGCTACTTAGGGATTCATTTCTTGATTCGAATAACTCCAACCGCAATCGACCGCCGCTCCGGCTCCAGTGGCCACCACCACACGGCACGACTTATCGGGAGTTACTTACTATGTAGACTTAGGAATGGACGAAGAGCATTCGTCCATTTCGTCCGCGATATCTATCAACTTACGAAAAGAGGCCTTTAGGGCGTTAACGTAGACTACTCCGGCCTTGTCTGTCAGGATTTCAGATGGTTCTTTCATGAAATATCTTCTGAGTTCGGTAAGCGGGTGTTCGATTTCTTGATAGAGATATTTAATCGAGTCGTAGGAGTCTACGGTGAACCCATGTTCCTTCAAGAGATTCTCAAACTGGTTGAGCGAGATTTGCAGTTGATTGACCGCTTGCTTGGCAACCACCAGATTCGAGTCACCGCGAACTTCCCCAACTATTTTCTCGAAAGAATAAGCAACCTCGTCGAACGCTCCCTTGAAATTTGTCTTAGGGGATTGTGGTTCAGGGATATTTACTTGCGTCGTTTGGTCCATGCACAACCGTAAGATAAAGCGTCCTGCAAGTCTGCCCAAAAGTGAACAGTCCTGAAGAAACCCATACGCAGTAACGGCGAACGGGCGGCCACACTCATCGTTCATGCTAGTATTCCCCGATGCCCGACCGCCGCTTCTAAGGGGAATCGTTATGGACCTTAGTGCATTGGCGCACAAGCTGGGACTCAGAAAATTCCTAGAATTACTAAGAAAAGCTAACGCTGACGCCGGACCACCTCCGCAGCATTTCCATGTCTCAGGTGAAGAACAGAAGCAATGTGCGAAATGCCAAGCATGGCAGCGAGAGTTCGAAGCCATTTTTGAAAGAGTGTTCGCTCCTTACGAAGGCGAGGACCACAAAGCTGTTCGTCAGCAGGCCTATCAGGGTAGAAGGGTGGATGGTCGTGCAGGACTTGTTCGACGGGACTTCACAAGCCATTCTACTCAATTCGGTTGGCATTTTGTTATCTCGGAGAAGTTGGTTGTAGTACGGACATGCTTTCTCCGGCTGGACCGCCCGGGATTCCGGGCGGCCCAACTTGGTCACGGAGGTCAGGTGCTCGATTCAGACCTACGGGTATACGGTAATTTTCTCACTTGCCTCAGACGCGGGATGATACTTGTCCCCGCTGTATGCGGCCACCACGGTGTGGGTACCGGCAGCAAGGATTCCTGCGTGCACCGATGCCTTTCCCGAAACGATCGTGGCCGTTGCCACAAACTTGCCATCCACTGAAAAATTCACCTTCCCCGTAGGTGCGGGCCCCGTGCTTGCCGTAACGGTGACCGCGAGAGTGATGCCGGTTCTGGGCGTGAGCGTCTGTGTCGCTAAGGGCGCAGTGAACTTCACGATCGCGGCCGTCGTTATGGTGATGGAGACGCTGATGGGACCGGCTGCCGTGTAGTTCGCGTCGCCGCTGTACGTAGCGGATAGCGTGTGGGTCGTCGTGGTTAGGCCGGTTACGCTGGTGGACGCCGTTCCCGTGGCGGAAAGGTTGACAGCACTACCGTAATTCGCGCCGTCCACTTTGAATTGAACCGTACCCGTGGGCTGCGGGCCGGATGACGACGTGACGCTCACGCTGAACGTAACAGCTGTTCCTGACTTGAAGGATGATCCGTTTGCGGGCGCAGTAATCTTGAAGATCGGACTCGGCAATACTCCCGTCCCGGAGAGGGTCACGCTGTCCGCTCCATTAACGGTATTGTCCAGCAGAGTCAGCGTGGCTTGCAGCGCGCCGACCGCCAAAGGTGTGAAGATGACCCCGATCCTGCATGTCTCACCGGCCGCCAATGAGGCACCGGGAGTGAGCATACAATTGGTCGTGGTGTTATCGATCTTGAAATCTGTCGGGTTCGCGCCAGTAATTACGACGTTCGTGAGGAGCATACCCGTGTTGCCGGTATTCGTGACCGTGACAGACTGGGGGGCGCTGGCGGAGCCCTTGCTCTGGTTTCCGAAAGTTACGAGACCCTGGGGTCCGACCTTGCGAATAACTTGGGCCGATCCTGTCGCGCCGCTAATGATGTAGACGGCTCCCTGCGAGTCCACGGCTACGCCTGTCGGATTATTCAACGCCGCGGATGTTGCCTTGCCGCCATCGCCTGTGTATCCTGCAGTTCCGTTTCCGGCGATGGTTCTGATGATGCCTGTGAGGTTATCGATGCGGCGAACGCGCTGGTTGGCGCTGTCGGAGAAATAGAAGTTCCCGGCGAGATCGAAGGTCATCTGGCCGACGGTTGCGCCGATCTCGGCGTTGCCAGCCTGACCGCCGTCTCCGCTAAAGCCGCAGGTGTGTCCGCCGGTGATTTTGGTGAAGTTTACGTTGGAATTCTCCGCATCAAAGAGTGAAGCTCTGACGATTTCGCACTCCCCGCCATTGCTCCACAGACTGTAGATGTTATCTGACGCATCTGTCGCGACAGCACTCGATGGGTTGGTCTGATATGGGAACGGATCGTAGAGAAAGACGAGCTTAGCGGGAAGGGGCTGCACGGTTGCAAATGCAGCGCCCTGGTGATCGTCGGCAAAGAACAAGTGATTGTACGCATCCATACTCATCATCCCGGGAGTCCCCAACGCCTCCGTGTTAAGGTTGCAGGGCGTAGAAGCTGGGCAGCTCGCGGTGCCTGTCCCATTTACCTGGACCACCGGGCCGTAGTCGTATATCTCGTACATCAGGTTTGTTGCCGGCAGGTCGAAGTACACCTCGCCGAAGTTATCCACCGCTATGCCGAGCGGCGCTGTGTATCCCGAGGCCAGGGTTTTGATGGCTCCGCTTGAATCCATAAAGCGGATAAGGTTGTTGCCAGTGTCGGCGACATAGAGCGTATCGCCGCCATCGATGGTGAGATTCTTCGCGCCGTTGAGCAGGCCCGCGTTCGAGGGATAGGTGCCGGGCACCGTGGTGATGGTAGACGGGATGAAGTTGATCACCGGCTGGTAACTGATGCCGCCCAAGCCGAAGGAGACGACCTGGGAACCGGACCCCGAATGAGTAATGACGAGATGGCCGAGCCTGTTTCCCGGGCCTACGGGCGTAAAACGGACCAGCAGCGTGCAGGTAGTCTTGGCCTCATACACGATGCCTTCGAAACAACTCCCGCCCTGCTCGATTCGGAAGTCCGGGGTCGATTTGATGCTAGTGAGCGTGACAGTTTCAGCGAAACGTAGCGTTAGAGTGTGGACGTCACCGACATCTCCTGCCTTGACTTCACCCAGGCGACGGAAATTTAGCGGCGCTTCCGGCAGAGGATTGACTTGCGCATCGAAGACATGTTCCTGCAAATCCCATCCGATGGGGGGGTCGAGCGTGATGGCCGGCCGCGGCGGAGCTGTAATGGACTGGCCGAAGCTGGATGCAATAATGAAAAAACCAGCAACTATCATGCAAGAGGCCAAGACCAAAACGATCCTTAGCCACTGCCGGAACTCCTTGACTTTCGTCCGCCGCAAAGCTTTGCAATTCATGGTTTTTCTCCTTTGACGTAAAGTTGTGGGGGTAGATCGAGTATCGGGCCTTGGGGCATTCTGTCTCGCTGCTGCTTCTGGGCGAATGCCGAACGCCGGTCAAACAGAGCGGGCCAGTCTCAACAAATGGCGCTTATGATAACGCTGTGTTGCAAGAATGCCAGCCGATTTCTTGTGTTCTGGAGAATAGGAAGAAAGTATGTAAGGTCCCTGCAACCGCATTGAGCCCCGACAGTAGTCAACCAGAAATGCGTGTATTGTCGCAGATCGTCAAAGCGTAATCTTCGCTGGTCATCGGTGGCTACTTGGTCCTAAACGTACCAATCGGTGCTCAATTCACCGCGCATTTCCGCTCGATCGGCAAGTCCATCCGAGGATATGGTGTTCAGTGCGGAGTCAAGCCTGGGTGGGCACAAAATTAGCCACAGCTCGATGCTAGATTCGAGCGCAGTTGGCGCAGAAGCAGTTAACTCAAAAGTTTGGTGGACGTGAGGGGATTCGAACCCCTGACCCCCTGCTTGCAAAGCGAACAGGGGAAACACTAAACAGCTTTGTTGGTGTCGCTTACACGGAAAACTAGCGACATTTCCGCTCTCTTAAATATCCCCAAGTTGTACCGAACTTGCCCTCAGTCAGCCAATCGGGAATCCTGGTACTCCGCCGGAAAACAGTCTGAACGCTTATCCCGGCACTAGCACCACATGTGTGGAGTCGAGATGTGGCGCGGTGGTGTAGGTGTGACCTTAAAAAATAGCCAACCGGCGACAATCTCATATGCCCCTTAGGCGCCATTCTCGTAGCCGTCGGCCGCAGCTCCCGCAACTTCCCTTGACCTGCAAAATTTTATTGCACAGTTATGTTAATCGCCTTAGAATGGCCAAATTCCGCCCCGTTCCAAGTCAAGGCAAAGGTTCCCCACCGCAATGGTAAGACAAGTTAATTTCCTCAGCATATGCACAGGCGAGCCATTTTATACGATGGCATTGGAGGGAGAGGCATGAATAAGCGTCTGATAATCAATTGCATCGCGACGTTGAGTGTAGCGATCTTCACCGCAATGCCTGCCTTTGCAGATTCCTTCACCTTCAGTACGGGTAACCCAGACGGACTGATTGCCACAGTCTCGCGGGTAGCGAGTGCGGGCAAGCTTGAGACCGAGACGGCCGACGACTTCGTGACCACACAGGCAACCATCCTCAACAGCGCCATCTTCATTGGATTGCTGCCCTTGGGTACGCCGCTCAGCGACGTCACACAAGTCGAAATCGAGCTTTATCACGTCTTTCCGCTTGACTCGGTGAGCCCGCCCGACGGCCGTGTCCTCACTCGGACAAATTCGCCGTCCGACAATAATTTCGCTGCGCGTGATAGCAAGGTCCCTGGGCAACTCAGCTTCACGACGACGCTGCTCAATCCGACATTCACCGCTCTTAATTCGGTAGTTAACGGCATCAACCCGCTGCCAAACCAGTTTACTGGGGGTGAAGGCCCTGTCACTGGAGAAGAGGTACAGTTCAACGTCACGTTCACAGCGCCATTCACCGTCGGCCCAGATCACATCTTCTTTCGTCCGGAGGTCGGGTTAACCAGCGGCGATTTCCTCTGGCTCTCGGCGCCAAAGCCGATCGTAGGCGGTACGGGGCCGTTTGCGAACGACTTGCAAACCTGGATTCGCACGGATGGTCCCGGAGTCCTGGCGCCGGACTGGGAACGCATCGGCACTGATGTCACGCATCAGGGTCCGTTCAATGCGGCGTTCTCTCTTTCAGGTGAAACAGTCCCAGAACCTTCTTCACTTCTGCTCCTGAGCACTGGCCTGTTGGCGTTGATGGGTTTCACGCTAAAGAGGGTTATCGCATAGGCCCAAGTGAACAGTGTTTCAGAGGCGAGGTCCTGAAGGGCTTCGCCTCTTTTTTGGACTGCTCTACAGATTTGAACAACAGCACCCTCGTCGTGATATAGGTTCCTTGTGAGTGGCGCTCATGGCGAGTGCGTGAAGTACTGCAGGATTAGTTCAGCGAAACTGGTCGCACGGCCAGACGAACCTCGAAAAGTGGATGAGTGGGTCAGAGATCGCTGAGTTGTTTGAAAAGAGGGGAGTGCCGTGCCATGTGCGGCCAACGTCAGCGGGGACATACCTGCCCGACCCGTAGAAATCTACGTTTCTTCGTTGATCGTTGGAATCTGCTGCCCGACATATGACCAGCTTGGATTGTCTACTTCACCGCTTCTCAGTTCGGCAAGGCGCCTAAGCGGCATCGTGCTTACGGATGCCCTTTTTGTGCACTGTCGTCTTCTGCCGCAAGGCGTTGCTTGAGCGACGCTACCAGCGAGTGCTGAAACCCTGGCTGCTTGGTAAGAGCTAGTTGCAGCGCGGTTGCGTAATAAGGGCGAGCCTCTTCTCGTCTGCCGAGCGCATCCAGCACGTTGCCCATCCCTGCGTTCACTTCGGCCGAGTCTGGGGCCAGAGCCACAGCTTGTTGTGCTTCCTGCAGTGCCTCCGGCAATCGCTTGCCGGCGAGAAACACACCTGCCTTTTGTGCATGAGCCAACGCCGCCGCAAGTGGGATCTCGAAGCGTCCTTCGTACACAAAGACACTGGAATCGATTGCATCGGCAGCCTTCAAGGTCTTGAACTGCTCATATGGATTGAGTGGAGGCGGGCCGAATTCGAATCCCGTGAGATTGACTGCGCTGATGAACACCGGACCGTCGATCGCAGGAGTTGCGTCGGAGAGCCTGCCCAGCCAAATTGATTCTATGGTCGGAAGCAGCTTGCATGGGATCTTGTAATAGTTGTAGTCGATGACGCCGGTTCCAAAGTAAACGAACCAGCAGTTTTGCATATGACGCTCGTCGGTGTATCGCTTCACGGCATGCAATTGCTGCGCCCAGTCCGCGCTCGA
>Ga0210405_10000880_pt1 | contig 37267 bp, 32 predicted proteins | sample IncBWH11MmetaG_FD_155492 | JGI IMG/M metagenome (GOLD analysis project Ga0210405, IMG submission 155492) | Forest soil microbial communities from Barre Woods Harvard Forest LTER site, Petersham, Massachusetts, United States - Inc-BW-H-11-M | ecosystem: Environmental > Terrestrial > Soil >... | reverse complement strand
TTGGTGTGGTCGTTCAGGTGGGCGTGCGTGATTTCGACGTCGCTCGAAGGGAGCGATTCAGGATCGACACAGAAACCGTGATTTTGGGCGGTGATTTCCACCTGGCTGGTGAGCAGATTTTTCACCGGGTGATTTGAACCGTGATGCCCGAACTTCAGCTTAAAGGTTTTTCCTCCGAGGGCAAGGCCGCAAAACTGGTGGCCGAGGCAAATTCCGAAGACCGGAACGCGTCCGGCGAGCTTGCGGATATTTTCGACCGCGTAGGTGACGGGTTCGGGATCGCCGGGGCCATTCGAAAGAAAAACGCCATTGGGCCGCAGCGACAGGACATCTTCGGCGGAAGTGTTCGCCGGAACCACGGTGACGTCGCAATGGTGATCAACAAGCAGGCGAAGGATGTTGAGCTTAATGCCGTAATCGTAAGCCACCACTTTGAATTTCTTGGTGTCCGGACTGGCGCCCGATTCCCCCATCTGTTCGGCCCAGGGGGAAGTGGCGAGGTCGATGGATCCCTTTTGCCAGTCGTAGGGCTTTGCGCAGCTCACCCGTCCTGCCAATTCCAGCCCGGCCATCAGCGGCAACTGCTTCGCTTCATAAACGAGTTGATCCGCAGGCGTGCCGTCGGTGGCGACGATGCCACGCAGCGCGCCTAGCTTGCGGATGTGGCGGACCAGCGCGCGCGTGTCGATATCCCAGATCGCCGGAATTTTATGGCGATTCAGATAGAGCTGCGCGGACTCCGCCGAGCGCCAATTCGAAGTCACCTGCGAGAATTCGCGAACAATCAGCGATTCGATATACGGCCGCGTGGACTCTTCATCATCGAGATTCGCACCAACATTTCCAATATGGGGATACGTCAGGCAAACAATCTGGCCCGCATAGCTGGGATCGGTGAAAACTTCCTGGTAACCGGTGAGGCTGGTATTGAAAACGACTTCGCCGCCGCGGCGCGTGATCGCGCCGGCGGCGCGGCCGTTAAATATGCGCCCGTCTTCGAGCGCGAGGATTGCGGGTCGATGCTGGACTTCCGTCAGTGGGTCCTCCTGAGGACTGCTTCATTTATCACTGGCCTCGGTGGTGGAAAGCGAGCCGAAGTGGTCCACGGGCCAGTAGGCAAAAACGGCGCGGCCATAAATGAACTGGCTGGCAACCGGCCCAAACACGCGGGAATCGTTGGAACTGATGCGATGGTCGCCCATCACGAAGTAACTGTCCTTGGGAACTTTCACCGGGCCGAAATCGGTGACGTCGGTGTATTGCGGCGGAACATACGGTTCGGGGATCAGCTGGCCGTTGACATAAAGCAGGCCGTGCCGGATGTCCACGGTTTCCCCGGGCAGGCCGATGACGCGCTTGATGAATGATTTGGAGCGGTCCAGCGGATACCAGAAGACCACCACGTCGCCTCGGTGAATGTCCTCAAAGCGGTAAACGAATTTGTTGATGAAGATGCGTTCCTGATCCGAAAGCAGCGGCGCCATGCTGGTGCCTTCCACTTTCACAGGTTGATAAAGGAACACGATGATGACGAGCGCCAGGCCGATGGCAATCAGCAGGTCGCGGGTCCAAACGCGGATTTCGTTGCGGAGAAGATGATGACTGTTTGCTTGCGAAGCCGAATAAGCTTGCCCGGGAGGCGCTGGGGCCAAAGAGGATTTCAGGGCGTCGTTTGAGCCGCCCGTGGGGGGAGCGATCAGATTCTCGTCAGGTTTGGGCATTATCCAACTGCCTTTATTTTATAACATGCGCCCCGGAATTCACACCAGCGGCGATTTGCAACTGCGGCTGACTCGACATTGCGAGACGATGTCTTTAGGATTCGAGCGATGCCCTCCCCAATCGCGTTCATCATTCCTGCGCTAGATGAGGAAGCGGCGCTTGCACCCATGTTAGACGGTTTGCGGGCAGCTTTGGATGCCGCCGCCTGCGCGGATGCCGACGTGGTGGTGGTGGACAACGGATCGCGCGACGCCACGCCCGCCGTAGCCCGGGAGCACGGCGCCCGGGTGGTTAGCGAGCCGCGGCGCGGTTATGGACAGGCATGCCTGGCGGGGATTGCCGCGCTTTCCAGCGATACGGATACCGTGGTGTTTCTTGACGCCGACGGAAGCGATGACCCCGAGGACCTGGTGCGTTTGTTCGCCCTAGTTCGCGAGGGCAAGGCGGACCTCGCGCTTGGCTCGCGAGCCGCCGCCGCGAAATCCTCCGGCGCGTTTACCCCCCAACAGGCGTTTGGGAACTGGCTGGCAACCGGATTGATGAAGGTTTTCTTCGGGGCGCGCTATACGGACCTCGGGCCATTCCGGGTGATCCGGCGCGAGGCGCTGGACCGGCTGCAAATGCAGGACACGAATTTCGGCTGGACCATCGAGATGCAGATCAAAGCCCACCGCGCTGGATTGCGGGTGCTGGAGATTCCCGTGAACTACCGCAAGAGAATCGCAGGCGAGTCCAAGATTTCGGGAAATCTTGTGGGGACGGTGCGGGCCGGGTGGAAGATTTTATGGACTATCGCGAAATATGGATTGTTATCCCGTCAATAGGGTAAAGACCGGCATCCTGCTTCGGCGGGCAAGCGGAAATCTAACAGCTAGTTGACTTCCCTGTGACACTCCTCCCGTCCCACGCCGCTACCTTGAGAGTGGCGTTGCGGTTTATTGCTCCCGGAAGAAAGTTCGGCTCCCACCCAGCCCTTCCCAGCTCACTGCAAATCGCAAGGCCATCTGCAACCAGTGCTTCGGCACACAGACTATCTGAGAGGAAAAAACAAGAATGAGATCAGCAATCAAAACACTGGCTGTCTTTGCCCTGGCGGCCGTGTCTCCCTGTTTGACCTTCGCGCAGTATAGCCGCACCGACCTCGTTACCAATTCCGGCGTAGGCGGCACGGTAAATGACCCCCATCTCGTCAACGCCTGGGGCCTCGTCTCCACCGGCACAAGCCCCTTCTGGGTGAGCGACAACGCGACCGGACTTTCCACGCTGTACTCCATCAACAACACGAGTGGAGTGGTTGCAACTCCGGCCGGTCTGGTCGTCAGCATTCCGTCCGCCAGCGGGGGCCCGGGGTCACCGACCGGAATCGTCGCGCCAGAAACCCCTAAGGGAGTCACGGCGTTCGTAATCTCCGGCGTCAACCCGGTTAGCGGGGTGCAGGCTTCCGCAAATTCCATTTTCATTTTCGCGACTTTTGACGGCACGATCAGCGGGTGGAATCCAGCGGTTGGCGGAATCACCGCCACGGGCGCCAGCACCGCGACGATCGCGGTCCCAGGGGCAGGCGCCGGGGCCGTCTACACGGGCTTGGCCATCGCCAACAACGGCGGACAGCCATTCCTCTACGCTGCCGATGATGGTCCGAACCGCCGAATCGACGTATTCGATTCCAATTTCAAATTGGCGAACGAGAAACTTGCTCCGAATGCTTTCGTCGACCCCAAGATTCCCCAGAAGTTCGCGCCTTACGGCATTCAGACCATTACCGATGCGAACGGCGTGCAAACGATTTGGGTCACCTACACGGCCCTCGACAAAGCACAGAGCGGTTTTGTCGCCTCGTTCACTACGGCTGGGGCGCCGATTTCTGAGTTTGCGCTGCATGGAACTCTTCATTCGCCCTGGGGCGTCGCGCTGGCGCCGGGCGATTTTGGGCCGATGAGCAATGCGATCCTGATCACCGACAACACTCCCCGCGGACGCATCAACGCCTTTGATCCGAAAAGCGGCGCGTTCCTCGGCCCGCTGCGTGATGCAACCGGCAAAGCCATCGAGATCGACGACGTCTGGGCCATTCAGTTCGGCCAGGGCGGCGTCGCCGGCTCAAACGGCAACCCCAATCAACTCTTCTTCACCGCCGGCAACAACAATTACGGCGACGGCACATTCGGGGTAATCACGTTCGGCAAGTAAGACCGGGCCATCCCCGGCAAACCTGTATAGGCAAGGCCCGAAGAGACTTTCTCTCTTCGGGCCTTCGCATTCTTGGTTGTTTTGATCAATCTGACAGGGCGAAATTTAGAGCAGCGAGTGATGCAACAACAGCGGTTTCGGTGCGCAAGATGAGTTTGCCGAGCGACGCGTCCTGAAATTGTGCGGCGCGCGCGGCGGTGAGTTCTGCGTCCGTCCAGCCACCTTCCGGGCCGATGGCGAGAACCGCGGACTTTGCTTGTTGATTGCGCAGAACTTCACGCAGAGGTTTCGCGTCGGGCGCTTCCGAAAGAAAAATCCGTATTCCTTGACGGAATGTCGCGAAGGCCGCCTCGGGTTCGGCTAACGAATCGAGAATAGGCAGTTGGACGCGGCGCGATTGCTGCGAGGCTTCAAGCAGGAGTTTCCGCCAGCGATCCGCGCGTTTGGCGGCGGCGGTTAGCAGGGCCTTTTCGCTGCGGGCAGCGGCAAGCGGGACGATGCGGCTGACACCGAGTTCAGTCGCCTTCTCCAGCGCCCACTCAAACGAATCGAACTTCACCACCGAAAGCAGCAGTGTCGTCTGCAACGAAGGATGATACGCCGCAATTTCTTCGACGAGGGCAAATTCCACCGAATCACGAGTAACGTTTTCGATGCGGCCCAGCCAAACCGCCGTGCCATCGCTGAGTTCGTAGAGTTGGCCGGGTTGAGCGCGAAGCACACGGCCGAGGTGATGCGCGGCCTCGCCTTCCATCAAAGCGCGTTGCCCGGAAAATTGTTCGATGAAAAAGCGGCGGCGCATGGACGCTATCTTCCCACGAAACGGGAAGCAGCGGAGTGAAACAAGGCGCGGCCGCTTTTTGAGTGCGGGAGCAAAGCTCCCGCTTTCGCGATGTCAACGTTCATACAAATTAAAATTGGACGCTCACACCTTGCACCGTAAAAGCGGAAGCCACGCTTCCGCACTCAAAACTAGCCGAAGATGTCTTTTACTTTGTCGAAGAGGGTGGAATTGCGGTCAGCCGGCTTGTTGTCCACTTTCAATGTCGCGTCGAGCTGCTCCATGATTTTGCGCTGCTCGCGCGTAAGTTTCGTCGGCGTCAGCACACGCACATGATAGTAGAGGTCGCCGCGGCCGCCGCCATGCGGATCGGGCAGGCCCTTGCCCTTGATGCGGAACACCGCGCCGCTCTGCGTGCCTTCGGGAATTTTCAGCCGCTCTTCCGCGGTGAGCCCAGGAACATGGAGCTCCGCGCCCAGCGAAGCCTGAGAGACGCTGAGAGGAATCGTGCAATACAGGTCGGCGCCGCGGCGCTCAAAGAAAGTGTGCTCCTTCACTTCGAGCACAACGTAGAGATCGCCCGCGGGCCCGCCATTGGGTCCGGGTTCACCCTCGCCCTGAACGCGGAGCCGCGTCCCGGTGTCCACGCCCGGCGGAATGCGTAGTTCGATGGTGCGCTCGCGATCAATGCGACCCTGGCCCTTGCAGTCAGGGCAGCGCTCCTTGACGATTTGTCCCGCGCCCTGGCAGGAAGGGCAAGTGCGATTGATGGTGAAAAATCCTTGCTGATAAACGATCTGCCCGCGCCCGCCGCAAGCCTGGCAGGCGACGATGCCGGTGCCCTTCTTGGCGCCCGTGCCGTTGCAAGATTCGCAATACTCCTGGCGAGGCACGCGAATTTTCGTGGTGATGCCGGTGGCGCCTTCCTCAAAGGTAAGCGTCATGTCGTAACGCAAATCCGCGCCACGCTGCACGCGCCGCCCGCCGCCGCGCCGGCGGCCGCCGCCCGCGCCGAAGACATCCTCGAACCCAAAAAACTCGCCAAAGATGTCGTGGAAATCCTGAAAAATCGTGCCGTTGAAATCCGGCTGCGTGCCGACGCCGGCAAGGCCTTCATGGCCGTAGGTGTCGTAAATCTGGCGCTTCTGTGTGTCGCTCAGGACGCTGTAGGCCTCGGTGCACTCGCGGAAGCGGTGTTCGGCCTCTTCCTTGTTTTCCGGGCTGCGGTCCGGATGCCACTTGAGGGCAGCCTTCCGGTAGGACGACTTGATTTCCTCGATCGACGCCGTTTTGGTGACGCCGAGAATTTCGTAATAATCGCGCTGGTGTGACTTGGGCATATTCGCTGCGGCGGTTCCCTTCCCTCTATTTGAAGTTAACAGGGATCGGCGGCTGAAGTGCCGCGATCACGACTGCGTGTTGCCGATTAATTCACAGCTTTATTGGATGCGCCGCCGGGATGAACAGCTACGCGCACCAAAGCCGGCCGCAGTACACGCGCGTTGTAGACATACGCGGGTTGAAAAACTTCCAGGATGGTCCCGTCGGGATGCTCGGTGGTTTCCGCGCGATCCATGGCTTGATGCATGTGGGGATCAAACGGCGCGCCCAGCGGTTCAACGCGTTCGACGCCCAACTTGGCCAGATGATCCAGAAGTTGTTTGTAAATGAGCTCGAATCCTTTGCGATAGCTTGCGTACTCATCTTCCTTGTGCGCGGCCAGGGCATGCTCGAATCCATCCACAATGGGGATCAGGGACTCGACGACACGCGCGGTGGCTCGCTTGGAATCCTCGGCGCGTTCTTTTTCAACCCGCTTGCGGTAATTTTCGAAGTCCGCCTGGCGGCGCAGCAGCGTCTGCTGCAGGTCCGCGAGATCGGCCGAGAGTTTTTTCACTTGGGATTCATCGCGCACGGAATCCGTGGACTGCGAATCCTCGGGCTGGCCGGAGCCTTCGTCATTGGTAACGTTAATTTTGATTTCCTGCTCGCTCATGAATCTATCCTCAAACTATCTAGTCTCCTACCCTTTTCTCCCAGAATGCGCCAACCAGGGTGGATTTGCTACTCGATCTTCTGCAGGGCCTCGCTGAAAAGCTGAGCCACATACGCGACCGCCGTCATGGCGCGCTCGTAATCAATGCGCGTGGGACCCAGCACGCCGAGCGACCCCTGAACCTGGTCATGACCCGAGTAGGGCGCGCTGATCAAGGCCAGGTTGTGCCCGGCCTGGGAGATTTCTTTGATGCCAATCTGCACGAAGACCGGTTCCGGCGTTTCGATGCAGGCGTTGAGCACGGACACGAGACGGTTCTTTTCCTCGATGGCGGCAAGCAATTCCCGCAGGTGGCCTTGATCGGCGAATTCCGGCGTGCCCACAAATTGCGCCGCGCCCTCGACGTAAATCTGCTGTGTGGAGGTCTCGGAAAGTATTGCGGGATCGCAAAGCGTCAGGGCGCTCTGCGCCAGCGTTTCGAAGCACTCGCGTTCGTTGGCCAGCTTCTGCAGCAGGTCGCTGCGAATCGCGTCAAGAGTCCATCCGGAGTAATGCCGGTTAAGAAAGTCGGCCGTGGCGTCCAGCTCCGGCTGAGTAAAAACACGGCTGGGGCGCAGAATCTTGTCGCGAGTGTTGCCGCCCGGGGAAATCAGTACAACCACTACGCGGCCATCGGGAAGCAGCCACATGCGCGCGTGTTCCAGCACGGCTCGGCGCAGCGGGGGTGAAACAATGATGCCTACGCCTCGGGAAACTTCGGCGAGCACGTGGCCGGCGCGCTCCGTCATTTCCGCGGCAGAATTGGCGCCGCTCATTTCGCGGTTGATCCAGTTGCGGTCCTCCACGGTGAGGGTCGCTTGCGAAGCGATCTCTTGTGCAAAGAAGCGGTAAGCCGCCGCAGTGGGAACCCTGCCAGCGGAGGTGTGCGGCTGGTAAAGATACCCGCCATCCTCAAGGTCGGCCATGATGTTGCGAATCGTGGCGGTGCTCAGCGACTCCTCGAAACGCTTTGAAATGGCGCGCGAAGACACCGGTTCGCCCGTCTCGATGTACGTGCGCACCAAGTCCGCCAAAATCTGACGGTTACGCCGTTCTTGTAGAGCTGGATTCCTCATGGCAGCACTCATGTAGTAGTGCTACTTACCATTTTAGAAGCCCTGTCAAGGGGCGTCAATCAACGCTATCTATGAGCCCGCCTAATTGTTATCAATCTGGGCGCGCTGCAGCTTGTCGGAATAGTCGATGTAGACGGATTTCCACTCGGTGAAGAAGTCGATGGCGGCGACGGCGGCTTCGCGATGGCCGTTGCCGGTCTGCTTGGTGCCGCCAAAGGGCAGATGCGTTTCCGCGCCGATGGTGGGTGCGTTGACGTACACAATACCCGTATAGAGATCCTGTATCGCGGCGAAGGCGCGATTGACGTTACGCGTATAAATGGAGGCGGAAAGGCCGTAGGGCACGCCGTTCGCAACGTCGATTCCCTGTTCTAGGCTGTCGACGGGAATCAGCGAAACCACGGGGCCAAAGATTTCTTCCTGCGCCACGCGCATTTTGGGCTGGCAATCGCCGAACACGGTCGGCTCGTGGAACCAGCCTTTGCCGCGATCCCCGGTGGCCAGCCGATGCCCGCCGGTCAAAAGCTTTGCGCCTTCCTTCACTCCAATTTCGACGTAGGACATCACGGTCTGCAATTGCTGCTCGTTAATGCACGGCCCCATCTCAATCGCAGGATCGAGCCCGTTGCCTACCTTGAGCTTGGCAGCGCGTTCCACGAATCGCGCCACAAATTCCTTGTAAACGCTCTTGTGGATCCCAACACGGCTCGCCGCCGTGCAGCGCTGTCCCGTAGTGCCGAAGCCTCCCCAGATCGCGCCATCCACTGCAAGGTCGAGATTCGCGTCGTCCATCACGAGAATAATGTTCTTTCCGCCCATTTCGAGGCTGTAGTGCTTGAAGCTGGGCGCGCAAGTTTCCGCGATAATGCGCCCGGTTGAAGTGGAGCCCGTAAAACTGACCACGGGGACATCGACGTGCTTGGTGAGCGAAGCGCCCGCTCCGGGCCCATCGCCGCCAACTAGGTTGACAACCCCAGGGGGCAGTCCCGCCTCGGAAAGAATTTCAATCAGGTGGTACGTGGAGAGCGGCGTGTCCTCCGCCGGCTTAATCACCAGCGTGTTTCCGCAAACGAGCGCAGGCATCATTTTCCACGAGGGAATCGCCATCGGAAAATTCCACGGCGTAATCAAGCCGCAGACGCCAATGGACTGCCGCATGCTCATCGCAAATTTATTGGGAAGCTCGGAGGGCGTGGTCTGTCCGAACAGGCGGCGGCCTTCGCCGGCCATGTAGTAAGTCATGTCAATGGCTTCCTGGACGTCGCCGCGTGTTTCGGCGAGCACTTTCCCCATTTCGCGGGTCATGTCCCGGGAAAACTCTTCCTTGCGCTTCACCAGAAGCTCCGCGGCGCGAAAAAGAATCTCAGCCCGCTTAGGAGCCGGGACCAGGCGCCAGGTCTTGTAAGCTTCTTTCGCGGCGGAAACTGCCGCGTCCACATCTTCCTGGGCAGAGAGCGGGAAAACTCCAATCAACTCGTCGACATTGGCTGGATTGCGGTTTTCCAGCGTTTTGCCACTCCGAGGCGCGACCCATTCCCCATTGATGAAATTCTTGTACGCGTGCGAAGCGGATGCAGTAGCCATGCGGCCTCCTGGACAAAATCGAGTCTATCGGCGCGCCCCGCGCGCCGTCAAACCGCGCACTGAAGTTTGGAGCGCACAAAAATAAAATCCTGCGGGCCACACCAAGCGACCCGCAGGATGACAGTTCCTGATTGCAGCGCCACGCGAAAGAAGCGCTAGTTGAGCTAAATCGGCTCTTAGATTTGGCCCATCCCGCCATCGACGTTCAGTTCGATGCCGGTGATGTAGGAGGCATCCGAGGAGGCCAGGAAAGCGACCGCCGAGGCAACCTCTTCGGATTTCCCGAAGCGCTTCATCGGCACCTTAGTGAGAACGGTGCTGGCAAATCCGTCCATGTCTTCCTTGGACAGACCGGTACGCCCGAAAATCGGCGTTTCGATCGGGCCCGGAGCGACGGCGTTGACGCGAATGTCGCGGTCCACCAGTGCGCTGGCGAACGAACGTGTGAGCGACCGCATAGCGGCCTTCGTCGCCGCGTACACGGAGCCGACCGGGAGTCCTTGCTGGCTGACCACGCTGGTGTTCAGGATGATGGACGCGCCGTCATTTAAATAAGGCAGCGCTTTTTGAATGGTGAAGTACGCGCCTTTGGAGTTGATGTCAAATTGCTCGTCGTAATGCGCTTCCGTCACGGCGGTCACCGGAAGAAATTTGGCCACGCCTGCGTTGGCAAACAGTACGTCGATCTTGCCGAACTTCTTCGAAACCGCTTCGTACACTTTTTCAATCTCGCCGGCCTTGGACACGTCCGACTGGATAGCCAAGATGTCGTTGCCAAGCAACTTCACGGCCTCGTCTAGCGTCTTCTGGCTGCGTCCGGTGATCGCCACCTTTGCGCCCTCTTCCTTCAGGCGCTGGGCGCTGGCCAGGCCGATCCCGCTGTTCCCTCCCGTAACCACAGCAACTTTCCCTTGTAAACGCTTCATAAATCCTCCTCTTGTTGAAAGCAGTTCCGGGGCCTCGCCCCGGGCAATTTTGATTCTGGCAACTTCGACAGTTAGATGAACATCTAATTAGTTGGTTACAGAATGAATCGTGAATTCGGCAAAGCCACAAGGAGCGCGTTAAACTGTTGTGGACAAAAGGACTTGAAGAAATGAACCTGGCACAGATTGAAAAGATATCCAAAGCGCTGGCCGACAAAACCAGATTGCAGATCTACGAACAGATCGCCTCGCACGAAGGCGTGAACTGCTGCGCCCTGGTGGAAATGCGCGGTGTGACGCCGGCTACGGTCTCTCACCACCTGAAAGTTCTTTCCGAAGCGGGACTCGTCGAATGCAAGCGGGAAGGCCAATTCGTCTTGAACAGGGTGAAGACCGAGGTCCTGGAAGAATTCACGAAAGCAGTCGGCGCGTTGGCCCACAAGCGCAAGAAATCAACTCTCAAATAATTTCAGAGGGGAACGGCCGGAAGGAATTTACTCGGGTTCGTTCTTTACTTCGTCGCGCTGCACTTTCGAGCTGAGCAGACGATTTGACGAATTCGGCGGAGGCGTGGGAACGCCCATGCCGGCCGTATCTGAGCCAAGACCAAGCTTTTGCAGCGTCAATGCGTCCATTTTGCCGGTGGGATTCAGCCCGTGCGTGGACTGAAATTTCCTCATCGCTTCAACGGTGGAGTCGTCCCACTTCCCGGAAGGCTCACCGGCATAAACGCCCTTTTTAGCGAGCGCACCCTGAATTTCGTTGATGCGATCGGGCGTGGGTGCCGCCTGCCCTTTCACGCGCTTGGTCTTGCTGCTCGATCTCTTGATTGATTTGCTCGATTTCTTCGTTGTGCCTGTAGTCGTCTTGGCCTGAGTGCTGCCGGTCGCCGGCTTGTGAGAAGTCTTGTGCGCAGCAGTCGTCTGCGCAGCACCGGCCGTGGGCAGCGTTAAGCTGCCCACGGCCATTGCCGCAAGAATCAGACGTGTCACTCGACGATTATTCTGCAGTGTGCGCATGGCTGGATGACTGTGCCGTTCTATTGTTTCGAGTCCGCTGGAACCACGCCCGGAAGGAACATGGTCATTACCCGGTCGCCGTTGCGGCGCAGGACCTTGAACACAACGTTCTCGCCTGGCTTCAGCTTGGAAACGGCCTTGCGGTAATCGTCCACTGAAGTCACCGCCATGCCATTCACTTCCGAAACGACGTCGCCTGGCTGGAAGCCGGTGTCGTCGGCGAAGCTGGCCGGTTCGATTTCGCTGACCACCACGCCCTTCTGCCCTTCAATCCCGACCTTCTGTGCGCGCACAGGAGTCAGGTTTTCGACGTGTAGCCCGAATTCCGCCGGCGCGTTCTCGTCCGGCGTGCTGCTCACGCGGCCCTGGGTGTTCGGGAAAACGCGGGTGCGATCTTCGACAGTCGCGGTCGTATCTTTCATCTGCTTGTCGCGGAAGTAGGTGATCTTCACCTTGCTGCCGATGGGAGCGGAAGCAATCGGGTTCACCAAGTCGTTGCCGGTCTTCACCGCTGTACCGTTGACGGAGGTGATTACGTCGCCGCCCTTCAAGCCGGCCTTTTCCGCCGGGCTGCCGGGTTCGACGCCTTCAATCACCACGCCGTAGGGCGCGCCAAGCGACTTCAACGTAATCTGGTTGGTCCCAAGCTCTTCCTGGAAGCTAACGCCGATTGAACCACGCGTCACGCGGCCGCTCTTGATCAGCTGGTCATAAACGCTGATCGCGGTGGAAGACGGCATCGCAAAACCGACGCCCTCGTACCCCCGGCTGCCCGTGATGATCGCGGTGTTGATGCCGATCACCTGTCCGGCCATATCCACAAGCGGACCGCCGGAATTGCCCGGGTTAATCGCCGCATCCGTCTGCAGGAAGCGCTGGAACTGCTGGCCGATGCCGGCGCGATCCTTCGCGCTGATAATGCCCGCGGTTACCGTTGCGTTCAGGCCAAAGGGGCTGCCAATCGCCAGCACCCAATCGCCCACCTGCACGCCATCGGAATTGCCAAGCTTCGCGTAGGGGAGTTCCTTGCCCGCAGTAATCTTGATCACCGCAAGGTCGGTGGCTTCGTCCACGCCGACAACCTTCGCGGTGTACTTGGTGGTGTCCCCGTTGAGTTGCACCTGGATCTTGGTGGCCTGCTCGACGACGTGGTTATTCGTGAGGATGAATCCGCTCTTGTCCACAATCACGCCGGAGCCGAGGCTGCGCTCCGCCTTGGGCCCGTTGTCCGGACGCCCGTCAAAAAAATGAAAGAAAAAGTCTTCGCTGGGGTCATCCTCGTCGCCCCCGTGATGCCGCTTGGACTTGCGGTCCATCACCTGAGTGGTGGCGATGTTGACCACGGCAGGCTCGACGCGATTGACGATGGCCGAAAAGCTGTTCGAGGAAGGAACCGGGTCCGGCAGGGCAAGTGGCGCGGCGGAAGTGCCCGCGAACGAGAACGACCGCATGGCGGAAACCTTCCCGGAAACCACCGTGCCGATCAGAATGCCCACCGAAAGCGTTGCTGCAATCAGCCCGGCCGCCACATACGTGCGCCGGTTGGTCCAATTCACCTTGGTATTTGTTGACTGCTCCATACAATCTTGCTCCTATCTATATCCGTGGCCCAGTCCACCTGCGGAAAGTATAACACCGTGGAATGCGCGGAGTTTCTACTTACCTTAGATGCGCGTTGGCGTTAACTGGCCATCCGGACGGGTGTTGCTGGAACTTTGGTGCATGATTGAATTGGACGTGAAAAGGATAGCTTTAGGCTTTTCGCCGATTCGCTGCTAAGTTTCGCCTTGACAAGGAGTTCGACTTCTAGCATAAATAGGTTAGCCGCAATTGCGGTGTCACGTGGCGATTTAGGGCGACTTGCTCCACGTAAAAAACTGCTAAAGAGTTGGTAGAGATTAGAAATCTTCTAATACCCTCCCTGCACTTTGGCACGGAGGGTTTTTTCATTTTACCCCTCCGCGCTGCCCGCGATCATCCCACGTCATTCCATCGGTGGCTCCTGGCCAGTCGCCAGAGAGTCCCGGCGAGGTGACTTATGAAGGAAATCTACTTTTTACGCTGCAGGGAATGCGGAGAGAAATATCCCAACCAGCCGCAATCCTATTGCGAAGAATGTTTCGCTCCCCTGGAAGTCAGCTACGACTACGAAGCCTTGCGGCAGACCACCAGCCGCGAAGCCGTGTCGCGGCGCGCTTTCAATATGTGGCGCTATTCGGAATTCCTGCCGCTGCCGCAGGGTTTCGTCCCGAGCCAGCCTATCGGGGGAACGCCGCTGGTGAAGTCGCGCAACCTGGGCTCGCGCCTCGGCGTGAAAAATCTTTATTTCAAGAATGACGCCGTGTGCTTCCCTTCTCTCTCGTTCAAGGATCGTGTGGTGGCCACGGCGCTGGCCGCGGCGCGGCGCTTCGGGTTCGAGACGATTGGCTGCTCGTCCACCGGAAATCTGGCCAACGCCGTCGCCGCGCAGGGCGCTCAGCAGGGACTCGACACTTGCGTGTTCATCCCGGCGGACCTGGAGCCCGCAAAAATCCTGAACACTGCCGTGTATGGCGCCCGCATTGTGCGCATCAACGGCAACTACGATCACGTCAACCGCCTCTGCACCCAAATTGCGGACAAGTTCCGCTGGGGACTTGTGAACGTCAACCTGCGTCCGTATTACGCCGAAGGCTCGAAGACCCACGGCTACGAAATCGCGGAGCAACTTGGCTGGGAGCTTCCCGACAACGTAGTGGTCCCGATGGCGGGCGGCTCGCTGATCGGCAAGATCGCCAAGGCGTTCGCCGAGTTGGCGCATCTTGGGTGGGTTGAACCGAAGCAGGTGAAGTTTTTCGGCGCCCAGGCCACCGGATGCTCGCCGATCGCCGATGCTGTGAAACGCGAGTTGCCGCGCTTCACTCCGCAAAAGCCCAACACCATTGCCAGGTCGCTGGCTATCGGCAATCCCGCCGACGGCCCATTCGCCCTGCGCCTGATTCGCGAATCCGGCGGCTGGTCCGAAGACATCTCCGATCCCGAAATCATCGACTCCATCAAGCTGCTCGCGGAAACCGAAGGAATCTTCGCCGAGACCGCGGGCGGCGTAACCGCAGGCGTTGCCGCCAAGCTGATCCATCAAGGCCGCATCGGCGCGGACGAAACCACCGTCGTCTGCATCACCGGCAACGGCCTAAAGACCACCGACGCCATCGCCGCCGACTTCCCGGCAATGGATGTGATCGAGCCCAAGCTCGACGCCTTCGAAGCCCTCCTACGAGAACAACTAAAGGAGACCGTCAACACTTAACAATCAGGGTAGCGCCGGCATCCTGCCGGCCAGCGTGGCGGCCAGCTTCAGCTGGCCGCGCCAGATCCGGGTAGCTCAGGCCTTAGCCTGTGAACTTTTGAACTCTTAAACTCTTGAACTCGCAACTCAAATTTCTCACTACGGCCGGCAAAAACGCCGCATCGAAAGGATCAAACTAACTCATGCCAATCACCATCGAAATCCCCACCGCCTTCCGCCGCTTCACCGAGGGTTCGCCAAAAGTAGACAGCGGCGCAACCACGGTCGCCGAAGCACTCAACGACCTGACCGCGAAGTTCCCCGCTCTCTCGCGCCACGTCCGCGACGACCAAGGCCAAATCCGCCAGTTCCTCAACGTCTATCTCAACGAAGAAGACATCCGCTTCCTCAACGGCGAATCCTCCCCACTGAAAGACGGCGACCGTGTCCTGCTCGTCCCGTCCATCGCCGGAGGCTAGCCAGCGTAGCGTCCACCTTTAGGTGGACGAGAACACCATTTGCCGCCCAGCTCGCGGCCACCTGAAGGTGGCCGCTACTTAGCTCCGTCGCACGCGCAACGTGGTACGCTATTTTTCTGCAGCCCACTCCGGGCGGGGAGGCAACCATGGGCTACTACGCGCTCTTCTATCACGTTGTGGATGGATTCGTGGAGCGCCGCCTGCCGTTTCGAGAAGCGCACCTCACCCATGCGCGCAGTGCCGCCAAACGCGGAGAACTGGCCCTCGGTGGCGCGCTCGCTGAACCGGCCGACACGGCCCTGATCGTCTTTCGCGGTGATTCCCCCGACGCGGCCCGGGCATTTGCCGAAAAAGATCCCTACGTGCGCAACGGCCTCGTACAACGTTGGGAAGTGCGCCCCTGGAATGTCGTGGTCGGCGCCGACGCAAACATCCCGAACGCCGCGGCCGGCCGAGGAGTAAATTGAAATGGTCGTCCGATTCTGGTCCGCCCGCACAACCGAGCTACGCCTTTCCGATTACCTTCGCCACTTCAACGACCATGTGTTGCCGCATCTTCGGGCTAAAGATGGCTTCATCGAGGCCCGAGTACTCACGCAGTCCGACGGCGTCGTAGTGGAAATGATCGTCGAAACGCTGTGGGCCTCGCTCGAATCCATCGAACGCTTCGCCGGCCCAGATCGCGAATCCGCCGTCGTCGCCGAAGAAGCCGTACACCTCCTGACCTCCTACGATCGCCGCGTGCGCCACTACGAACTAAAAGTCCGCGAAGAACACCGCGTGAAAGGCTCATCTTCTTAAACGAAATTCGCCAGACCAAAGAGCACTCGATGAGCGCTCCACATTGCGGTTGTCATCAACGTCAAGTCCCTGCACAACTCGCTCCCCGTAGCGATCTCTCTACACTTAAATCCCCTTGCTTCCCTTTTTCTTACCCGGCACACTAGCGCCACTTTCTTTCGAGGAGACAAGGACCCCGGTCCGCCCACTTGGCCACCCTCAGCCGCTCCACCCCGGCCATCGCCGAATTACAAACTCCGGCGCCCGCCGCCGCCCTCCGAAAAGAACTCGGCTTCACGGATCTCGTTCTCGCCTCGATCCTGCTGGTCGTGGTCCCCGATTTTTTCGGCTCGGCGGTAAAAGCCGGCCCGGCGCACGTGGTCTTGTGGCTCCTGGCCATCGCGCTGTTTTTCCTGCCGCAAGCACTGGTCGTTTCCTACCTGAACCAGCGTCTCCCCATCGAAGGTGGTCTTTACGAATGGGCCCGCCATGCCTTCGGCGACGCCGTCGGCTTCCTCGTCGCTCTCAATTTGTGGATGTACGTCGTGCTCTACGTCGCCTCGATTGGGCTGGTGACCACCAACTACGCCGCGTACGCCCTGGGCTTAAACGCCGACGCCGTCGCAGCGCACAGGGGAATTCTGCTCGCCACTTCGGTGGGCATCATCGGCGGACTGATGCTGGTGGCGCACCTCGGGCTGGGGGTCGGCAAGTGGGTTACAAATGTTGGCAGCGCGCTGACTGTTCTGATCATCCTGCTCCTCGCAGCTCTGCCATTTGTGCGCCCAGGCGGTCAAGCTGCTGCAGGGTATCACCCGCTGCGCCTGGTGCTACCGCCGTTGTCGCTCTTCAGTTTCAGTGTTTTCAGCAAGATGAGCTTCGGCGCGCTCTGCGGCTTCGAGTACGCGGCGATTTTTGCCGGAGAGTCGCGCAATCCGCGCCGCCACTTGACGCGCGCCATCTGGATCGCCGCTCCGTTGATTGCGCTGCTTTATATTTTCGGCACCAGCGCGATCCTGGCGTACGTTTCGCCGGACAACATTGACGTGATCGGCCCGATTCCCCAGGCGCTGCGCGTGGCGCTCGGCGGAACGCGATTGGGTGAACTAATCGTCCCAGTGGCGATTCTCTTCCTTCTCACGAATTATCTTTCCAGTTTTAGCCTGAATTTCGCCGCCAACACCCGGCTTCCGATGTGCGCCGGATGGGACCACTTGCTGCCTCAATGGTTCACCCGGCTGCATCCCCGCTATCGTACGCCGGTCAATTCCATCCTTTTTCTGGGAGGTATCACGCTGGCGGCAAGCATCGCCGTGCTCGCCGGCGTCGGCGCACAAGAAGCCTTCGAACTCCTGCTGATCTGGGCCTTCACCTTTTATGCGATTGCATACCTGGCGCTCTTCGCGATCCCGGTGCTGGCCGGAAAAGATTCTTCCCTACGCGGCCCTCTGTGGATGAAAGTCCTGGCGTGCTTTGGCTTCCTGATGACGCTCCTCTTCGTGGTGCTTTCGATTTTCCCCATCATTCCCGTGGCCAGCCAGTCGGCTTACTCGGCAAAAACCGTTGCGGTGATTGTGCTGGCGAACCTAGCTGGGTTGGTCCTTTATTACAAGCGACCAAAACCTGCCTGAGGTAGATGCGCCCGCCGCAGACGGCGGCCGTTACAACGGCTTGAAGACAGGGGGCGGCTTGCCCCCAGTCGCCAGAGTGCTAAACTTTTGATGTACACCTATGGCACCCAAAACACTCTACGAAAAAATCTGGGATAACCACCTCGTATACGAAGAACAAGGCAAGCCTGCGCTTATCTATATTGACCGGCACCTCATTCACGAAGGCACTTCCCCGCAGGCATTTGCCGGGTTGAGGGCCGAGGGCCGCAAAGTCCGCCGCCCCGATCTCACCTTCGCGGTGATGGATCACTCAGTTTCGACGACCGATCGACTCCTGCCGATTCTCGACACCGACGCCAAGCTGCAATTTGAAGCGCTGGAGCGCAACTGCCGCGAATCTGGCGTCCGCCTGTTCGACATGCACAGCAAGAACCAAGGCATCGTACACATCATCGGCCCAGAATTGGGCATCACGCAGCCCGGCCAGACCATCGTCTGCGGCGACAGCCACACGTCCACGCACGGCGCGTTCGGCACGCTGGCATTCGGCATCGGCACCAGCGAAGTCGAGCACGTGCTGGCAACGCAATGCCTGGTGCAAAGCCGCTCCAAGACGATGCACATCGTGGTGAACGGCAAGCGCCCCAAGGGCGTCACCGCGAAGGACGTCATTCTCGCCATCATCGGAAAAATCGGCATCGGCGGCGGCACCGGGCACGTTGCGGAATACGGCGGCGAAGCGATCCGTTCCCTTTCGATGGACGGCCGCATGACCGTCTGCAACATGACGATCGAAGGCGGCGCCCGCGCAGGCATGGTCGCGCCGGATGAGACCACGTTCGCGTATCTGGAAGGGCGGCCGTTTGTCCCGCGCGGCAAAGAATTTCAAGCCGCGGTCGAGCGCTGGAAGCTGCTGAAGTCCGACGCCGGCGCGAAATTCGACATGACCGTGGAGTTGCAGGCCGAGCAAATCGCGCCCCAAGTCACCTGGGGCACCAACCCCGGCATGGTCACCAGCGTGAACGGACGCATTCCCGATCCGCACGACTACAAGGACCTCAACGACCAGAAAGCCACCGAAAGCGCGCTGAAGTACATGGGCTTGAAACCCGGCACGCCCATCGTGGACATTCCGGTAGACCGCGTCTTCATCGGCTCGTGCACCAATTCCCGCATTGACGATTTGCGAGCCGCGGCTCACTTTGTCGAAGGCAAGCACGTCGCGAAAAGCATCAAGCAAGCCCTGATCGTTCCCGGCTCGCGCGGCATCAAGGCGCAAGCGGAAAAAGAAGGCCTCGACAAAATTTTCACCGACGCCGGTTTCGAGTGGCGCGACGCGGGCTGCAGCATGTGCATCGGCATGAACGCCGACGTCTTGCCGCCGCACGAGCGCAGCGCCAGCACCTCCAACCGCAATTTCGAAGGCCGCCAGGGCAAAGACAGCCGCACGCACCTCGTCAGCCCGGTAATGGCCGCAGCCGCCGCAATCGCCGGCCATTTCGTGGATGTGCGTGAATTCGACGTCGCGCACGTAGAATAGCCGAGCGGCGTTATGCCGGTGGATACTCGCGGTTTGAATTTATCGCATATTGGCAAGCGCTTCGAGTCGACTTGGCGCGTGGCGAATCGATTGAAATCCGCTTGCACGAATTGACCGTTTGCGAGGAACCCGAACCGTGCTGCGGCATCACCTACATTCTGTTGTCCACGAATCGGCCGGGAAACGGTAAAGAAAACGGGCCCGGATACTGGACGGGGTTTAAAGAGATCACGGATTTTCAAGTTTTGGGAGATTAATTCGCATGAAACCCTTCATCACGCACTCCGGACTCGTCGCACCCATGAATCGGGTCAATGTCGACACCGACCAGATGGTGCCGAAGCAATTCCTCAAAGCGCTCACCCGCCAGGGATTTGGGCGCACCCTGTTCTATGACTGGCGCTATTTGCCCGGCGAAAAACCCAACCCAGAGTTTGTGCTGAATTTCCCGCGCTACAAAGGCGCTTCCGTGTTACTCGCGCGCGCCAACTTCGGCTGCGGCTCCAGCCGCGAACACGCGCCCTGGGCCATCGGCGATTACGGCTTCCGCGTAATCCTCGCCCCCAGCTACGCCGACATCTTCTATAACAACTGTTTCAAGAACGGCATCCTTCCCGCCGAACTCACCGAAGCGCAAATCGAAGAACTCTTCCAGCGCACGGAAAAAGAAGAAGGCTACTCGCTGACCGTGGATCTACCCAGCCAGACCGTAAAAGACAATCACGGCCTAGCCTACAAATTCGAAATCGCACCCTCGCGTAAAGAAGTCTTGCTAAAGGGCCTCGATGACATCGGCACATCCCTCCTCCACGCCGACGCCATCGACACCTACGAAAAAGCCCACGCCGCCACAGCCACGATGTACGAATCCGTAGACGTAAAAAATTATTCCAACGGGCGTTGACCGCGTAGCGTCCACCTTCAGGTGGACAATCCTGCTTTTGTAGCGGCCGCCTTCCGCGGTGCGGGATTTGCACCCCGAATTGTCTTACGAGGCGGGCGCTTTTTCGCGTCCACCTGAAGGTGGACGCTACATTCCGCTAGGTTTCCTTCCACCACGGCTTGAAATAAATCCGTCCCTCAAACACTGGCTCCGGCGCTTCCGGAGCCGTTGGCGCTCCCAGCAATTCCGCCAGCACGATTCCCGCGACCACCAGCCCCGCGCCTTTCATCGCACGCGCCGACAATCTTTCATGCAATACAATATAAGAAGTGATCACCGCAAACACCGGCTCCAACGCAAACAGAATCGCGGCGTGCCCGGGCGAAGTAAACTGCTGCGCCCAAAGCTGCACAGTGAATGCGACCGCCGTCGCGAACACCGCGCAGATGCCAATTCCCAGCCACAGCGCCCACGATCCCGAAAAACGCATCGGCTGCCAGTGAATCGCAGCGGCCGCGCCCATCAGTGGCCACGCCATCAACGCGCAACCCGCCACCTGAATCAGGCTGAGCGCCCGCACGGAATGTTCCTGCGTGTATTCGCCGACCAGAATAATGTGCACCGCGTAAAATCCCGCGGCCACGAAAGTGAGCACATCGCCGCGGTTCAGATACCGCAGACCCTCGGCGGGCACGGTAAGAAAATACAATCCAATAAGCGCCGCAAACGCGCCCACATAAATCCACCGCGTCAACCGGCGCCCCCAGAAAATCGCCAGCAGCAGCGGCACCAGCACCACGCTCGAACCGGTAACAAAGCCGGAATTTGTCGCCGTTGTGTATTGCAAGCCGGCCGTCTGGAAGCAGTACCCGGCAAACATGAAAAACGCCAGCCGCATCCCGGCAAAGACTTCCTGCGGCTCAATCCGCGCGATCACCTGAAACTGCAGCAGCGCCATCACCACGGTCGCGATGGTGAAACGCACCGCAAGAAACAGGAAGGCCGACGACTCGTCCAGGGCGTTCTTCACCACCACGAACGTCACGCCCCAGATCAGCGAACAGAACATCAGCGACAAATCGGCTTTTTTCCGCGCGTCCATCCGCGTCTCCCTCCACGCAAACTGCCCCGCCAGTGTATCCGCAATCACGCGGGAAATGGCCGGGAACCTGACCTTCTGCCGCCGACGGGCACAAAAAGGAATCGCTAATCGGTAAGGGAAAAGTAAGGGTGATTTACTTTTTCAGATAAACAGTGCGGCCGCCGACGACGGTTTGCAGAACTTCCATGTTGAGGATCTCTTTCGGCGTGGCCTTGGTCAGGTCTTGCGACAGGATAAGGAAGTCGGCGTATTTGCCCTCTTTCAGGTCGCCCTTTTTGCCTTCTTCAAATTGCGCGTACGCGGAGCCAATGGTGTAAGCGCGGATGCAATCGTCCAGGGAAATCTTTTCCTGGGGTTGCCATCCGCCTGCCGGGCCGCCCTCGGGCAATTCGCGGGTGACGCAGGCGTACAGGCCGCGAAACGGATTGATCGGCTCAACATCGTAATCAGTGCCAAACGCCAGCGTAGCTCCGGCTTTCTGAATCGAATTCCACGCGTAGGCCCCCTTCACGCGCTCCGGACCAAGGCGCTCCTCGGCCCAGCGCATATCATTGCTCTGGTGCGAGGGCTGCATGGAAGCGATGACGTGCAACGTGCCGAATCGCGCGATGTCTTCCGGAGCGAGGACCTGCGCGTGTTCGATGCGGTCCCGGCGGTCGCGCGTGCCGTTGACGCGCTGCACCGATTCGAAGACGTCCAGCGCGACGCGATTGGCACGGTCTCCGATCGCGTGAAATGCCAGTTGAAAGCCGACCTTGTCGCGTTCCAGCGCCATCGCTTTCAGCTTCTCAGGCTCGATGGTCATGATGCCGCTGGTGTCTGCAGCGTCGGAGTAGGGCGCGAGCAGCGCCGCGGTGTGAGAACCAAGCGCTCCGTCGGTCACCATTTTCAGAGTGCCGGTTTTCAGCCAGGGATCCGTCGTCCCGCCCTCCGAGCGCATATTCTGCAATTCATTCAGCGGCTCCATGAACGGCAGCCATTCGGTGATGCGAACGGTGAGCTTCTTTTCTTCCTTCAAATCTTGATAGACACGGAAATCTTCCCACGCGGAATTGTCCTGCGCGGAGGTCACGCCGTTGCGCGCCAGTTCCTGAAGCACCAGTTCAATGCCGCGGCGGCGCTCTTCGTTCGTGGCCTCCGGAATTTTCTGCTCGACGAACTCCATCGCCGAGCCTTCCTTGAACATCCCCGTGGGCTTCCCATCGGCGTCGCGTTCGATTTCGCCGCCCGTGGGATTCTTCGTATCCTCCGTAATTTCGGTGTGTTTCAGCGCCATGGAATTGGCGACGGCGACGTGCCCCGAAATATGCACCAGGAAGACGGGATTGTTCGGCGAAACTTCGTCGAGATCCTGGCGATGAGGAAACGTCTTTTCGGGCCAGCGCGTCTGGTCCCATCCGCTGCCGACGATCCATTCGCCGGGCTTGTGCTGTGACGCGGCGATTCGCACGCGTTGCTGAAGTTCGGCCAGCGAGTCCGTGCCCTTCAAATCCAGCGTGAGCTTGTCGTGCCCCGCGCTGCCAAGATGCGTGTGCGCGTCGTTGAACCCGGGCATCAGGAAGCGGCCCTTCAGTTGTACGATCTCCGCCTCTGATTTGGAGCCGCCGCAATCCAGCAAGATGTGCTCGATGGAGCCGATGCAGAAAATCTTCTCGTCGCGAACCGCCATCGCCGAAGCCCAGGGCTGCTTCGGATCGTTGGTGTAAATCCGGCCGTGCAGGTAATAGGTTGTCTTGTGAGCTGGTTCGCCCGGTTGTGGAAACGCCGGGCGCGCCGGGAAGAAAAAAAGTCCAGCTATCCCCAGGGACAAAAAGCGGAAGGCCGTTCTCCGCATCGTCAGCGCCCCTTTTCCTGCGCCACGCCGGAGACGCCCAGCAGGGTCAGCAGCGCGCGCTGCAATCCCATTTCGCGCCCCGCCGGTTCGTACCACTCCTGCAGCGAATGCGCGCCGCCGCCGTTGCCGCCGGCGCCGATCGCAATGGCTTCAATGCCCAGCGACAACGGGATATTCGCGTCCGTGGAAGAGCGTTCAATTCTCGACTGATTTCCCAGGTAATCATCCGCGGCGCGCAGCGAAGCCAGCAGCGAAGAATCGCCAGCCAGTTCCCCTCCCGGCCGGCTTCCGATCAGTTCCACTTTCCAATCCAGCTTGCCCTTGCTGCGGTCGCGCGCGTTGTCCATCTCATCCTTCACGCCGGTCGAAATGCAATCGCGCAGCGCCGATTCCAGCCGCACCAGTTCATCCTCGCTCTCCGACCGCAAATCCACTTTCAATTTTGCTTCGTGCGGAATCGAGTTGACCGAAGTCCCGCCCTCCACCTGCCCCAGGTTGAACGTCGTCCGCGGCGACACCGGAATTTTTGTGTTGATAAATCGCACCGAACCGCGCACCAGCGCATTGATGGGATTCACCATCCCAAAATCCGACCAGCTATGCCCGCCCGGCCCGGTGATGGTAACTTCCAGCCGTCGCGACGCCAGCGCCTTGGTGGTTACATGATCCGTGCCGGAACCATCAAGAACAATCACCGCGCGCAGCCGGGGCCGGTAAGCATCAATCAGCGCACGCATCCCGCGCAAATTCCCTTCACCCTCTTCGCCCACGTTCGCAGCAAACAGAATCGTGCGCTGCGGCCGCAACTTAGCCGCCTGAAACGCCCGCGCAATTGCCAGAAGCGCGGCAAGACCCGTGCCATTGTCGGAAATTCCGGGAGCGACCATGCGCTCGCCCTCGCGCTGCACTTTCACGTCGGTGTCCGCCGGAAAAACCGTATCCAGATGCGCGGCAATCAAAATGCACTCTTTGTCGTTTGCCCCGCGCAGCTCCGCAATGACATTGCCGATCTTATCGGTCTGTACCGGCCACCCTTCCGCCGTAAACAGCGCCTTCACCGCTGCCGAGCGGTTTTCTTCTTGAAACGAGGGTGCCGGAATTTCCGTCAGCGCGGCTTGCTGCTCGTTAATCCATTGCAGATTTTTTCCGAACCAATCCAGCGCCGCGCGCACCTGTGGCTGCTCCGCAAGGGAAAACGAAGTCTGCGGCCGTGCGGCCTGCGAGAGAGCGGAGCGAATCGGCATGACCAGAAGAATAGCGCAAACAGCAACGCGTTTCACTGTGCCAATTGGCACTCGCGCGGGCCAACTCGACTTGGGGGAGAGCACCGGGGACGTGGGATGATCCACGCCGCCATTTTAGCTTGAAGCGACGCAAGCCGAAAAGAGTTTTGCAAGCGAGCAAGTTTTCGATTTCCACATCTCTCAGGTATCTGAAAACTTTGGTGTCTGGAGAGGATATCAGGGCTAGTCAGGTTTGAAGCCGCGGCCTCCCGCGCAATTTATCAAGAACGGCTTTGACTTTCTCCAAGAACGGAGAGGCGGGAGCGCATCAAGTTTGACAGTAACGGGCACCACCTTGTCCTTCCAAACTTCGGTCTTAATTGTGTTAGGTGCGCTTAACTGGAAATTGCTATTCGATATTCCTGCTGACTCAAAATAATCGTCGAGCGACCGAATTGTGCCGTCCTTTCGGCTCAAAAATTGAGTGGGCGCATGCCACGCTTGGTGCCCGCCCGAACTGGTCAGGCTAAATACAAAATATTCCGAGTCCGGAGTCCATTCGGCTTTTGCAACTCGGAAACCGTGCTCGCTATCTTCTGAAGAATAGTCAATCGCGCAGGCAATTTTTCCATCGACGGACTTGAACTCAATCCGGCTCTCATGCCCGGGACGCCCCGCCTCTTTGCTAATGGGCATGACCGAAACAGTTAGGCGGCCATCCGGGGCCGGATACCGGTTCTGTTTCTTTTCAAGCTTGGCCTGCCCAAGCGACTCTGCTGAGGTCATTACAGAAACCAACATGAAAACGAACAAGTGACATGTTTTCATATACGCCCAGAAAAGAGCATAAACCAATTCGGTCAACTCAGACTAAGTCGGATGATCGGAAACTAACGCATCAACATAGTTTCGATCGGTTGCGAGCGGATGCAGGTTACGCCGGAGTGCTGGAGGATGGGCAGAGGGCCAGCAATTCCTGCTCGGTCAGCACGCGCGAGGATTGCTTGGCGGCGTCGAAGATACGATTGACCACTTCGTCGGTGGCCGGGATGTTGTGGCGCGAGAGCCAGTACAGCACGTTGGACTTGCCGCTCATCGGGCCGATTTCGACGACCTGTTCGAGGCCGAAGAGGTGTGCCGGGACTCCGCTGTAAACCGCGTCCGCAAGATCGCGATCGCCGGTGCGGAGCGCCTTGATGATTGCGGCGGCGTGAACTCCCGTGGCTGTGCGGAAAGCGTCCTTGCCGAAGACGGGATAGTTCGGCGGAATCACGGTGTGCGTGGATTTCGCGACCTTTTCGCAATACGCTCTCAGCGAGCTCAAATCGTTTTCGATCAAACCCATCAAGCGCAAATTCACCAGCAACAGCTCCATCGGCGTGTTGCCAACGCGTTCGCCAAGCGAAAGCGCCACGCCGTGAACCTGATCCGCGCCCGCCGCAACAGCCGCCAGCGAATTAGCGATGTCGAGACCGCGGTCGCGGTGCCCGTGCCAGTCCACGCGAATTTTCTCGCCGCAGGGCTTCACCACATTTTCCATCACAAATTTCACCAGGTTGTACGCGCCCTGCGGCGTTGCGTGGCCGACAGTGTCGCACAGCACGATGGCGCGGGCGCCGCAGCGGATAGCGGTCGTATACAGCCGCTTCACGGTCGCGGGATCCGTGCGCACGGTATCTTCCGTGACGTACATGCAAGGCAACCCTTGCGCGATGGCAAATTTCACCGCCGTTTCCGTGGTGCGTTCCAGATGATCCACGGTCCAGTCCTCCACCAGCCGCCGAATCGGACTGGAACCGAGAAATGTAGCCGCCTCGATCGCGATGCCCACGCGTTGCGAAATTTCCGCGATCGGCCGGATGTCCGCTTCGATGGTGCGCGCCGCGCAGTTCGGCCGGATGCGCATGCGATTCGTGGCAATTTCGCGCGCCAACGCTTCCGTATGTTGTAGCGCGCGCGGGCCGGCCCCGGGAAGCCCAATGTTCACGGAATCGATCTGCAGCGATTCCATCAAATGCAGGATTTCAATTTTCTCTTCAATGGTCGGATCTTGAATGGAGGGATTCTGCAACCCGTCACGCAAAGTCTCATCGTTCAGCAGCACCCGCGTGCCGGGCGCGATGCTCATCGGGCCAACTGAATTCCAATCATGGATCCATTCGCTGTGGTTCACGGGTGAAAGGTCTCCCTGCACTGCTTAATATCTTAGGGTGTAGCTGTTGGGCTGCTGCTTGGGGTCAGGCCGAAACAGGATCTTGCAGAACTCGCAGCGATAAATCTCCGCGCCTTTCCCCACAATCGCTTCGATTTCCGGCGTCAGGTCGTACCAGCGCTTCAAATGCCCCGCGCAGAGTTTGCCCTTCTCATTGCGCTCGTCGCAAGCCCGCTGCTTCGGTTTGCGCGTCTTGATCTTCGGCACGGTGCTCGCTTGCGCGACTTCTGGCGTTTCGTCTGCCAACTCCCGCTCCTGTACGTCTATTTCAAACCGTGATCGCGAAACATTGTCTTCATCGCGGCCCTCGCATGCCGCAATCGCGCTAATATTCCGCTCGCGAACTCAAAATTCAAGAACGCGTCCGCGGCCTTTTCCAAATCGGCGCCGTAGCGGTACCACCACGGCTTCTCCATCCGCGGCAGCCGGTCCACATCAATGTATTTTACATGCACCATTTCCAGGAAGCCCGCTTTGCCGTGGGTGCGTCCCCAGCCGCTCAAACCGCAACCCCCGTGAGGCGCCTCGGCAATCGCAAATCCGCTGATAAGATCATTCACCATCACCGTACCGGCGCGCAACCGCCGCGCAATTCGCTTCCCGCCCTCCAGATCGCCGGTCCACACGCTTGCGGAAAGGGCAAATTCGGAATCATTGGCACGCCCGATCGCTTCCTCCGCGTCGCGAACCACCCGAATCGCCATGATCGGTCCAAACGTTTCATCCTGAAAAAGCTTCATCGAGGAATCCACGCCAGTAATCACGGTCGGCTCAAAAAAGTTCGGGCCCAGGTCCGGCCGCGGCCGCCCGCCGCACAGAACCTGCGCCCCGCGCTGCACCGCATCCGCCAGAAGTTCGCTCATCCGCTGCACATGCTGGGGACGAATTAACGGACCAATTTCTGTGTTGGGATCGCTGCCAAAGCCCAGCCGGAGCTTCTGCGTCTTCTCCACGCATTTCTGAATAAACACGTCGCTGATCGATTGCTCCACAAAAAGCCGCTCCACCGAGAGGCACACTTGCCCGCAATTCGTATAGCTGCCCCAAACCGCGGCGCTCGAGGCAACTTCCACATCGGCGTCGCCCAAAACCAGCATGGCGTCTTTTCCGCCAAGTTCCAAAACGCTCGGAATCAGCAGCGGCGCACAAGCCTCCGCAACATGTCGTCCTGTAAATACGCTCCCCGTGAAAAACACCTTATCCGGGCGCGCATCAATCAGCGCCTGCCCCACTTCCCCGCCGCCCTGCACGATCGTGACCAGGTCCGCCGGAAATCCAGCATCGCGAAAAAGCTGGCCAATCAATTCACCGCATTCCGGCGTGAAGTCGCTGGTCTTGCAGAGCACCGCGTTGCCGGCAGTCACCGCGGCGATAATCTGGCCCATGGGAATGGCCAGCGGATAATTCCAAGAACTGATGATCGCTACTACTCCGAGCGGTTCATAAAAAAGTTTCCCAGATTTCGCTTTCGCCGCCAGGCTGTGGTGCTTTACCGATTCCGGCTTCAGCAGAGATGCCCCGTGCTTCGCGAAATAATCCGCGGAATCGAGCGACACGAACACATCCGCAAACTTGGCCTCCGCCCGTGGCTTGCCCGATTCACGCACCACCGCGTCGGTGAGAAGATCCCGCGCCTCCAGTATTTTCGTTTTCAGGACCGCAATCTGCGCACAGCGTTCTTCCACGGGCCGCTTCGCCCAACTCTGTTGCGCCTCGCGCGCCCTCGCAAGCAGTTGCGGCACCGCCTGCGGCGACGTTCGTTCATACGATTGCAAAACCTTGCCAGTAGCCGGATCAATCGAAGGCAAAGTATCCAACAACGGAGAAGTTGCTGCCATGGCCATGATTCTACCTTGATGCGTGATTCGAGAACAGCCTCGGCACGATGGTTGCTCGACCACACCCCGGGAACGCCATTCTCCAGAATGGCGCGGCGAACGAGGGCGGAAATGCCAATCGGGAGATTGGCGTTCCCGGGGCCTCGCCTTACTGCTTGAGTCTCACGCAAGATTTTCACTCAATGCGATAAGGCTCGTCGTGATCCACCGCCACCATAAACAATCCCTGCGGCGGCACGGTGGGCCCGGATTTCGATCGGTCCTTCAACTCATACAGCTTGTCGATGTCCGCGGGCGTCAGCTTCCCCCGCCCCACCTCGAGCAGCGTCCCGACCATCTTGCGCACCATGTAGCGCAAAAAAGAGCGCCCATGCACCGTGAACCAAAGCTCCTCCCCATCTTCCGTCCGCCGCAGCTCCGTGGAAAAAATCTCGCGCTGCATGTTGCGCTCTTTGTCGTCGTCTTCCGAACCCGTCGAAGCCGCAAACGATGTGAAATCGTGGATACCCACGAATCGCGCCGCCGCGTCCTTCATCGCTTCTTCGTCCAAAGGAAACGGATAGTGCACCACATAACGCCACAGCAGTGGCGGGACCACCTTGCCGCGGTAAATGCGATACCGGTAGATCTTCCCCTTCGCCGACCATCGAGCGCTGAAATCCGGCCCGGTCTCCTCCACAGCCACAATCCGAATGCTGGGCGGCAGCAAAGCATTCAGAGCCCGATGAAACTCCAGTGCGGAAAGGGCGGATTGCGTGCGAAAGCTGCCGACCTGCCCCAGCGCATGCACGCCCGCATCGGTCCGCCCGGCACCAAGAAGCTGCGTATCTTCCTGCGTCAGCCGCCGCAGCACGGAAACAATTTCGCCCTGGACGGTCGGCTTGCTCTTCTGAATCTGCCATCCATGAAAATCAGTTCCGTCGTAAGCAATTGTGAGTTTGAAATTACGCATGCAAGGATCGGCGCGGCAACCCTACGAGGCGGACCGCGCATAACGGCTCCCGGGCTTCACTGCCACGGTGCCTTGCCGGCAAAGAGGGCAATCATCCGGCTCATAGCTTTCGATCAACAATTCAATTAGTGCGTTCGATTCCACGGGAAATTCAATCTTGCCGCCGCTGCGGTCAATCAACGCCCCCGCCGCCACAACGCGACCTCCAGCTTCTTCCACCACGCTGATCGCTTCTTGCGTCGAGCCGCCCGTGGTCCAAACGTCCTCAACCACCAGGACATGAGTATCCGGCTTTAGCACAAATCCCCGCCGCAGGCACATCGTCCCGCTGCCATCGCGTTCCACAAACATCGCCGGCACTCCCCCGCCAATCGCGTCGCCAGGTGTAGGCAGCGCCCGCGCCACTTCCTGCCCAATAATCACGCCGCCCAGTGCCGGGGAGACCACCACATCAATCCGCGCATCCGAGAACAAAGCGGCCAGCGCCTGCCCCAGCTTTTCCGCGAACCGCGGATACTGGAGCACCAGCGCACACTGCACGTACGTGCCGCTATGGAGGCCGCTCGACAGCTCAAAATGCCCGTGGCGAACCGCTCCCGCCTTCTCAAACAGCTTCATTAGCTCTTCGCGCGTGAACATAGGCCCGCTAACCGCGGGGGCTCCTAAACGTCGAAATGTCAGCAGCCTAGCCTCCATGCAACGCGTTGTCAAGGAATGAGGGCCCCTGTTAGACTTCGAAGCCAGCGCCCAGGCCGGTAGGCGTCCGTTGGGGACGCTTCCGCAAGCTGCATCCCGGATGAAACAAATTGCCCTCTAGCATCGTTTTACAGAGAGAAGCCTTGTAACGGGTTGGTTTGCCAAGAGTTCAGCATTGCCACTTTTCCAGAGGTGAGGAAATCTTATGAAGAAGCTGTCCCTGAAGTCCCTGCTTTCAGCCGTTCTGGCAGGCATTCTCGCGGGAGCCCCCGCCTCTTCGGTGTTGGCCCAGGATCCAGCGGCGCCGCCACCCGCAAAGCAGGCAAGTTTGCAAGGTGGCGTGCCGATTTCCCTCGGCTTGGACAAATATCACTACACGAATTCTCCCAACCTCTGGCCAAATATCACGGCTCCCTACAAGACTTGGTATGTCAACCCGGGCGCGCTTACCAATTCACCGCGCCTCGAGCAGCTCATCCAGTTGGGCAAGCTCAATCTCAGCTTGCAGGACGCCATCGCCCTGGCCCTCGAGAACAGCATGGACATCGTCGTCCAGCGCTACAACCCGTGGATGGCCGACACCAGCATCCTAAAAACAAAAGCCGGTGGCTTTGGCTTCGGCGTCCCCACCAGCTTGTCTGCCGGCTCAACGGCGAACCTGCCCTCCCTGATTTTCGACCCGTACCTCACGCAAACTGTCTCCATCACCAGCGCCCTGATTGCCGTTAACAACCCGCTCACCTCCGGCACGGGCGCGACCGGGGTATCGACGCTGGGAGTCCACCAAAGCACTTTCAACACGGCGTTTTCTCAGGGCTTTTCCACCGGCACCACACTCAACGTCTTCTGGGACAACACCCGCTCCTCTTCCACCTCCGCGTTCAACCTTTTCGATCCCGCGGTGCAGCCCACGATTGGCGTCAGCTTCTCCCAGCAACTCCTGCAGGGAGTCGGCCGCGACATCACCCGCCGGAATATCCTGATCGCGGAGAACAATCGCAAAATCGCCGACCTGGCCTTCGCGCAGCAAGCTATCACCACCGTCACCAACACCATCACCTCCTATTGGGAACTGGTCTACGCGCGCCAGAATGTGCAGGTGCAGCAGCAAGCCGTGACCGTTTCCCAGAAGCTCTACAACGACAACAAAAAGCAACTGGAAATCGGCACCATGGCCCCGCTCGACGTCACCCGCGCGGAGTCCGAACTGGCCACCGATACGCAGAATCTGATCGTCGCGCAAACCACGCAGCTCCAGGACGAACTGGTGCTCAAGAATTTCATTTCCAAAGATCCCACCGCCTCCAACCTGATTGACGTGGAGATCATCCCGACCGACAAGCCGGATGCCCCGCAATCGATTCAACTCGCGCCTTTCGCGGAAGCCGTGAAAGAAGCCTTCGTGAATCGTCCCGACGTGCAGGAGCAGATCCTGAACGTGAAGAACGGCGAGATCGACGTCAAGGCTACGAAGAACGCGCTGCTCCCCCTGGCCACCCTCACCGGCACCTACACCAGCACGGGGCTGGCCGGAAACTCCCTTGCGACCGCCTCGGGTTTGGTCGCCGGGCCCCAGGTAGTGGACGCGAACGGAAACCCGGTAACCGTTCTGAATTCCAGCAGCGTTCCCACCCCGATATTTGTGCCGACGGCAACAACCACGGTCACAGGTGTGAACAAGTCAGGCCTTTCCGACAGCCTGAGCCAGGTCTTTCACAACCGCTTCCCGAACTACACCGTCGGCATTAACTTCACCCTTCCGCTGCGCAACCGCTCCGCACAGGCAGACAGCATCCACGCGCAATTGACACAGCGGCAACTGGAAGCCCAGATGCAGCAAATCAAGAACAGCGCCGTATTGGACGTGCGTAACACCTCTATCGCCCTCGAACAAGGACGCGCGCAGGTGCAAGCCGCTAGCAAGGCCCGCGAGCTGCAGCAACAGACCTTTGACGCCGAGCAAAAAAAATATCAGCTTGGCGCTTCCACCGTGTACAACGTCATCCTGACGCAACGCGACCTGATCACCGCGCAAGGCACGGAACTTCGCGCCCTGGCCAATCTGGCCGAAGCAAAGGCCAATTACGAACGCGCGCTCGGGCGCACTCTGCAGGTCAACAGCGTAACCATCGCCGGTGCCAAAAAAGGCGACATCGAAAAAGACACGTTGATCCCCGGTACGCTCAACGGCCAGGTCGTAGGCACGGAAGAGTTGTTCAAGACCCTCGACGACAAGGCCAAATCCGGCAACCGTTAGATTTTCAGCCAACTCCGCTACTTGCCACGGGAAGATTTTCCCGTGGCATTTTTCTTTTCGTCCTCACCGAGGGTTCTGCAGGAACATCGCGAACGTGCTCCTTCTGCTATCATGGCGCTTCTTTCAGAGGTTCACGTGGCGCCAAACATCGATTCCGTCACCACTCGAGAAGGTGATTCAATCAGCTCGGCTACGCCTGCCGTGAATCCATCGCCGCGGGATCGAAACGATTTTGCGCTTCTCCTCTCCATTGCAGCGGCCACGCTCTTGGTTCATCTGCTCGCAGCTGGACGCTACGGGTTCAATCGCGACGAACTGGCGATCCTCGAAGACGCGCGGCACCTTGCCTGGGGTTACGTTGCCTACCCGCCACTCACTCCGTTCTTTGGGCGCCTGGCACTGGGTTTGTTCGGCACCTCGCTCGTCGGCTTTCGATTCTTTTCAGCGCTGGTGCAAGCCATCAGCGTCGTCCTGACAGGTTGCATGGCCAAAGACATGGGCGGCGGGCGCGCGGCACAGCTCGTCGCCGGTTGCGCCTCCATTCCCTTTTCTCTTGGGGCCGGCGCGCTGATGCAGTACATGAGCTTCGATTACTTTGCGTGGGTCCTCACGGCCTATTTCCTCGTACGCCTTCTCAAAACTTCGAACCTCCGCTATTTCCTGCTTGTAGGAGTTTCCATCGGCCTGGGGATGATAGCCAAATACACGATGCTGTTCTTCGCAATCGGCGCACTCGCGGGTCTTTTACTCAGCGATACGCGCAAATATTTCCGGACGATCTGGCCCTGGCTGGGCCTGCTCATTTCTCTGTTAATTGTCGCCCCAAATTTTCTGTGGCAGGCGCAGCATCATTTTGTCACCTACGATTTTCTGCGCTTCATCCACCAGCGCGATGTCGCGGAAGGTTTGACGCAATCCTTCCTCCCCGATCAGCTCGAAATGACGCTTCTGTCATTTCCCCTGTGGATTGCCGGGCTGTATTTCTGTCTGCGAGCAAGCGAAGACCGAAACTATCGCGCTCTGGCGTGGACATTTCTCGTGACGTTGGGACTTTTTCTGGTGGCGAAGGGCCGCGGATACTATCTCGCGCCGGCGTATCCCATGTTGTATGCAGCCGGTGGAGTTTGGGGTGAGGGCTGGCTTAGCACTCTGAATGCCAGGCGTGCGCAAATGGTACGCGTTGCCGTCGCGGCGGCCCTCGCGCTGAACATTTTGGGCGCGATGGCAGTGGCCCTGCCACTTGCACCGATTCCTTCCGCGTGGTTCCGTCTCGCGGACAAAGTAAACGTTACATTACGCGATGAAATTGGATGGGAGGACCTCGTCTCAACCCTCGTGCATGTTCGCGATTCCCTTCCCGCCGAATCGCGCGCGCACCTCGGCATCCTTGCCGAGAATTATGGCGAAGTGGGCGCCATCAATCTCTATGGCCCAAGCCACGGACTTCCGCGCGCGATCAGCGGCGTCAACTCCTCCTGGGAGCGCAGTTACGGCGATCCGCCGCCGCAAACTTTAATCATTGTGGGTTTTCCTCGCGCACTCGTGGAAGCCAACTTCAATTCCTGCCACCTGGCAGCCCAAAACACGAACTCCTTCGGTATTGTCAACGAAGAGACAACCGAGCGGCGCGATATTTTCGTCTGCGGCCCACCCAAAGCCGGCTGGCCGCAATTCTGGCGCAATTTTCAGTATTACGCCTAGTGGCACAGCGATTCCTCGCTGTGCTCTTGCCACCGTAGTGGCCGATCTTAAGACCGGCCACCGCAGAGCCACACAGTAATTACGCGCTGGCGCTAAGCCGCTGCCCCTTGAAGAACGCCAACAGGTCCGCGTTGATCACATCCGCGTTGGTCGCGGGCATGCCGTGCGGAAACCCCGGATACACCTTCAGCGTGGAATTCTTCAACAGCTTCGCCGAAAGCGGCCCCGCCGCGACGATCGGCACAATCTGATCGTCGTCGCCATGCATTACCAGCACCGGAATGTCGATCTTCTTCAGGTCTTCCGTGAAATCGGTTTCCGAAAACGCCTTGATGCAATCGTAATGGGCCTTCACGCCGCCCAGCATTCCCTGCAACCACCAGTGTTCCCGGGTGCCCTCCGAAATTTTCGCCCCCGGCCGGTTGTACCCATAAAACGGCAGCGTGATGTCCTTGTAGAACTGCGCCCGGTTCGCCGCCAGCGCCGCGCGAAGTCCATCGAACGCCTCGATGGGCAGTCCCGTCGGATTCTTCTCCGTCTTCAGCATCAGCGGTGGCACGGCGCTGATCAGCACCGCTTTGGCAACTCGCGCGGCGCCATGACGGCCCAGGTAACGTGCTACTTCACCGCCGCCGGTCGAGTGCCCAACCATAATCGCGTTCTTCAAATCGAGCTTTTCAAATAACTGCGCGAGATCGTCCGCGTAGGTATCCATCTCGTTGCCGTCCCACGTCTGGTCGGAGCGCCCGTGTCCCCGCCGGTCATGCGCGATCACGCGATAGCCCTGCCGCCCGAAATGCAGCATCTGCCCGTCCCAGTCGTCTCCGCTAAGCGGCCAGCCGTGGCTGAAAACGATGGGCTGTCCTTTGCCCCAATCCTTGTAGTAAATCTGTGTGCCGTCTTTGGTGGTGATGGTTGGCATAAACACTCTCCTCGCATTCAGTCTGGCTACGCGGCGGGACGCCGCAATACAACCCTGGACTCTATAGATGCCCAGCCTTCGAAAAGGGCCATAAATTGATTTCCGCGGGGCGGGGATTGCGACTGGCGTGAACCGACTCCTGTGTCCACCCCTACTCAACCGCAGAACACGCGCGAACTGTGGAGCGCTTAAATTTCATGACACCGGCCAGCGAGCACGGCCGCCAAAGAATAAAAAGCGCAAAACGCCCTCAGAGGAATATACTTGCCCAAACTGCGCCCTATGCACGATTGACGCGTTGAGTCGCTTAGGGAGACCCGGAAATGAAACTCGCGCTCGCCTGTGTCTTTGTGTGTTCCGCTCTGCTTTTGCCGTTGCAATGCCGCTCTCAGGAACCGGCTAAGCCCGCCGAAGAAAAGCCGGCTGCTGAAGAAAAGCCCGCTGCCGAAACCAAGACCAGCTCCGACGCCCCAAAGAAAGACAATCCGGTAAAGTCATCGCCCACTTCCCTCGCTTCCGGCAAAAAGAAATACGGCCAGGATTGCGCCATGTGTCACGGCAAAGAAGGCGCGGGCGACGGCGACCTGGCCGAAGACATGAAACTCAAGCTCAAGGATTTGCGCGACGCCGATGCGTTGAAAGGCCTGAGCGACGGCGATATCTACAACCTCATTAACAACGGCAAGGGCAAGATGATGGGCGAAGAAGGCCGGCTGAAGCCCGACGAAATCTGGGACGTGGTCAATTTTGTACGTACACTTGCCAAAAAATAGAGTTCAAGAACCCTTGGGCGAGTCCGCGAATCCTTCCTGCTGCCCGGAAACTGAAAACTTTCCTTCCTCATTCTGGCGGCGTTCTTCTTGCTCCCCACCTCCGTTTCCCATAGCATTAGTTTATGGCGAGGTCTGCATATTCCCTTGCTTATACCCTGACCGCAGGAGCGCCTTTTCATGAGTGATCCGGCCAATTCGAAGAAATCGGGCAGTGCCGTAAAAATCCCCTCGAGGCGGCAGGCCTGGGAAGAAAATATTCTTCGCCCCACCCTCGAAAAAAGCCCCGAGCGCCAGCAAGAATTCACCACCGTCTCCAGCTACCCGATTCGCCGCCTGTACACGGAAGAAGACCTCGCCGGATGGGACGCCGCGCGCGACCTCGGCAATCCCGGCGAGCCGCCCTATACGCGCGGCATTCACGCCACAATGCATCGCGGCCGCTTGTGGACCATGCGGCAATTCGCCGGCTTTGGCGCCGCCGAAGACACCAACCAGCGCTTCCGCTATCTCCTTTCCCAGGGCCAAACGGGTCTCTCCACCGCGTTCGACCTTCCCACGCTGATGGGCTATGACTCCGATCACGCCCTCTCCGAAGGTGAAGTTGGCAAGTGCGGCGTGGCGATCAGTTCCCTCGCCGACATGGAAGTTCTCTTCGACCAGATTCCCCTCGCCGACGTCACCACCTCGATGACGATTAATTCCCCCGCCGCGGTCATCTGGGCCATGTATCTCGCCGTCGCGGAAAAGCAGGGCGCCGACTGGAAAAAAATCTCCGGAACGCTGCAGAACGACATCCTCAAGGAATACATCGCGCAAAAGGAATACATCTATCCGCCTGAGCCTTCCATGCGCTTGGTGATCGACACGTTCGAATTCGGCATGAAGCACACCCCGAAGTTCAACGTCATCTCCATCAGCGGCTATCACATCCGCGAAGCCGGCTCGACCGCCATTCAGGAACTCGCCTTCACCTTGCGCGACGGTATGGAATACGTCGAATGGGCCATGCGCCGCGGCTTGCCGGTGGACGAGTTCACTCCGCAGCTTTCCTTCTTCTTCAACGCCCACAACGATTTCTTCGAAGAAATTGCCAAGTATCGCGCCGCGCGCCGCATCTGGCACAAAGCCATGAAGGAACGCTACAAATCCATAAGTCCGCGAAGCTGGGCCCTGCGTTTCCACACGCAAACGGCCGGCTGTTCGCTGACCGCACAGCAGCCCATGAACAACGTCGTGCGGACCGCGATTCAGGCCCTCGCCGGCGTTCTCGGCGGCACACAATCGCTGCATACCAACTCGCTCGATGAGGCGTGGGCCTTGCCAACCGAGCACGCCGCCACAATCGCCCTTCGCACTCAACAGATCATCGCGCATGAAACCGGCGTTACCAACACGGTGGATCCGCTCGGCGGCTCCTATTTCGTCGAAACGCTGACCAACGAAGTTGAAAAGGGTGCGTGGGACTACATCCGCCGCATCGACGCCATGGGCGGCATGGTCGCCGCGATCGAAAAGAGTTACCCGCAGCGCGAAATCGCGGAAGCCTCCTACCGCTACCAGATGGCGGTAGACAACAAAGAGAAAATCATCGTCGGCGTAAACGACTACGTCACGCCGGAAAGTCCGATGGACCTGCTGCAAATCGACGAAACCGTAGCTCACCGCCAAGCCGAACGCCTGACCAAGCTCCGCGCCGATCGCTCCGCCTCCGAAGTCGAGCGCCGCCTCAACGCTCTCCGCAAAGCCTCCGAAGGCTCCGAAAACCTGATGCCCTTCATCTACGACGCCGTAAAATCCTACGCCACCCTCGGCGAAATCTGCGAAGCCATGCGCACCGTCTTCGGCGCCTACGAAGAAGTCG
>Ga0210405_10000879_pt1 | contig 37336 bp, 30 predicted proteins | sample IncBWH11MmetaG_FD_155492 | JGI IMG/M metagenome (GOLD analysis project Ga0210405, IMG submission 155492) | Forest soil microbial communities from Barre Woods Harvard Forest LTER site, Petersham, Massachusetts, United States - Inc-BW-H-11-M | ecosystem: Environmental > Terrestrial > Soil >... | reverse complement strand
GGCTTTCCGACGAACCGCTAACCAACGAAGAAATCTGTGGCTTGATGCGCGGCGTCGAACGTGAGCGCAAACTGGACGGGAAACCGCCGTTGGTACAGTTTCTTCCCCGGGGCAAGCGCACGAAGAAAACACCTAAAAAAACCGAAGGGGCGCACTCCGCCCGCAAAATAAATGGCCCGCCGCCACTCGCTTCGGATGTCGAGAGCACAGTGCGGGAGAACGCGCATGCCTAAGAAGAAAAAAAACCAAGGCCGTGACGGTCGACGGTATTCCGACAAAGCCGATCAGCCCTGCAGAACACAGGCGGCTGGACAGGCGAATCAAGAAGAAGTATGAAAAGCTGCGGCGACGATACCCGGAGGTTCACGGCAAAAAAGTGGACTGGATCTCGCACTGGCATGAGGAAGGATACCTGTCCTTCAACGTGAGGTTCACAGATGGAACGAACTTCTCGATCCTGTGTAGCCCAACAATCGTCACCAACGTCGTTGATTTCTCAGACATTAAGACGGGCGACTCCGTAATCATTCGTGAGTATTACCGCAGGCGCGACCAGTGGTAGTCACGGGCTAGCGAATGCCTAACATATGCGACTATGAAACAAAGATAGCGGTTCTCGATGATCTGCTCACCGCTGGTTAAGCGACAGTGGCAGAATGCGAAGAGAAACTGAAGATGAACAGAAGAACGCTCCGGCCCGATCTTAAACTGCTGGTTGAAAGGAACCTAGTCCGCGAGATTGGCACTGGTCCCACGGACCCCACAAAATAACTACCAGCCGCTACTGTGACGAGCTGTCGAGAGCCATCGAGGAGCAGGCGCGGCACAGATCGCGGCGCACCAGACGCGAGAAGGAAAGCTCGAACTCTCACACGTCACGCTCCAGATTTTTCTCGCGCGAGTTTGGTGTGTGTCGTCGGCCCGGCACGTCTTGAAGAATCGCCGCTACCAAGGGCAGATTATCTGGAACACTAAGCGCAAAGTGCGCGTACCGGGAACGGGCCGGCGAATCTACCGGCGCCGTCCTGAATCCGAATGAGTAGTGACTTCCGCACCCCACCTGCAAATCGTTTCTGATGAGCTGTTCGCCGCAGTCGAGCGGCGGTTCGCTATAACCCAAAAGCTCTGGGGGGTGGAGGGGTCGGGCCTTGCCCGTGGCCAACAGAGGCAGGTGTACCTGTTTTCCGGATTGCTTGAGTGTGGCGAGTGTGGCGGCAGTATCACGCTGGTGGGTGGAAGAGCGAACACGTCGCGATCGGAGTACGGATGCTCTCTCCATGCGCAACGCGGCGATAGCGTTTGCCGAAACGGTTTGAGGATCCAGCGTCAGCAGTCGGAAGGTAGCCTTTTGTCGGGCCTGCGGGACAAGGTGCTGCGCGAGGAATTCGTTGAGTACGTGATCTGCGGACTCCAAGAAGAACTTCGGCAAAGGCATGAAAATCTCGAGGCCGGATTCGAGCGCCTGCGCGATGAGAAGCGGCGCATTGAGGTGGAACTGAAGCGCCTCGTGGATACGATCGCGGCCGGCAACAGCTCCGCGACGGTCATGGCTGCCATCAACGAACGCGAGGCAAGGTTGCGGGAAATCACAAATCAGGTGATCGAATCCGGGCCCGAATCTCTCCAAGAAAAACTCGAGGAGTTACGGGCCTTTGCGGTTTTGCGGTTGACGCGCTTGCGCGAACTACTGACGAACCCGGCGGCGATCCATGAGGCGCGGGCACTCCTCGCGGAGCAGATCGGAAAGTTCACACTTGAGCGCGCCGAGGAAGACGCAAAGGTCAGCTTTAAAGCCAACGGAAACATAGACTTCTTCGGGGAAGAGGTTCTTACACGCGTGGGTGGTGCCGGGGGGCCGGAATAGCACCCTAGCTCCATCACTAGAATTCCGACTCGAACTTGTTGCGTGAGTATTTGTACCGCACGTCCCTCACAGGGGATTTCATTGGTGTACATGCGCTTAATGAATTGTCGAGTCGGCAGAAGGCGGCGATCGGAACTCGATAGCGCCAAGTCGTTCGCCGGGGAGACATCCCAACTGCGACCCACAGTAAATCATTGCGAATTCAAACGGGTGTCCGGGTTCGATCCCCACCGCCCCTACCAACCATCCTTTTTCCCAACAACAACTTAGCGATTTGTCGACGCAGCAAAGGCGACAATAAGAGCCCCAAGGGTGGCACCAATGGCTCGAATGAACGAATCCCTACGGTGTTGCACGAAAGTCGGTCGCTGGACAAAGCATCAAAGCTTTGCTTCATTTCCCAGAACCCCGTTCGGTGGCCACAAGCGCGTTAATCAGAACTTTAGGGCTCCCGTCTCCAACAATTAGTCGCAAATACAGCGACATATTTTAGGTCGGCAGGTTTAGCTTCTTCAAGAGCGCGGCAAATCGCGGGTCGTTGTGCAAGTTCTTTAGCAGGGGGTCCACTTTCATTACGATCAGATCGTCGTCACGTTGGACATAGGCCCGGTCCAGCCACTTGAACGCTTCGTCGGGCTGGCTCCGGAAAGCATAAACCTCGGCGATCTGGTACGCCGCGCTTGCATGGTATTTCCCAATTAACTCGCTCAACGCGGCGTCCGCCTCTTTTTTCCGACCAAGCGCGTAGTACGTAATCGCATGCAGAGACGCACGTTCGGGGTCATAGCGTACTAGCTCGATCTCAGACAGAGCATCCTGAGCCCGTCCCTGGACTATGTAAGTGCGGCTCAACGAGATCGTGCCGGGAAAAACATCGGGGTTCAGTTCAAGCGCCTTTTCGTAGTCCGTTGCGGCCCCGTCTAGCTGCCCGGCGTAATACTCGGTGTCTCCAAGGGACTGCCAACTATCTGCATTGAGCGGATCCAAGTCAACGGCTCGCCGGGCCAATTGAAGAGCTTCATCAAAGCAGCCGAGCAATCTTGCCGAGGAAGCCGCCATTCTTACACCTTCGGGATTTCCCGGCTCGAGAGCAGCCGCCCGCTGGAAGGAAGCATCCGCTCCAGTCCAATCAAAGTCGACTTGCTGCTTAATCCGTCCCATTTGGGCATGGGCCGCTGCCAGGTTCGGATCCAACGCTAAAGCCCGCTCATCTGCTTCACGCGCAATCCGATACCCCTCATCTTTGGGAATGAGACCCCTGACGGCCTGCCACTTGCGCGCCCGAGACAAGCTGGCCCACGCCAAGGCATAAGAGGGGTCAATCTGCGTAGCCCGCTCGTAAGACTTTGCTGCCATATCCGTATCTTTGTCGGTGTTACGCTCAAAGAAGTAGTATCCCTGCAAATAGGCATCGAAGGCTTCCGGATTAACTGGGTGCGGCTGGGCCAACTCTCTTTGCTGTTTCGAAGTTAAACGTAACTGAATCTCCCGCGCAACTGCCTTGGCTACATCGTCTTCAATATTAAGAACGTCTCTCCCTGAATAGTCGTAGTCCTGTGACCACAAATGAGTTTGGTCCTTCACCTGAATGAGCTGAGTGGTAAGACGCATGTGATTTCCGCTTTCGCGGAGGCTGTTTTCCAGCAAATACTGCACGGAAAGATCGCGCCCGATCTGGTCCGGGCGTTCGTTCTTGTGTTTGTATCCCATAATGGACGTTCGGGAAATCACACCGAGCCGTTCCGGGTTAAGCCGACTTAGCTGTGAAATCGTTTCCTCGGTCAGGCCATCCGCGAGATATTCCTTATTGGGGTCGCCGGTGAGATTCTCAAACGGCAATACGGCGATCATGACTTTCTGTGACGGCGGCGGCGTCGCGCCCGCAAAATGCCTCCAAGAAGCATAGGCGGCTGCCACCAAAATGAGTGTCGACGCAACCAGCGCCGAACCCTTCTGCCAGTGCTTCGGCGCTCTTGGAATCGCCTTGTCTCCGCGACTCTCGGTATGGGATTGCGTATTTGCGAGTGGATCTTCGGCTAAGACTTGAACGGCCTGGTCCTTTGCGACGGCACCCGCGTCGACCGCTGTGACGTCCATCGTGAACTGGTACCCTTTTCGAGCGATGGTCACGATCAACCCAGGTTCTTCCGAGTTGTCCCCGAGGGCTTTGCGTAAAACCCAGACGTACTGCGCCAGATTCCCCTCTTCAACGAACGTGTCGCCCCACACGGCTTGCAGCAATTCCTCTTTGGTGACCAGACGGTTGGGATTTTGAGTTAGAAAGAGCAGCACGTCGAAGGCTTTAGGGGTCAGAGAAACGGGCGAGTCCGCGCGAGACAGCGTGCGCCTACCGGGATCCAACACAAACTGCCCGAAACGGTACGACTTGCTCATAGGAATTTGGTTAGCTTATAGGGCGATTGAGAGCTTTTCATCCTTTTTGAGAGTTTTCTCAAAGACTTCCCAGACCATCCCCTTGAGAATACGCCCCATCGGGAGTTTAGAGTCTCTCATGGCAAGCGCTCTCGGCCACGAAGTGAGTGAAGGGCAGGGAAATGGTCCCATCAATCTTGCCCGTCTGACTGCCCGTCACTCTTGGAACAGTTCGGGCGACCCGGAGTTTGTGGAGAGCAATTATCGATATCAACAGTGAAGAGAGCCTCCGACTCCTCGTTGAGACGATTCCGGGTCTTATCGCGGTCATGACGCCCGAGGGCGAGGTCGCGCACGTCAACCGCCAGGTCCTTGATTACTTCGGTCGCACGCTTGAAGAATTGAAGAAATGGGGCACCAGTGATGCGGTTGACCCGGTCGACCTTCCAGAGGTGGTCGTAGCCTGGCAGCATTCCGTAGAGACCGGTTTGCCGTACGAAGTCGAGCATCGCCTCCGTCGCGCCGATGGCGAATATCGGTGGTTCGTGTCGCGTGGTCTCCCACTCCGTGACGGCAGTGGCCACATCGTCCGTTGGTACAATCTGCTGACGGACATCCATGTCCGCAAGCAATCAGAGGAAAGTCTGCAGCAGAGCGAAGTGGTCCTACAAAAGGCGTTCGATGAAATCAAGAAATCCGAGGCCAAACTGCGGCAGGTCATTGATGCAATCCCCGTACTGGCGTGGAGCAATCTTCCGGACGGCCCGAACGAATTCCTCAACAAACGTTGGCATGACTATACAGGGCTACTCCCCGAAAGTTCGCACGGCTGGGGCTGGCAAGTTGCCTTCCATCCGGAGGACCTACCGCCGTTAATGGATAGATGGCGAGAGTTGTTAATCTCAGGCGAACCCGGCGAAATCCAGGCCCGTCTTCGCCGCTTTGACGGAGTCTACAGGTGGTTCCTCATTTCCGTTGAGCCGCTACGCGACGAAGCCGGTCGGATCTTCCGATGGTACGGCACAAGCACTGATATCGACGATCGCAAGCAGGCTGAAGACAGGCTTCGCCAAGAAAACGCCTCTCTGAAGCGAGCCGAAGAAAAGATCCGGGAACAGGAAGCAGAGTTGCGGCAGATGCTGGAGTTCACGCCTCAACTCGTCCGTGTATTCGGACCCGACCACGAACGTATTTATGCCAATCGCGTAGGGCTTGATTATCTGGGCGTCAGCCTGGAAGAGTGGCGGCAAATACGCGATATGTGTTGGTTCGTTCACCCTGATGACGGGGATCGCATGCGCGCTTTTTTTGACCGTGCTCGTTCTATTAGCGCTGCATTCGAGTTGGAGGTGCGGCTGCGCAAGTCTGATGGAAGTCATCGATGGTTTCTCGTTCGGTACAACCCTGTGCGCGACAACAAAGGGCAGGTCATGCGGTGGTATGTTGCCGGTACCGACATCGAGGATCGCAAGCAGGCTGAAGAGAGGCTTCAGCGCGAGAACGTAGCTCTTCGGGAAGAAATCGACAAAAATTCGATGTTCGAAGAGATTGTTGGAACCTCTCCAGCTTTGAAAGCAGTACTCTCGCGCATCTCCAAAGTTGCGCCACGCGATTCTACGGTCCTTATCACCGGCGAAACGGGAACAGGCAAAGAGCTAGTCGCGCGGGCCATCCACCGAAGATCAAATCGCTCCTCGCGCGCGTTTGTGAGTGTGAACTGCGCTGCTATCCCGCGCGATCTGATCGCTTCTGAGTTGTTCGGGCACGAGAAGGGTGCCTTCACAGGTGCAACTCAGCAGCGCTTGGGTCGGTTTGAGCTGGCAAATGGCGGCACAATCTTTCTCGACGAAGTCGGAGAGCTTCCGGTTGAGACCCAAATTTCCCTGCTACGCGTTTTGCAGGAGCTTGAGTTCGAACGTGTAGGCGGGACGCGTCCCATCCGCGCTGACGTTCGGGTGATCGCAGCCACGAACCGTGACTTGCAAGCCGCCATTAATGCTGGGTCCTTCCGCAGCGATTTGTTTTATCGGCTGAATGTCTTCCCGATGGAGATACCTTCTCTGCGAGAGCGCGGAGAGGACATTCCTCTGCTGGTGGAATACTTCATCGATCGCTACGCGCGAAAAGCTGGTAAGAACATAAAGCGCGTCAACAAGAAAACGTTCGAATTGCTTCAATCCTATCCTTGGCCGGGAAACATCCGCGAACTGCAGAACGTCATCGAGCGTTCCGTAATTCTCTGCGAAACAGAGATATTCTCGATCGACGAAAGCTGGTTGCCTCAGCAGCCGCTGCTTACGCCGAAACCGAATCCGCAGGTTGAGCTCCCTCGCCGACTCCTGGCGCAAGAGAGGGAAATGATTGAGGCCGCCCTGAAAGAAAGTCGCGGCCGGATTTTCGGACCCACTGGGGCCGCGGCCAAGTTGGGTATCCCCCGGTCCACGTTGGAATCGAAGATTAAGTCACTGAAAATCGATAAGAATCGCTTCAGGACTTTGTCGGAGATTTGACGGCTTGTGTGGAGTTGATCGTCAAAAAGGAGCCTGAACTCCCAATAAGTCCCCTTGGGGGAACTGTCAAATCGAGGCCACTGCAGTGACAGAGGGGCATTTCGCTGGAACTTAGTGGTACAGAACAGCACTGACAACCCGCCAGCGGAATGCCAAGGAACGGATCGCCACAACTTTTTAGACCCTGATCGGACCCAGATTCTCAGCAAACTCGTAACACGATTCACCTAACCTGGACACCTTAAGGGCAACACAACGAACGGGCCGGACGCGGGAATTAGCCTGAAGCGGTGCCCAAAAAAATGAGCGGCAGAAAAAGGCTGGCCTACTGAACCGGGAAAGTCGGCACGGTATCGGCCGAGCTATGTGGGCAGGTAAAGCGGAACAGAAAAAATCAGCCGCGGCACGATGCACCAAAATATGGCCAAGTACCATTGACCGGGCAGCGCCGATCGATGACGATCATAAACGGAGGTCGGTGTGCTCTCCAGGCTAGGTGCCACCTTCACTCACGTAGCGCTGCTTTTCGCCTGCGTATGTTCCCAAGCGCTAGGCCAAGAAACGCAGTCCCCCCAGCCGAAAAAGACCTGGACGAACGACAACCTGAAACAACTCTCCCAACAGGGAGCGGCTGAGACGGGCAAGCCTGACTCGGCCAAGAATTCGTCAGACGCAGACAAGAACGAACCCTATCGCAGGGAAAAAGACCCGAAGTGGTATTTCCGACAGTTGGAGCCACTACGGCAAGAGCTAACTAACGTCGAGAACAATTTGCGAGCGTTGTCGGAGGCCAAAAGGTCGGGTAAAGCGGGAACGGGAACGATCGAATTGGACAACGAAGAAGCAGGGGTTACGACGGACGGCGAAATCACCGTTCTAGAGCAACGCCGTGATGACCTGCGGAAACGGATCGACGACTTGGAGGAGCAGGGAAGGCACAACAACGTACTCCCGGGGCAGATGAGAGAAAACGCTGAGACGAGGAGATGGTCAGCTGAAAGCGGCGAGTCGAATGGCTCCGGGCGTGAAAGCCAGAGTGAATCAGGAGTCGCAAAAGAGCTGGAGAGCCGGTTAGCGGAGGACAAGAAGCGGCTTGACGATGTTGACAAGGAACTTGACCTTTTGAGGCGAGAACAACGACTCGAAGAGCAGAAGGAATTCTCGAAGACAGAAACCCAGCGACGGAGAGAAGCGCCGGCGCGTTTAGTAACAATTGGCAACGAAATCGTAGCGAAGGATACCGAGGTTCAGGGGCTGCAGGAAAGGATTGCGCGACTCGAAGATCATATCGAGGACACGAAAAGACATCCGCCTACGGAGTCGGAACAAGGGGGAGGTCCCGGTTCTAGCGAAGCTATCCAGACCGAGAAAGAGGAGGAACTATCTTGGAGGAAGCATTTTGGTGAGATCGACTACAAGATAGCAATCGCGAGAAAAGGGTTGGACATTTTGCAGCGAGAACACAACGTTCTGTTGATGCAATACTATGCGAATCCGGCGACTGCCATGAAGGAAGGGGTGACGCGTAGAGACATCAACAATCACCGAGCTGCGATTGAAGGTAAGCAAAAAGAACTTAGCGAGCTCAAAAACCAGCGTGAGGATCTGGAGGACGCTCTCCGCCACGCAGGTGGCCCACCGGCTTGGGCACGGTAGCGCATGTCCTGATGAGGTTTTGGAACGACTCCGGGAATTTCATTAACTGATGCTATGCACGTAATCGCCCAGTTCTGCTTGGTGGCCGCGAATTGGATTAGAATTGTTGTTGGTACCCAACGCAGGTTATCAGTGAGGGCCATATGTGCATTCCCACCCATCGTGCTACCTTTGCTTTTTCCCTTATCCCGCTAATCCTGGTTTCCCTCGCCGGATGCGGAGGCTCGCCCACAATGCAGAATTCCCTCTGCAGCGCTTGCCAATTCTTGTACGCCACCACAAATTCCGGGCAAATCCTGACATTCCCGGTGACTAACTCGGGAGGTCTTGGCACGCCCGCTTCGGTTGCCGGCCCGACGAACAGCGGCGGCTTGATGACCATGGCCCCAGTCAGCTTTAATCGGCTTTACTTGTACGTTTCCGATCCCCAGGATAGCTCTATTCACGTTTACACCATCAGCCCGGCCGACGGCACGTTGTCAACGGCGCCGGTTGGTCCTTTTTCTCTGGGCAGCGGTAATGGCACACCGGGAGAAATGGCTGGCTTTGGGCATGTGATTTACGTTGCGGGCTCCACAGGAAACATTGTCGCCTTTAACGTCAATGCAGATGGTTCGCTCACCGGCATCCCGGGTTCCCCCTTTGCTGCAGGGATGGGACTGTCGCATCTAGCTTTGACCGTCGGGAATACAACCTTTCTCTATGCCGCAAACGCCGGCGACCCAAACGGCAGCATCTCGGCATTTAGTCTGACTCCGAGTGGCGGACTCGTGCCCGTGCCAGGTTCCCCGTTTCCGACTCTTTCAGGGGCTGGACCGGAAGGGTTTTATGATGGCGGGAAATTCCTTTACGTGGCTCTGAGCAATGCCAATGCCGTCGCTGCGTTTGCCATCGCCAATGATGGATCGCTGACTCCCCTTGGTGGGTCGCCTTTCCCGGCGGGGCGCGGCACGTTTTCGTTGACGGGGGCCGACGGGTTCCTTTTTGCGACGAATAATCTTGACGGCACAATATCGTCATACAGTATGGATCCCGTGAGTGGTACTCTCACCAAAGTGGCCGGGTCGCCCTTCCCAGGAGTGGTCGCTTCAGGCGATACACTTTATTCCAACGGCAGATTATTTGTGCCGGACGCGTCATCGAACAGTATCGCTGGTTTCGCACCCAGTCTGGGCACTGGCACGATCAGTCCCATGATGGGTTCACCCTTTCAAGCGGGTGTCGGCACCGTAGCCCTGACGTCTTGGCAATTCCCCGCTGTCGACCCGCCGGCCAGCCATTGAACGCCTAGCCTAATCCAATCAAATACGTTCGCGCCCCAAATCGTTCATGATATCGAACGTAATCGGGATTTAAGAGTTTGTGTGGCTGAGTCGCTGAAATACCCCAATGTATTACGATGAGCCGACTTGTGACTGCAAGAGTACGCAAAGCGTGCTGGCTTCGATGCGTCCGCAACAGTTCGGTCAGTCTTATTAGGAAGATCCGCGCTCTGCGAGCAGTCAAATGCAAGCGGTCGCCGATGATTTTCTGAGTGACGCAGCGGGCAGAGCGAATAAACAGCGAATTCTGGTGCCGGGGGCCGGAATAGCACCCTAGGTCCATCACTAGAATTCCGACTCGAACTTGTTGCGTGAGTATTTCCTTCTCAGCATACGCATGCGGTTTGTAAAGCGCTTGGAATCAGGTGGGTTGGTGTGGCGCGCCACGCGTCTTCGAGGTGCTCACTACGGCCTTCGACCTTAGGCCCAGCTTAGAGCAAGAGTTTTGTCCCAAATCTGTCCCTGGCATTCCGTCTGGCTTTAGACCAACAATTTCGCTGGTGTCGTAAGCGTGCGAACTTACTCTGTCCGATCGGCGTCCGCCACATTACACTGCACCACTGGATTCACAGCGGGGTCGTTGAGCCTTCAATTTGCGTTTGCATAGGCGGGTTACTTCCGGTTGGCCACTCGCCCAGAACGACGCAAACGAGCCTTCTACGTGTACCAACAACGAGTGCTCTCTCGGCCTGTGAGGCCCCGCCAATAACCCGTACCGATTACTTGAAATAAGGTGTACTAGCTGTTATAACACACAGGTGATTCCATTCCGTGTAGCGTTCGAGCCAGGTATCGCGCTTTACGAGCAAGTCGTGTATGCCGCTAAGAAAGCTGTGGTCTCAGGCCAGTTGCGCGCCGGGGACCCGTTTCCCTCTGTGCGAGAACTCAGCAAGACTTTGAAGATCAATCCCAATACAGCTCATAAGGTGGTCACGCACCTAGTAGAGGAAGGTGTACTCGAGGTTCATTCCGGCATCGGCACAGTGGTGGCGAAGCGCCCGTGCTCGACTGCCACCGACCGCAGCAACCTGCTCCAAAAGGAACTGGAGCAACTGATAGTCGAAGCCAAGAGGTTGGGTCTGACCTTCGATGACGTGACATCGGCGGTCGCTGAGCATTGGAAGTGTCTAGACGGGAGCAAGAAATGACTAACATTTTGCGAACGATTGATCTCTCGAAGCGATTTCGCAAGACAGTGGTCCTCGACCACCTGAACATGATCGTGCCCGAGCATAGCGTATATGGGTTGGTTGGCCCGAATGGAGCGGGTAAAACCACAACCATCAAAATTCTTATGAACGCTCGCCAGCCAACCGAGGGGATGGGAGAGGTATTCGGTCGCGACTCGCGAAAACTCTCCCCAGAAGACTTCACTCAAATCGGCTACGTGTCGGAGAACCAGCAGATGCCGGAGTGGATGACAGTCGAGTACTTCATGAACTACCTAAAACCATTCTACCCAAATTGGGACGTTGGGCGTGCTCAGGGGCTGCTACGCCAGTTCGAACTTCCGCCTGATCGCAAGATCAGGAATTTGTCGCACGGAATGCGGATGAAGGCGGCTCTAGCCTCTTCGCTTGCCTACAGGCCACGGTTAATTGTTCTCGACGAACCGTTTACAGGCCTCGATGCGCTCGTACGCGATGAGTTGATTGAGGGCGTGTTGGAATGCTCAGACGGGGCGACAATTCTGATCTCATCCCATGACCTTTCCGAAGTCGAGAGCTTTGCCAGTCATATAGGTTACCTAGACCGTGGGCGTCTGCAGTTCTCCGAAGAGATGACGTCATTGGTGGACCGTTTTCGCGAAATCGAAATTACGCTCGCGAATCCCTCACAGTCACCGATATCGTGGCCAGCGGCGTGGCTGAACACAGAACAGTCCGCGGCGGTAGTCCGCTTCGTTGATACGCAGTTTGATCAGGAACGAACGATCGCGGAAGTTCAGCGCCTGTTCGGGAACACCCATCACATTTCTGTGAATCCCATGCCTCTCCGGGCGATTTTCGTAACCCTGGCCAAGGCCGGCCGAAAGGCAGCGTAGGTAAAAATGCGACAAGCATTGCATATTTTCAAAAAAGACGTTCGTCACCTTTGGTTCGAGATCGCAGTGGCGATTACCGTAGTTGCGGCGTTTACCTTCACGGGAGCACGTCGTGCGCTATGGCTAGCGAACCCCGTAACGAACAGAATCGCCGCTTGGACATTGGTAATGATCCTATTGCCGCTAGCATGGTGGACACTCATCGCGCGGGTGATTCATGACGAGGTCCTACCAGGGGACAACCAGTTCTGGATCACGCGGCCGTACTCATGGAAAAGCCTGCTCGGAGCGAAGGCGCTCTTCATCCTGGCCTTCATAAGTGTTCCCATGTTGTTGGCTGACGGAGTCATAGTTCGCGCCTACGGATTGCCGCTCGGAGCCGAATTGCCAGGCCTTCTGTGGAGTCAAGTGTTGCTCGCGATAGTTTTCGTCCTACCGATCGCTGCGTTATCCGCCCTGACCACCGGATTCGTCCAGTTGATTTTTGCAATCCTGACGCCTTGCGTAGTCGCATTGGGTGTTGCCATCGTCGCGCCAGAGGTGGTTCTCGGTGGCTTCTTTGGTGCGTCGGATTGGATCAAGATTTATTATGTGTTTCTGGTTATAAGTGTTGCCGCGTCAGCAATTCTTTTCTGGCAATACTCAATGCGGAGAACCTCCGCCGCTCGCTCTTTGGCAGTCGCGGCGGGAATTCTAGCGGTTCTGGGAATGACGCTGATTCCATGGTCCGCAGCCTTCGGGATTCAATCCTGGCTTTCCAAGCAACGCGTGGACCAGCCCACGGCTCATGTGGATTTCGACTCAGGCAATAAGTGGTTGACTCGGGCGGTAATTGAAAGGGGCGACCGCGTTCGCGTCGAGGTCCCGCTTAACATTACGGGACTTCCTCCCGGTATGTTTGCAAAACCAGAAGGATTCTCCGTACAACTCCAGGCGCCAGATGGGAGGATGTCGTACGCGGACCAACTTCCGCTGAGGTATGCAAGCAACATGGGCCAACAGTTTTCGCTGCAGGTTACGGTAGATGGTGCGTTCTACAGGAAGGTCAAGAATGAGCCAATGAAAGTTCGCGGGTCGTTGTATATGACGCTATTCGGCAACCGGCAAACGGCGCGTGTTCCCTTCGGAGACCGCTCCGTTCCCGTTTCACGCGTCGGTGTGTGTTCAGCAAGCGGAGTAGGCAACCGGCAAAGCTATTTCCTGATTTGCAGCTCGGCGTTTCGATTTCCGCCGGTGCTGGTCTCCTATCGCTTCATACAATCCCCGAAAGAAGCGGTCGAAGACGTGTGGTCCTCTACACAGCCCCGTCGACCGATCTCTTATTCTCCGTTCCCGGCTGAACTCGGTATCAGCCCGGTAAGCCAAGACTTTACGTTCTCAACTGTCCGTGTGCCTTTGTCAGAAGCTAGGGTTGATACGGTGGAACCGCTTGCCCACATTCGGCAGAATTTTGAGATTGACAACCTGCGGCTCGGTGATTTTGAAGTGCGCCCAGCGCTTGTCTCACCTTAATCTCGAGGTGGTCGCGAGAGTGTCTACGCATCCAGCTGACCGTAGGTATTGGCGGTACTCACTCCATCGGCACTTGCCCCCGATTGTGGGGCGCTGACGGTCAACTCTTCCGTAATCCGGTAAGGTAAGGGTTGCCGACAACTCGCTCGGAATCCGTCGGCCTTGAAGGCCAATGCTAGGAGTTCGTCTCACTTTATGCTGCGGCTTCCAGCGGTTGATCCTTTGCTCCCCTGACCAAAGCCACAGAATTTATCGCGGGATCTCCCCAGAGTTAACGGGATATTCGTAATTCGTTCCACAAACGGCTTCGTAACTGGGCAGAAGCAACGGGGACACGCTTTATTCATGGCGGAGCGCTTCGGCGGGTGGGATGGCGATGGCGTGGCGGGCGGGCAACAGGAAGGCGAGGGGTGCGCTGAGGGCGAGGAGCGCGGCGGACGCTAACAAACTGATCGCATCAAAGGCGCTTTGCATCCAGTGGGCGAGGACGGCGCCGAGAAAGCTGTCAAAGGCAAGACCGATGACAATGCCGGCGGCCGCGCTGACGAGCGCGATCCGCACAGCGATCCACATGACGTGCGCGCGCGGCGCGCCGAGCGCCCTGCGGATGCCGAACTCCGTCGTGCGCTGCGCGACGCTGTAAGCGACGACGCTGAAGATGCCGACCAGAGCGAGCGCGAGCGCCATGGCAGAGAAGACGCCAAACAATATGGAAAAGAGCCGCTGGCGGCTGTACTGTGCGTCGCGCTCGATGGCTTCTTTGAGGGTGAATGTGCCGTTGAAGGCGCCGTTGGAGATCTGCTGGTCGGAAGCGACGGATGCGATGGTGGCGCGGATGGAGTGCAGGTAGGCGAGCGGATCGCCTTGGGTACGGACGAGGAACTGCACGTAGGGCGCCATCATGGCGGTGTACGGAAGGTAGATGGCGGGGACCACAGGGCGATCGACTCCGTCGTTGCGCGCATCGCCGACGACGCCGATGATCTGACGCCAGGCGGTGCTTTGCGCAGAGGCGACCTGGTAGCGATTCTGGGGTGTGAGACTGGGAATGCGTAGCCGTAGGGCCAAGGTATCGGACGATGAGCGATAGCGCGTCGCGAAAGCGTGATTGACGACCGCGATGAAGTCTCCGCGGTTGTTTTCATCCGTATTCCAGATGCGACCCTCAAGCAGAGGGATGCGAAGCGCAGCGAAATATCCCGGGCCAACCAGCATCACACGGGCCTGTGGCTGCTCGCGATCGCGAGTTCCGTCGATGTTGAAGGAGCTCTCAGCGCCAGTATAGGGCGGTGTGGCGTCGGTGCCGACAGCGACAGTGGAGACACCGGGGACGGATGCGATCTTCTCCCGGATCTGCTCGATATAAGCGGTGCGCGGTTCGCGCGATTGAATACGGTTCCACTCGCCTGGGTCGTGGGCGTGCAGCATCATGCCGACCTTCATGACATTTGCGGGATCGTAGCCAAGGGGCATCTGCATGAGCTGGAGAAAGCTGCGGATGGCGGTACCTGCAGTGGCCATGAGAAGAAGCGTGAGCGCGACTTGCGCGGCGATGAGCACGCTCCAGCGATGCTTTGCGGGAGCAGCGACAACGCCAATTTGCCTGCCGGGGAGCATACGCGCGGAATCGTGACGCGAGAGACGCAATGCGGGGACAAGACCGAAGAAGATGCCGCAGAGCAGTGCGAGCGCGACGGAGAACGCGAGGATGGGAGCGTTGATGCGGATGACGGATTCGGCTGGAAAGGAATCCGGAGAAAGCAACAAGGGAAGCTTTGCAAGCCAGTAGGACGCAGCAACGCCAAGGACGGCGCCAGTGCAGGAGATGACGACGGCTTCGACGAGCAACTGGCGGACGATGCGCCAGCGACTGGCGCCGATCGCACTGCGGATGGCAAGCTCGTGCTGGCGCGTGCGGCCACGGGCCAGCAGAAGAATGGAGCAGTTGGCGCAGCCGATGATTAGCAAGAGCACAACGCCGGCGAGAAGAAGCGTCAGGGTGCGGCCGGTTTCCTGCTGGTAAGGCACGATGATGGGCTGCAGCGCGAGATGCCAGTGATCGGGAAAGCGCTCGGGGTGCTGTTCCGCAAACTGGCGCACGATGGGCTCGAGCGCAGCGTTGGCTGCGGCAAGTGTGACGTGGGGCCGGAGCTTGATCCACGGTATGTAGACCACGTAGGGAACGTTGAAAAGACCCTGCATTAGACTGCCCGGCAGGTAGACATCGCCGACGCCGTTGGTGTCATTGAATGCGAAGCTGCGCGGCATGACCCCGATGATGGTGTAGGGCGCGTGATTGATTTCCAGCGTTTGCCCGATGATGTGGGGATCGCCGCCGAAGTGGCGCTGCCAGAAGCGGTAGTTGAGAACAACTACGGAGTGGCCGCCGTTCTCTGCATCGTATGGCTCGATGTTGCGGCCGAGAAGCGGGCGCACACCAAAGAAACTCCCGGCATTCTCTGTGAGGTAGACGCCCGAGATGTCTTCCGGCAGTCCGCCACCGGTGATCTCCATATGCGAGTTGTTAAAGCCAAGCGGCGAATCAACCGGGGCTGCAAGGCGCAGGTCATCAAATTGTGCCTTGCTAAGGGGAAACCACCGAGGCTCGTCAGGATGTTGCTCGTCGATGATGACGGGGTTCATGATGCGGTCGGCGCCGGCGTAGGGAAACGGGTGCAGCAGGACGGCGTAGATGAGCGAGAACATCGCCGTGGTGGCGCCGATGCCGAGCGCGAGTGAGAGCACGGCGACGGCGGCGAAGCCAGGGTTGCGGCGCAGAGCGCGGAGGCCGTAGCGGATGTCTCCGCCTAACTCATCGAAGAGGCGGAGGCCGATGGCCTCGCGGTAAGTTTCGTTTTGGGCGGCGGGCTGGCCGAGGTCGATGCGGGCTTTGCGGCGGGCTTCTTCTTCGGGGAAGCCCTGGCGGATTAAATCTTCCTGGTAGGCGTCGAGAGCAGAACGAAACTCTTCTTCGACGTCGCTGTGGGTGCGTGGCGCGATGGAGTGCCAGAGCTTGCGAATTGCGGCGAGCAGACTCATATCTCGCCCGCCTTCTTGCGGAGAATGCCGGCGACGACAGCGGCCATGTCCGTCCATTTGGCGGTCTCGGCCTTGAGCTGACGCGTACCGGCAGCGGTGAGCGAGTAAAAGCGGGCGCGGCGATTGTTCTCCGACTCACCCCACTCGCCTTTGATCCAGCCCCGGCGCTCAAGACGATAGATGGCGGTGTAGAAGGAACCCTGCAGGATTTCGAGGCGCTCGCCGGAGATCTGCTGGATGCGCAGCAGGATGCCGTAGCCGTGCAGCGGACCGAGCGAGACCGCCTTGAGGATAAGCATCTCGAGTGTGCCCTGCGGAAGTTCAACCGGTTTCGTCAAAGCTTTCTCCTATCCGGAATAGGAGAGTACGCTCTCTCCCCTTTCCCGTCAAGGAGACTGCCAGCCAGGAGATTGCGTCTTCGGCGAGTTCGGCTGACTCGCTCTCGGGGGCAGCGATTCCTTCATGTCAATTGTTGTAGATCGCCAAGTCAATCAGTGACGCTGCGTTCGAAAACCGGATTCCTGGCGGATGACGTTAGAGCTTTATCGGAGGCGCGCTTCCGTCGAAGCGTAGAGCGGGAGCACGGTGCTCTGGCGCGCGTTCGATAAAGCCGTGAGAACGAAGCCGCCCGTGGTTGCGGCGGACGCGGGCCCTATGCAAATTGAATTGAGGGAAGGTGAGGTGTCGAGGTGTGCCAGAGCTGTGCGGTAGAGCACGGCAGACGACACCAGGGGATGAAAAGGCTAGGAAGGCGCAAAGCTCTCACGAAGATAAGGCTTGAGAAGGCAGAAAGGCGCGGTTTGGAGAACGACGAGGCACAGAGAGACTGAGCGTGCTGACCCACGGCCACTCGGAAGTAATCCACTTGGACGCCGATTCTTGCACGGGGCAACCTCTAGGATTCTGTTGTCCTGGGCGACTCTGTTTGACGCCGCGACCCTGCTTTCCGTATTCGAGCCAGGTGAGAAGAATGACGACGGCATCGAATAACGGCACTCAGTAGTGTTTGCGCGCTTTTGTGCAATAACGAACGCGGAAAATAAAAAATAGGATGGTTGCGGAATATCGGGCACCTATTGAAAGCACACTTGTGGTTGCGGAGACCGAATTTGAACCAACGACCAAATTCAGTCTGCCAAGACGTATGCGTAAGTAAAGGCGAAGAAAAGGCAAAACTGGTGCCGGGGGCCAGAATCGAACTGGCTACGCCCGCCTTTTCAGGGCGGCGCTCTACCACTGAGCTACCCCGGCACGTGTGGTCTAGAAATTGTATGGGGTGCGGCGCGATTGTGTCAATTCGACCGATCTGAGTGATCCTGCATTACTGCGCCGATTCGTCGAATTCCTTCATCCAACTTTTGCCCTTGAGGACTTCGCGGGGGCGGGTGCCGTCCGGCGGGCCGACGATGCCATCTTTTTCCATGATGTCGATTAAATGGGCAGCGCGGCCATAGCCGATGCGTAGACGGCGTTGCAGCGTGGAGGTTGACGCGCGCCCCATTTCGCAAACCACGCGAACCGCGTCCTGATAGAGAGCGTCATCGACAGTTTCGCCACCGGGTGCTGCGTCGTCTCCGGCTTCGCCTTCCACTTTTCCATTCTCGTCCTTGGGCGCTTCCAGGAGTTGCTCGTTGTACTTTGCCTGGGCCTGCTGTCTCCAGAAGTCGCACACCGCGACGATCTCGTCTTCGGAGACGAGCGGCCCATGAATTCGGTGCAGCCTTGCGGACCCCGCGGGCAAGTAGAGCATATCGCCTTTGCCCAAGAGGGATTCCGAGCCGTTCGAATCCAGAATGGTGCGCGAATCGACTTTGCTGGCCACGCGGAACGAAATGCGGGCGGGAAAGTTCGCCTTAATCAAACCAGTGATAACGTCCACGGACGGACGCTGTGTGGCGAGAATCAGGTGAATGCCTACAGCGCGGGCCATTTGCGCCAGACGCGTGATGGACTCTTCCACATTGTTTGTGTCGACCATCATCAAATCAGCCAATTCATCGATCACAATGACCAGGTAGGGAAGCGGCTTGTGCTCGCTTTCTTCGACATTTTCGAAAAGGGAAAGCGATTGTGCCTTCTGGAAGGTTCGATTGTATTGTTCGATGTTCCGCACACCGCGTTGCGCCAGGAGTTTGAGCCTCTTCTCCATCTCGCGCGTCGCGTTGCGGAGCACGTTCGAAGCGATTTTCGGATCGGTGACCACGGGCGCAATCAGGTGTGGAATGTTCTCGTAGAGGTTCAGCTCGAGACGCTTTGGATCGACCAACACAAGTTTCACGTCGTCAGGGCTCGCTTTATAGAGAATCGACATCATCAGCGAGTTGATGAAGACGCTCTTGCCGGTGCCGGTCGAACCTGCAATCAACAAGTGCGGCATCGCCGCCAGATCAGTGATGCGAATACGCCCATGCAAATCGCGACCCATCGCCAAAGTGAGCTTGCTCGGCGAATTGGAAAACTCCGGCGCCTCAATAATTTCCCGCAGCGCGATGGTTTGCCGGGTGATGTTTGGGACTTCAATGCCAATCGTCGATTTGCCCGGGATGCGCTCGATCAAGATCGATTCTGCTTGGAGCGCGAGGCACAAATCTTCGGTCAGCCCAATAATGCGGCTGTACTTGATTCCGGCTTCGGGCTTGAACTCAAACGTGGTGACGACCGGGCCTGGATTGATCTGCGTCACGCGCCCTTGGATGTCGAATTCAAGGCACTTCGCTTCGATCGCTCGCGCGCGATCCTTTAATTCGTCCTCGTCCAGCTTTTGACTGCGCTCTCCTTCTCGTAGCAGCGAGGGAGAGGGGAGCTTGTAATTTGGATTGCCCTTTGCAATTTTTGGCTCGAGAGCCTTTTTCGCAGTGGTTTTTTCCGGCCCAACAAAGACAATTGGCTCTTTCTCTTTCCGCCAGGGCAACTTTCCCTTTTGTGACCCTTCCTCTTTTTCCGGATCAAAAATTTCGCTTTCGTCGGCCAGTGCAATCGACTTTGCCGGCTCATTCAGTAGCGCGGCATTGCCAAACGATTGCGGCGCAACAGGCTTGCGGCCAGAAATGCGCGTTTCCTCGACGCGCCGCCGCATGCGCTGCTGCTCCCGCTCTTCTCTCCACGAAGTCCAACGCGCGGCCGCTTTCTGCAAAATGCCAAGTTTTTCGACGGCGCCGATCGGTCCTCGCGGGCCTTTTGCCCAAGCGTGAGTGCCTGCGAAGGAAAACCGCGTGGTCATGAACAGAGAGGTGAAAAACAGCGCCACGGCCACCACCGTCGCGCCCCAGAAATTAAATCCTGTCAGGAGGCTGTTCGAAAGGAGTGAACCGAGCATTCCGCCCGCGGGTATAGCGCCACGAAGCTGAGGAAAATGCCAAAGCGAAAGAAGGGAAGGCAGCGATAGCAGCAGCAGCGCGTAGCCAACAAGCGTCGCCACCTGCGAATCAATGGCCCGGCTGCGGAACCACCTCCAGCCCAGCACTCCCATGGCGACAGGGAGCATGAACGCGGCAAAACCGAAGATTTGAAAGAGCGCATCGGAGCCGTACGCGCCGACTGGGCCAATCCAGTTCCGAGCAGGTCCGCCATCGGGAGACGGAGCGGAAACGTTAAACGCCGCGTCGTGTGGCGAATACGAGATGAGCGCCAGCGCCATCAATACCGCCAGCGTGATACACAAAAACCCAATCAGCTCATTGAGCCGTTTATTTTCGGTCGGAGTCAGCAAACGCACGGAATTTCTCCTCAGCTTTTTGGGGAAGGCTGAGTGGTGCAGCGGGCGCGTTGGCGCTATCGCGAGCCCGCCTGGAAGAACGCTAAAACCAACACGATGATACCAAACAGCAGCCTGTAAAAAACAAAAACTTTGAGTGTGTGTGTTTGTAAATAGCGCAGGAGAAACGCAATCACAAAATACCCAGCTATACCCGAAACCAGGATGCTGATGAGCAACGTCGAAAGCGGCAAGTCCAGCCCGCCTGCTTTGTGCAGCTTGATGAGCTTTGGCAAATGCGATGCCACGGCGCCCGCAATCAAAGGCGTGGAAAGGAGGAACGAAAACCTCGTCGCCGCCTCCCGCGTAAATCCGCGAAAGAGGCCCGCGCTAATCGTAATTCCTGAGCGGGACACGCCGGGGCAAAGTGCCAGCGCTTGCGCCGTGCCGATTGTCACGGCATCCCCGATATTTGATTGTTCAAGAGGTCTCGTCAGCCGCGATTTGGAATCCGCCCACCACATCACCAGGCCGATGGCGATGAGCGAAATCGCAATCACGTACGGAGTGCGGAAGCGTTCCTCAATCGTTTTTTCGAACAGCGCTCCCAGAATCCCGCCGGGGATGGTTCCGATCACCATGTACCAGAACAGTTTCTTATGTTGCGTCACTTCTTCCGTCGCAGCATTCGCCGGATACTTCAATCCCACTCCGCAAAGCGCCAGCGTCAGCCAGTCCTTGAAAAAATACAAAAGCACGGCGACGAGTGTCCCCGCATGCAAGGCCACATCGAACGCCAGACCGGGATCCTGCCAGCCAAGAAGCCATGGAAACAGGGTGAGGTGCGCCGTGCTGCTGACCGGCAAAAATTCAGTGAAAGCTTGCACGAGGGCGAGGATGATCGCCTGGTACAGGGGCATTTGGTTTAGGTTTCCTTTTGCGCCGGTGTCGCTTTGCCAGTCCCTGGCAAGATTTTGCGCATTTCGTAGGCGTCCAACCGGGCCAGATAGTAGCGCTTCAACACAGCCTCGATACGATAGCCGTGCCTCTTCCAGAACGCAACAGCGGCCTCATTGTCGATTGCCGTTTCCAGCAGAATGGACCTTACGCCGCGCGACGCCAGGTTCCGCTCGCTCTCCGCCAGCATAGCTGTGCCAACTCCATGCCGGCGATGCGCCTGCGCGACATCCAGAGTAATGATGTGCGCGAGCGGAGGGTTTTCTTCGGTCAAAATGAAGCCCGCGATTCGCGCGCCATCCACTGCAACAACACAATCCGCGCTAGCAATCGTCAAAAAATAGTGCAGCGTAGTCTTCGAATAGGAAATCCCGGCAGGGAAACAGGACTGATCCAGCCGGTGCAAAGCAGCAAAGTCGTGCGGTTCGTAGGAGCGGAGGCTGAGCGCCATGGCGGGATTGTAAGCCGAAGTCTGTTCCTTGCTCATAGCCAGCCGGTTATCGTCTTTACTTCGGCGTAGTTCCAGGGCGGTATTCACTCTGTTTAGAATCAGACCCGCGCTGCCATCGCCTTCGCTTTCCGTGCGATCAGCAGAAAGCCCTTGTCTGTTGCATCTTTGTCTAATGCCGCCAGACGGCGACGCACAGCGGATTTGTCGCCCGACTCCAAATCCGTTTCGCCGAGCGCAAGGCGCGCCTCGAATTGTACAAGCAAAAACCCCGCGCTCGTAGCTTCTGAGAGCGTCGCCTCAAGGCTTTTGCGGGCTTTAGCCCGGTCGCTCCCCCTGCCCGGAGGGGCCTGCGCCTTGGCGGCGCTGATGACGAATTCAAGCCGGCTGCCACGGTCCTCGCATTTTGCAAGCGCTTGGCGCGCAGACTCAATCTCCTTTCGAGCTTCCTCTGATTTGCCGTCCTCCATCAGAGCGTCCGCAAGCGCCGTCGTCGCGATGATCTCGTATGTGGGCTTTTTCTGTCTCCTGAATTCCCCTTGCGCTTCGCGAAGCACAGCAACCGCATCAGCCGGATGTCCCTCTTCGACCGAGAGCTGTGCAAGCGCGATGCGGGTCGCGGCGGCTTCCGTTTTTTCACCGACCTCCGTCCGGATCGCCAGGGCCTGCACTTCATTCTCGCGAGCACTGGCTAAATCCCCCTCGCTCAACAGGATACTTCCCAAACAGGAATATGCATCTCCGGTGAGCGCCTTGTGAGAGATGGCTTTCGCAAGGGCGAGCCCCTCGCTGCATCTCGCTTTTGCTTGCCCCAGTTCGCCGGCCATCAAGAGGGCGTTGCCCGAGGCGACCAGCACAAAGGTAGAATTATATTTGGAGCCAATCGCTCTATCGATCTCCAAGGCTTCATCAAATTTTCGCAGTGCGCCGGCGAGATCTCCCTGCTGCGCCAGATCGTTCGCGATATTGGCGATGGAGATCGCTTGGGCCCCTTTGTTGCCCGTGGCACGAAACAAAAGCAGGGTCTCTTCATACTTCCGGTTGGCCCCGGCGAGGTCACCCTGATCCCTCAGCACGTTGCCGATATTGCCTAACGCCACTCCGGCGCTGAACTTGTCGTCAATCTTTCGATAAATCTGAAGGGCCTCTTCGAGCATTTTCTTGGCGCCCTCGGCATCTCCCTGGTTGCGCAAAATGATCGCAATTTCGTTCAGGTCTTGCGCCACTCCCTTTTCGTTGCCGATTTCGCGCCGGATCGCAAGAGAATCCTCACACAACTTTCTGGCGCGCTCATAGTCGCCCTGCTGTTCCACGACAATGGAAGCGCCGGTCAGCGCTTGGGCCTCTTGCCCAGGGTCGGCCGCAGCGATGGCGATCTGCCGCGCTTGCTCGTAGGCGGCAACGGACTTCGCCGCCTCGCCCATATTGTCCAATGCTCGGGCCTGGTTGATAAAACCGCGCGCCGCAAATAGGCGCGCCCCGACCGCCTGCGCCTTCGTCGTGGCCCGCTCGGCTGCCTGTAATTGGCGCTTTATGTCGGACAATCCTCCGGCTGCATCGCTCTCGGCGAGGTCCAGGCGGGCATCATCGCGTTGTGGAGCGGGCAATTTGCGGAGCGCTTCAATCGTGTCGAGAGCATCCTGGTTTTTCCCGCCACTGGATTGCGCTCCCACCAGCCGTAAACCGTATTCCAGATTGTCTGGGAAAAAGTTCCAAAGCGTGCGATACGTTTCGATCGCTTTGCTCCAATCGCTCATGGCCATTTCGTAACGCCCGCGAATGGAGAGTTGATCCTCGCGTGAAAGGCCTGAAGAAAGCTCGCTGGCTCTCTTGGCTTCCTCACGCGACTTCTGGTTGTAGCCCAGCTGCGCCCATGCCGCTGACAACGCGGAGTGTGCTAGAGCAAAACCCGGCTCTGCGGCAACCGCTTTCTCAAGGTTTCCGCGCGCGCCAAGTGCGTCAAACATGTCGAGCTTCTTCCGCCCTTCGGCGTACAGCCGCATCGCCTCGTTGTTTGACGGTAATGCCGCCCTGGCGCTGGCTTCCTGTTCCTTCGAAACTTCGCCGATTCCCAGGTGCTGGCGCAGGTCCGTGCCGGCCTTTGCCACGAGCTCGAAAAGATTTCCTTCCGCGCCTATCTCAGACACGGAGCAGACGGTCTCGCATATATTTGTATCTTGGGCGCGCAGGTCCACCCGGATCTGTCCTCCTGTCTGGCCTCCCAGTTCGAGGTACGAACCCAGGATCACGTCGTCCGCGCCGAGCAGCTTGCGAATTCGCGTCAACGTATCCGCGCCGTAACTGTCTGCGTCCGGCAGCGACAGGTCGATTTTTGCGTGCGTTACATTTTCTCCAGGGATGGTCCTCACTCGTCCATTTGCCGCCAATTCGCTTGTGAAGAACTCAGAAAGCGCCTTCGAGATCCAATCAGCATCCGGCTTTCCCAGATTCTTGAAACCCAGCACGGCGACCGATAGCCGCGCATTCGCAGAAGCGGGCAGGCCCGCCATTTGCCGCGCTTTCCGGACGGTGTAGACGCGAAATCCAAAGCTTGCCAAGGCGACGACGGCGGCGATCGCAGCCGCAAGAGCCAGCCTCCTCCGCTTTTGCCGCGTCTGCATCCACAACGGTGGCACGGCCGTGGCCCGCGGACCCGTGCCGTCCCAATCTGCTTCCCAAAGCCACATGCGGCCGACGCCCTTCAGCGCGAACTCCCCTCGCGAGTGAAACTTCACATCGGTCATGTGCTGCACGAGTTCGTATGTGCGTGCGGAAACCAAAATCTGCTCTCCGGCCGCCGCTGACTCGACACGCGCGGCCGTGTCCACATCCGTGCCGTGCCAGCTTCCCTCGAAAGATTCCGGGAACCCGGAATGAATGCCAATGCGGATGCACAACGGCCCCAGCGGAGTATCAATCGGTTCCGCGATGAGTCGCTGCTGGACGCGCACGGCGCAGCGTACGGCCTCTACTGGATCGTCGAACGTCAAATAAAAAGCATCGCCCATGGTGCTGACTTCGCGCCCCCCATGAGCCCGGTAACACTCTCGGATCAAACTGAAATGGCGGGTTTGGACTTTTTCTAAATAGGCGTGGTCGCGCTCGCGGCTGTCGCGGCCGAGGGATACGTCGCGCTTGGTGGCACTGGATCCGACGACGTCGGTGAATACAATGGTTAAAAGCGACACTGCCGCTTTGGCCTCGGGCTTCGCAAAAGAGGTGGAGCGTTGCCTATATCACACTCCAGAACTTCCGCAAAGGTCTCCTTCGATTTCGAGAAGGGGCCCCCGCTAATTTGCATGGCGGGGGCCGCGGAACATCTCACAATTGCAATAGTTCAATTATCGTTTTTTGGTGTGGCGCCAGCGGCAGACCGTCAAAGTTTAACCGTGACGGTCTTTATCTCGGTGTAGTTCGACAACGAATATTCTCCGAGTTCGCGCCCAATTCCAGACTGCTTGAATCCTCCAAACGGCGCTCCGGCGTCGAACACATCGTAACAATTCACCCACACCGTTCCCGCGCGAACGTTGTCCGCGATGGCGTGGGCCTTGCTGATATCCTTGGTCCACACCGCAGCCGCCAGCCCGTACGCGGTCTTATTCGCTCGAGCCGAAACTTCCTCGATGGTCTTGAACTTCAGGATCGACATCACCGGCCCGAAGATCTCTTCCTGCGCGATGGTCATGTTGTCGGTCACGTCGGCAAACACCGTCGGCTCGATGAAGTATCCCTTGTCTCCAACGCGTCCGCCGCCCGTCAGCATCTTGGCGTTTTCTTTCTTGCCCTTATCGATGTAACCCATCACTTTATTGAACTGGTCCTGGTCCACTTGCGGCCCCTGCTCGGTCTTCGCGTCAAACGGATTCCCGACGGTCCGCTTCTTTGCCCGTGCCACGCTTCGTTCCACGAACTCGTCGTAAGCCTTCTCTTCGACGAACAACCGCGAGCCCGCGCAGCAGCACTGCCCTTGGTTGAAGAACAGCGCAAAGTGCGCGCCTTCGATCGCTTCGTCCATGTCCGCGTCCGCAAACACGATGTTCGGGCTTTTACCGCCGAGCTCCAGCGTTACCCGCTTCAAGTTAGTATCCGCCGCAGCGCGCATGATCAAGTGACCCACTTCCGTTGAGCCCGTGAACGCCACTTTATCTACGTCCATATGTCGGGCAAGCGCCGCGCCCGCCGTCGGCCCATATCCCGGCAATATGTTCACCACGCCTTCGGGGAAGCCCGCCTCGAGAATCAGTTCGCCCACACGCAGCGCCGTTAGCGGAGTCTGCTCCGCGGGCTTCAGCACCACCGTGCAACCGGTAGCCAGCGCCGGCCCAAGTTTCCAAGCCTGCATCAGCAAAGGGAAGTTCCACGGAATAATCTGCCCAACGACTCCCACCGGCTCATGCTTCGTGTAACAGAAATAATTTCCGTTCACGGGAATCGTCTTCCCCTGAATCTTGTCCGCCCATCCCGCGTAGTACCGGTAACAGGCCACCGTCAGCGGGAGGTCCGCCGCGCGCGCCACGTGATACGGCTTGCCATTGTCCAGCGCTTCCAGTTGCGCCAATTCGTCGGCGTGTTTCTCGATCAAATCCGCCAGCCTGTTGATCATCGCTCCGCGCTGTGAAGCCGTCATCTTCCTCCGCCAGGCTCCCGTTTCGAACGCTGTTCGCGCCGCCGCTACTGCCTTGTCGACGTCGGCTGCATCGGCTTCCGCTACCTGGGTAATCACTTCGCCCGTTGATGGGTTGATCGTCGGAAATGTCTTGCCCGAAGCGCTGTTCACCCATTTCCCGTTGATCAGCAGCTTGTTGGCACTGATTTTCACGGTTGGTTCGATTACTGCTGTTGCCGTTGCCATGGAATCCTCCCTATCGGAATCGTCGCGGCACCGCCAGCCACAACCCGTCACAACAAAGTTGTGCCAGCCACCGCGAGATGGTTGATCTCGTTCGCCGCCGTTTGGCGGCTTAGGAAGCCCGTTCGCGCCAATGAAAGGAAGGCAGGGCGGAACCCCTCCGGCCCTGGACGCGCAAACGTGCCACCAACCGAGAAGCCTATACCCATGCGCTTTGAGAGGCAAGATGCACGGCAGCAGAGAAGTCCAGCGTAGGAAGTCATCCTGAAAGGTGGGACGGGTTCGCCCTCGAAGCACAATTCGCTCAGACGCGCAAACACCGCATCTCCGTAACCTTTTGATAGTCTCGACAGTTACTATATCCAGAGCCATGATGGCCGTCAGACGACCGGCACAAGAACCCGCATCGCGAAGCGCGGACGAGCGCCTGCTTGTTCAAGCCGCTCAAAGCGACCCGGCGAAATTCGAAGCGCTCTACGAGCTTCATTTTGAGCGCGTCTATTATTTCCTTGCCCGTCGCGTCCAGGACCGCGCCACCGCCGAAGATCTCACCTCAGAGGTCTTTCACAAAGCCCTCGCCAATCTTGCCACCTATGAATGGCGCGGCGCCCCCTTTTCTGCTTGGCTTTTCCGAATTGCAGCCAATGCTCTCGCTGACCAGTACAAGCGCGTCTCCCGCGAGCAGCTTTCCTCGGACAATGCGCAAGACCTGGACGAGCATCCTGACCTTTCGTCGCCTGACTGGGAAGTCATCGACTACCACGCCCGCCTCTTCCGTCTCGTCGATCACCTTCCCGCTGTTCAACGCCAAGTTATCCGCGAGCGCTTTGTCGAGCAACGCTCGATCCGGGAAATCGCTGATCGCCTGAAGAAAACCGAAGGCGCCATCAAACAGCTTCAATTCCGCGCACTCCAGACCCTTCGCGCGCAGATGGAGGGTGGCCATGCCTAAGGGCTCTCCTGGCGTAGAACTCGACCGCGCCGTCGACGCCATGCTCGTCGCGCTGCAGCCGGAGCCCGAGACGAATCTCAGTCCCGCACTGGCTCAGCTCATGCCCATCGCACGCGCGCTGCGCGATTTGCCGCGTCCGGATTTCAAAGCAGCTCTCAAATCCGATTTGCAAAGGAGAACCACCATGAACGAAGGCACTGCACCTGCTCCAGAATCATCCCGAACCGCCCATTTCCGCCGTCCCAACTTCCCTAACATCGCGCCGTACTTTCTCGTCAAAGGCGCCCCACAATTTGTCGACTTCCTCGTCGCTGCCTTCGAAGGCACCGAGCGTATCCGCGTGCCACGACCCGACGGCTCGATCATGCACGCAGAGGTAGCCATCGGCAATTCCGTCATCGAGCTCGGCGATGCCAATGAGCAGTATCCATCGCGTCCGATGACCACTCATCTGTATGTCCCAGACGCCGACGCTACCTATGCTCGCGCCCTTGAAGTCGGAGCAACTCCCGTCCACGCGCCCACGGACGAACATCCCTCTGGCGATCGCTGGGGCGAAGCGAAAGATCCCTTCGGCAACACTTGGTACATCGCCACACGCAAGGGTTGGGTTGCTGGCCCTGAAGGCGTCCTCACCGTTCAGCCGTATCTCCATCTTCGCAACGCCCACGACATGATTCCGTTCGCCGAAGCCGCCCTTGGCGCTCATGCCACAGGCGTTCACAAGTCGCCCGACGGCATAGTGCGTCACGCCACCATCGAAATTGCCGGTGCTACCTTCGAAATCGACGAAGCTCAGGGCAAGGCTCAACCCACGCAGTCCTATCTCCACGTCTACGTCCCCGACACCGATGCCGTCTACGCGCAAGCCGTTAGTGCCGGTGCCACGGGCGTGAATCCTCCGCAAAACGCGCCCTACGGCGACCGCGCCGCCGCCATCCAAGACCCGTTTGGCAACACTTGGTTCCTGGCTACCTACCTCGGCCCCAGTCAAACGTAGGCATTGCGGCAAAGACGAGGGGCCAAAGGCCGGGCTTCAAAGAGTAGACTTCAAAGAGTTTTTTGGTTCAGAGGAAGGGCTTTCTTCTGCCGCGGCTTCAGCGCGGACAAATCTTCGCATTCCGTTGATGGCGGCCTGGGCCGCATGAACTTGCGCTTGAATATCTTTCACTGAATTGCGTTCTGCTTGCGTTAGCGTGGGATTGTCGCGGAGCAACTCGGCATATCCCAGAATCGCGGTCAGCGGGTTGCTGATTTCGTGGGTCGCCCCAAAAGCCAGGCGCCCCAGCGCTGCCATCCTTTGAGATTGCACAATCTGGTTTTGCACCAGCTTCAAGCTCTCGAGCGAAGATTCCGTCAAACCCAGCAAGCGCAAGAGCTCGCGGTCCATCGAGGAGAGCTTGAGGAATGTTAAAGTGCCCAGAAACAGCACGGCGCCGAAGATCAGCCGGAGCCTAAAGAGGACGATCGACTGCGGATTGTGATGATCGAAAACCGCGGCAATGGCCAATAGCGGAAGAGAGATCACTCCGATCATGGCCAGCCGGGCGCTCCACAACCCCGGGTTCTGCGAAGGCACATCCGACGGAACGGGTTGAGACTCAAGCTTTGCGCCTACGGCAGCAGCGACGGTAAGCAGGCCCAGCGAAAAACCCCAGGGCACGTCGTACAAGCTCCCGGTGTAATACAAACGGCGGTCGATAAAAATGTTTTGTAGAAGACTCCCCCCGGCAAAGACGCTCAAGGCGATAAAAAATTGGCGGTAAAATCTCTTCCATCCACCTTCGCTTTTCATATAAAGCGTTCCCACGACCATCAGCACCATGCAATGCTCCGTCAGCGCAAGGAGATAGTACACAGGGTTGTAGTTGGGATAGCTGGTGATCACCAGTTGCCAGGGCAAAGCAAAATAGAGGTACAGGCAGACCCACCAGAAAAGTAGAAGCAGAAAGTCCAAGCGGCGGAATCGCAGATCGCCGGAAGCGGATTCGGATTGCGGCCTGAGCGCCAGGGAGGCCAGCGTGGGCACTAGGGCAAGAAGAAAGAGCCCATCCCCAGCAACGGGATCCGGTGCGACGTGCCGGAGCACGACATCATAGTAGAACCAAACAAACTGTGATAGAAACAGAATGCCAAACGTCGCCTCGTTCAATTTCCAAAACAAGCGAACCGTTCCGCTCGATTGTCTCCGGTTGCTGCGAAAAGACATCATCGCAACCAGGGCGAGCAGACAAGGGAAGGTGTCCCCAATGGCGGTTAGCATTCGACTGGGTTGCAAAAAAACGGCCGCAGCCGCCTGCGCGAGCACCAAGCCCAGCGCGATCCGCGTCCACTTTGTGTTAATCGTTTGAAACAAGTCTTTGTCCCCGCGAACTGCAAACCATTTAGCTGACGGCTTCCACCACCATCACCGTAGCCGCCGGCAGCACTAGCCGGAAAACTGCTCCGCCTTCCGGCCGATTCTGGCAGTCGATCTCGCCGCCGTGCTGCCGCACAATCCCATAGCACGTGCTAAGTCCCAGCCCCACTCCTTTGCCGACTGGCTTGGTGGTATAAAACGGTTCAAAAACGCGCCGCGGATCCTTCAATCCCGAGCCCGTATCCACAAACCCAATCTCTATACGCTCTTGCAGGTGCCTGATTCCTATGGTGAGCAGGCCCGCTTCGTTTCCCTCCATGGCGTCGATCGCATTCGAAATGATATGCAGAAAAACCTGGCTCAGTTGATTGGCGTCACCCTCAACCATGGGGACGGCGCCCTCTTCTTGAATCTCCACTCGAACGCTGTGGCGCCGGCCCGCGCGCGTCAGGTTGATCGCCCTCTCCAACAGCGGCCGGACATTCACGGAAGTTCGATGCAAAGGCATCTCCTGCGCGAAGCTCAGCATATTCTCGACGAGACTATTCGTCCGGCGAGCGTACTCGCCGATCTTGATTGTCATCCTTTGCCGGTTTTCGTCCACCGCAGGCTGGGCGTTTAGCTCCTCGACGTTCTTGCCCACCGCGGCCATCGCTCTATTGATCTCATGGGCCACTCGCGCCACGAGCTTACCCAAGGAAACCAGCTTTTCGTTCTGCACGAGTTGATCCTCGAATCGCTTCAGATTCGAATACGCAAGGGAGGCATCTCGCAGGTATCCGGCGAGTTTGAAGTTGAGAAGATCTTGCTTCAGCAAAAGCAGAATGGTCAGAAACGACATCGTGAACAACGTCAAGACAATACGAAAATGGCGCACCGCGTCCTGCGTATCTCCGCTCATCACTAACCACAGGCCGATCACGGGTGTCGAGAGGGTCGCCAGCATGGAAAGCCGCGCGGACCACAGAATAATTCTTCGGCTGGGACGTCTCTCGCGTTTGGGCTCCTCCGCGTTTTGGGCCAGCCCAGAGGGGGAATCGACGTTGAAATTTATTGCGGTGATGCAAAACCACGCCATTGCCGCGGTGAGCGGCACGTCATAAAGGCTGCCACTGTAATAGTGTCCTGAGCTGATGGCGCGATTGCTCACAATCGAAGCAAAAGAGTACATCGCCGAGGCGCCAAGAAAATGGAAATAAAAACCGCGCCAGCGTCCGCGGCTCCGAACGGCCACGACGGCGAGAATGTACAGAAATACCTGGTTCCCCACGGCATCGACGATGTCGGAGTTGCGGTTGTAATGTGCCAGATCGTTTCCAGCGAGTAGGTATGCCATGGCCCAAAAAAGATAGACATACATCCAGTAAAACAGAAGGGAAGTGAGATCGAATAAACCAAGCAGGCGCGCACGATCGGCGCTTTCCTTGTTTGGCTGAAGGGCCAGCGCTGCCAGCATCGGAACCAGCTTGACGAAGAGCAGGAATTCCCCGATAGGAATCGACGGTACGGGCCGGTTTAACCAAACCTCGTAATAGACCCACAAAAACATATTGACCGACCACATCCCGAATCCAAGCGTAAGCAAGAACCAGAACGCCCGTGATGTGCCCCGGGCGGAAACGCCCTTGCAGGCAAAGAAAAGAGTCGCTATTGCGAGCAGAAAAAACTGGGTCAGATCCCCGAAGGCTGTAAGGGCATAGCTTTGGTGGCCGCGCAGCGAACCACCCGCGAGCAGGACGGGCAGAACGAGCGCCAGAGCGACAAGAAGTTTCCTACCAGAGGAACTCCAGCGATTCGAATGGATGTGAAGTTGGCCGGTCGCTTCCTGCACACGCTCACCTATTCGGGGCAAATTCCACGGCCCGTATTACCACCCTAAGCAGCGTCCTGCTGTACTCGCTTTGTCGAAAGCAGACTGTCCCAAGGTGGTAGACGATTCGTCCAAGACCTGCCTCTATTTTGCGTGCTCAGGCTTCCGCATTAGGAATAATTGTTTTTTGGATTGCCACAATGAACACACGCGGAAGTCAAAAGCCCGGCTCAGTTTGGGCAAAGACCGACACCCAGCAGCACGGACGCGGACCAAACGCTCTGAAGGACTCTGATCAGCCGCTGGTTCAACGATTCAACTTGTATAAGTTCTTGGTGGTTCTGTTAGCAACCCGAGAGCACTACGGCCGGGGTGCTAGAAACTGCCTTGCAGGTTTCAGATGCAAATCCCCGATTTGAGGATTCACAAGCGGAGCCGATCGTGGGATTACTGTGACTCCCAGGAAATCTCCGCAACAGGGTTGTAGTCCCAGCCACGTCGGCATGTTACTCGCGAAGTTTTTGGGGACCTCTTTCATCATCTTCGCATCTATATCGGGTGCCTGGATTATATCTATGTGAGCGCAACGGCCCGCCTCAAACTGCGGCTGGATTCCCAATAGGCCCGCCTTTTGCCGGTGTTCGCTACCGGGCCGTTGCGAGAGATTCCACAGTCGGCTCATCAGTTCGGCCTCCTTCCCGACGCTTCCGGAGTTAGCGCCAGTTTGGAGTTCCGGAAGTTTGCCAGGCCGCGGCAGCTTCCGCGCGAATGCCTGCGGCATCGGAGGAAGTGAAAGATTGAACTGAGCTGCTGCCGGACGCGGAGAATAAATCAGCGGAAGAAATACGCAGAGAGCAGATACCATTCTAGTTCGCATACTCCGCCTCCTGGCCAGAGCTTAGCACAACTGGGAAACATGGAAGCGCACGATTCGCTTCTGCAGAGAAAAGGAAATTGGCTCTCCAAAATCCTATCCACTCACAAGTGAGCGAGTGCTCGGATTCTCCCGAACCGGCGCGCCATCCAGGCCTCTTTATCTCAAGGGTTCAATACTCTTGAAATATTTCGGGGCGCATCTCTCGCTAGTTCTTCAATACGCTCACGAGTCGTCATGAAATCGATACTTCGAGACTCCGGTTCCCGCGAGAGCTGCGTGATGCCGCTCCAACAGTACAAACGTGTGCAAAACTGAACAGACAATAACTTCCGAGCTCTTTAGGATTCCTGTTCTGTGTAGTGAAAGCGAGAGTTTTTGTCGCACATAGTCCAGCCGCTTCATTCTAGGCTTCCGAGAGGCCTCGAGGAGGCCACAGGGGACGCCATTCGACGACTACAGTGGAAATGCTGGTGGTTCTGCTCACTGTACGGAAAGCATGAATGGCGGCGTTCCTGAGGCAATGTTTGTGGCCGGATACGCGAAGACACCTCACCCGAGCTACATCGAAAAGCATCGCAAACAGTAGAAGAGAACCGGAGGCGGGTCTCTCAAATCGATAAAATCTTAACCCAGTCGCACGGATCAAAAGGGAAAGCGAAAGGCGGAAATAACCATGAAGAAGTACACAAAGCCGAGCCTGAGGTGTTTGGGCCTCCTCCGGCTGGTTACCAAGCTCAGTTTTTAAAAAGGCTGGTAATAATGACACGCGAGAGCAAGGAGCGCTAATTGAGCAGGTCCGACCCGGCTCCTTGCTTTCGAAAACCGCAAGATTCGCGCAAAGAAGCGGAATACCCTTATAGGGTGTCCTCGTGCGCGTTTTCACATCCGCGAATCGTCGATGAGCGAAGGCTTTACCTGAGAACAGTTTAGCGATTCATCAGCCGGGAACAACGATGAAAAAGATCGCGAACTCTGATAGCCGCCCAAAACGCCAAGAGCAGATCATTGTTCAGAAGGGATCGAACGATGTCCTTCTCTTCAACATGGATGACGGGAGCTACTACGCTCTGAACGAGGTTGGTAACAGAATTTGGGAGCTTTGCGATGGAACGCAGGGTGTTGCGCAACTGGTTTCCACGTTGGCCAAAGAATACGACGCTCCCGCAAAAATCATAGAGATGGACGTCATGGAAGTGCTAGAGGATCTGCGAAGCCTGAATCTTATTGTCGAGTGCATGGCAGATCGGGCGGGCTCCGAAGTGGGAGATGCCGCGTGATTCCAATTACCCCTTTCATCCAGGTGGCCAGCTGAACGCTCCGTCAACAGTCTTTCGCGGCGAAAGAGGTCCGATTGCGCGTCCACCAGTCTCCTCGCGGCTCCTTCAGACCTTCAGAACCCCAGTTCGATTGCTGCGGACCTCCGTCGACGAACAAGGCCCGCAGGACGAGGATGCGCAAACGATCCATTTCCGATGTATTTCTCTTCCTTCAGGTATTGCTCTTTGCCGCCGCCGTTCCGTTCCTCCTTCGACTAAAACTATCGCGCGTGCAAACTCTGTTGGAGCCAAGAATTCCTTCGCCGGCGAACCAAGAGCGAATGGAACAGATTACCGAATACGTGGAGAGGGCTATCCGTGCTGGCCGGCCCCTGGTGCGCCCGGGATGTCTCACTCGAGGCGTTACGCGATACTTCTTTTTCCGCCGTAATGGGCAGGACGTGTCCCTGTGCTTCGGCGTGGGCCAAGACGAGGAAAAGTTTGTCGGCCATTGCTGGTTGGTCAAAGATGGCGTGCCCTTCATGGAACCGCGGGATCCGCGACGTTTATATGCAGAGATGTACCGCATTTCAGCCACTGCCCACCATGGCGTGATTCCCTCCGGAAAATCTGAACTGGAGCAATTCAGCTCATGAGCGTTAGCCGGTTCACGAATACCTACGGTTTCCACAATTTGAATCTCAGGGTGTTATCCTCGGCCGCACTAGCCAATTGCCTTAGTTCTAGATTCCAAATTCTTCCCTCGAATGGAGAGTCTGCTGAGACCATTTTCTTCGACTTCGAGTCTGTTTCGAATACGAAAAGGCATCGCTTCGGGAAACCGCCTGGGCGGGCGAAGCCTTTTTACCAACTGGAAAGCGGGGATGCGAGCTATTTCGAAACCGAAGACCAAATCTACCTTTGTTGCGATGATCGCGTACGGGTATTGTGCAACCCTGGCTTGGGTTCCGCATGGTTCTCGGTGCTCGATCCGGAGGTCGAAAACCTGTGGCTGGCCTCTCATCTTCTGCTTACCATTTGTCTGATTGAAATCTTAAAGCGCCGCGGGCTCTATAGCTTGCATGCTGGCGGCTTCAGCGCAAACGGCAAATGTCTTCTAATTCCCGGCACAAGCGGAGCGGGCAAATCCACTCTAACGGTCGCCTCGCTCAGAGCCAATTTTGACTACATGAGCGATGACATGGTCTTTCTAGTTGACCGCCCGGATGGGGTCCGGGTCCTGGCGTTTCCTGAAGCGGTCGATGTCAGTGACCAAACCGCAAGCTTCTTCCCGGAGCTTAGTTTTCTGCTAGGGTCTCCCAAGCGTCCCGGATGGCGGAAGAGTCAAATCCACCCCACACTGGTCTATGGCGCCAAAGTGACCCCTGAGGCTCGCCCTGCCGCTATTGTGATTCCTCGCATCGCTAAGTCTGAAACCAGTGTTGTCTCGAGGATGCCTGCTGACGAAGCACTGTTGGAGCTGGTTCCCAACGTACTGCTCACTGAGGCTAACTCCTGCCGCTCTCATTTGGATGCCTTAAATCAACTCGTGACCTCCACGCCGTGCTACCGCCTCGACACGGGACGTGATTTTGATCAACTCCCCATTCGATTTCGGGAGCTCCTGGCCTCATGATCCGAAACGAATTCATGCCGGAACAAGCGCGGCAGCTCCGAACCCCGGCGCCTTGCCCTGAAATGGAATTGCTTCTCTGTTGTGCCCGCACTCGGGTCGACCCAGAAATGTCGTACCGGATCAGGGAGGCCGCTCGGAAGGAAATAGACTGGTTCGAAGTCATTCGACTCGCGCTCCGTCACGACACCCTATCGCTCACCTATCGAAACCTTTCCCGAGTCTGTCCGGATATTGTGCCCAGCAGCGTCCTCCAACCGCTTCGAGCGCGCCACGAGGCCGAGGCTTCGGAGGCCCGGCTACTCGCCAAAGAATTAGTGGACATCCTCGGTTTCCTGGACTCGCACGGTATTCCGGCAGTGCCCTTTAAGGGCCCAACACTCGCCGTCAGGCTCTATGGCGATTTGTCGCTCCGCGGGTTTGGCGACCTGGACATTATGGTTTGCGAGCGGGATGCTCTGCGGGCTCGGCGTCTCCTCATTGACCTGGGGTACGCGCCTGCGAGTGTGCACACTGGCGACCTGAATCAATTCTTGCAGGAGCACCACGAACTGCTACTTTATCGCGCGGATGGAAAGGTGCGTGTGGATCTGCACTGGCGATTCACCAGTAGAACAGCGTGTCTTGCCGGAGATCCTGAGCGGTTCCTCCAGCGCTTAGAAACGAACTCCATAGCGGGAGAACTAGTGCGAACTCTGCGGCTGGAAACCTATTTGCTGGTCCTCTCCCTGCACGCGGCTAAGCACCGGTGGGTACAACTGAAGTTCATCTGCGATATCGCCGAGATCCTCGCGGTTCCTGATCTAGACTGGCACTTCGTGGTGCAGGAAGCGGACGATCTGGGCCTGAAGCGGACCTTGGTGACTGGACTTCTCCTAGCGCAGGGTCTGCTTGGGGCATCACTGCCTCCTATACTGGCGCAGAATCTAAAGGTCGATCCCACTGCGAAGGCCTTGGCTGCGCAGGCCTGTACCCATCTTTTCGCAGAGCCCGGCGAACGCTGGGGTTTACGAGGGGGCATTACTTGTCAGCTTGAGATTCGGGAACGCCTCCGGGACCGGACAAAAATCTTTCTCCGGTATTTCCTGCATAAGCTTAAGCCGAGTGAGCGTGACCACTGGTTCCTGCCGATGCCCAAGTTTCTCTCCGTCGCATATTACGTCGTCCGGCCGGTTCGGCTGGCTCTCGAAAGAATGGGTAGAACAGACCATCTCCTCTAGTCGATGGTTGGGGCACCACCCGGATGCCCCAAGGGCCAAGCCCCGCTTCCGTAGGTGTTGTGCTGATTCAAGCAAGAAGAAAACCGGGTTCGCTTCATCCACCAGGTTGGCCTGGAGAGGGTGAAATGCGAACCCGGCAGTACGTCTATTTCCCGTCGGAGATGCTCAAATCTACGGAACTTCCCCTGTCACCAAAAGCGGCAATCGTAACTTTGTTGGTTCCATGGAATAAAGCGGAGGAGATATCTATCTTTTTGGATTGCCCATTCGAAAGCACGGTTCTGAACCTGGTCCCGTTGACTGTGATTACCAAGGATTCCACGCCGGGGGTATCGTTCTGAAGGAATACTATCCCCTCCGTGTGACCGATGCCGTCGAAACTAGCTACTTCCCAATGATCGAAGTCGAATGTTTCGACATGCTGGGACTGGGACCTAGAGCGGGAGCTGGCTCTGGGAATGGTGATCGTTGCAAAGACCGGATCAAATACAGTTGTATGGCCACATAGATCGGTAACCGTCAGTTCGATCACCGCCGATCTCGACTGATCGATCTTCGTGGCGGTGACGCCCAGAGCCTCAGTCGTTCCATGGTCGTATGGTAAGATGCTGACGGTAGCATTCGTCGTCGGAGGAGTATTGACGACAACGGAAGACAATCCACCTGTCGATTGAACAGAGAGGATGACTTGCTTAGGCGGACCTGTTGTCACGCTCACCAGGCGGACAGCAGGGGATGGCGCCGTAGAACAGAATGATCCCGAGGTCGAACCCGAACACGTCACAAATGTCGTCTTCGAGATAACCGTCCCGCCGTCTACAGAAGCGACCACAGTATCTCCGGCTGAAGACGTTAATAAGGGCGCTTTGATCGTGAATGTCGCCGTACCCGTAGCATCCGTGGTGGCAGTCCCGCTCTTGCCAGAATCCGGTCCCGTGACCTTAAAAGTTACCGTCGC
>Ga0210405_10000878_pt1 | contig 37342 bp, 35 predicted proteins | sample IncBWH11MmetaG_FD_155492 | JGI IMG/M metagenome (GOLD analysis project Ga0210405, IMG submission 155492) | Forest soil microbial communities from Barre Woods Harvard Forest LTER site, Petersham, Massachusetts, United States - Inc-BW-H-11-M | ecosystem: Environmental > Terrestrial > Soil >... | reverse complement strand
ATCCCGGCCAGGCCCGCAAGGTGATGAATGCGATCTGGTCGCTGGGACAGGCGATGTTTACGAAGTGCATCCTGGTGGTCGACGAAGATGTCAATGTGCAGGACCTCGGCGAAGTCACGCTCAAAGTCCTCAACAACATTGACCCCGAACGCGATATCCAATTCACGCTCGGCCCCATCGACTCTCTCGACCACTCCTCACGCCTCCCGAACTATGGCTCCAAGATGGGAGTCGATGCCACCCGCAAGTGGACGACTGAAGGCTTCGCCCGCCCCTGGCCCGACGAGATCACCATGGACGCAAAGACAAAATCGCTGGTTGATTCGAAATGGAAAGCCCTAGCCAAAGAATTGGCAATCGAATGATATCTGCCCAGTGGAGCGACGGGCGTCCCCGCCCGTCCACCTCTGAACGTGCAGAAGGTTCTGACCATCCTGTTGACTCATCATCCACCTGTGCCCACTGCCGCGAAACCCTTTCTTCAGCTATTTGCGCGCAACTTCGGGACCGTACGGTTAAAAGGTCTTTACAACTCAGGAGTAGCTCTCGAAAATTCTAGCCATCCCACTTCCAATCGATTAAACTTCTCCTACTGCCAACTGGGGTGCGCATATGCAAGTCATCGTAAGCCCTCGCTAATTGCTTCTCTCTCGATCGCGCAGGGATCGTCGGAACAATCCCGGCCGCTCTTCTTAGCGTCCTTCGCGCATCCTTTGCGACTTTTGCGGTTACAAGCTTTTTCTTGACAGCGCACCGGCGTGCGCAGAACTTGGCAGGAATTTATGGACGTGGCCACCTCCGTCCCCAACATCCCCCAATCGACTCTATGGTCTTCGATCCGCGAAGCGATCCGTGGTTCGCATCAGGACTACACCACCGGCAACCTGAATCGCGCCATTCTGCTGCTCGCGATCCCGATGGTTCTCGAGATGGTGCTCGAGTCCCTATTCGCTGTGGTTGACGTTTTCTTCGTCGGCCGTCTCGGCGCAGACGCCGTCGCTACCGTTGGCCTCACCGAATCTCTGCTCAGCCTCATCTTCGCGGTCGCGATCGGCCTCAGCATGTCGATCACCGCCATGGTCGCGCGCCGCATTGGCGAAAAGGATCCCGAGGACGCGTCCATCGCCGGGGTGCAAGCCGTCATCCTGGGATTGACTGTCTCACTCGCAGTCGGGATTCCCAGCTTCATCTTCGCACCGCGCCTGTTGCAGTTGATGGGAGCATCTGCCGACATCGTGGCGACAGGATCCGGCTATGCCCGTATCGCACTGGGAGGCTCCGGCGCCATCCTGATGTTGTTTCTCAACAACGCCATCTTTCGCGGAGCCGGCGATGCCGCTATCGCCATGCGCTTGCTCTGGATATCGAACATCATCAATCTGGTTCTCGACCCCTGTCTGATCTTCGGCCTTGGCCCATTCCCGCGCCTGGGCGTGACCGGCGCCGCACTCGCGACGTTTACTGGCCGCAGCATCGGCGTTCTCTACCAGTTCTACCGGTTGGGCCGTGGCACCGAGCGTCTGCCAAGCCTTGCCCGTCACCTGCGCGTCAATCTTAAAGTTCTCTGGCGCCTCATCCGCGTCTCGATCACCGGAATTCTGCAATTCGCGATCGCCCATACCAGTTGGATCGGCCTCGTGCGCATCGTGAGCACCTTCGGCGCGGCCGCGCTCGCCGGCTACACCATTGCCATCCGCATCGTGGTCTTTGTCATTCTGCCTTCCTGGGGACTGAGCAACGCCGCCGCCACCCTCGTGGGTCAGAATCTCGGGGCAGGGAAGCCGGACCGCGCCGAAACTTCGGTCTGGCGCACCGGCTTTTACAACATGCTTTTTCTTGGAGGAGTGGGCGTGATCCTGATCATGTTCGCCGAGCCCGCCGTGCGCCTCTTCACGCACGATCCTGAGGTGATTCCGCTGGCCGCATCTTGCCTGCGTATTCTCAGCTACGGCAACATTGGTTATGCCTACGGAATGGTCATGCTGCAAGCCTTCAACGGCGCGGGCGACACCATCACGCCCACCTGGGTGAACCTGTTCGGCTTCTGGTTCCTGGAAATCCCGCTCGCCTACTGGCTGGCGATCCCCATGTATCTGCGCTCGAAAGGTGTCTTCTTCTCAATCGTGATCGCGGAAGGCTCGATCGCATTGGCAGGCATCCTGCTCTTCCGCCGTGGCCGTTGGAAGCAGCAGAAGATCTAGCGGGCACGCGGGGCCTGTCCGCGAGAACGTGAAGCTTTCATCTGGCTTTTGGAGCGACGGGCGTCCTCGCCCGTCGACCAAAATCATGCCTTGGCCAACCCAAGCGACGGCCCCTAATTCGGTGAGCGCGAGATCTGCAGCGAAACGCCGCCTCCGCCATGTCCGAACATCGGCGCAAATGCGACGTGGGTCTTCGAGCGCGTGGAGTGATGGTTGAAAACGTATCCTCCCACCAGATAACCCAAGGCCCCGCCAACCAGCACATCGCTGGGAAAGTGTTCGCGTCCTGCAACGCGTTCAAATCCAGTCGCCGCGGCCAGACTGTAAACCGCGAGCTTCACTTTCCATCCAGGATACTCGTCCGCGATTACGTGCGCCACCGCAAACGCGTTGGCCGTATGGCCGGAAGGAAACGAGTCGGCGGAAAAGGAATGTCCATTGGGCCAGAACGTGCCTGAACTGGGCGTTGCCCCAGTTGCACTCGGCCGCGCGCGGTCCGTGCTGTACTTGATGAAGGTCGTCAGCAACTGGGTATCGATCATCGCAGTCATGGCCAGCGCACCGGTTTCGCGCAAATGCTCATCGTGCCGGATCGTACCGCCCAGCAAGGCCGCGCCAGCCGCTGCGACCGGGACGTAAATCCCTGTAAAATCCGACGCCGTGCGGAAGCCGTTTACTCGTGAAGGGTCAGTGCTGACATGGTCGAGGGCGCTGCGGTCGAACATAAAAGCCGCACTGGTGGCCGCTGCCACGGGCGCCAGCCAGACCAGATCTTTCTTACGCAAACGCAGCGGGCTGGTCAGAATCCCTTTTTGATCCTTGGAAAACTGGGCCGCGCACCGTCCCGGCGAGGAGAAGGTGCACTGTTCGGGCTGAGGTGGAAGTTGCTGAGCGTAACTGACGAGAGGCAGGATGCAAACCAGAACCAATCGCGAGATGCACACATAGACAGGGGCCTGGGGTCGCGAAAACCACTGAATTAACTGCATGGGAAGGGAATATCTCGTTAGACGATATAGATGTCAGGAACGCACGTCAAGGGTCGAAACCACCATTGCCGCGGAAAAAGCGGCCTCCTGTTCACGTAGCATCGTGCAAGTGAAAGTAGCTGTAGGCAGAGTCGTACATCCTACAAAGCCACGTAGGGACAGACGCCCCCGTCTGTCCGGCCGCGGCGATTTGTGCCGCGGCTCCGCCTCCGGGCCACGCGCAAAACGTCTATCATAGGTCCGCCCCAGGAGGCTTCCATGAAGCGTGGCTACTTCTGTCTCCTCGTCCTGGTTGCGCTCATTTTCGCATCGACATCCTTCGCCGCCGAGCGCGTGATTGACCTCACCGCCACCGACGGAACCAAGCTGAAGGCTACATTCTTTCCGGCCGCCCAGCCGGGCCCCGGGGTCCTTCTTCTGCATCAGTGCAATCGCCAGCGCAAAGTCTGGGACGGCCTCGCCCAGCAGCTGGCATCCGCCGGGATCAATGTTCTCACGCTCGATTACCGCGGTTACGGCGAAAGCGGCGGCGATCGTTTCGACAAGCTCCCGCCCCAGGAAGCTGCCCGCATACAAAATGAAAAATGGCCCGGCGACATCGACATTGCCTTCGCATACCTGCAATCCCAACCCGGCGTGAAGCGCGACATCATCGGCGTCGGCGGCGCCAGTTGCGGGGTTCAGAATTCCGTGCAAACCGCGCGCCGTCATCCTGAAGTCAAGTCCCTCGTCTTACTTTCCGGCAGCAGTAATATGGACGGCCGTAATTTTCTACGGGACTCCGCCAACTTGCCCGTATTCCTCGCCGCTGCCGACGACGACCAATTCAGCATGCAGACCATCGAGTGGCTCTATACCATCGACGCTAACCCCGGAAAGAAGCTTGTTCACTACGTCAAGGGCGGGCATGGCGCCGACATGTTTCCCGTTCATCCTGAATTGCCAGGCCTGATCGTCGGCTGGTATGTCACCACGCTCATCAAGACTCCGGGGCACGCACCCCCGGACCCAAACCCTCCCACTGTCCCCGCCGATGTTCACATCCTGAACGCAATCGACCAACCTGGTGGCGCCGCCAAGGTCACCTCGCAACTGGAAGAAGCCCGTCGCCGCGATCCCAACGCGACTCTTTTCCCGGAGGGGCTGGTCAACGCGATGGGATACGAGCACCTTCAATCTGGCGACACCAAAACTGCCATCGACATCCTGAAGCTGAACGCCGCCGCATACCCCAACTCGCCCAACGTCTACGACAGCCTTTCCGACGCTTATCTTGCCGACGGCCAGAAAGATCTCGCCCGGCAGAATGCCCAAAAGGCTATCGAGTTGGTCGCCTCCGACACCACGGACCCCGAGCAGCTGCGCAACAACATCAAGCAGAGTGCGGAACAGAAACTGAAACAGCTCGGAGACGCAAAGAACTAAGTACTACACGAATTTGTAGATCGTGGGTGGCCGGTCCAAGCTCGGCCTGGGCACGGCTTTGAGCTTCGCGTAGGGGCAGACGCCCCGTCTGCCCAGCCGAGCGAGCTCGGCTTTAGGAATTATCTCCCACCAACCGTGCCGCACTGGACGGAAAACAGATAGGAATTATAACTACTTGCCAAGTTGGAGCCGGCTGTCTCGAAGCAAGCTGCCGCCGGGCTGGCGCCCGGCCGCCCAGACGAGGGCGTCTGGGCCTACGCGTCCCACGCGCGTTTCCCATCCCGCACAGTCGGCCTGTAAGGTGAACAATGTATATACCCACATGATTACGGGTCTGTATATATGAATGTTTGCAGGCTCGGGATTCTGTCTTCACTTCCACCCAAGCAGGCTTGACGGTTCCGGAGTTTGTCCTTCATCGTCCATGTGATCCTGGGCGAAAGACGCCATGACTGTTCACGTCCTCATCGTCGATGATCAGCCCACGGTTCGCAGCGGCCTCCGTTCTCTTTTAGCATCTCGTCCCGATTGGAAAATCTCCGGCGAAGCTGCGGACGGACTGGAAGCCATCGAAAAGGCCAAGGCTCTTCATCCCGATCTCATCCTCATGGATGTCTCCATGCCTCGTATGAACGGACTCGAGGCTACCCGCCTTCTTCTCAAGGAAGTTCCGGACGCGAAGGTGGTGATCGTCAGCCAGAATGATCCCGCGGTCGTCAGCATCCAGGCACGGCAAGTCGGCGCTTCCGGTCATGTCGCCAAGCACGAACTTTTCGGAACCTTGCTCCCCGTCTTGGATCGCCTTGTCCATCCGCCTGAGGCAGAAAGCTCTTCCAATTCGAGCGAAAACGTTCCAGCCTCTTCCTCCATCCCGGACTGGCTGAAGGGAAGCGGAGCGCTCGGCCGCTTGATTGGCGAGTACGACTGGTCCAAGACTCCACTTGGTCCCATTGAGACCTGGCCTCAGAGTCTGAAGACGGCCATCAACCTGATGCTGAATTCGCAGCATCCCATGTGGATCGGCTGGGGACCTCAAGCCATATTTCTCTATAACGAGGCCTACGTCCAGGTCCTCGGTTATGCCAAGCACCCTTGGGCCCTGGGTCGGCCCGCCTCTGAAGTCTGGTCGGAGATCTGGGATATCTGCGGCCCACTTGCCGATAAGGTTTTCCGCTTCGGCGAGGCCTCATTCGTCGATGAAGTCCGCCTCTTCATGAACCGCGGTGACTTCTTCGAAGAAACCTACTATTCCTTCTCCTACAGCCCGATTCGAGACGAGTCCGGAAACGTGGGCGGACTGTTCTGTCCCTCGACCGAGGTCACGCCAAAAGTAATCAATGCGCGTCGCCTGCGCACGCTGTCACAGCTTTCGGCGTCTGCCCTCGTCCAAAAAACCGTCGACGCCGCCTGTATTTCTGCGACCGCCACAATCGCCAAGAATCCTGACGACATCCCCTTTGCCATCCTCTATGTCGTGGATGCCGAAACCGAACGTGCCGAGCTGCAGCAAGTCTGCGGAATTCCAGAAGAAGCTATCGACCTCAGCCCCCGTTCCATCGATCTTTCCCGCCATTCCGAACAAGAGTATCTGTGGCCGCTCGCCGATGTCGTGAACACAAGCCACTTCCAGGTGGTTCCTATCGCCCAGGCAGAAGGCTTCCCCCTTGGGCCAGCCGAACAGCGGCTATCTCAGGCCATCGTCTTGCCCCTGACTTTGCGCGGTGAAAATCGCGCCTTCGGTGTATTAATCGCTGGCGTGAATCCCACTCGCCGGCTGGATGCGGAATACATGACCTTCTTTGACCTGCTCGTAAACCAGGTCGCCGCTGCCATCCAGAATGCGCGCGCCTCCGAAGAAGAGAGAAGGCGCCTGGATGCTCTGGCAGAACTCGATCGCGCCAAGACTGCATTCTTCAGCAATGTCAGCCACGAATTCCGCACGCCCCTCACGCTCATGCTTGGTCCAGTGGAGGAACTTCTGGCTCGAAGTCACACCGATCTTCCTCCCGCCGCCAAGCGTCAGCTCGAACTCGTCAATCGGAATGGCACTCGCCTCTTGCGCCTGGTGAATACGCTGCTTGATTTTTCGCGCATCGAGGCTGGCCGGATGCAGGCCACCTATCAGTCCACCGACCTTTCCACGCTTACGGTTGAGCTCGCCAGCGTGTTTCGTTCCGCGACCGAAAAGGCTGGCCTGCAGCTTGAGCTGGACTGCCCTCCTCTCTCCGACCCGGTGTTCGTCGACCGCACCATGTGGGAGAAGATTGTCCTCAATCTGGTTTCTAACGCTTTCAAGTTCACCTTCGAAGGTTCGATCGCGGTTTCGTTGCACAAAATTGGCGATCACGTCGAATTGCGCGTTTGCGATACCGGGGTCGGCATTCCCAAGCAGGAATTGCCGCGCGTGTTCGAGCGTTTCCATCGCATCGAAAACATTCGCAGCCGCACGCACGAAGGCAGTGGCATCGGCCTCGCTCTCGTTCACGAACTGGTCAAGTTGCATGGCGGATCCATCCGCGCCGAGAGCAAGCTTGGGAAAGGTACGACCTTCATCGTTACGGTGCCTCTCGGAAGCGACCACCTCGCTGCCGATCGCGTCAGTGCAGCCCGTCCGATTGCCTCCAGTTCCATGGGCGCTGCGGCCTTCGTGGACGAAGCTCTGCGCTGGCTCCCCGATTCTGCGTCGCAAGACTTGGCCGATGAGCTCCCTCCCGGTCACGAATCGATTCCCAGCCCGGGCCTATACGGCGATTTAGAGCGTGGGCAACCTCCCTCGATCCTGGTCGCCGACGACAATGCTGACATGCGCCAGTATTTAGTCCGCATGCTTTCCGAACGTTACGACGTGCAAGCCGTGCCCGATGGCGAAGCGGCCCTGGCTGCTGTTCGTCAGCATCCCCCCGATCTCGTTCTGACCGACATCATGATGCCGCGGCTCGACGGTTTCGGACTTTTGCGTCAATTGCGCGATGATCCCCAGACTCGCACCATTCCCGTCATCTTACTTTCGGCCCGCGCTGGCGAAGAGTCTCGCATCCAGGGCATCGAGCAGGGCGCCGACGACTACCTCATCAAGCCCTTTGGTGCGCGCGAACTGCTGGCCCGTGTGCAAACCCATCTGGAAATGGCTCGCATACGTAACCAGTCGGAAGCAGCCTTGTTGCAGCAGCGCGAACAACTCAATGTTGCGTTGGAGGCGTCCGATACCGGCACATTCCGTTGGGATCCACAAACCGGAGAATTCCTCGCGCTCGATGACAACTTCAAGCGCCTGTTCGGCTTTGCGGAGGGCGATTCCTTGGGGCACGCCGAAGATGTGACCAGCCGAATCCATCCGGATGACGTTGCCGCCGTTACCGCAGCCATGGAAGCCTGCAGCCAGGGCGCCGACTTCGACATGGAATTCCGCGTAATTCTTCCCGATGGTAAGACCCGTTGGCTCTACGACCGCGCTAGACCTCTGCGCGACGAAGACGGCAAACGGATTTACCTCGTTGGCGCCTGTACCGACGTCACCCGGCGCAAGCTCTCCGAACTCGAAGCCCTCGCCGCCAACGCCAAGTTCCGCGCCGTCTTCGATCAGACCACCGTGTTTTCCGGCGTCCTCTCCACCGAAGGCATCGTTTTAGATGCCAATCAGCTCTGCCTTAAAACTTGTGGCTACCGCGCTGAAGACGTTCTGGGCCGCCCCTTCTGGAAAACGCCCTGGTGGCGGGCTTCTCAAGAAGTCCAATCCAAGATTCAATTCGCCTGCGAGCAGGCTGCGCAGGGAGCGCACTATCAGGAAGACTTACCCTACCGGTGGGCGGATGGCTCCGAGCACCTCGTTCATTTCGACTTGCATCCCGTGCGCGACCATCAGGGCCAAATTATCTTCCTGCACCCAAGTGGCGTCGATATCACCGAAATCAAGCGAACCCAGGAAGACTATAAGACTCTCGCCGACAACATGTCCCAGTTTGCTTGGATGACCGACAGCACCGGTTGGACCCTCTGGTACAACCAACGCTGGTTCGACTACACCGGCACCACCCTCGAACAAGTCCAGGGTTGGGGCTGGCAGAGGGTTCTTCATCCCGACCACGTTGAGACGGTCGTCGAGAAATTCAAACGCTCCCTCGAAACCGGCAAAGTCTGGGAAGATACGTTTTCCATGCGCGGCAAAGATGGTGAGTATCGCTGGTTCCTCTCCCGCGCCGTTCCGATCCGCGACGCCGCCGGCAAAATCACTCGCTGGTTTGGCACTAACACCGACATCACCGAACTCCGCAACGCTCAGGAAGCCTTGCGCCAGAGTAAGGAATTCACTGAAGAGCAGGTGCGCGCCCGCACTCGCGAACTGGAACTTCGCAACGCCGAAATTCTCCAGCAATCCGAGCAGCTCCGCGAACTTTCGCAGAGGCTGCTGCAGATCCAGGAAGACGAACGGCGGCACGTTGCGCGCGAATTGCACGACAGCGCGGGACAAACTCTGACCGCCCTTGGCATGAGTCTCGGCCACGTTGCCCAGCTCGCCGAAAAGAATGCTCCGGAACTGGTGGCCGATCTAAAGGAGACTGATCAGTTCGTCCGCCAGCTCAGCCAGGAGATTCGCACCATGTCGTACCTGCTGCATCCGCCGCTGCTCGACGAAAGCGGACTACCGGTGGCGCTGCGCTGGTACGCCCAGGGCCTCGCGGAACGTAGCGGTCTCACGATCGATGTGAATATCCCGGACGATCTTGGAAGATTCCCCCGGCAGATGGAATTGATGATGTTCCGGCTGGTGCAGGAATGCCTGACGAACATCCATCGCCACTCCGGCAGTAAGACCGCCGAGATCACGGTCTGGCGCGAGGATGAAGAAGTCTTTCTCGAAGTGCAGGATCAAGGCAAAGGCATTCCAGCCGATCGCCTCGCATCGATCCAGTCCCAAGGTGGCGGCGTGGGCATTCGTGGAATGCGCGAACGCATTCGCCGGTTTAAGGGCCGCATGGACATTGGCTCGAACGATTCCGGAACGCGCATCACCTTCCGTTTTCCAGTCCGCAACCTCACCCCCGGCTCCCAGGAGGAAGGCCGCTCCCTGCGCATGTCCGCCTAGCGAAGCTTCGCAGAAGCAGTCTGGAAAAGCTTTTAACCGCGAAGCCCGCAAAGGGTGCGCGAAGCACGCCAAGAAGATCCCTATGACTTCCTTGGCGACCTTCGCATAATCTTTGCGACCTTCGCGGTTAAAAGCTTTTGCTCTAAGGGCACCCAATCCGCGATGAACACCTTCGTCTGGTGCTCGCGAAACGCTAGTTTCACGAGCGATGCATTGGCCGACGCGAATGCCAAGGTCGCCAGGGATCTTTGTTTTTTTTAAGAGGAGGGAGGAGGACTCACTCAGAAAGGCGGGGGGGAAGCCAGACTCATACTCTAGTACGCCACATGCCGCGACACGAAAGCACGAACCTCGCCCAGCATCGTTTCTACGTCGGCCTTCGAAACCTCTGACCACAGCCCGCAGTTCGCCTTCTCCCACAAGCTTTGCAATTCCGACAAGCGTTGCTCCACCTCTCTGTCATACACGCCCATTTGCGCCAGTCGTGCATTCATGCCATCAACGGTCGGTTTGCTGGGCAAGGCCACCCGATATTCTTTGCACAATCTCTGCAACGTGGCCTCCAGCGCATCGCCCGCCAGAATCGCAGCGCTCTGGTGACGGCCCATGTGAATGTAGCTCTCCGCATCCGCCAAATAATCTCCGTCTGGCAAGGAACTCGACATCGTTCCGGTTTCGTCCGCTGCCACCGTGGAACCGAAGCCCCACACCGATCTAAGGGCAGCCACACCGAGTGTTATCTCAATCCACATCTGATTTCTCCCATCCTTTTAGGCTGATTTTGGTATTTCGCCTCAAGTTACACTGGTATTCGCAGGTAACGTGCCATCGGTAAGGAAATCCCGGGTACTCGCGGTTACTTCCGGATAAGTCTTGGGAATGGTTCCGGTTATCACGCCCTAGCGGTGCGGTTCGTCACCGATCCTTGTGACGGAATCCGGTGGAATAGGCAATTTCTGTCAGCTCAGACGGCCTGAATCCTGCCATTTCTTGACCGTTACTTCCGGGGGAGGCCGAATTGGGGATCAGGTGGTCTCAGGGGATTTACGCCACTCCTGCACGGTCTTGAAGATTTCTATCTCGTGTTGTGGATCTTGGGTTGGATCTCCCAAAACATGAAAACTGAGCCCGCCTGCCACACTCATTGGTACAAAGATAACGATTGGCGGCCCCATTCAGTAGTTGAGAGAGACCTGACACCTGAGACCTAACACGTGCCCCCTCCCCAAATCACCGCTCTCCGTGACCATGATCACCGACGCAGGTCGCATCTGAGATTAGCGTCTCATTCGTAAGTTCTCCCCCGGGCTTTGAGAGCGGAAGCCTCTTCCCCCTGAATTGGGCCCTAGTTTTGGTAGTTGGTTTCCCAGGTCTTCAGACTTTTTTAGTTTCGGGACATGCTTCGCGCTGGGCTGCTCGCGTCGCAGCTTCGGCTGATGGATTCACTTCAGCGAGCACCTTGGGGGAGGGCGCGCGGGCGGTCCAGCGGGAAGCGTTTCCCGAAACATGGGGGGAGCACGTGAACTGCGACCGCTGCCGGGCACAAATGTGTACCGAAGGCCTGCTCAGCAATCTGCGATGTGCGGAATGCCGGCAGATTGAATTTGATCGGTTCTTCGAAGTTGTACTCCGAACATCGCTGATCGCCATCGGCAGCTTGTTTGCCTGGTTGCTCGCGCGCCATTCGGAATAGTTCACCTCGAATGTGGCGCCAATTTCGCGTACACTATTTCAACCCTCCCCAAACAGGTTCTGCGATTGCCTTCGTAAGGTGATCGCGCGCCCGTTTTTTGTTTTTCAAGGAAGACGTCGCCCCGTCGTCGGAGTCAAAAGGATGAATAGTGTCATCGTGGGTGTGGTTGCCCAGCTTTCTCTTGCGTTCGGAGTTGCCGGCCTGTTCTGGCCCGACAAATTCATCGTGCTTTTCGATGTGCTGATGTTCCCCTGGACCGCGAGCTATCGCACCGTGCGCGCCAATAGCCTCGCTGCCATCGCCCTCTCCGTTTTGCTTGCGGCGCGTCTCCTGTCTTCTGGCTAAGGTCGTTGCACACGACTCGACCGCAGCCGAATAGCACAAACAACTGAGAGAACACTTATCGGTCGGATGGCCGTGCTCGGGCGAGCTCTACGTTTTAACTGCCCTAAACCTGAGGTGCGACCGTACCCCAAATTGCGGTGATCGCCGGATGGTACGGGTGCGAACTTCGCGAGAATATGACGCGGTCGAGGTGATCACAATGAACTGTCCAATCATTGTTCACGACTGGCTTCCCGAGCCGATGTTGGAACATGAGATTCGTCTTCGTGCCTACTACCTTTTTGTCCGCCGCGGCAAGCGCGAGGGTTACGCCCTGGACGACTGGCTCAGGGCTGAGAACGAAATCGTCCACGAAATGGAACCTTACCGCATTCGAGACAGCTTCTCGTTTCGCGGAAACTGACCGCATCCGGAATCTGCCCTACATCCACCGCTCCGCGACGCGCTTCTTACCCTGGCGCCTAGCGTGACCAGATGTCCAACATGGAACAGTCCGACAATTTTGCTGCGGTTCGACGGCTGAGTGAGGAAATCGCCGAACTTCGCGGACAACAGGTTGTTGCGCAGAACACCGCTGCTATCAATGGCATGACTGCGGACGAATCGACTCAGTACAAGGAACGTCACCTTCGACTAAAGGAGTTGCTAAGAGAGCTTGCGACCCTAGACCGTCGTCACAAAGCTTGCACACGGCTGGAATAACCAGGTGGACGTTATTTTCTTAGGCCACTCGATTAAGTGTATGAGAAATCATTTTTCTGACGAATTCATTGTGTTCGCGCAGAACCTTTTGGAGCTCCGCAAGGATTTCCTCCACTTCGGAGTCGTCGGCCGAGGCGGCCTTCGCACACAACTGTCGGATGCGTTCATCGAGCGAGTGGACTTCCACAGAAACTACCCTGCGCCGGTACTGACGAGGGGATGAATACAATGAAGCATGTACGGTCTCCGCATTATGGCCTGAGCTCTTCGCCTCACTGCGCCTGGTTGAATTAGGCGGCTCTGGTCTTATTCCTTCGTCTGGGCATCGGTTTGACATTAAAACGCTCCGAGGCACTTTCCAATCCTGGCATCTCGTTTAACTGACTGCATAGCTTGCGGATGCGATCATGCCGGCGCCAATACCTACGGCGTTCCGCATCGGTGACCACCCCAAAGAACTCTTTTTCCAAAATGGCTGGCTGTAGATTGATGAGTTGCGGTCAATTCTGGGTTGGGATCTGGCCAGGTCACGCATAGCACCGTTTTGCGAAGGGGTTGCTAGCCAATGTAGCAGTCCCGACAGAAACGTCTATCCAGAAGACTACTGAGCTCTCGCGGAAGCAGGTCTTAGGGATGTTTCCCTATGGCGACGGGCACTTCCGCGAGGGTCTGAGTATCTGTGCGGAGGCGGTCAGTTCAGCCGTCATGCGTAACTAAATCCATGCCTCCTACTGTTCTGGCGGTTGCCGCGGAGGAGCATTGTGGTTCGGAGGAGAGGCCTCATGGCTTGGCGGCTCCTCACGGCCCTGAGGCGGGCCACCGTGGCTAGGTGGCGGTGGTTGCGTCTGCTGCTGCTGCGCGTGCCTTTGCTCCATCTGCTGCGTCTGCTGTTGGTGCTGCTGCTCCATTTGCTGTTGTCTTGCTCGATCAGCGTTCTGCTGTTGCAGTCGCTGGTGCTCCTGCTCCTGCTGTTGCTGAAGCCGCTGGTGTTCCTGCTGTTGCTGGTTGTAGATCTTTTCTTGCTGCTGTTGCAGTCTCTGGTCCTGTTGTGGATTGCCGGTATTGGGCGGAGTCGGGCGCTGGTGCGGCGGAACATCATTCGGGTGGACTGGCGCCGGAGGCCGCGGCACATTGTTCTCGGGACGCGGAGCATTGTCTTCGGCGCGAGGAGGATTGTTCTCCGGCCGGGCCCCCGCGTTGGGATTGGGATGACCAGCGTTTCCCGGCTGCGCTGCGGTCGGGTTGGGATTGCCATGCGGGGCTCCACGATTCGGGGGGGGATTGTACGGCGCGCCAGCTTCTCGTGCCGGGACCGCCGCCTGGAAAGCTGCTGGCCTCGGTGTCGCCGCCACCGGAGGGCGCCCACGATTGACCGACGCTCGCAGGTCTGTGTGCGAACGTGCCGCTTGCACCTGTTGCGCCTGCGCAGCCACCGGCGCAATATGCCTATCGCGAGCGGCTATTTCATCTTGCGATCGTGGATGTGCGGTTGTGCCGCCGTTTCCGCCGTTATAGCTGACCCGGTTGACGGTGGTCGTATTGTTAACCACCGTGGTGTTGTAAACGTAGCGAACGTTCGTGACGTTTACGTTGTTTACGGACTGGTTGTAATAAAACCGCCCATTGTCCCAGCGACCGCCCTCATAGCCTTCCCCGAAATAGCCGTACCCGTATACGATTCCGCCGTAGAAACCCACATGCGGTCCCCAATACCCATCGTGGAAAATGTAACCGTCCCCGTTCCAGGCCCAGTAGCCGGGAGTCCACAGGTAGCCTACTTCCGGCGCCTCCACCCAGGTGCCGGGAACCCAGTAATAGTCGCCGTAATCGTAGTCATACGCCCAGTAGCCGGGCACCCACATATATCCTTCGGCTGGACACAACGGTTGCTCGTACACCGGTAGCGCCGGAGGACCGAAACTCACTGCAATGCCGATCTGTGCAAACGATGCTCCTCCGATCAGCACCACCATCACGAGCGCGAACAAGATCAAACGAATCGCTGCGGAAATGCGCATTGGTTTTCCTCCTGGCCATCGTTCTCAAAATATCGCCTGCTTGCGTCTAACCGCGGCGAAGACGATGGGCACGCTCCAACGACGAAACCGACGCGCGATATACCTGAAAGCTCTTCAACCCTTTACTTCATCGTTCCCGAGCACTGCGGATGTCCACACTGACACACAATTTCCGAACCCGATTTCACGGTCTCGCAATGCGGGCTGCAGTACGCGCTATCGGCCGCTGCCATGCAATTGCACCCGGGATGTTTACAACGTTTTGTGTTCTGCTCAGCCATCACCTCTCCTCCCTTGGCTCGCCTTCGCTCGAAGTTGATTGGTTCCGGGCTGCCGGTTCGCGGCAGCCTTGTCTACGCTGCGCGTGTTCCCAACACGAAATGCAGGATCAACGAGATCACTGCGAACACCAGCAGCAGGTGAATCAATCCACTGGCCACGTGAAACACCGTGAAGCCGCCAATCCACGCGATCAGCAGAATGATGAATAGAATGGTCCAAATACTCATGGTTTCTCCTTCGTTGAGTCTGTCAATTGTTGTAACGTCGAAGCGGCTTGTGGAGAGGCGGGCGTCCTCGCCCGTCGCTCCCCTTCAGCGGCATACCACTCAGGGTGCCGTTCCCGTGAGCCGCCATTGGGATTCGAATGCTTCACCGTGGTTCGGTGCCCGTTGCTCCCATCGATGAAGAAAAGCGATCCCGGACCCGCGTTCCCGTGTCCTGTACTTTCTCCGCGATGGTGTTCCGGGTTTCCTCCCCGCTCGCCGGTGCCAGAAGCACTCCCACTCCGATGCCGACCCCAATCCCGGCAGCAAAACTCAGGGCGTACTGCAACGTATGGCTGCGCTCCAGGCCGACCGCCCGGCGCGTGCGATCGCCCAAGTCGCCCACTCGGTCCGTGAGATCCTCGAACCGGTCCTTGACTTGATCGCGCATCTCACTGGTCGCACGGTCCGACAGCTCAAGGGCGGTCAAGCCGATGTTGAGCAACGATCTGACAAACTTGTTCACAGAATCCTCCAGCAGTAAAATCAATAGTCCGCGCGCGTCGAGCTATTGCGTGCTAGAACGACGCTATCCTGTTAAGGATGACGGGGAAATACCACGAAGCTGGTAAGGTGGGTGCCGCAGAACAGTAACTGACAAGCGTCAAGGCTGGATGCGCTTTTCCCGCAAGCTCACGTTAGTAGTGATCTTATGCTTTGGATTCCGTGATTTTTCCGAAGCTGTTGTCGGCGTGCCAACGAATTTCACGCATCGCGCATACCGGTCGTTATCGAACTCTTTGCCCGCAGGCCACCATAGGGAATAGCCGTGTGGACACCTTACGTCGGGATACGGTTGGAATACCCGGATAGGTGAAATCGAAACCGCTGCGTGTAATACAGCGAACAGAACCAGAGTGTGCATGGCTACCTCGCCCAATCCCCTTCAGAGTCATGAGACGCGTCATTGCTCGTCTTCTGTTGTGACGCTACAGGTCCGGTTCGGCTCGGAGAATACGGCGAATGCCGTAGACCAACCTCGCATCGTCCGGTAGATCTCTTAGGTGAAAAATCGCCCCTAAGCGACAGAAGAATATAGGCTAGACAAAACAGGGCTTCGCATCGCGCATGCTTTGTGTCGGCTCGAGACAACAATCGACCTTGGATGATCGGGGTTTGAAGACGGAGGCCGGCGCCAGCCTCCCGTACTTCTCATTCCCCTCTACCTCAGTAGTGCGAGAACATGGGATTTCGTTTCAGTCCCTACCACCTTTTCGCCAAGCCATATAAGAACGCAGTCACCAGCGGTTTTCTTCGCGATCTTCGCGCCAGCTTCGTTGATCAGAGGTATTCGCCCGTGGGCCCTCTGCCTCCTTCACAACCGGTATGCTAGATTCGAAACCCAATGCAGGAAGCGGGCAATGCTCCACACAACTCCACGGCAGCGGCGATCGCAACCGAAAATCTGACTCGCCGCTTCGGAGACCTCGTTGCCGTGCAGGATGTGAACCTCCGCGTCTCCCCCGGCCAATTCTTCGGCTTTCTCGGCCCCAACGGCGCCGGCAAGTCCACCACCATCAAGATGCTGACCGGGCTGCTCGCTCCGACCTCGGGCCGAATTGAAATTCTGGGGCTCGACTTTGAGCGCCAGGTCGTCGACGTTAAACGCCAGATCGGCGTGGTGCCCGAAGGTCTGGCTCTCTTTGGCCGCCTGACCGGAGCCGAGTACCTGACCTTCGTCGGCCGCATGTACGGCCTCGACCGCGAGACCTGCGCCCGGCGCGCGACAGAGCTCCTCGAGTTCATGCAGCTAGCCGATCAGCCCCACAAGCTCGTCACCGATTATTCCCATGGCATGCAGAAGAAACTTGCCCTCGCCGCCGCCGTTATCCACGGCCCGAAGATCCTCTTTCTCGACGAGCCTTTCGAGGGCGTCGACGCGATTGCCGCCGGCACCTTGAAATCGATGCTCCAGCGCATGATTGCCCGCGGCGCCACCATCTTTCTTACATCGCACGTACTCGAAATCGTCGAGCGTCTCTGCAGCCACGTAGCCATCATTCATCGCGGGCAGCTCGTCGCCCAGGGTTCGCTCGAAGAACTTCGAGCCGGAGTCGAAGCCCAATCCGCCGCTCAGGCCGAAGCTCTTCCGTCTACCGGCAAGCTGACCCTGGAAGAAATTTTTCTCCACACCGTCGGCGGAACGCGCTCTGCCGAGCAGGAACTGTCATGGCTCGGCTGACCTCCCAATCACGCGGTCAACTCGCCGCCATCGCCCAGGTGCGCTGGCACATCTTCATCCACTCCCTGCGCACCACCAAGGGCGCGCTCGAGCTTTTTTCCCGCATCGTGATCGGCATCGTCATCACCGCCGGTGGACTGGGCGGAGCCGTCTTGCTCGGCGTCGTCGCCTCGTATTTCGTTTCAAAAGGCAAGCCGGAAGCCCTTGCTCTTCTCCTGTGGCCTGTTTTTGTGTTCTGGCAGCTTTTTCCGGTGATGGCCACCGCCCTCAGCGAGACGATGGACTCTTCCCATCTTCTGCGCTTCCCGCTGAACTATCGCGTTTACCTGTTGGTGCGCCTCGTCTATGGCGCGCTCGATCCCGCCACTGTGCTCGGTACGCTTTGGCTGCTCGGCATCACTCTTGGTGTTGGTTGGGCTCGTCCCGGAGTTCTTTTCCTGTGGACCACGCTCGTGCTCATCCTCTTTGCCGCCGTCAACGTGCTGCTCACCCAGATGGTGTTTGCCTGGATCGAGCGCTGGCTTGCCCAGCGCCGCACACGCGAGATTTTCGCGGTCCTGTTTTTCCTCGCGATGATCAGCCTGCAACTCATTGGTCCGATGCTGAGCCGCTACGGCGATCGTTCCAACGCTACCCTCCATAAAATCAGCCACGTCGCGAGCCCCATCCAGGCTATCTTGCCTCCGGGAGTCGCAGCTGCCGCGATCGCCAGCGCGGCAGACGGACGGTATGTGCTCGCCTTTGCTTTTCTCGCTGGATTGCTGTTGTACGCCGCAGCTGTTCTCGGCGTGCTCGGAGTCCGCCTGCGCGCTCAATACCGCGGTGAGAATCTCAGCGAAGTCGCCCGCGACGCCAGGCCGCTTCAAGGATATGCTGGTGTGAAGCCGGGTTGGAGCGTCCCCGGCTTATCCAACCCCGTTGCTGCGGTATTCGAAAAAGAGCTTCGCTACCTCGGCCGCAGCGGTCCCATGCTGCTGACCTTCGTCACTCCCATTATCATGCTGGTGGTTTTCGGAGTGCGAGGTCGCAGTGGAGGCTTTCTCGACAACTCACCCGATCTCGCCCTGCCCATCGGCTCCGCTTACGCGCTCCTGCTGCTCACGAACCTCATCTACAACACTTTTGGGGCGGACGGCGGAGGTGTCCAGTTCTTCCTCGCCTCACCGGCAAGTTTCCGGAGCGTGGTGCTGGGAAAAAACCTCGCCCACATGGCGGTACTCGCCGCGGAAGTAGTCGTGCTCGGCGTCGGCGTGAGCCTGCTGTTCCGCCCCCCTTCGTTGCTGGCCGTAGCCACGACTGTCGCAGGTTTATTGTTTGCCGCTCCCCTCAATCTTGCGGCGGGGAATCTCCTGTCGCTCCATTCGCCCAAAAAAATCGAAGTCGCAACCTTCGGCCGCCAGCGCGCCTCGCAACTGACCGTCCTCGCCAGCTTCATCCTCCAGATCCTCATCTTCGGAGTGGGCGCCCTGACGATCTTCGCAGCACGCCACTACGCGAGTCCATGGATGGCCGTCATCCTTTTCCTGGCACTCGCCGCAGTCTCATTCACGATCTATGGTCTCGTGCTGAGCCGCATCGACCCGCTAGCCCAACGTCGGCGCGAAATTCTGACCACCGAACTCTGCAAATGAAAATCGGATGGACACCCGGAGTTGCTGGAGGGCCCACCCAAGCTTTCAATTTCCCAATTACTTAATTTCCTATCGCTCGTAGCTTGTTCGACAACTCAGGCATCCCCTCAATGAATCACTTCCATCCCCGGAAGCACCGCCTGCGAGTTCACCAAATCCGGTGTCAATCGAATCTCAAACTCCCCGGTAGTGATCTCCGTCGGCCGCCGGCCTGCTCCCAGGGCACGCAACAACGGCAACGGATCGGCTCCGAACGCGATCGACCGTTCCTCGCCATCGAGCGCCACCGCAATCACCGCACGATCGTATTCGAGAACTTCGCCGAGAAACGGCACATAGGGTTTCTGCTCGCGCAAAAATGCCGCAAACGCCTCGGCCTCATCCAATGCGAATGTCTGTGGAGGATGCGTCCGCCAGAACGTTGCCAACAATTGCTCGAGGTACGCCGTTCCGCGTTCCAGGATGATGAGGCGCGAAGACAATCGCAATGTTCGCACCACCATCGACCCGCGAAGCTTCTCGACCATCTCCCGGATCACTGCCATTCCCCTATCTTTCCGAAGCTCTGTAGCCAGCGGCGAGTCGCACCGCTTGTGCACGGTCAGGCATGCCAGCGTCCGCTCCCATTCCTTCGGACTGGGCGCAGGGTTCGGGTCCGGCGGATCGCTGCGCGCGCACGTCTTCCTCACCGCCGTGCCGCACCGCCGATCCCAGACCCGATGCAACGAATCCATTTGCGACCGAAACACACGCGCGCCCAGCTGCGGGAGGTGCGATGGAAACAATTCAAGAATGATGGCCTTCAAATTTACGAGCCGTGGCACGATGCGCGCCGCCAGTTCGAGCACGTCCGCCGGCACTTCAGCGGAATGCGCATCCCGCCAGAATCCGCGATGGTAGTAACCGCCCGCAACGTGCAGTTCCCAAACTCGCTCCAGTGGAAGCTGATCAATGTAGTCGCCCAGTGGCTGCCGCCCATTCTGGTGATTCGTCCAGACGTTGTGCAGGTCCAGCAGAATGCCGCAATCCGCAGCCTCGGCCACGCGCCCCACGAACTCTCCATCCGGTAACTCATCGCCACGCGGCTGCAGGTAGTTGACGCCGGTCTCGATTGCCACCGGAACCGGAACCCGCGACGACAGTGCGCGAATCGACGCCACCGCCGCCTCCACGCCCGCCAGCGTCTGCCGTGGCGGAAGCAGGGACGCCGTATGCCATGCGCCGGATTCATCCTCCACGCAGTTGAAGCTGAGATGCTCGCTCAACCATGGTGTCTCGAGTTCGAGAGCCACCCTGCTCAGCAGTTCTACATCGTCGGCCTGCGGCGGGACGGTGCCTCCGACCGGAAGACCGACGCTGTGCACGAGTTTGGCATGCGACTGCCGTTGTACAGCCTCAAGCGCAGCCGTGTCGATGGCAACCGTGCTCTCATGGGGCTGACGCCGCCACAAAGTCTGCGGTTCGATTTCAAGAACATCGACCAACTCGGCGTTCGCTTGCAACAGCGGCTCCATTCCAGCAAACCATGTCACACCGACGCCAACCTCCGGAAGTCTCATGGCATTACTGCGGGTACGCAGCCTCCGTCACTTCGAGAGAAGCCGGATCGATCACAAACTCGCGCACCTGCATAAATCCCCGGTGCCATCCTGAATGCCGGTCTCTCTCTTCCATCGCCCGTAAAGCGTTCGCCAGTGCCCGTTCAAGCTTTTCAAGATCGGAAGCGACCGAAACTGGCAACGTGACCCGAATCGGCCCGTGCCTCTTCGCGCACACTGTTCTCGAAGCCATAGAACCTCCCTTTTCAGGGCAGCAGCGTTATCAAGCCATTTCAGGAGAACGATTCATAGGAATAGTGGTCCCCAGTCGCAAAACGTTTCACACACGCCGGCTACGTAGCGCCGGCATCTTGCCGGCCTCAGGAAGACTCCGATGCCTTGGCTTCGGAGCAGGAGGAGTAACCAGTCGCGTAGCGGACAAAAATTAGCCCCGCACGCATGTGCGGGGTAAAGAAGCGAAAAAAGCGAGTCCCTTCAGGGACGGCAGACTTCTTTGCTATACCGGAAGAAATCCTCAACACGATGCGAGGCCCTGCCCCGCAAACTCGTGCACGAACAGACACCAGGTTTCGCCTACGCGGCCTTCTGTAGCGCCTTGATATCCCGCAGCAATACCTGCTCGTGCCCCTCCGGATTCACTTTCTCGTACACCTTCCGGATCACGCCCCCGGGATCCACGACGAACGTGGTCCGCTCCCAGAATTTCATGCCTTTCCATTCCGATTGCCCCAACCCGAGCGCCAACATCAGCCCGGAATTCGTGTCGGCAAGCAGATCAATCGTGAAGGCAAACTTCGTGCAGAAATTCTTGTGCGAAGCCGCATCATCGGCGCTCACGCCCACCAACTTGATTCCAGCCGCATCAAAGTCGCCTTTCGTCGCGCTGAACGATTTTCCCTGAATCGTGCAGCCCGGCGTATCGTCCTTAGGATAGAAGTAGACCACCAGCCAGTGGCCCGCAAAATCACTCAGCCTGGTTATCGTGCCATCCTGGTTGGGAAGGGAAAATTCCGGAAAGCGACTGCCCGCTTGCATCATGCAAAAATTCCTTTCGTCCTTCAGTCGTCCGAACCGGTTGCGGCGAAGATCTTGCTAGAGCCTAGAGCCTAAAGCCTAATTCTCCGCGCTCTCCAGAAATTGCGTTTCCACGATCTTTCGGAAGCACAGAAAAAGCGGGACGGTCCTGCCGTCCCGCCCATTCCTTCCGCAATTACTTCGTAGACCCGCTCATCTGGGCCATCATCTCTTCCGACGACACGTCCTTTATATGGGTCGCCACTGTCCACACGTGTCCAAACGGATCGTGAATCGTCCCGGACCGGTCTCCATAAAACTGATCCTTGATCGGCTGCACGATTTTCGCACCGTTTGACACCGCTCGCGGGATCACCGTATCCACGTCTTCGACGTAAAGCATCAGGCTCACCGGCGTGCCGCCCAGCGCTTTGGGATTGCGATATCCCATCTCCGGAAACTCGTCCGCCAGCATAATCGGCGAGTCCCCGATCTTCAGCTCCGCATGTCGAATGCGCTTGCCACTCTCGTCCGGCATCCGGAACAACTCCGTGGCGCCAAACGCTTTCTTATAGAAATCGATCGCAGCGGTTGCGCCGTCGATGATGAGATAAGGTGTGATCGAATGATAGCCTGTGGGAATTGCTTTGACTGGCATCGTGACATCCTCCTGATTGAAGACGGTGGCGCACTTTTGTCAGTGTAACTCCGTACCTCGGGGCAATGCGAGTCACTCCGCCCGCGCATTTATGAGCTGTGCCCCGCGCACTGCAGCACACCAAGATATGCGCTCCACGGACCGACGGCCTCCCGGTATTGCTGCGCCATGATCCGCGAGATTTGGTGCAGATGAGTCAAGTCGTGCACGGCCCAGGTGGCCAGCAATTGCGACAAAGTCACCGTCCCGAGCTCAGGATGTCGTCCGCGCCGCTCCAGTTGCTCAGGCCCCAGCTTCATCGCGCGCAGCTCATCCAGGTTTTTCGCTCGCAAGCGGGCAAATTCATCCAGTAACTGTCCCAGTGACTTCCCCTGGCTTGCTCGTGCTTGTGCCCAGCGATCGAAGGGCTCAAACGCGCGAGTGTCTCCGAATTCCAGAATCATCTTCGCGCGCGGCATCCAATCCGTGCGTTCGCCATGAATCAGATGACCGACCACATCGAAGGCGTTCCACGTGCCGTCCCCTTCACTGCGCAGAGTCCACGTCTCCGGCAGATCACGCAAAAACGCATCCAGTGCAGCCGGAGTGCGAGACAGAAGTGAGATCGTGTCCTGCAGGCTATGCTCCATTGGGTTCCTCAATTCCTACAAGAGAGATGTTTTGAGATATGGATTGCGTGTGCTCCGCGCAGGATGCGACTTATGAGCCCTTTTTACCGGAGGCCACGCAGGAATTCATAGCTTTCGCATCGTTTGCCACTTCGCGGCATCCATGCCATCCGCGGAGAATAACGATACTCCCGAGGCCCCGCCATCCAGTGCCATGTGCACCGTTCGGTCAAAATCCTCCACCTTCATGCCATGCACGAAGAGCCCGCTATACACAGGTTTTTTCACGGTTGCTACGCCCTCACGAGTTTGCGCCCGCACCCATTCCGGCCCCGCTTCGTAGAAGACGTGATAGAGCATGGGCAAAAACGCATCCAGCTGGAAACGTCCCCAATCCTGACGCACCATCGTCCGCGCCAGCGATGGCCCTGGAAAAACCGCCGCGCTGATCTGCTTCCCCTTCGCATGTGCCGCTGGGACGAGATAGTCGTTCACCAGCCCCACCACCATATCGAGCTGGAACTCAAACCAAGCCTTCTCCAGCTGCTCATCTTTCAACTGCCCGCTCCCAAGCTTCATGGGGTCAAGCCCAGACTTCTTTTTGAACTGCCTGCGCTCGTACGCTGTGTAGCCGTAGTCGTAATCTGGATATACCTTGTCCTGCACGATCTTGTACTTTGACCACAGCCCCTTGGGCAGAATCGCATCGGGATGCCGAATGTAGTCAAGGTGCACGCCCGTGAGTTCCGGGATCGCCGCCAGTTCTGTCACCGTAGCCTGCACCCATTCACGCACCTCGGGCCGCCCGGGATCGAGAAACTTGTAGTAGTCCACGTACGCCGGCTTGTCCACCGCCGACTGCCCCTTGGCGTTAACGTTGTACCAGTCCGGATGCTTATGGATGATCTCCGGTACCATGCATGGCATCGACCACATCCAGGCATGCACCTCGAGCCCTTCGGACCGCGCCAACGGCAGAATGCGTCCCAATAGATCCATCTTCACCGGAAGGTGCTGGCTCGGGAAGTAAGCAAGCCGTCCGTCATAAATTTCCGGCAGAATGGCTTGTACATGGCTCGCTCGCATGGTGGCGAACAGACGCTTCCACTCCTCGACCGGCCGGTCAACATTCAGCGTGATCCAAACCCAGTTCTTGCGTCCAGTCGTCTGCGTGCCAGCCGATGCTTGCGCGCGGGTCCGCATTGCGTCTAGCGATTGGGCGCCTAGAGCAGCCGCCCCCATCGCTGCCTTGCGAAGAAAGTCTCGTCGATCCATCAGACCCCGCAGGTTAGCACAGAGGCCCGATCACGTGTGCTTTGTCATAAACGACTGCGGGCAGTGCGACAAGTCTGGCCAGTCGTTTATATACTTGCTTATGTCAATCATTATGGTTGATAATGTCAAGTATTCGGGAGGAAGACTCAAGTGACCCCGAACATGTTCTCCTCCGCAGTCCGCGAAGTCCGGCGCTTCAACCGCTTTTACACCCGCCAGATTGGCGTTCTGCAAGACGGCCTTCTCGACAGCCCTTTTTCGCTCACTGAAGTCCGCGTCCTCTACGAACTCGCGCATCGCGACAAACCCACCGCTGGCGACCTGGGGAGGGAACTAGGCCTCGATCCCGGATACCTGAGCCGCGTTCTCGCCAACTTCGAAGGCCGCCGCCTGGTCCGCCGCGAGCGCTCCTCTACCGACGGCCGGCAGAGCTTTCTGAGCCTCACTGCTAGAGGCCGCAAGGTGTTTACCCCGCTCGAAGCCCGTTCCAACCAGCAAGTCGCCGCCATGCTGCGCACCATTCCATCCCGCCGCCAGAAGCAACTCGTCTCTGCCATGCACGTGATCGAAGACGTTTTTGCTGCCAACAAAAACCAGAACACCGAAAAATCTCCCTACCTGCTGCGCACCCATCAGCCCGGCGACATGGGGTGGGTGGTCCATCGCCACGGCGCACTCTACGCGCAAGAATATGGGTATGACGAACGCTTCGAAGCGCTGGTCGCCGAAATCGTTGCCGACTTCATCCAGAATTTCGATCCCAAGCGCGAGCGTTGCTGGATTGCGGAGAAAGACGGCGAGATCGTTGGTACTGTCTTCCTGGTTCGGAAATCTAAGACCGTTTGCAAGCTGCGCCTCTTGCTGGTGGAACCTTCCGCGCGCGGCCTGGGACTCGGTCGTCGCCTGGTCACCGAATGCGTTCGCTTCGGCTGCCAAGCCGGCTACAAGAAAATGATGCTTTGGACGCAGAGCGAACTCGGCGCCGCCCGCCACCTGTACAAAGAGGCCGGTTTCAAGCGAGTCGAGCGTCAGGCCCACACAAGCTGGGGCCGCAATCTGATCTCCGAAACCTGGGAAAGGAAGCTCGCGTCCGCTCCTCTATCCGACCGCTAAAGCTCGCGTAGGGACAGACGCCCTCGTCTGTCCGACCGCGGCGGTTTCTGCCGCGGTTATATTTTCGAGAAGGCTACATTCAGTGGGAAAATAGAGGCAGGCAACAACGGTTAACTAGCGTTGTGTCACCAGCGCCAGCCCGACGAGGCACAGCACAACACCCGCAACGTTCCCGGGCCGACAAGTGTTCGTGAAAAAACGCCAGTCCCATCCCGACTCCAACTGTTGCTGCGCCGAGCCCGGAGCAACCGTCAAAACGCCGCGATCGTGTTCGCGTAGGGACAGACGCCCTCGTCTGTCCGACCGCGGCGATTTCTGCCGCGGTTCCACTCTCGGCTCTCGATGGCTGCGGTTCACTTGCGACCGGGAATATGAGTTAAGCCGCCCTTGGCCGCGTTCGGCTTCTCTCCACCCTCTCGGGCTCTTCCGGAAAATCTGTAAGCTCACTTAGAACGGTGAAAGCAAGACCTTGTGCCAGGAAAACTTTCTTCTCGGGTTCATCGTCGAAGCCCAGAAAGTCCGGCATCGTGGCCATCATTGCGGCCAGTCCCAGGTCAATTTCGCGACGCGCCCCAAAGTGGATAACTCTCCTCACGCGCCCCGGATAGTCAGTGAGCATGCCTACACCGAGTTCCGTGCCCGCGCAAATCAGCGCGGCAACAAAGGCGCGCTTGTTCCGCGGCCAAAGCCAGGCCGCGCTCGCGAACATCGCACCGGCGGCAACGTAATCGAAAATCGCGTGCGCTCTTGGCGAAATCATGCGGGGTAACGGCTTCATCGCCATCCTTACGAGACTATTCAAAATTGCCATCACGATCTCCCAAGGCGAGTCCGCCGCTACCGCCTTGTAAACATTCCTGCGAATCCGTGGCCTGCGAGCATCCCTGTGATGCTTACCACCAGCACCGCCGTCGTGAAATGTGCCCGCACATTCCTCTGCACACTCAGCTTCTCGCGTGCCGCCGCGATCTTTTGCTTCAATTCCGTTGCGTCCTGATGCAGGCGGTTGCGTTGCTCCAGGGCACGTAGTTCCAGAGTTTCAAGCGGGTGCGTGCTCATACTTGAGTCTTCATTTCGGCTTGGATCCACAGTTTGTCTTGCTTTAAAACTTCAATGGTTTTCCGGGGCATCATTTCCTTCATCGCAAACTCGTATTTCGCAAGGTACGCCGCAATGCCGCCCAACCCCGTCCATAGCGCAGCGATTGCCAGGAAAGCGAAACACCACCGGTACGGGCTATCCGGAAGAAATGCCGCTACCAGTCCCACGGCTGCCAGAGTGAACAGCAGATATGCGGTCCCAAGCAGCACAACTCCGACCACTGCCAGCGGAAGCGCAATCTTCAGTGTTTGCAGCTTGTCCTGCAACTCGGTCTTCAGCATTGTGAGACGCGTCTCGACGAACTCCCTCAGTTCTTCCTTCATATCAACGAGTACGTCCGCCACGGTTCTTCCGTTGTTGTATTCAGCTCGATTCATGAGTTCGGGACCTCCAGATGCGGAGCGCAATTCCACATACAAACGCACCCGCGGCAATCATTCCCAGCGCCTGCAAGGGACGTTCTTGCTTGAGAAAACGAGCACGCTCGCGTGTTCGTGACGCCAGGCGCTGCGCCGTCGCGACCGCTTCCGCGTAGTAAATGCGGGCGCGCACTTGTGTTCCACCACAGAGCCGCCCCACTGACGCGCCCGTTGCGCACACCAGGCCGCCGATCCCCGCAAGGTATGGCTGCCGAGCTTCCACCTTTCTGCCTCTGGTGATCTCGGCTAAGTCCGCCGATCCGGTACGCCCCGGGGCAACTCCCGCTTCGTATTCTTTGCTCGCTGGGAAACCCATAACGTCCGCTCGCGCAACAAGTCCTTCCCGTAAGGCATTTCGTGTAAACGGTCTGGCTGGTGCCTCTGGCGAAGGATTTATGCCGTTCAGGCTAATGACAGGCTAATGAGAGGAGAAGGCGCTAAGCGATCAGGCTCTTAAGGTAGGTTGCAAGGAAAAGCGCTGGTTGCGAGTCGGACTCAACATAATGGAGGGACGGGAGTCTCGCCCGTCCGCCGTGCGGGGACGCCTGTCTCTCCACGCAGCCGCGATCGAGCTGGCCCTCGTGATGTACACTTTCTGGTTTTCCGGAGAACCCGATGAATCTGCCCTTCGTTCGCTTCGTACTCGCGATCATGATCCCGCTCAGCGTCCTTCCTGTACGCGCTCAATACACCGATCCAACTGCGGTCAACGATCTCGGCGGGCCCCAGGAATTCACCCGTCGCCGCGCGGAACTCGGCAAGCAACTCAAGGCCGGCTACCTCATTCTTTTCGCCCGCAAGACGCTCCCTGAAGCCGTTCACTATCGTGAGGACAACGACTTCTTCTACTACACCGGCATCTCCGACCCGGGCGCCGTTCTTGTGATGGACATCGCCAAAGGCAAGACCCTCCTCTTCGAGCCCGAGCAGTCTCCCCGCGGGAAGCAAGTCTACGGCGCGAATGTTCTCTCCCTGCCGGAGGAGCAACGCAAAAAGCTTGGCTTCGAAACGGTTCTCCCGCTCGCTGTCCTCGATCGTGCCCTCGCGGGAGCTCTCGGCAGAGAAACCGACCTATGGCTGCGGCTTACTTTCCCCGACAAAGCCGACGGAGCCCGGCCCGAAACCGGCGGAGACTACGGCGATGAGTATTCCCATCCCTATGGCGATCCCACGCCCGGCGATCGCGCCGCCATTCGCAAGCTAGCCGAGCGTTACCCCGCCGCCCACCAGCGGGACGCCACTGCCTTCATCGACGAAATGCGAAACATCAAAACGCCGCAGGAGATCGCCGTGCTCCGCCGCAACGGCGCGCTCAGCGCCGAGGGCATCAAGCAGGGAATTGCTCACGCTCGCCCTGGAATGTACGAGTATCAGATCGAAGCCCAGGCTGCTTTCGTTTTCCGTAATGGCGGGGCCTCCGGCTGGGCATATCCCGCCATCGTGGGCACCGGAGAAAATATCAATACCTGGCACTACTTTAACGACCGCCGCCAGATCCAACCGAACGACCTTGTCGTTTTCGACTTCGCTGCTGACCTCGATCACATGGCCATGGACATTACCCGTACCTTCAACATCAGCAGCAAATTCACGGCTGAGCAAGCCCAGTGGTACGCCGTCGACCTCGAGTGTCAGAAAGCCGTCATCGCTCTGCTGAAGCCTGGCAACACCTACGAGCACGCCTCCGATGCGGGCAAAGCGGTCTTCACGAAAAACAGTATCGAGAAGCAATGGTACGGATTCCCCGGCCATTTCGTCGGTCTAGCCACCCACGACGTGATGCTTCCCAAAGGCCCGATCAAAGCCGGACAGGTCGTCACGGTCGAACCCATCGTAGAGTTTCCCGACAAGCAGATGCACTTCCGCGTGGAAGACACAATCCTGATCACAGATAACGGCCCCGAAATTCTTTCTTCCGGTGTGCCCAAAGAAATCTCCGACGTCGAGAAACTGGTCGGCAGCGCGAAGTAGAAGAGAAGGGAATTACGCAAGGCGAGCACTCGTATCGCTCACTCCTGGTCATTCCAAAGTCGAGCGCGGCGCTGGCGGGGGAAGCTGCAGTTCCGGGGCGCACACGATTATGCGTGTTCCTCCGCCTAGCCGCCTTCAATCTACGACTGCCCCGATGTCATGCGTAGCAACATCTCCAGGCTCATCCACAGAGCGATACCGCAGACCGTCAAAATCGCAATCGCGACCGCGATTCTCTTGCGGGTAAAAAATGAAGATTCTTGTGCCTCAGAAAGGTCCTTCATGGTGTCCTCCAGGAAACAACATTTCGGGGGAGGCCCGCTTCAATCAGGGGAGAGAACAGCGGTTTGCGCTAGCGCAGCCGATGAGTCACCGCGACCATAGCCGCTAGGCACAATGTCACTCTACCTCGGTTCGCCAACGCGACTGAGTAACTTTCTTGTAAATTCGCATTGGTAAGTTGTATCCAACTCCTCTGTTTGCATGATCGATCGCAATCGATCTCCGCATCACTCCTTCACATGGATATGAGAAGGGACTTCTATCGCGACTTTGCGAAGGGTGGTGCCGCAAATGACTGTAGCGACCGCCCCTGCTCGTCTCACGAAAGTCAGTGACCGCGGTCACTGTATTTTCGTGACCGCTGGCACATAACTAATACTTGGATAGGTCTTGAGCGCCCCTGCGAGCTTCCCATTCGGTCCTTCCAGCGGCGCGATCAACATGGTGGCCAGCTTTTCGAACCCCAATTCCACGAAACGCTGGGAGGTACGGCCATGGAAGACTACTCGATCATTCAGGGGCAAACCATACTGGAACTGATGATTGCCCTCCTCCTCACGATGGTTACATCGTACGTGTACGTTTCGTGCAGGACTTATGCGCACCACATGAATGCCACGCGTCCGGACAGGCTAAAAGCACTTCGTCGGCTGAGCACGGATGAAAACCGGGAGTCCTTTTCTGCCTTGCCCCACCGCAGCCCAGCGGAGACACACCAATCCTTGTTCAGCACGTGGCTCGCTCCGGTCATCGTCTGGGTAGCAGTTTTTTGGACCATGTTGGCGGTCGTAAGCATCTTACTTGGCGAGAGCTAGCTCCTAGGGACGCGCGGGAACGTGGCTGTCACGCCAGAACGCGAGGGGCGTTATGGATGTCGGCAAGCTGCTGGAGAAAATCATTGCCCAGAATGAAATCATCATCCGCCAGAACGAGAAGCTGCTGCTTCTCCTCGCTGCGCGTGCCAATAAGAAGGATGCCGAGCTCCTCGCGGAGTTAAGGAAGATCAATCGGCGCCCGGACTGAGGGACGACAACGATTTCTTGCCCGCGTGGTTTTGTTCGTGCGACCTTCGGGGTCCTGGTCATTGAGCTTTCTCTTTGAAACTGTGAAGTTTTGCAACATTCCATTCCGGCGGTTGCACACGACCCCTGACCTTGTAAACATTTTTTTACGCCTCCCCGGGCGGAAGAGCATATGATGTGGCGGCTCGTTTTCGGGCCGAGCCGTTTTTGCGCGCCGGATGCAATGTTCCTGGGGGAGGGAACGCAGCATTTCGGTTGCCGGTTCGGCCTTCGCATCTCCCTTCAAAATTTCAACCTGTCTAAGTGTCAAGGTTTCAAGGAAAAAGCACTCGTGAGCCCGTCCCGTTCAAAGTGTGTGTCAGGTGTCGCGCATTTAAAGCGGTTAATTTGACTTTCTTCGCGGCCTTCGCGCCTTTCTTTGCGAACTTAGCGGTTAAAGGCTCTTGCCTTTTGAAACCTTGCCACCTTGTAACCTTGAGACTTCTTCTGAGAGCGCTGGTCTGCCAACGACCAACGATTAACAAGCCCAGTCCCATCTAATCTGTCGTCTTAACGACCGTTCTCGATCCGCTTCCGCACGCGTGCCGCGTCGCTCCTGACGTCCCGGGCCCGAATCGCCCCGATCCTATTGTCTGCTCCCATCCGACACCCGCAATCTCTAATTCCCGCCCCCCTCTCCCTTGTCATTCCGACGCCGAAGGCGGAGGAATCTGCATCTGCAGACTGCCATCCTTGCATGCACGTGGGGAGTCTGCTACGTCGAGCAAGCTTGCCGGCCCACGTCCGGCGGGGGCACAATCCCCACCGGAGCATTCGGGTCTGCCGGGAACACGCTGTAATACTTGGCAAGATCGGCGGGCATGACGTGCCACGGGCCGGTTGGAAAGATCTCCCCGGTGCGTTCCAGGCAGCGCGCCACCAACGCCGAGCACACCTCCTGGCCGTCGACGCCGAATCCGAGTTTCGATCCTGTGAGCAGCGACAGCGCGATGCTTACAATCGTCAGCCAGCCGTAGTGATTATGCAGGCAGGCCTGGGCGAACTCGACTTCGTGTGTGCAGTTGACGTCGATCACGTTCTCCAGATGCACCACGTGATACTCGGTGTCTTTGTAGATGGAGATATTCCGCTGCTGGACCCCGCCTCCCAGGGCCTCGATGATGTCGCCCTGCTCATTGATAAAGATGGCACGTGATTCCAGCGGGCGAAGGGCTTGTCGGCGCCTCGGTACCGGATCGCTTCGCCCCATCGAATCATCCGGCTAGTCCAACTCGAGCCGTGCGTGAGTATGAAGTCTCCCGGCAGCGGATTTGGAATTTGTTCGCCGGGAGAGAAGGTTTGAACCGAGCGGGTATGGAGAGAACGCCAGGGGCGCGTTGCGAACATTCATGCCTCCGGGAGTGCGTACATCTACATAGGTTAAGAGCGCTTGGTCAAGTTCGACGCGCGGAACCAACACGGATGGTGCATTCCAGCAAACGAGTGCAAGCTTTTACGTAGGGGGGAGGCTCCTTCTCGGCCCTATGGATGAGGCACGTCCGTGCCATTTTCCCTGATCCGGAGAGACGGTACGTTTCCGGTTGCCGGTTGCTCTGATTGGTGGTTTGGAGCTTCCCCCCTCGGAGGTCCCAACGCAGGGTCGCTGGCAGCAGAGCAACACTTGGGGGAGTGTGCTCGGACGATTTCGTCCCGCGACTACGCGAGTCCGGGGCGATTCGTCTTTTGGCGGGGAGCGCGTCGAAGCATGGTGACGAGCTGGGCTCGGGGCTTGTCTTGCATGCTGAGCAGCACGCGAAATTGTCTAAGCGTACGAATGCCGATCAGCTCTAGTCGCAGCACCAGACCCCAAGGGAGCGCAAGGTCTTCAAGCCTTGTGTCCCCAGCCGTCACGTTCATCGGACCATGCACCGTGTGCGCCAGAGTGCCCAACTTTCTGCTTATTTTTTGATATATGGCCTAAAAGTGAATAGGGAGGGCAGACAGGCGATCGGAGAATGCAACAAAGAGGAATTAAAGAGCCATCCAGTGAATACTGTACGAATGAAATTTCACCACAGAGGCACCGAGACAAGGCCTTCCTGACTTTCCCTATATGTTCGTGTGTCTCTTGCGTGAACATTAATCGTGAATTTGTCTCATGATGACCACCGGAATTGGGTCGCTTATTCGTTAACTCGCTACATTGTGGCTCGCGATCACTGGCTTCCGCTGGAAAATGAGTGCCTCCAACTCCTAAGTGCCATAGCCTCTGGCACCTTTGCGCTATTGTGAATTGGTCCTTCCTGACTTAATCTCCCGACGCGCCACTGATAGGACGCTTCGGTTTCAAGTAAACCGAGGACTAGCCCAAGGTTCTTCGGGGGAGGAAATCTTGGGCTTCCTTTTTCACTGTTTGTCAGGCGCCCGGCCAGGACTCCAGAGTCTGCAACTTTGACTCTGGAAGGAACGGGTAAACACAGGACTCTCAACGATGCAGCAGCCTTTCACTGCCCGAAGATCGGGCTGAGACAAGCGGCGCAATCTTCCAGGTCCCTGTTTCTGAGTAACGTGCCGATGTTTCCGTAAGTCATTTACCTCCCCGAGGGGAAAATGGCGGTGAGTGGGAAGCGGCTGTTTTGGGTCTCGATCATCATAGTTGAGCTGGTTCTGGTGTACGTTGCCTGGAGGCCGGTCCGCGACCACTTCCGGCGGCAATCCCACCGGATCGCAGCTGCTCCGCGTCCGCAGCGACGGCCCGAGAACAATCCATCTTCCATCGCCAAGACCACGCCACCAGCCGAGACCCGCAACCCAGCGCCTGTTACAAAGCGCACCCCGCCTGCTCCCAAGATCGGCGCGCCAACTGTCGCGAGCAAGGCTGTGCCAGCTGGCAAGAGCACCGCGGCCGCACCTGCCAAGGCCAGCCCGTCGAAAGTTGTCATCGCCACCGCCAAGCCTTCGCCGATTCCGCCACCCCGTCCGCGAGCCCGAAACCTGGGACCGGTCGTGAACGCAGGCCTGAAGACGCCGGAACCGATTCCCACCAAGCCCGCCCTGGCCCCGCCGACTCAGTTGAGTCCGCTCGATAGTTTCTGGTGCCGCATCTCGCAGGCGCAGCCCGATTGCGACTGCAAGAAAGGCGAGGAGCAGGCCGCCAACCACGTGATGCGGTAGTCGGCAACTCTGGTGCCCGAAATGGAGTTTGGCCATTGCGAGGCGCGGGCACATCGGTTTGGAAGAGGTTTGCGATAACTTCCCGAATCGTTTTGCAAGGTACCCTCCCCCCTCCCCCGGTTCCCTGGAATCAGGAACTTACACGTGAGACGCGGCCAGATCTAACATTTCAAAGAACTTACAGGCAAAATATTCCCGGGAAAGGACTTAGCCGCCCGGGGAGTTTGTCCGCATTCTACGTTCTGGCAGATGATCTCTGTTATATCTTATAGAGATTCTATCGATAAAGTACTTAGCTCACCGAGCTGTGTGACAAGCGCCGGAAGTGTGGCAGATCCAAAGAGCGGACTGTCAGGCGCTGCCGGGATTGCTGAGAGCGTCCAGTGCGTCAGCGAGGCTGGGGAAAATGGGGAACAGCTGCGCCATCCGGGTAATCTCCAGCATGGACACGATGCGCGGATTCACGCCCGTGAGCACGGTGCGCTGGCCCGACTTGTGTCGCGAAACATAGGCGCTCACCAGTGAGCCGAGCCCGGCGGAATCGATGTAAGGGACGCCGCTGAAGTCCAGGATCATGGTGGGGACGTTTTCGCGGCGAATGGCATTTTGAAAGTCGGGAAGGTTCTCGTTCACGAGAGGCCCTTTGAGGAGGAGCACGCCCTTGCCACCCACGTCGCGGAACGGGCGCTCGACTTCCAGGCGTTCGAAGTCCATACGGAATTGTAGGCTCAGTAGAGTGGTCGGCTCAAATGGTTTGAGCAGGCCGTTGGAAGTATCTCGAAAGCGCAAGACGTGCGCGGAGCGACCGTTTTCTAATTGTCTGGAATGAGACTCTCCCGACGTAATCTGAGTTCCTACACTGCTCTCTGGCGATCTTTTCGGAGCGAAGGGTTCACCGAAACAGACCGCGCAGCTAGGGATGTTGAGGCTCGAGGGGCCTTGCGCTGCTGTTTGGGACCATCTCCGGCTCCATCAACAGAATTGGAATCATGCCCTCGTTGTTAAAGCGGTCAAGAAAATCGCGCAGCACCAACGGCTTGCCCGCTAGATCCTGCTGATGGCCGTATTCCATTATTAGCCGGTCAGCGAGCAGCTTGCCGGTGATGTAGCAGCTGCCATAGCCCGGCTGGCGCAGGTAAAGCAACTGCTCAAATGCAGTGAGCGAATCGCCGGACTTGGCCCAGCCGCGGGGCGTCCATTCGGCATGGAATCGCCCTGCCTGCTCGAGAGTAAATTCATTGGCCTGCACGTAGAGCGAGGCGAGGCCGCGCGCGGCCCGATTCGCCAGCATGATCCAGACCAGCTCACGAGCCCGTGGATTGTCGTCGTACAGGCCCACGTGCATCATTAACTCTTCGAAGGCGGTGGCAAAGCCTTCCGCGCGGTTGTCCCAGATGTTGGAGAGCAGGGCCTGGCGGCGAATCGGACTTGGGTTCGGCTCGTCCCGCATCCGCCCGAGATCAATCCAGTGATAATCGTGGGAAAGAAGCAGCATGGGCTCGCGGTGTGTGACGCGGTCGAAGAACACCCGCTGGTCCTCCGGAATGAAATGGCCGAGTTCTTCCGCGAGCGCGGGCTTTATATAAGGCTTATCGAGGATGATCTCCTGTTTGATGAGAGAGCCGACGAACTTATCCAGCCGATCATGCGTCATTTTGTCGAATGCGGCGGCATCGCCGGCGGGCTCAAGTGGAGGTAGGTTGCGGTTGCGGTGTTCCTCGAGGCGCAAGGCGGACTGCGCGCGCTCCAGCTCGCGGCGTAGCAGAACGACCTCCTCGTCCCAGTTGTAGGGAATGAAGTGCACATTCTGCTGATACCAGGTGTAGTTCTCCTTGCCCACTCCAGATGGCCCGGTCTTGGTGGGCGCCAGTTTCTCCAGCCAGGCAACGAATTCGTCAGTTGCCTTCCGGGCAGCGGTCACGGCGGCGCGCAGCTCCGGGCTGGTTCCGGTTAAATCGGCCTGTTGGTGTTCGGCCAACGTGCGGACGGTGAGCGTGCCAGCTTCGAGCGACTGCAGGAGGTGAGACTGATTGCGAAGCTCCTGCGCGCCATAGACCCAGAGATCGCGCGCATTGCTTGCCTTGAGGTTCTCCTTCGCCTCCGAGAGAAAAGAGGGAATCATGCCGATCTTCGCGGTCAAATCTCTCTGGGCTTCGGCATCCAGGGGGAAGTGATACTTGTAGAGTTCGATTTCGGGATACGGGACAGGACCTTCACGCCAGGGAATATCACTCCGGGATGAAAACACGTTCACATAGAAAGCAGGATCGCGAGCCCAAGGACGAAGCACTCTCAGGTTGAAGTCGAGCCCGTTCATCTCGGCCTTCACCAGCTTGTAGTCGTTCTGCTGTTCAATCGGCCACGATCTGGGATCAATCGCATCCAGCCGCTTACGCCATTGGGGCAGGGCTGCAGCCTTGGCCGCCATCGCGCTCGCGCTGTAGTCGGGGACGTTGTTCTTCATCACCGGATGCTCAAATTCCCGCCATTGCTGAAAGAGCTTCACCAGCGCAGGATAACCATCCTGATTGCCGGCAGCTTGTGCGGAAGAGCCGTGCGCCGCTATCAGGAAGACGGCAGTAATGGCCGTCGCCACGCAGAGTTGGAACCGCATGTTTGACCTGTGAATCCCGCCATCGAGGTGGCTCCTCACTGAGATCTCCTCACTATCGAATTGAACACCCCGGAAGGTAGGCAAGCCTAGCGCGCACCCGGCGATTTACGCAAGGCTTGTGAGGCAAGGACCGCAACAGGGTCGCTTACGAATGCACGCTACATCTCTGGAGACTCGAGCAAAGCGTTTCTGACGCTATCCAGCCACGCAACAGATCCCTCCTCACTGCTCCTCGGAATGGCGTTAGAGACAGCCGACAAGAGAAAGTTCGAGACATTCTTAACGGCCGCGACGGTGGTTGGGTCCTTCCGCTTCGTTTCGGCTGGCGCCTCACTTCGGTCAGGATGACAGGCGAATTAAACTGCCCACGTTTGGATGCCACGCAGAGGCGAGCCAGTGGCCGGGGTATTCACTTTGGGTCGTAGTGACCGAGGTTGCAAATCGGCTCGTGCTTGCAGCCTTCGCACTTGAGATTTGCGAAATCCACAATCCGGCATCCGTGCGCCAGAACATGCAGGAATAGGCGCAGTCTTGTAAACAGCTTCATCTGGCACCCCCGCTGGGAATCATCGGGGCCTTCACCGGAGGTTCTGTGATGGCCTGGGTAAGGTCACGATGATCCATTCATCCTAGCCGCGGAGTCTGGGATCCACTGTGACGCGCATCACGTGTGTTTCTTACCAAGAGCCAGGCTCCATGGCTCGGTTAGGCCGAACACCCAGCGCGTGCTTGAGCGGCGGATCACTGAAGCGAACGCCCTGGATCTGAACCTCTCGCGGTCAGTGCACGAGGCAGATTCCTCGTCGCTGGCGCTTCTCGGAATGACAAGAATGGAAGAAGGATGGGGGTGTGGGCCAGCCGTCTTCCAGCTCACATCTGACGAAGCAAGGGCGCCGCGATCCGCCGGAGTTGACGTGAAATTCCCTTGGTACTGCTCAGCTTGAGATCGTTTTCAGCAGCTTCCGCTAAGCGCGCCCGAATTCCAGGATCGAACTCATCTTTTTCGTCAGCAAGCAGGGGCCCTACCGTGACAAGAGCCGCCCCAATGGCGGCGTCGGTCTCAATTCCAGCTTTTTGGTTGACGAAAGCTCGTGGAATAAAGACTCCAGTCTCAGACAGCAGCGGAGTCACAGAGCGAAGGGCCTCCACTTCTCGACGGAGCTGCTCGATGGCCTCTTCTTTTTCTCGCAGCAATTGCTGGATGTCTCGCATGTTGCCCTCCAGGGGGGATCGCAAGGGGACAACTATGCCTGCCTCACCTTGCGTGGCCGACAACGTAGGGATTCTTACACTTGGGAGTAACCTTTAGCGAGACACGAAAGTGCATGTCGGGGGCAGGTGACCCACTTCTGGCAACAGTTCTTGTCCGGGGGGTTGCTCCCTGACGGATCCACGATGGAGAGGTGAGGGAGGTGCTGTCCACACGATCGAAGGCGGCACAATGGAGGGCACTTGGGCAGGGGATTGGAAAAGTAGGATGAAGTCCGTGACGGGCGGACATTGACAATCGGATAGCGCAGGCCGCCTGCCTACCCCACTCAATCGCAAAGAACGTGTCCAGTCTCATGACATCCTTTACAAAGTGTCCCGGGACATCCTTTACACTCCCGCACTGGTTCCACCGGCCCGGAGAGAGCAAGGATGGCGTGGAAGACGATGGACGTGGAGGAACAGAAAGTGCGGTTTGTGGTGGCGGCGACACGGCGGGAGAAGTCGCTGACGGCGCTATGTCAGGAGTT
>Ga0210405_10000874_pt1 | contig 37359 bp, 35 predicted proteins | sample IncBWH11MmetaG_FD_155492 | JGI IMG/M metagenome (GOLD analysis project Ga0210405, IMG submission 155492) | Forest soil microbial communities from Barre Woods Harvard Forest LTER site, Petersham, Massachusetts, United States - Inc-BW-H-11-M | ecosystem: Environmental > Terrestrial > Soil >... | reverse complement strand
CCCCCCCCGAACCCGCACCGCAACAACCCGCCCAAACTCCCGCTCAATCTCCGGCTCGACCTGCGACCGAAACGTCAGTAGGGGCCGGGCTTGCCCGGCCCGCGCCTACCACCCAACCCGGCGTACCTGTCCCAACTTCAAGCCCCGCACCGGCGCGGCTTCAACCCCTCTCTCCCGCCCCCGTCGCACAACCACCCGCTCCGACCAACGCGCAACCTCCTCAACCCAACTCCGCCCCCGCTCAACTCGCCGAGCCCAATAGGAATCCCGCCGCCCACACACCCCAACCGGCCTCGCTCGCCACGCCACCCACCCCTGCGCACGAAGCCCTCTTGGTAGCGCGCTCCCCGTTCCGTCGCCGCCACAACACCACCCCCGTTAACCCCTTTAAAATCAACATCTACACACCCCCTCGCAACTATTGAATCTAAACCACTTGCGCGATAGCTAACCCATTTAGAATCAACACTTACAAAAAACCGGGGAGGGGTAGGGCTCCTCACAAGTGGGACAGACTTCAGTCTGTCTCCCCTGCAGCCTAACCAAGATCGCAGGCAGGCTACTCACTATTCACTTTTCGCCGCTCGCTATTAGGCTTCGACCCGACCAGAGCGTAGAACAAAATATAGATGTAGCAAATCACAGGAAGAATGAAGGCGTGGTGTAGGCCAACACGGTCAGCGATGAAGCCCTGAATCACCGGAAGGATTGCACCGCCCACGATGGCCATAGTCATGATGCCAGAGCCGTTCCCCGTCAGGGGACCCAGTTCCGCCACACCCAGGCTGAAGATGGTCGGGAACATGATGGAGTTGAATAGCCCGACCGCGAGAATGGCCCACATCGCGGTGTGTCCGCCCAAGATCATGGAAACAGTGATGAGCGCGGCCGCGCAGATCGCGCATAGCGCCAGCAGATATCCGGCCTTGATGCGCCGCAGAAGTCCCGCGCCAAGAAAGCGCCCAATCATCGCGCCTCCCCAGTAGAACGACACAAAACCTGCCGCAGTCTTGGCGGAGATGCCTGCAATCTCAGGCAGACCAAAGTAGTTCACCAGAAAGCTTCCGATGGAAACTTCTGCGCCGACGTAGCTGAAAATCCCGATCGCGCCCAGGAGGAGATTGCGATGCTTCCAGATCGAATCGCTTGCCTTCCCTCCCGGTTCGGAGGATGCGGTTTCAATCTGCGGCAGCTTGAACGTGCCAATCAGAACCGCCAACAGCACCAGCGCAACGCAGATCACCGTGTAAGGCATCTTCACGGAGGCCGCCTGCTGCACGCGATACGCGTGCAGGGCTTGCGGCGCCATCTGTCGTAACTGTTCGACCGCCAGGGGCGCGGCGCTCAAAATCAGCAGCCCTCCGATTTTCGGTGCGATGGTGGTCCCGAGCGCGTTGAAAGCCTGCGTGAGATCCAGGCGGCTCGACGCTGTTTCTGGCTTCCCCAGCAAGTCCACGTAAGGATTTGCCGATACCTGAAGCCCGGTAATCCCTGCGGCGAGAACCAGCAGCGCCGTCAAGAACAGCGGGTACGACGCAACCGATGCGGCGGGAACAAAGAGAACTGCTCCTAAAGCCATGGTCAACAAACCGACCACCATGGTTCTCTGATACCCGATCATGTTCACGATCTTTGACCACGGCACCGAAAACAAGAAGTACGCCGAAAAAAATGCAAACTGGACCAGCATGACTTGCGCGAAACTCAAGTCAAAAATCGATTTCAAATGTGGCACCAGAATGTCGTTCAGGCAGGTTAGAAATCCCCACATGAAGAACAACGTGGTGACGATAGCCAGCGGGCGTGAATAGTTTGGCGCCGTCGAAACAGCGGGGATACTCTGCGCCTGTCCGGAATTGCTGCTGATTTCTCGAGTCGCCATCTTTCATCACCTCAGATTTCAGAGCCGCTGGCTGTGTTGCCGCTTCATTGGCCGCGGCTGGCCAAGCTGCCGTTTCCGATTGCTGGTTTCCTGAAAACCAATCGCTACCACCAAGTTTCCGTTTGCACGCCGTACGTGAGCCCGCTCGTTCGGTCCTCGAACGGGATTCCGCCCACTAAACCGCGGAAGCCGTTGGACCAATTCGCGTAGGTCGCGAACACTCGCAGCACCGGCCGGCTGAAGAATTTACGCCCCGCTCCGATTTGCGGCGCGATCGTGAACTTGCGTAGCCAGCCGTCAAACTCGGTATTGCCGTTTGTCGTGGTAACGAAGCCTTCGGTGTGGTCAAACCCGGCCTCGAACGCCAGAGAAATATATTTGTTAAAGAAAATTTCCGGCCTCGCGCCAAACGAGGCCCAATCGTTGAAGCCGTGGCCAGGCTGTCCGTCCCGCGTCCGCTGGAAGAGGAAGATCGGCATCACCGCAAACCGGTCGTTGGCCTGAAGGAGGAGGTGTTCCGCGATCAACAATCTCTCGGAGTGCGCCAGGAAGGGACTCGGATTATCGAGCGACGTGCTGAAATTGCTCGCTGCACCCTTGCCATACTGGATCGAGAACGCGTGGTAGCCGCCGTGCCATTCCAGGCGCTGGTGGCGCAACCCGAACGCGTACCCATTGGTTGTGGGAACGGCCGTCCCTGCGGGAAGTGTGCTGCCATTTTGCGCGGTACCACCCTTCGCCGTTGCGAAATCGAACCATGCTGCCCACAGGCCCGCAGGTCCCTTCAGGTCATAGAGGCGGATGTCGATGTTGCTCTTCGCGTAGTTCCCATTCTGCGTAATGATGTCGGGCCTGGCTCCGGCCAGAAAAGCCACAGCCAGCTTGCCGATTCCGACATTCACGTCCTCAGCGCCCGCGCCGTAGCCGCTCATGTCCAGCGGATAGAAGTCGTTAATCTCGATGTGCTGGCGGCGGTAATATCGTTCGCCCGCCCAGAATTTTGCATCGGGCTGGCTCTCGAAGATGTGGCCGGCCCGCACAAAAGCTTCCCGCAGCCGGAATTGGTCGTTACCAGTTCCATTGGGAAAGTTTGCATAGCTGGCGTAATTAGAAGTGTTCGCCTCGATCATGACTTCCGTCTTGATCCAGGCCTTGTCTGTGTTTTGTTCGGGATTCAGCCAGTTGTTGACGAAAATAAATTCCCCGTAGGTTTCGGCCTCGTTGCCCAGGCGATATTTCGCGTCCGCTCCTGGAGCCTGGAAGGCAACTTGCTGTCCGCCCTCGCTATTGAGGCCGTAACCCGACCGGAAATACCCGTGGAACTCGAAGCTCTGCACTTGCTGCTGCAGGTTTACAATCTTTTCGTCGGCTTCTCTCAAGAGGTCATACGTCGGTTCCGAAGGCACGTCGCCTTGAAACTTTGCCCCGACGTCATTCGACTCTCCGAGGACGGCGTTTTTGGCTGCTTGCTGCGCGGCCAGCTCGACTGCCGAGATCGTCCCCGCTTTTATTTTTTCGCTGGCCTCTTTTTCTTCCTTCTCTTTTTCCTGCTGTTTTTGGATCTGTTGTTCGAGCGACGCGATGCGTTGTTCAAGATCGCGGGTAGTTGATTCGTATTGCTGTTTGAGTTGCGCAAGTTGCTTCTGCAAATCATCTGCTTGAGGAGCTGGCGGAGAAGCTTGCTGGGCGGCGGACGATATCGCGGCAACGGCGAATATCGCGGCGATCCATGGCATACGTTTCAGATGGAATAGGCGGTGCATTTTGCAACTCGCTCGACGGAACACGCTCACCGCATTTTCCATGGTCCGATTTCTTCAGGCTTTTGCGGAGCGTGCATTCAAGACGAACTCCTCCATTGCCTTGGCGAATCCTTCGTCCTCACTCGTGGAAGTGACATACGTGGCCGACGCTTGCACTTCCTTGCTCGCGTTTCCCATGGCGATGCTCACTCCGCTCTTTTTGAACATCAGAACGTCATTCGGCATGTCGCCAATGGTTGCGATCTCTTCGGCCGGAATATTCAACAGTTTCGACATCGCGAGCACCACTTCGCCTTTGTTAGCTTTTGGATGGGTCACGTCGAGGTAGTAAGGCTGCGAGCGCGCCGCGGAAATGTGCGTGCCGCCGGCTTGCTGAACATCTTTTTCGCATTTCGCAACCGCCTCGAGGTTGTCACTCACACCGACAATCTTCGCGACCTGGCCGAGCAGCCCGTCAAACGTTTTGACTACTTTTGGCGGAAACTTTACCGTCCACTGTTCGCGAGCCACGTGCGGAGCATTTACGTCGCGCACGAACCAATCCGTGGCCGTGTAAATCCACACGTCGAGTCCATGTTTCTCGATGGAATCGATAATCTGCTCCGGCACTCCCGCCGGCAGAAAATTCTGAGCGACAACGGTCGCCAGGTCCGGCTGTATCAACACTCCGCCATTGAACGCGGCCAGAGGCTGCGTGAGCTTCAGCGGCTCGATCAGCATGGCCATGCCGCGCGGCGGCCGCCCGCTCGTGACGCTGAATTGAATCCCGGCGTCGTGCAATCGCAGGACCGCGTCGGTTGCTCGCTTCGTGAGCACTTTTTCCTGCGTAACGAGCGTTCCGTCCACATCCGCGATCACCATCTTGACTGGCTTTGTTGCGCGCCCATTGTTCGATGTCATGGTCGACCTCGTTTTCTCTTTTTAACTGCGGCTAGATTTTCTATTGTTCCTGGTAGTTCCACAACAAGCCGCCGTCCACAAAGAACGTGGTTCCCGTAACGTAGTCGGAGTCACCCGAGGCAAGGAAACTGGCGATACCCGCGACGTCTTCGGGTTTGCCGAGCCTGCCAAGCGGAATATTTTCCAAGAGCTCTTTGAGCTTCGCTGGATCGTTCAAGAGCTTTGTGTTGATGGGAGTTTCGATCGCGCCGGGCGCAATCGAGTTGATCGTGATTTTGTTCGGGGCGAGCTCGATGGCCAGATTGCGCGTCAGCATTTTGATTCCGCCTTTGCTCGCGCAATAGGAGGCAAAATGGGGAAACGGAAGTTCTTCGTGGACGGAGCTGATGTTGATGATTTTTCCGGGCCGGCCTGTTTGCCGAAGGTGACGAACCACGGCTTGCGTTACAAAAAACATGCCCTTGAGATTGACGTTTAGAACGGCGTCGAAATCTTCTTCCGTCACGTCCCAAAAGTCGGCGCGTTTCTCAAGGCCGGCGTTATTGATGAGAATGTCGACCTTGCCGAGGGCCGCAACGGCTTCAGCGATGAATCTCTGGCCGTCAGCGACAATTCCTACGTCGGCTTGAAACGCCGCCGCGCGCCGTTTCGTGGTAGCGATGGCGGCCACCACTTCGTCCGCCCCTTTTTTATTTTTGCGATAGCAGATCGCGACGTCCGCGCCGTCCTGTGCCAATCGTTCCGCTATCGCACGGCCGATTCCTTGATCGCCGCCGGTTACCGCAGCTACTTTGCCTGCCAACAGATTTGCCACAGCTCCTCCTCGATACAGAACTGAATTGTTGTGCGCGAAGTTTTATGCCAGAGCTTGTTTCACGGCCGTGTGCAGTTTTTCGAGACCGGCTTTCACGTCTTTGCCGAGATGAACGCGAAGGGCTCGCCGGCCGCGTTCCGCAAGCACCGCAAAATCCCCGCGAGCTTGCGCGGCCTTGACGACACCGAACGTATATTTCTGATCGGGAACAGCGAGATCGCTGGCATCATCGCAGGTGATTTGCAGGAAGACGCCGCTGTTGGGGCCGCCTTTGTAGGCTTGTCCGGTCGAGTGGAGAAAGCGTGGGCCAAATCCGAGGACGGTCGCAACTTTCTTCTTGTCTCTCACTGTGTGGCGAATAGTCTGTAAAGCGACCTCGTTCTCCGCGTTCATCGTGATATAGCCAAGAAGAGCGAAATAATCTCCGGCGCCTGCGCGGCCGAGATGAGTTTTCAGAATCTCGGCAAACGATTGTCCGTTTTTGAGGGCTTCGGTGTTTCTCGGATCGGCGTAGAGCTTGACGCCTTCGGCGTCGAAGAAGGGCGCCTCGGCCGGCAACCTGCCTGCGGTTTCGTATTCGCTGGTGAGTTTGCGCGTCTCGATTTTGCTGGCTTCCACGTCCGGCTGATTGAACGCATTGATGCCGATGATCGAACCGGCCACGGCTGTGGCGATTTCCCAGCGGAAGAATTCCTCACCGAGAGCGTAGGTATCCTGCACTACGATGCGCACAACCGGTTGGCCCGCTTTTTCGAGCACTTCTACCGCCGCATCTTGCTCACGATCAGACGCGGACTCGAGGCGGAGATAGGCGAATACGCGATCGTTTCCGTAGCTCTCAGGCTTCGCGAGGCGTTCGCGGTCGACCGGGATGATTCCCTTCCCGATTTTCCCTGTGGACTCGGCGAGCAGTTGCTCGAGCCACGCGCCGAGGTCCGCGATGCCCGGAGAAGAAATGATCGTCACTTTGTCGCGACCTTGATTTGCAGCGGTTCCTAGGATCGCTCCCAGAACCACGCCGGGATTCTCGGCTGCGGGCACGGTTGCACCGCAGGCGTGCACCATCTCTTCCGTACGGTTCAAGAATTTCACAACGTCGATGCCCATCACCGCGCCGGGGACCATGCCGAAATTGGATAGCGCGGAGTAGCGTCCGCCAATACTGGGAAGGCCGAAGAAGATGTGGCGGAACTTATCGTTCTCGGCGACGTGCTGCATCTTGGAACCGGGATCGGTGATGGCGATGAAGCGATTTCCCGCTTCCTTTTCGCCAACGGCTTCTTTCGCGCGGGCGAAGAAATATTGCTTGTAAATATTGGGTTCGAGCGTGCCACCGGATTTGCTGGAGACGATGAACAGAGTGTTCTTCAGGTCGATTTTTGCTTCCATAGCTTTGATCTGTGCGGGATCGGTGGAATCGAGAACGTGGAGCTCTGGGAATCCTTCGATCTTTCCGAAGGTGAGGCGCAAAACTTCGGGGCAAAGGCTGGAGCCGCCCATCCCGAGAAGGAGAGCGTGTTTAAATCCGGCTTTCTTTACTTCGGCAGCGAGTGAAGTCAGATGTTCGATGTGCGCGACCTGGTCATCAGTGATTCCTAGCCAGCCGAGCCAATGATTCTCGTCGGCGTTCGTCCAGAGCGAGGCATCGGCACGCCAGAGGCGGCGAACTTTGTCGTTCTTGGCCCAGTCGGTGAGAGCGGCGTCCACTGCGGCGGAGAGTTTCGCCGGCAGCGTGTAGGTGATGGAATTGATTTTGGCGGAAGAGTCGGCTGATTTTCTGGAGCCAGTGGCTTTCAAGAGTTGGGCGAAAGCGTCAACGAACTGGCTCAAGCCATCCTCCAAAAGTTTGTCGGTAACCGCCTTCATCGAGATGCCGGCTTTCTCGAGGGCTTCCATGGTGTCAGCGGCGTTCTCGACGTCTTCGGTGAGGCTGGCGCGAAGGCGGCCGTGTTCGCGGAAAGCGTTGAACGTCGCGGGAGGAATCGTGTTCACCGTGGACGGGCCAATCAGTTCTTCTACATAAAGGACGTCCCGGTAATTGGGATTCTTCGTGCTTGTGCTGGCCCACAGCAAACGCTGAGGTTGCGCTCCCTCGCTGGCCAGGGCCTTCCAGGCTTCGCTCGAATACAGTTCGGTGAAGCGATGATAGGCGAGCTTGGCGTTGGCAATCGCGACTTTGCCGAGCAGGCCGCTGAGGCGTGCCCGCTTGGCTGGATCGGTCACCGTTTTCAGCTGGCCGGTAATCTGCGCGTCAATCAAGGAGTCGATGCGGCTGACGAAGAAACTGGCCACGCTGGCGATGCGGCTAACATCTCCGCCAGCGGCTGCGCGGGCTGCGAGACCCTCGATGTAGGCCTTGGCAACTCGCTCGTACGCATCACGCGAAAAGAGCAAAGTCACGTTGACGTTGATACCCTCGCTGATCAGTTGGCGAATGGCCGGGATGCCTTCGGGCGTCGCCGGAACTTTTATCATGAGATTTACGCGGTCCACCGCTTTCCAGAGCCTGCGCGCCTCTTGCAAGGTTCCCGCGGTGTCGTGCGCGAGCAGCGGAGAAACCTCGAGGCTGACGTAGCCGTCGCGGAATTTGCTTTCCTGCCAGACCGTGCCGAGGATGTCTGCCGCGTCCTGAACGTCCTTGATGGCGATTTTTTCGTAAAGACCTTTTGCGTCGAGGCCGGCGGATTCCGCGCTTTCGATAACGGACTCATAGTCCGTGCTGCCGACGATGGCTTTTTCGAAAATGGCCGGATTGGAAGTGACGCCGCGCAGGCCGTCCTCGACAACCAAGCGCTTCAGTTCGCCGCTGGTGATCAAGCTCCGGCGAATGTAGTCCAGCCAAACGGACTGCCCAAATTCGGAGAGCCCTCTCAACGGATTCGGGCCTTTTGGAATGCTCAGTGCAGGTGTTGTCATGGTGTTCGCCGCCTTTCTGTGATTGCTGAATTCAGATTGTTTTGGACGAGCCGTGGAAGAGCGCTGGTCCGCATTTCGTTTCCATTGCATCAATTCTTGCGAGCCGGCGCCTGTGGGCGCGAATCCCGGCAAATCTGTTCGAGATCGAATGCCGTTTGCGTCGTTGACATCACACGGCTCGCTTTCTAAAACAATCGCTGCCTTCAGTGCGTCGCATTTTTTGATTTGATTCAGTCAAGTTCGTTTTAGGTGCTACTTTCCGGCAACCTGGCTTTGAGACATTCCTAATTTTCGAAGTCAAGGTGGTTCGAGCCAAACTCGTCCGCACGATTAGTCGTAAATGAATTCGCGGGTCTGTATTGCAACGTGCCTGCCAATCGGACAGGCGCCACGGTCGCCGCAAATCGTTGAAAGCGAAGGGACTTGAAGAGATTACCGCGCGCTGGCGATTTCATCGCCCGGTGCTGCGTCACGGCCTCGACGTTACCGTCAAAACCTCGCCACGAATGCGGGACAAAGCGAGTTCCTTTTTTGTACGCCTGGCGCCCATCGCGTCTCATTTTTGTTGAAAACAGGACGGTTGCCGACTCAACGGCAAATGTCCTTCGATGGACGCAAAGATGCTTCATGGAACAACGATTGAAACGGAGATCGCCAGTGAACTGCACATCCAGATATGCGAACCGCGGCGCAACTGCCCGCTTAGGAGCAGCAAATCGCCGCTCGCCATTTTCCAGAGCGCGGACCAACAACGCACGGCTAGCCTCGCGCGCTTCGGCTAGTTCCAAGCCGTTCGTCCAAACGGAGCCGGAAGATCGCGAGTGGCAAGCGGTCCAAGATATGTTTTTGGCTTCGCGCCGGAGATTCCTTGGACTGGCTTATACCGTCTTGCGAAATAAGGAGGACGCGGAAGACGCGGTTCAAGATGCCTTCCTCTCGGCCGGCCGCCACTTGCGAAGTTTCGAGGGCCGGTCTGCCCTTACTACCTGGTTCACGCGCATCGTGCTTAACGCTGCTCTGATGATTCGCCGAAAACGGAGACCCACTCGGATCGAGTCTCTACCGGAAGCGTCCGCAGCGGACGAGATTCTCTGGACCGAACGGATTCCGTCTCCGCAACCTGATCCAGAAATGGCGTTGGCTGAGAAAGAAACTTTCCAGTGGATTGATACCGTGCTCGGGAAAATGAGTCCCGGGCTGCGGCAGGCATTTACGTTGGTTTACTACCACGAAATGTCCAACGAGGAAGCAGCAGACTTGCTCGGGGTTACGACCTTTACTTTCAAGTCGCGCGTCTTTCGGGCCCGGCACCATCTCATGAACCGAGCGCAGCGCGTTTTCGCGAGTCCCATCCGCAGGGCCACGCATTTCGAATTTTCCCCCGGCCGAAATGATTCTCTCGCCCTTGCCGGAAGGCCTGGGGAAACCTCGTCTTCAGGAATCTCGTTCTCCTAACAGCGCCGAACCTACCGCCGTCAGAGATGATTGGCGATGTCCTTCTCCGGGAACTCCGAGCGCTGGGAAGCTACGAGCACGTCTATTCGCTGCGCGGCGCTGACCCGCCAACCTTATAGCTGTATCTCCTTCTGACTAGCGCGGTTTCCGATGGCTGCACGGGGCAGGAAGTTCCCGGAGCGGGCGCTTTGATGCAAACTATCGATTTTTCTGCTTGACAATAAACCAGGATTCCATAATATGGCACGCGTGCCACAATCCAAGACAACCGATTCCCCATACAAGGTGCAGGTTCTGGACCGCGCATTGGCGGCCTTGGCCATCCTGGCAAACAGCTCAAGCGATTGCAGCCTTGCCGAACTGTGCCCGGCCCTGAAGCTCCACAAGAGTACGGTGCACCGGCTGATGATGGTGCTGGAGCAGCACCGCTTGGTGGTGAAGAACCCGGAGACGGGGCGTTATCGGTTGGGGCTGAGACTGTATGAGCTGGGGTCCCGCGCGATTGACGGGCTTGACCTGCGCGGACGGGCGCGGCCGTACTTGGATCGGCTGCAAGACGAATTTGGGGAGACGGTGTTCTTTTGCATTCTGGACGAGGGGCAGGTTTTTTACGTGGAGAAGGTCGAGTCGCAGCGCAGCGTGCGCACGGCATGCACCGTGGGAAGCCGGGCACCCGCCTATTGCACAGCGGTGGGAAAGGCGATGCTTGCGGAGCTTTCGGACACGGAAGTGAGCAAGATCGTGCGGCGGTGGGGATTGAAAGCGGTGACGAAGAATACCATCACCACGGCTGGCGCTCTGAAAGCGGAGTTGAAGGCAGTGAGGGCGAGAGGCTATGCGATCGATGAGGAAGAGAAAGAGGAAGGACTGCGGTGCGTGGGCGCAGCCGTGCGTTCGCATAACGGAAAGTTAGCTGCGGCCATGAGCATTTCTGGGCCGGCATTTCGGATCACCAAAGAGAGGGTTCCTGAGATTGGGCGAGTGCTGATGGAAGCAGCCGGCAAGCTTTCCGCCGAATTGGGATACCAGGGGGATCGAGTGGAGTTGGTGCTGAGCGCAGCGAACTAAGAGGGAGTAAAGAACCCGGCGAAAGCCGGGATTTTTTGCGGGGTTTTTGTGAGTGGGATGCAGTCTCATAATGTGGTACGCACTGCTGCGGCGAGGCGGAGCCGGCGCACCGCATCCTGGGAGGACCAGTAATTAAGGCGCGCAGAGGTGCCCTGCGCGAAGATAGGAGAAGCCGATGCGTGGAAAATTCGGAGTGGCGGTGGTTTTCTGCCTGGTGGCCGTGGTGTTTCCAAGTGTTTTGAGAGCGCAACTCACCACGACCACGATCTATGGCCGAGTGACCGATGCGAACGGCGGAACGATCGCCGGGGCTCAAGTGGCGGTAATAAACACGGATACAAACCTCTCGCGGGCGGCGCAAACGAACGCCGAAGGCGAGTACCGGATCGAATTGCTTCCGGTCGGCAACTACAGGGTGGAAATCGCGGCGCAAGCTTTCAAGAAATTTGTGCGCGCCGGAGTCGTGCTGGAAGTGGATGTTCCCGCGCGTGTAGACGGGGTGCTGCAGTTGGGAAACATGAACCAGACTGTCACGGTCTCCGAGAGTGTGCCGCTGGTGGACACTACCAGCTCGGGGATCGGGCGCACGATTGAGAATCAAGAAGTGGTGAACCTGCCGCTTGTAAATCGCAACGCGTATGAATTGCTGGAGCTCACACCAGGCGTTCAGAACAGCAGCTTTAATGCGGGCCAGCCGAATCCGGTCATCACGCTGGGTTACCCGGAGCAGCGAACCTTCATTAATGGCGGGGTGGACGGCGGGGCAGGATCAGTGAGCTATTACCTCGACGGCGGAATCAATATGACGGGGTTGCGGAACACAGGCAACATTCTGCCCAATCCGGACGCCATTCAGGAATACCGCGTTGAAACGAACAACTACAACGCGGAGTACGGAAAAATGTCCAGCGGCGTCATAACGGTGCTTACGAAAACCGGCACGAACGCCTATCACGGAGGGCTGTTCGATTATTGGCGGACCGATGCCCTGAACGCAGCCCCCTGGAATTCGGCGGTTGGTACACCTCCTTTGCGGCGGCAGCAATTCGGCGGGACGTTCGGCGGCCCAATCAAAAGGGACAAGACCTTCGTGTTTGGCTCCTATCAAGGTCTGCGCCAGCTGAGCAGCTTCTTGTTCACCGGCGCGACGTTGCCAACAGCGGCGGAAGCGGCGGGAAATATGGCTGCGCTTCTCCCAGCCGGCGGTTCCTTGCCGAGCCAGTACACCTGCGGTTCGGCAACCGTGATCTGCCCGAAGTTGCTCGATCCAGTTGCACAAAAGCTGTTCACTTCAAGCGTTTTTCCCAATATACCGACGGCAGGTACGGGCGCGTTCCAAGCGGTCGCTCCCAGCCCGTACAACACGGATGAGTTTCTGATCAAGGTGGATCACAATTTGACGAGCAACCAACGTCTGAGCGGAAGCTACTTCTACACAAGCGGAAACAATCTGGTGCCTCCGCTGAATTCCACCACAGGCCAGCCCAACGGCAACGTTCCCTGGGACGTGCAGCAATTCACCTGGCGGCAGCAAAATGTGAACGTCAGCGATACCTGGACGGCCAGAGCCAATCTGACCAACCAGTTTTGGCTGGGCTACACGCGCAATGTGGCTGGACGATTAAACCTGCCTGGCACATCCCTGGGCGATCTTGGCTCGGAATTCACAGTCCAAGGACCGCATTCGCTGCCACAGATCTCCGTGACGGGTTTCTTCACGGCAGCGAGCGCCATCGCCGGGCCGGTCGCGGGCTCGAACTTTTATTCCGCGCGGGACGTGGTCAGCTATACCCGTGGCCGACATTCGATTTCTTTTGGAGGCGATGAAACTCTCGACAAGGACGTTCAGCAAACCTTGTTGAACAATTACGGCGTGTTTGGCTTCAATGGCACGAACATAAAGGATGCCGTGTCGGGCAAAAGTATCGCGGTTCCAGCGCTCGCGAATTTCGTGATGGGCCTGCCGACGTCTGTCTCGCAGGACGCCCCGGTGACCGGCTTCACCAACAGTTGGAGCACGGGGCTCTTCGTCCAGGACAACTTCCGTATCTTCCCGCGGTTCACTCTCAACCTTGGTGTGCGCTGGGACATTCAGACTCCGCCGACCGACCCCTTGAATCGAGGGACCAGCTTCCAGGTGGGGGAGCAATCAACGGTGATTCCGGCGGCTCCGGAGGGCGCGCTCTTCAATGGTGATCCGGGCGTTACGCGCGGCATCGTGCCTGTGCGGTGGCATCATGTTTCACCCAGAGTCGGTTTTGCGTGGGACCCGTTTGGCGACGGTAAAACTTCGATCAGAGCCGGTGCTGGAGTGTTTTACGGCAGCGTTTCAGGCAACGAATGGAACACGGTCACCAATTTCGAGCCTTCTGCGGTCCGCTTCGCTTTCACCAACGTCACACAGCAAGTGACAGGATCGGGCTTGACCGCCGTGCCGCAGGGCGCAACGCTATCCTGCCCGTACAACAAGCTGGTGGCGAAAAATGCCTCGGGCGCGCCGCTCGGTCCGACAGTCACTTGTGCCGCGGGGAGCGGCAGCGGCGTAAGCGGCATCGATCCGTTTCCGTTTGTTCCGCCGCAGTTCCTCACTCCTGGAGGGCCGTTCTTCGGCTTCGCCCAGAATTTCCAATGGCCGTACAGCTATCAGCTGAATTTTTCCGTCCAGCGGCAAGTGACCTCGAATTTCAGCGTGTCCGCGGCCTACGTGGGCAATCTTTCCCACGATTTGCCCTTCGCACAGGACATCAATGCTCCCGCGACCGGCGCTCTTGCGCCCGCCTGCGCGACCAGCACCGGCGCGAATATCGTGGCACGCCGCCCGATCGACAATACGGGCGTTCCGACTTGCACGGGCGCGGGAAGCCCGTTTGGCACTGTGCTGCTTGTACAATCCAATCAAACGGCCTCGTACAACGGCCTACAGACAACAGCCCAGCTAAGAATGACGCATGGACTGATGCTGTATGCCTTCTACACCTTTAGCCACACTTTTGACAGCGTCCAACTGGACAACAACACCACTCAGGGCGGCGCGCAGGACATGACGAATCTGGGCCTAGAACGCGGCCCGGCGGATTTTGATCTTCGCCATCAATTCGTGACCGCGCTAGTGTGGCAGTTGCATTACTACCACGGGGACAGTTTATTGGCGCGCGGATTCGCGAATGGCTGGACGATCTCCCCAATCATCAATATACATAGCGGCCTTCCGTTTACCGTGCTCAATGGCAAAGACGCCAACCTGACCGGCAACAGTTCCACTGAGCGAGCCCAGCTTGTGGCTGGGCAGAACCCAGTGTTAAGCAATCGCACCGCGGCTGAATGGTTTAATATCGCTGCGTTCTCGCAGAATCCCGCAAATTTGGTGGGCGGCATCGCCGTTGACGGAAACTCTGGGCGCAATATGCTCCGTGGCCCCACGTTTAAAGACGTGGATCTGGCGATCTCTCGCGACTTTGCTTTCAAGGAGCGCTTGAGTCTGCAGCTACGCGCCGACGCGTATAACGTTTTCAATTTGGTGAGCCTGAATCCTCCGGGCGCCACTGTCGGCACCTCCACGTTCGGAGTCATCACTTCGGCGAGCGCCATGCGCCAGCTTCAGCTGGGCGCCCGTCTCACCTTCTGATGGCGGACCGTGTTGCTGGACACGATTTTTCTGCATCACAGGCGGCCGGGAAAAGCGCTTGGGCTTCCCCGGCTACGTGAAATTACTAATTCGGGGCTCACTGAAAATTGTTCGTCGTAAACTAGTCGAGGAAACACGGTACGTGTTAAAAGAAACTATGAACACAAATACTGCAAGTCCTTTAGAGAAAATGGTATTTCGGAATACGAATGCCAAAGTGGGGCGCCACATTTCAGTGACGCCCGAGAACAGCACGATGCGGCATTTGGCGTACGGAAGGATTCGGTTGAATGCGTCCGTGCCGAACGTATCGTTCGTGAACGGAAACCGCGAAACCGGGCTGATTCTCCTGTCCGGAGAGGTCAAGGTAAGAACAGATGGAAAAGAGTTCGAACTCGGCCAGTACGACGCCATCTACATCCCGAGAGACTCGAAGATCGAAGTGTCCACGAAGAGCCGGGCGGACATCGCCGAGTTTTCTTCCGATGTGGAGAAATTGTATCCGCTAAAAGTGGTGCGCTACGCGGAGACTTCCCAGGACCCGGGAATGAAGTTCAGCGCGGGCGGGCCAGGTTCTTCGCGGCAGTTGAACATGCTGATCGCGAAGAATGTCGAAGCGGGGCGTCTCGTCGCTGGCTTTACGCACTCTGATCCGGGCAATTGGACAAGTTGGCCGCCGCATGAGCACGCGAAGATGCTCGAGGAAATTTATGTGTACTTCGACATGCCGGAACCCGCGTATGGAATTCAGCTGGTTTATAACGACACGGAGTACCCAGAACTGGTGACGGTGGTTCGCGACGGCGACGCGGTGCTGATGCCGAGCGGGTATCACCCGAACGTTTCCGTCCCCGGCCACCGAATCGCTTTTCTCTGGGCGATGGCCGCGCATCGCGAGGTCGAGGATCGGCAGTTTGGCGTCGTGAATATCCAGCCGGGATTTCAGCAGGGCGGCTCCGGCTTAGAAGTGGGCCGCAAGTAAGCGACCTCGCCTGGCTGTGGGTGCAAATGCGGACCTGACGGTGCTGGTTCAGATCGACCAGTTGAGTCCAAGGCTAAAGCCCACACAAATAAGACCTGAGTGGCCTGATGAACATGGAAGCGTTTTCCCTGAACGGCAAGAATGCGCTAGTGACAGGCTCTCACCGAGGCCTTGGTGCAGCGATTGCCGTGGCCTTGGCAAAGAGCGGCGCGAACGTGGGCTGCCATGGGCGCGATCCGAACCCTGGACCTCCCTGCGACGAGATTCGCGCAGCAGGGCGCAAGACGTTTTACCATTCTGCGGATTTGTCGGAGCGGAAGTCGTGCCCGGAACTTATCGAAAAGACGATCGCGAATTTTGGGTCGATCGACATCCTCGTAAACAATGCAGGGGTGATTCGAAGGGCTCCGGCTGCGGAGTACTCCGCGGAATTTTGGGATGAATTGATTGCCGTGAACCTGACGGCAGTGTTCCATTTGTCGCAACTTGCCGCGCGGCGGATGCTCGAAAGAAGAACAGGAGGCAAGATCTTGAACATTGCTTCCCTGCTCTCCTTTCAAGGCGGAATCCTGGTGCCGGCGTACGCGGCGGCAAAGGGTGGTGTCGCCCAGCTTACGAAAGCGCTGGCAAACGAATGGGCCAGCAAAGGAATCAACGTGAACGCGATTGCGCCGGGATATATGGCCACGGACAACACGACTGCCCTGCGCAACGATCCAGTGCGAAGCCGGCAAATACTGGATAGGATTCCCGCGGCGCGTTGGGGCGAGCCCAGTGATATCGCGGGGGCGGCTATTTTTCTTTGCTCATCCGCAAGTGACTATGTACACGGCCATGTGCTTGCTGTCGACGGAGGCTGGCTGGCGCGCTGAGGAAAGCTTTCTTCGGGAGAGAAAGTGAAACAGCGCTCGCGGCGGAATATCCGAAGTCTGATTGAATTGGAGAATGCGAATGGAAACGCAAACGAAGAGTTTTCCTGACTTCGTAGTGGTAGCGCACGACGAGGGCAAAGAGTCAGCACCGGAGAGCGGGCTGAAACGCCGCGTGCTGGCCTACAACGACAAATTATTTCTTGCCGAGCATGAAATGGTAAAAGGCTGGGTGGGCACGGTGCACAGCCACCCACACGAGCAAATCGTGTATGTCGTTCATGGGCACCTCAAGATTACCTGCCTGGGGAGGACGGTCGACGTTCGAACGGGAGACACCTTCGCCGTGCGCGGCGGCGTGGAACATGGCGCTTCCGCAATGGAAGATTCTCTAGTCATCGATGTGTTCACGCCGTGTAGAGAGGACTACATCCGTTGAGACAATTTTCTATGGTTGTCAGCTCAATGGACTGTTGCCGCAAACCTGGCGGGTCATTCACGGGCAGTTGATCGGCGACACGATGCGAAAAAAAATCCTCGCTACAGCAAAAATGGCCGCCATAATTCTGGCGATCTTTATCTATGTGAACTGCGGTTCGGTCGCACAAACGCCGGCTGATGCGCCTCAAATCCAGACGTCGCAGCTCGATCAGCAAATCCGGGAATTTCTCCAGAGGGAGGTGACCGCTCATGTTTCCGATATCAAGAACCTAGACCCTCCTCCAGACCGCGTGGTTGGCGCACTGACGACTGGAGAGTTTTCCTGGGGGACGTTCATGCGAACTTTGGGCGCCTATTCGGAGTTTGCAGGAACGAAGACGATTGCAGGCCATGACGTCGCGCAAATGATTGGGAAAATGGCGCAAATCGAATTGAACCATGGGGGAAAAACCTGGGCCCAACTCTACGCGGCGATGGCTCTGGAGAGTTTTGGCCGGGACCTGAACCACAACGCCCTGTGGCAGAGTTTGTCCTCCAAAGAGCGGGCCACATACAGCGCCTTGCTCGACCCAGGCCGATTTTATGACGCAAAGACTCACACGCTAATCCATCTCCCCGAAAATTACTTTGGCGTGGCGGCGCGAATCGCTGCGATTGACTACGAACTAGGGCTCAACAAGGAACGCGCTTCTCTGGATGACCTGCTAAACCGAGCCGCAACACAATTCACCGGCGGAGCGCTTTTTGCCGACGATGCTCTGCCGACGGGCCGTTACGACCGATATTCCAATGAGTACGCCAGAGCGCTCTACGATGCAGCCGAACTCGCGGGGCGTGAAGACTTACTGAAGGCCGTCGCTCCGTCGCTCAAGGAGCAGATGAAACTGTGGTGGGATTTGCTCTCGCCGGACGGCTACGGTTATTCCTGGGGCCGAAGTCTTGGCGCGATCAGTTACATGGACACTTTGGAGATTGCGGCCTTTCTTGGGAAACACCCGGAGTTCCGTCCCGCGCCGCTTCCCCAGCTTGCCTCCGCCTATTTTGCCGCATGGTCGTGGCTACGCCGCGATTTCAATGATGAGACGCACTTGCTGTCGATCTTCGCTTTCGGAAGAGGAGACTACAGCTACATCACGAAGGAACGCGAATGGCAGCAAACCACGACGTTTCTCGGAAAGGCGATTGGAGCGCATCAGATGTTCATGAAGGCGCTGGAAAAGGAAGGCGTCAAAAACTTTCCCTTCCTTCTGAACCTCCCCGACGTGGAACGCTTCGAATATTTCAAAAACGGCCCTGGCCGCAAATTTGGAGTTTGGGTCGTTCGTCAGGGAAACATCCATTTTGCCTTACCGTTCGCAACCGGACCAAAGGCTGCAACATCCGACTACGAGCCCGCGCCTTATGGCTTTCCTGGTTTCGCTGTGCCGGTGGAGAAGATTTATCCGTGCTTCATTCCTTTTCTCGAACTGGAAGATGGCCGGACCATTTCTGCCGCGGACGGCGCGGATGAAATCAGGCCTGCAGCTGACGGCAAGAGTGTTACCGCGATTTGGAAGCGCTGGGTTGTGGCGGGATCCAAAGCCGGAGAAGCAGTGGACACTGATCTCGTTTCGGAGGTTACCTGGTCCTTTCAAGGAAATAGCCTGCACAGAATGGAATCGCTGACGGCGACGAAACCGCTGAAGGTTCGCCGTCTTTGGCTTGCGATTCCGAGCAGCAACAACCATCTGGAGACTTCGGAGATTGGCGGCGTGCGAATCGATCGACTTACGGCAAACGGAATGACTCTGGAGGTGCAAGTCAAGCATCCGGACTGGCCAGTCCACATCTCCGCCTACGCGACTGGCGACGATTCCTTGGGCCGAGGCGATCGCTGTGCAATCCCACTACACTTAATCCTGGAATCTAGAAATATCTCGCTGACACCAGGGGCTCCCCAAAGTTGGGAGATCACTTTGTCTGCCCAGTGATCCTTGCCCGTGCAGTGATCAAAACTTCGTTCCCTGCCTTTTCGCCGATTCGCTGGGTTGAGTCGGGCTGGTAGTAAGCGTCGCGCGACCGGTTTGAATCAGCCGCAAGCCAGCGTTCCAGAAAGTTCGTCCCAAGTGTGCTTATAAATCGCCGAACCGGTCCGAGTTCGCCTAAGGTTCGGGTACGGTTCGGCGATCGTCGCCGTACAAACTAAGCGGCCCTGGTTTTCTGATCCGACTGGCGAGCGCAGCAGACGAGGTGAGGAAGTTCGCCAACCAACTTCATGGCGACTGGCTGCAAGCACGACGGACAGGTGGTTGACCAATCGCCGCCGCACTCTGGGCATTTCTGCAGGACGAGCTGGGCGCCATCCAGTGATTTGCCGTTGATGCGGCGGTCGAGCACGAAGTGACACGACGGATTGTTGCAGACCAAGAACCGTTCCATAGGGGAGCCTCCTTGAGGGCGGCTCAGGGATACGCTAGGGCTATGGAGCGGTCAATATAGTAGATATACGTACAGAACCAGCAGCGCCATTAATAGTTCCGGGTACGTAGCTCTCGGCCAAGCAGGGTTGCTTGTGACCCGCCGGCCGCGCTGGGAGAGATGTGGTGTGTGACAAAGACACTGGCTTGCGCAAAGGAGCGAACGGCAGGTTGGTCTATCTTTTGTGTACAATAGCGCGTCATCGAGTCGAGCTTGGAATGAATCTTCACGGCAAATCAAGTTCCCCGGGAGCGCTTTAAAGAGTGAGAGTGATTATGCAATCCGTTTTTCGGCATAAGATTTTGTCGAAGCACTTGAGTTTCGTGTTGCTCACCTTGCTCGCGTTACTGGTTGGGTCAAAAGTCATGGCGCAGACACCATCTGTCGCTTCCACTCCGCCAATGGGCTGGAACAGTTGGAATCATTTCGCCGGAAAAATCGATGATGCAACGGTGCGGGCGCAAGCCGACGCAATGGTCTCGAGCGGCATGCGGGACGCGGGATACATCTACATCAATATCGACGACACATGGGAAGGAGAGCGTGACGCGAAAGGCGTGATTCAGACGAATAAGAAATTTCCGGACATGAAGGCGCTCACGGACTACGTACACGGGAAAGGGTTGAAGCTGGGAATTTATTCATCGCCGGGACCGAAAACGTGCGCTGGATTCGAAGGCAGCTACGGGCACGAAGGGCAGGACGCGCAGACCTACGCGGGGTGGGGCATCGACTACCTGAAATATGACCTATGTAGTTTCGACAAAATTATGGAGGCAGCGGGTTCGCCAGAAGCAGCACACAAATTAATGCTCGAAGCCTACGCAAGAATGCACAATGCGATTTTGAAGACGGGTAGGCCGATGGTCTTCAGCCTTTGCCAGTATGGAGCGGATGCGGTGTGGCGCTGGGGAGTTTCGGTGGGCGGAAATGCGTGGCGGACGACAGGGGATATTTCGGACAACTATGAGCGCATGACGGATATTGGATTCGGGCAAGCGGGCCTCGCCAAATTTGCCGGGCCGGGGCATTGGAATGATCCGGATATGCTCGAAGTGGGCAACGGAAAGATGAATGCGGAGGAATATCGAACGCACATGAGCCTTTGGGCTTTGCTGGCCGCGCCACTGCTCGCGGGGAATGATTTGAGCACGATGAAGCCGGAGACGATCGCGATGTTGACGAATCGCGAGGTCATCGCGATTGATCAGGATGCGTTGGGCAAACAAGCGGATCGCGTGCGCGCGGAAGGTAGCCAAGAAATTTGGGCGCGGCCGTTGGCGGATGGTTCGAAGGCAGTCGGGGTATTCAATCGGTTCGATTGGCCGCAGACGATTGAGGTGGATTTTCCAGAGCTAGGATTCAAGGGCAGCGTGAAAGCACGAGATATTTGGACGTCAAAAGATTTGGGAACGCTTCCGAGCAAGTACGTGGCACGCGTACCCGGGCACGGCGTGGTGTTGTTGAAGGTGAAGCAGTAGTTTCGTGGTGGCATCCTGCCTCAAAAGGGGCGCAACATGTTGCGCCCCTACAAGGAATATAGAAGCTAAATGCCAACGCCGTTGCGGGGGCGTTGCTCGCGAACCTGCCGGGTATCCTGGATTGGCTCCGATTCACATTCGATAGCAATCGTCGTAACTGGATGATCGGGCGCATCTGCCGGGAGGCCGCTGAAGCGCACGCGAAAGCGTTCCTGATCGAACTTTACGGTTTGGCCCGACACGAGGAGCTTGGCGGATGTTACTTTGGTCGTTAGGCCGCCCAAGGCGATGGTGTCGCCTGGCCAGAAATGAACGTGCATGTAAAGAGTGTTGCCGCGGCGCGTGAAGCCGGCAAACTCGGAGTGGCGCACCTGACAGCGTTCCGTCGTGTGGATGGATTCGCCGTTGCGCGACAGCCATTGGCCAACTTCCGTGAGGACGCGAACGGAGTCCTCGGGAATCGAGCCGTCGGGTTTGGGGCCGATATTCAAAAGATAGTTTCCGCCGTCGCGCGAACACTCGACGAGATTTCTGATGACTGTCTTTGGGCTCTTCCAATTGTCGTCGGCGCGCTGGTAGCCCCAGCTGTCGTTGAGCGTCATGCAGCTTTCCCAAGCGCGAGTTCCCTTTTCCGCGACAATTTCCTGCTCGGGCGTGGAGAAATCGCCGGGGATGCCATTGCGGTTGTTGACGATGATGTCTGGTTGCAAGCCGAAAACCATTTTGTTCATGCGCTCAGACTCCCATTGTTCTGAGTTGAGGGGCCAATCGACGTCGTACCAAAGGACATCGATCTTTCCGTAGTTGGTCATCAGTTCGCGGACGAGGCCGTGCGTGTACTCGACGAATCGTTTGCGGGCCTCGGAATCGGTGGCACAACGGGCGCCGTCGGGATGATGCCAGTCCATCAGCGAATAGTAGAAACCGAAGCGCAGGCCTTCTGCTTTGGCGGCCTCGATGTATTCGCGGACAAGGTCGCGCCCGGGGCCTTGTTTGGAAGCGCAGTAGTTGGTTAGTTTTGTGTCGAAGTTGCAGAAGCCTTCGTGATGCTTGGAGGTCATCACCATGTATTTCTGGCCGGCGGCTTTGGCGAGTTTTGCCCAGGCGCGAGCGGCATTGGGTGCAGGCTGAAAGCGCTTGGCGAGCTGCTCGTATTCGGTGACGGGAATGCCTTCCTCTTCCATAACCCACTCGTGACGACCCAACACGCTGTAGAGTCCCCAGTGAATGAACATGCCAAACCGCGCTTCGTGCCACCATTTCATCCGGCGAATGCGTTCGGAGTCCTCCGCTTCGGCAGCAGCTTGCGGCCCTGACACAGGCGTGCCGGGCTGTGCAAACGCAGCCGAAGCGCTGGAAGAAACGCCGAGAGAGACGAGAGAGGCGCTCGTACCCAACAACCAATCGCGGCGCGGAATACGATTCGGTCCCATGGGATCAGCCTCCCTCGAGAATTATTTCGATTTCAACAATGTCGCCCCAAATGCAAACCGCGAGAACAAACAAACCGAGGCATATTCGACTACTGCCTGCTATTTTTCAAGCTTGAAAATTCTCTCCATGAGCAGCCACTTCTCGCCGGGCTTGGCTTCCGGAAGCGGCCGCTGGAACTTCCACATCAACTCTTCCCACTCGCGCACTTTGGGATTTTCACGATCGGCCTTCGCTTTAGCCCCGAAGGAGAATCGCTCGTTGACTTCCATCACCATGAACATCCGCGTCCCGAGCAGATAGATCTCCATGTCTTCAATTCCGGCGTCTTTGATGCTCCGCGTGATCTGCGGCCAGATTTTCTCGTGGTAGCGCTTGTATTCCGCGATCAGCTGCGGATCATCTTTCAGATCCAGAGCGAGGCAATAGCGTTTGTTCATTTGGCCTCGACGGTGGCCGGAGATTCGGCAAAACTCAACGAAGGATTCGGCTTGTAGCCACGAACAGCGAAGTAAATCACATAGAGATAGCAGAGGAGCGGGACGATGAAGGCTCTTTGAATATTGCTGAGATCAGAGATTTTGCCCATTACAGCGGGAATGAGTCCGCCGCCGATGATGGCCATAACGAGGAACGAGGAAGCACGCTTGGTGAGCGGGCCGAGATTTTTCAGGCTGAGCGCGAAAATCGTGGGGAACATGATGGAGTTAAAGAAGCCGACGAGAACGATTGCGAGGACGGCGACAGGACCGGAGGCACTCACGCCGACCATTGCCGAGGCCAGCGCGCCGATGCCGAAGACGGCGAGAAGGCGGGCGGCTTTAACGCGCTTCATCATCCAGGAGCCGGAGAAACGGCCGATCATGAAGCCGACTTGATGGGCGACGAGGAACAGGGCGGCCATTTTCTCGGGGCTGTCCGGAATGAGCCGGGCAAGCAAGGTGGAGTTCGAGCCCTGATGCGCAGCGTGAAATTGCGAGCCCCAGTTGGCCATTCGGACGAGCGAGTCCGGCATCGCCTGCTTGGCAAACCGAATGAGAAAGCCGGCGACGCCGACTTGCGCACCGACGTAGAAGAACTGGGCGACTACGCCTTTGATGAGATGAGGATGCGAAAAGAGATCGGTGGAGGCCGTGTTCGGTGATGGGCTTTTATCGCTCCCGACGCGCGGGACAATTTCCGGCAGATGCGCGAGGTAGATGAGAAGGGCAACGAAGAGAAAGATTGCGGTGATAACGAGGTACGGCACTTTGACCATGTTGGCTTCGGAAGCGACGTAGGCCTGAAGTTCGCCTGCGCTCATGGCTGCTTTTTGTGCGGCTGTGTACTCGACTCCCGACAAAATAAACGCGGCGCCGAGAGTGGGGACAAGCGAACTACCTACGGCATTGAACGACTGGGCGAAATTAAGACGGCGCTCGGAGGATTCGGGCGGGCCGAGAATGGTAACGTAAGGATTGGCGCCAACTTCGAGAAACGATTGGCCGGAGGACATGACGAACAGGGCGAGCAGAAAAAACGAGTATTGCCGTGAACTCGCCGCAGGAAGAAAAAGTAGTGTGCCCGCGGAGCAAAGCAGCAAGCCGACGAGGATGCCGCGCTTATAGCCAATTTTGTCCATGAGGCGGCCGGCGGGAAGAGCGGCTAGAAAATAACCACCGAAAAAGGCGACTTGGATAAAGGAAGATTGGAAATCGGAGAGGTCAAAAACTTTTTTGAAGTGTGGGATGAGCACGTCGTTGAGGTGGACACCGATGGACCAGAGAAAAAAAAGGCTGGTGACCAGAATAAACGGCAGAAGGTATCTTCGTTCCGTGATTGGCGCGGATGCCTGAGTCATTGGCTCCTTTAGGTCAAAGCACGATCGAGATGAGTGTAACCGCCGTCAACGAACACGTGTTGGCCGGTGATATGCGAAGCTTGCGAGGAGATGAGAAACAGGACCATGGCAGCGATTTCATGCGGCTGAGTCATCCGCTTGCCCAGCGGTATCTTCGAAACGATGTGCGCCAGTTTCTCTTCCGGATTAGGAAAAGTGCTAACCCATTGTTTGTAGAGCGGCGTGATCACTTCGGCGGGAACCAAAGCGTTCACGCGAATTCCACACGGCAGCAATTCCGCCGCCCAGTCTCGCGTAAGGGAGAGAATCGCGCCCTTCGCCGAAGTATATCCAGAAGTGCCGCCCTGCCCAGTCACCGCGACTTTCGAAGCGATATTCAGAATGCATCCCTGTGATTTCTTCAACGCCGGCAAGGCGAAATGCGCCATATTGTAGTAGTGAAAAAGGTTGAGCCGCAGCGAACTCACATATTTCTCGGGGCTCCCGTTCTCCAGTCCGACGTTGTCATTCGCTCCCACATTGTTCACAAGCACATCCAGCCGGCCGAATTCAGTAAGTGTCTGCTCGACTGCCGCTCTGCAACTTTCAACCGGTAAAATATCCGAGAAAATGAACCGGCAGGTTGCGCCGACGTTTCGCAGCTCCGACTCTAACTTCTCTCCTGCCTCGACGTCCTTATCCACGAAAACAGGAATGGCCCCCTCGCGAGCACAGCCACGCGTGATGGCCTCTCCAATTCCCTTGCCCCCACCCGTAATTAGGACAACCTTTTCTTTAAGCTGCAAGTCCATGAGGAGCCGCCTTCAAACCATAAAACCGAATTGCATTTCCACCGAAAATATCTTCCTTGTGCTGCGCCGCGTGCGCTTCCACGTAATCCTCGATAACTTCTTTCACCTGCCTATAGCTCGCGGCTAACAGGCACACCGGCCAGTCCGAACCAAACATCAATCGCTCCGGCCCAAACGCTTCGAACACAATATCCAAGTAAGGATGGATATCTTCCGTCTTCCAATGACTCCAATCTGCTTCGGTAACTAGACCAGACACCTTGCCAAATACATTCGCATTTTGCGCAAGAGTCCGCATATACGATGCCCACGGCTCGCGGCAACCGTCCTTGATCAGCGGCTTCGCCATATGATCCACCACAAATCGCTGCTCAGGAAACCGCGACGCAAGCTCTATAGCTGCCGGAAGTTGCCTCGGATAGATGAGGATATCGTAAGCGAACCCAAATGCGCGCAGCCGGGAAATTCCACGCGCAAAATCACGATCCACCAAAAAGTCGTCCGCTTCTACTTGTGCAATGTGCCGGAAACCGCAAAGCTTCTTGAACTGGGTGAAAAACTGCAACCTTTCCTCGACGGCAGCCGCGCGCAAGTCAACCCATCCCACCACACCGACAACGCGATCATCACGTTCTGCCAGTTCTAAAAGAAAATGCGTTTCCTCTTCCGATTGGTCTACCTGAACCACAATCGAGCCATCCACTCCGTTTGCGACGCACTCGCGCTCAAACTGCTCCGGCATAAAATCACGCCTGATAGCGGACATGGCCTCCGTAATCCAGCCATGACGTGCCGCGTCATATCTCCAAAAGTGCTGGTGTGAATCAATGATCATCTGCGACTGGTCTCCGCGTCTCCAAATGTCGCCGCTTCAATGTCCATCAAGATAGTGCGTTTCGGCCAGATTTCTCAATCTCGCAGCGGCGCCCTCCGCGGTGATATCGCGTTGCGGACCGGCGAGTAACTCATAACCCACCATGAATTTCTGCACTGTGGCGGATCGCAGGAGCGGTGGAAAATAATGCGCGTGGAAAAGGAACTCCGGATGACTCTCGCCATCTGTAGGCTCTTGATGAAACCCCATGGAATAAGGGAAGGCCGTCTCGAATAAATTGTCGTAGCGAATCGTCAATCTTCGGAGGATGTCCGCGAGACTCCCTTGTTCCGCGCCGTTCAGATCCGCCAGGCTCGCCACATGCCGGCGGCTCAAGATCATCGTTTCGAACGGCCACACCGCCCAATACGGCACGAGCGCCACGAATCCATCGTTCTCGCAAACGATCCGCTCTCCGTCCCCGACTTCCAAACGCAAGTACTCGCACAACAGGCATTTCTCGTTGACCTTCAAAAACTTGCGCATCGCCGCGAGCTCTCTCGTGGGCACGTTCGGCATTTCTTCGTTAGCCCAAATTTGGCAGTGCGGATGCGGATTGCTGGCACCCATGAGCACGCCGCGGTTTTCGAAGACCTCTACGTGCTTCACCCACGGCAGCTCACCCAATTCGCGGTACTGCTGGGTCCACGCCTCAACCACGCGTCGCACCTCTTCCTGTTGCATCCGCGGTATGGTCAGGTCGTGGCGCGGAGAAAAACACACCACGCGGCAAATCCCTCTCTCGACGCGCGCAAAAATCAGCCCATCCTGCACAATCTCATCGGCAGAAACATTCGGCAGCATCGCAGGGTAATCATTGTCGAAGACAAATGTCTCGGTGTACTTAGGATTCCGCAATCCCTCCGCCCGCACATTTCCTGGACACAAGTAGCACTCCGGATCGTATTCGATGACTTGAGGTGGAACTACTTTGTCGACTTTCCCCAGCCACGGCCGCTGCGTTCGATGAGGCGAAACAAGAACCCATTCCCGCAGAAGCGGATTCCAGCGGCGATGCGGCGTTGTGCGAAGATTTTCCCCGTTCATATTCCGCTTAGCCTATTCCGCCATCTTAGAGGACTCAACCAGACCGGCCCCGTCGGCTGGCATGCAAATATAAGTCGCGCAGGCGATCCCCGTCTTCTCCCTATAAGCCTTGGCTATGTTCGCTGCAAATGTCTCTGCGGATCGTTCGTCCACAAGGTTGACGGTAGCTCCTCCAAAACCCCCTCCCGTCATCCGCGCGCCGTAGACGCCGGGCTCTCGATTCGCCAGCTCAACCATCAAATCGAGTTCGGCGCAACTTACTTCAAACATAGCTCGCAGGCTCCAGTGCGATTCCTCCATGCACTGGCCGAACCGCTGCAAATCTCCCTTTCGGAGCGCTTCCATGCCTTCCAACACGCGCACGTTTTCGGTGACGACATGATGCGCGCGCTTATACGCGACCTCCGAAAGAACTCTGCGATTCTCTTCAAGCTGTTCTAAATTCACATCCCGAAGCGCACGAATCCCCGGCAAGACTCTTTCGAGGGACCGCACCGCCTCCTCACACTCTTCACGGCGTCGATTGTATTCTCCCCCAGCAAGTTTGTGTTTCACTCCGGTATTACAAATGACGAGCCTGACGGATTCTGGAATCGGCACTAGTTCGAAACTCAGAGACCGGCAATCGAGCATAAGAGCATGATTCGCGCGCCCGTGGAGCGAAATAAACTGGTCCATGATGCCGCAACGCATACCCACGAAATCGTTTTCAGCCTGTTGGCAAATGCGGGCAAGCGCAGTCCTGTCAATTGAGAGGCCAGACTCTCCAGCGAGCGCAAGGGCGGTGGCCACCTCAATCGATGCGGATGAACTCAGCCCAGCGCCGATCGGCACCTCTCCATGGATCAGCAAATTCGCTCCGGTCAGCGCGAACCCTGCTTCCTCCAATTGCGCAGCGACTCCCACCGAATAATCGCTCCACGTGTGCATAGGATGAAGCGCATCCAGAGACAATTCCGCTTCGACCACCTCCGGAAACTCCTCTGAAGAAATAACAAGTTTTCGATCCTGGCGCAGACTGGCGGCTGCCCAGCAGTAAAATCCAAGGGCTGCAGGCATCACGAACCCATCGTTATAGTCGGTGTGCTCTCCGATAAGGTTTACGCGGCCGGGAGCCCGATAGACACGCGGATTCATCCCGTACCTTGAGCGAAATTTTTCCGCGATAATTTTCCTTCCAGTCATTTTCGGCTTAGAGATTGTCCTTCAACTTGTTCCTAGAGAGAAAAGCAGAGGAATGGTGCACTTAGGCGGCGATTTTAGAACTTTCCTGGGCGATTTTGTTACAAATTGGCCGCAGGCTGCGTTCCCAAGATTCCCGAGCATCGGATGTGGTTCCGTCCCCCAGGATCAAATGCCCGGTTACGCGACAAGCAGACAATTTGACACGTCAATGTCCACAACGGAACAGACACGAATCTTCGCCGCGCCTAGCCTCCTATTGAGGCGCTCACGTGCAACTTCAAACGCAGAAAAAAGCGGCCCGAGCAGATAGAATCGAGGGGTCTATCGTTCTGTATCGCTCGCCAGCGAGAGGGCAGTTCAAGGCCGAAAGGCCGCTCCACCGTGCGGAGCCGAGGTGGAATATGATCTTTGGCGCCCCGCTCTTTCTACGGACACTGCTTCGTCTTGTTTTTGTCTGTATTCATAGGCATAAAGGTCCTCCGGTAACACTGCGCGAGCCAATCCCAACCAACCTACCCGGACGCCGATCCATCTATGGCCGAGGAGCCTACATCACTTGCTTGGATTGCGGTCAAAAATTCGCTTACGACCACAGGACCGGCCGCATGGTGGATTTCTGGGGCGTCCGTGACGCAGAAGCACTGGCAGGAGTTCGCCGGAGAGTTGATGAGTTCTTTTCGCCTCTTCGAGGTCTGGCTGCGAGGGTCCGCAGGGTGAATATGAGGATTCCAATTAGTCAGTTTGTCAGGTCCGTGCACCGCCTCGGAGTTTTGACGAAGGCCCACGAGGCTAAGTCTCGACGATAGATTGCCAGTAAATGGATACCTCGGTCCGACTTGAAACAAACGCAAGGCCGACCAAAAAAACAGCCACACTGTGGGTAAAGCGTTTAAGGAATGTGACGATTAGGGTGAGACTTTAATTCGTCCAGCAGTGAGTCCCAGGCTTCGGGGGAGAGATTGTCGGCCATCGAACCAAACCTTAGGACGATGCCCATTTCGTTTACTTGTGCCGTGATCATTAGTAGTGCGCCATGCTCCGTTGAGACGCGAAGCTATAAAACAATTAAATGCTGCGCAAGGTACGCTCAGTTTCTTTCTTGAGCGCAATCAGTAGCTTTGACCCAGACTTGATGCGGGAACTTTGGAGGCGGTATGCGGGAAGCATGTCTATTGGGCGCGTCCCTCCTGTCTCTCCTTAGAGCACAGAAGGTCGGGAGGGAACGGCTGAAAGGCCGTCGCGCCCCCTTAATGAACCTAGATCGTGGATTGTCGGCGCAGTTGCGCATCGTCTTTCGATAACTAACTCGAACGCGGCTAAACACTCATCACACTCAACAGTGCCTATTTTCGTGCGAGAAGTAGTAGAGAGAAGGAGACTTACGAGAGATGAGAGAGTGTCCCTAAGCATGAAACGGTGGGACAGCAAAACGGGACAGTTTGAGAGAACACGGACAATTCAAGGACGCTTGGTCATTTTGCGAGGAAAGCAGATGATGGAACTTATTGAAAAGAATGGCGCGCCCGGGGGGACTCGAACTCCCGACCTTCTGGTTCGTAGCCAGACGCTCTATCCAACTGAGCTACGGGCGCGCGGTTTAGAAATATTAACATAGCGATGCGCCGCACATCTACCTGCGTCGAAATACTCGCGTCGAACGTCACTGAGAAATGGGAGCCCGCGCCGCACGCCCCGGAGACACTCCTTCCACAAGCTGACCACCCTTCAAAACCACAACCCCGTTCACAAGGACGAACTGTATCCCTGCGGAATATTGCAGTGGCTCCTCATACGTCGCCTTATCGATGACGCGCTCGGGATCGAAAACCGTGATGTCCGCATCAGCGCCGACCCGAATCCGCCCTTTCCCCTTGAACACCGGCGCCCTTTTCTCGAGACGCTGTGCCGGCATAAACGTCATTTTGCGGAGCGCCGTCATTAAATCGAGCGCCTTTTCTTCTCTAACATAATGTCCAAGCACTCTCGAAAATGTTCCTTGTCCTCGTGGATGAACCTTCGAGCCCGTGATCCTCATCCCGTCGCTCGCGATCATGACAATAGGATTCGCAACGGCCGTTCGCGCCGCATCCTCCGGAATCGAATGGATCACTACGACTCCGCCCTTCTTCCGGTATTTCTCAAACGTCTCCGCCGTCAATCGTTCGCCTGTCTCCGTCCACTGCACATCCTTATAGGTGATCCCCAGGCTCTCTTGCCAGCCAGGATCGAAAATCGCCGATTGCAGCTCTGTGCTACCCGCCGTATACGGATAGCACTCCGTCGTCACATCAAGCCCATGGCGCTGCGCTCCTTCCACCATCGATATCAGCTCCGGCGTAAACTTCAACCCCATGCTTGTGATGTGCACAACATGCAGCGGTGCGCCCGTCGCGGCCGCCGCGGCAAGTACTTCTTCGAGCGCGGCAAGCCCCGTGGTGGGCTCTTTTAATCCCGCGTATCGCAGATGCACATGCACGGAGGCGCCGTGGCGCGCCGCGATCCTGAACATCTCCACAATTTCCCAGTGCGATGCGGCCGCTGTGTAATTCACTCCCATTCCCTCAGCCAGCGCACCTTGGCGGAACCCTTTTTCCATCTCCGCGCCAATCTCAGCCAGCTCCTCCGGAGTTGCGGCGCGATGGGCAGCGTCTCCCGTTGGCAGCATACCGCCCGGATCGTGCATCACCTTCATGCGCACAGGGATGTGTCCAATGCTCACGCCGAAATTGATCAGCGCTTTCCCTTCCCTCTCCGCATACCAGCCCGCTACGTCTGAGGTGCCCACTTCAAGTTCAAGCGAAGTGGTGACGCCATCGTGGGCCTGGAATTGATAGTTCCTTGGCTGCTGTCCATGTTCGTGCAAATCGATGAATCCGGGCGCAACGACCAGTCCCTTTGCATCCATGGTCGTTTTACCTTGCAGCGAATTCGACGAAATGGCGCGAATCTTCCCGTCGCTAATGCCCACGTTGCGCACCGCATCCAGCCCGGATTCGGGGTCCATCACACGTCCGTTCGCGATGACTACGTCGTATTTCTCGTCGTCAGCGGCGAGTCCCGCCCCCACCGCACAAGTCAGCACAATGCTTGCAAAAACAATCGCGATTGCTGCTATCCGCGCTCTTCGAAACGATCCCCGCCGCATTTTCCAGCACCCCCCGGTGAGTTTGCGGCGCTAAGTCTCTTTCCCAAAGCGCGCGGTGTCAAAGGAATTCTGAGCTTTACCGAACGCAACCTCCCCAGAAAACGGGGAGGCGGAAAACGGCATGAAAGACGCTGAGATCTCCGCGAAAAGAAAAACCCGGGTCGCTGGGGGGAGCGACCCGGGTGGGGTTTTACTGCTGAGGGGGGCCGGAGGAAACTCGGGAAATTGTTAGTTCACTTGGTGCACGGTCAACACGCAAATCTTTCTCAGTTCTTCGTACGTGAAAAACGTCTCTTCCTGATCTCCCGCGCACTCCTTGTGTCCCAATCCGGACTCATGCGATAGCCGGGAGAGTTCGGCTTCTGAAATCCCGAGCAGCAGCGCCGCTCGTCCCTGCGTCACGTACTTTGGCACTTGGCTATTCATCACTCCTCCTCACGCGGGAAGTAACGCCATAGCATCTTGTTCAACCGCCAGAATCATGGCCTTATAAATGTCCACATCCCAGCCTTCACCAATTCTCATCCGAACTGTTTCGCCGCCATCTTTCAGCAGCGTACCCCGCAGCGGCACCTTAGTATCGCCCAGCGCCACTTGCAGAACGACAGGCTGCCCTACCCATGCTGCGTATGCGCTGTCCATTCCCCCTCCGGTAGATGTTCAGGCCTCGCTGACTGGAACAGAATCGCTGAGCGAACCTCCGCGAACAATGGTACAGAGAGGGTACTAGCCTAGTAAGTTGGTACTGTCTTTCTTCGCCGCAGAAATTTGCCCCCATTTCGCATGGAAGTACGCACGTACTGTCATTCCAGAACGCCCGGTCCATTGGGTAATAAGAATGCGTATGGCATTCTCATGCCATGACGCGTCCCCACCATTCCCCACTGAACGCTGGGTCAGTGCCCTCGCCCGAAAGGGCAGGTCTAGGCCTGGCTCTAGGCGGCGGGTTCGCTAGGGGATTCGCGCATCTCGGCGTCCTGCAGGTTCTCGAGCAGAATCGCATCCCCATCTCTTTTATCGCCGGCACGAGCGTCGGCAGCATCCTCGGCGCGGCTTATGCCAGCGGGGCCCCTCTCGCGCGCATCATTGCTACTTGCCGAACGCTTCGTTTCCGCGACATCGCGAGATGGCGAGTTTCCCGGCTGGGGCTGGCCAGCAATCACCGCCTGGGTGACCTCATCGGGCAAGTTTTCGAATCGCGGCGTTTCGAAGATCTCCAGATTCCCATGGCGGTTGTTGCAACGGATCTGGCCAATGGAGAGCCCGTAGTTTTTACGCATGGAAATTTATGCGAAGCGATCCGCGCTAGCTGCGCATTCCCGGGCTTGTTCGAACCTGTACAAATTGGAACGCGCTACCTTGCCGATGGCGGTCTCGTCGCCCAAGTTCCGACCTGCGCTGCTCGCGAGATGGGCGCAGCGCACGTCATTGGCGTTTCGGTTGGCCTCCAGGATGGGCAACGGGGCGCTCCATCTAACATCTTTCAAGTCGTCTGCCGCGCCGTCAGCGCCGCTCAGAAGCATCAACTCGAAATTTGGGAGCGCCACGCCGACCTTGTTCTGCGCCCCGACGTCCAGTCTCTCGCCTGGGATGACTTCGACCGCGCCGACGAGGCCATCGAGGCTGGCGCCGCAGCCACCCGCCGCGCTCTCCCCCGCATCCTGAAGCTCCTCAACCCTCCCCAAGACTCTCATCTCGAATTCCAGGCTCGGCTCGAGGCTGAAGCAAAGAGTTATCTCTGGCTCGCGGAGGCATCCCGATGATTCGCCTGACAGCATTGATCGCGGCCGTTATCGCTTCCTTCCTTCTCTGGCATGAATGCGGAGAAGATATCGGCGTTTTCTGCTACCGTATTGGATTGGGTGCTTTTACGACGCTGCGCTCCCGCACGCTCGTCCCAGTGCCCGCCACTCAAATCATCGTCTCGAGGACTCGTTCTGCTTGCTCCAATCCATCCTCCACTTTCTCCACTCGCTCTACAGCACTGATGGACTTCGAGAGCTAATCCGCTCAGGCGGCGCTCCTCTCGTTTGCACCATCGTCTTTATCGAAACCGGCTTCTTTATTGGCTTTTTTCTTCCTGGCGACTCACTCCTGATCACCGCAGGCATCTTTTCCGCCGCCGGCGTCATTCCCCTCAAATGGCTACTGCTTCCCGTCATGCTTTGCGCCATCGCAGGTGACCAAGTCGGGTATTGGATTGGCCGTTCGGCGGGTGTGGCCCTCTACCGGCGCGAAGACTCCCTCTTTTTCCGCCGCAGCCATCTCCAGCGTGCCCACGATTTTTACGAAAAATACGGCGGCAGAGCTGTAATTCTCGCCCGCTTCATCCCGATCGTGAGGACCTTCTGCCCACCCGTCGCCGGGGCCGCGAGAATGCCCTACTCCCGCTACCTGATGTTCGATACTTGTGGCGGAGTGTTGTGGATCAGCGCCATGATTTTGGGCGGCTACTCGTTGGGCCATCTCATCCCGAATATTGGCCAGTACATACACTATGTAATTGCCGTGGTTATCGTTCTTTCCATCCTCCCTGCCGTCATCGGAGTGCTGCGCTCACGGGACTCCTCGAACCCGCCCGCCTCTCCGGTCTCTGCCGACGACAAAGCTAACTAGCTCATGCATTCCACCAAACTCAAGGCCATCATCTTTGATATAGGTCGCGTCCTGGTGCGCATCGATGTCGGCCGTGCCATGCAAGGTCTAGCGTCGGGAAGCTCTCTTTCGCCCGCAGAACTTTGGACTGCTATCGAAAAGGATCCTCGCTGGCCCGATTGGCAAGAGGGTCGTATCTCGACCCGCGACTGGCACCTCCATTTGGAGAAACGCTTTGGCGGGAACTTCACTTTCGAGCAGTTCACGGAAATCTGGAATCGCGTCCTGGATCCGACTCCCATTCACGACGACGCCTTCTTCAAGAATCTATCCAAACGCTATCGCCTCGCGCTTCTCTCCAACACGGACCCCATCCACGTCCGCTATCTCGAAGCCACGTACAGCTTTTTCGCCTTCTTTCCGACGCGCATCTATTCTTGTTCCGTGGGAGCCAGCAAGCCCAATCCATTGATCTACAGCGCAGCCCTTCGGGCCCTCAAAGTCAGTGCCGGAGAGGCCCTTTACATTGACGACATCGCTGCCTATGTCGAAGCCGCACGCCGTCTTGGCATGTCAGCCATTCAGTTCCAGTCTCCCGCCCAGCTAACAGCCGACCTCAAGTCTCTCGGCGTGGATAACCTCTGAAGAGCAATTGGGAAGCGTAAGAAACTCCGAAATCGGAATTCTTCGCGTAAAGATTGCTAGGACTAGTACTGCCTCGTCTCCCCCATCCATTTTTCCTCCTTCTGCAACCCACATTTATTCATTGGCTTACAGACATCTTCGCCACTTGTTCCCCGTCCTCCTTTTGGCTCGTCACTTGCTCCCTCCTTGTTACGGGCCGATTAAAGACTAAATCGTTTGCCCACATTAGGGTGAGGAGAAAAGACTTTACTATGTCAGAGGAACACATCATCGAAACGAGAAACAGTTCATCTTGGCAGTTACCCGCAGTCATTGTGCTTGGCTTGGTAGCGATTGCCGGTTTGGGATTCGGCTGGAACGCTTCGTCAAAGCTTGATTCCACGAAGCAAGACGTTACCGCGCAACTCAAGACTACCGAACAGACTGTACAGCAAGACATGTCCTCCCTGAAGGACCGCATCGCACAGGACGAGAAGACCAATGCCGACCTCCAGGGCGACCTGAAGGTTGTCACCGACAAGCTCAAGATTACCCAGGGCCAACTGAAGAAGGCTCGGCAACAGGCCGAACTGGTCGCGAAGCAGAACGACGAGACGACTCAAAAGCTCAGCGCTCTTGACACGTCCGTCCATACCGAGCTAGCCACCAAGGCCGGCACGGATGACGTGAAGAACGTCGACACGAAGGTCACCGCCGTTGGCGCCGACCTCAACACCACTAAGGAAGACCTGAAAATGGCCAAGAGCGAGATGGGAACCCTCATCGCGCGCAACCATGATGAGATCGACCAACTCCGCCGCCTCGGCGAGCGCGACTATGTCGAATTCACCATCGCTGGCAAGAACAAGCCCCAAAAGGTCGGAAACATCACTGTCGAACTCAAGGGCGTAAACCAGAAGAAGAACCAGGTCAATCTCGCCATGACTGTCGAAGACAAGCGCTTCGAGAAGAAGAACCGCGCTCTTAACGAGCCCATCTTCTTCTACATCTCCGGCACACATATACCCGAAGAGATCGTGGTGAACAAGGTTGGCAAGGATCAGGTTAGCGGCTACGTCAGCATTCCCAAGGCGAATGCACAAACCGCCAGCACTTCCACCACCTCCGGTAACTAAACAGGGACAGATAGCAACATCGGCCATTTGGCCGTCGAGGCAGCCGAAGCGGGCAGGAATTCCTGCCCGCTTTCTTTTTGTCGCTCGCTGTTGCAGCGCTTACCTACGACTTCTTTTGACGACATTGCTCGGATTCCCGCCAATCTCCGCTAAGATGGAAGCAGGCATAGCGGAGAATAGTTTGCACCAAACTTCTTACATCCTATACATCGCCATTGACGACCTGATCCCTGCCAATGGAAAGAGCATTCCAGGACTCGACGAGTTCACCGCCGCCCTCGATCATCGCGGCATCCCTGCAGTCTGGCTCACCAGCCGCACCCGCCTCCAGATGGATGATCCCCGCCGCAAGCTGGCCCACACTCACCCTTTCATCGCCGAAGATGGCTGCGGGGTTTTCCTCCCCGAAGACTATTTTCATCTTCGTCCAGAAGCTTCCCGTTCAAAGCCTCGCGGTACAGCCACCGTCCGTCTTGGCCGCTTCACTTGCCTGCCGGTCGCCGAGCAGCAACCCGCAGCTGCGGAAGCTTTAGAAACCCTGGCCGCCGAAACGGGAGTCTCGGTCGTGCCTTTGCGCTCGCTGCCCCCTCGCGAGTTAGCTCAGAACACGAACTTGCCACAGCGTGAAGCTGAGCTGGCCCGTCAGCGTGACTTCGACGAGCTTTTTTTCTTTGCGGGAGCCTCTGAGCTGGACATTCGCAACTTTCAGGCTTCTGGGCGCACCCGAAATATTCAACTTCGCCAGCGGGGCGTCCTGTGGTCTCTGTCCATCGGTGCGAGTGTTCGCCGGTGCGTTGGCGAGCTTTCCAAACTCTACGACCGAGCACTTCGCTCGCACGCCCGCACCGTTGGAATCGCCACCCGAGGCCAGGAGGAAACCCTCTTTGCTTCATGCGACCGCGCCATTCTTCTAACCGACCAGGGCGCCGATCAGCCGGATACTGTTCCCTCTCGAGCCACCGCCCAGGCCCGTCGAGTAATGGAACTACCACTTAGAGCCGACGACACGTGGGAACAAGTTCTCGCCAACCTCGCACCGCGGCGACCGTAGACCAAGGAAACCAACATAAACTCTTGGAAAGAAAGTGTCGGTAATACGACTCCTTTTCCACACGCTTGACACGATTCTGACAACCCTTCTCCCGGGCAACCTTCCCAAATCGCCTGTTTTCGCGAGGATAGCCAATTCCTCTGCATGGCCCTTCGATTGCCCTTTACTTCGTGAGTGTCAGGCACTTATAAGTGCATTCAACCTGTCGGTTTAGATCGGTCCATCGAGAATTCCAGCAGGCCGAGTACTAGGAGAACCCTTACTATGGCATGGCTCATTCGCAAGCTTCGCATCCCGGCCTCGGAATCTTCCATGGGCCTCGTTCTTACCATTTGTATCATTACCATGGGGCTTATGTCCGTCGCATTGCTATGGCAAGCTCAGATTATTGCCAATCAGCGTGAAGCGATTCAGTGGCTTGAGACCCTTAAGTTTGGTGGATAGTTTTACTCCGTCCAGCCCCTGCTAATGCCAGGCGTGCCTCCCTCCGCGCGCCTGGCACCCCTCCCCGCTGGCTGTTGTCGGTGGACTCGTTGCAACTCCTTCATTTATCGATACGTCCCCGTCAAGAATCCCTCGCGACTTTCGGGCCTTCTTATGTTTCAATGTCTCCACAGGAGATTTCTGATCTAGGAGAGATATTTCGTGAAACGTACTCTGGGCTTGATCCTGCTCGCGGTTGCACCCGCGGTTTGTGCCTCTTCACAACAAACCGCTCCCCAATCGCAATCTGCTCTACCGTCGACGACCGGCAATAGTCAGCCACAATCATCCAATCCGGCTTCATCGCACGACAGGCACCATCGCCGCCATAGTAGCCGCCATCGCCGGCATCACCACACTCCAAGCCAGCACTAGTTGATGATCGGCATAGGGGGAGTGGTCGCCCACTCGCCCCTGCCACACGACCGGACATGCGGGTCCGCATCCGGCGGTTCGGCGGGTTGAGCTAACCATGAGCCGTGAGCTCGGGAAGCCCGAGCGAGG
>Ga0210405_10000873_pt1 | contig 37407 bp, 29 predicted proteins | sample IncBWH11MmetaG_FD_155492 | JGI IMG/M metagenome (GOLD analysis project Ga0210405, IMG submission 155492) | Forest soil microbial communities from Barre Woods Harvard Forest LTER site, Petersham, Massachusetts, United States - Inc-BW-H-11-M | ecosystem: Environmental > Terrestrial > Soil >... | reverse complement strand
GCCTGTCAGCGGATCGGTCTCCGCGAATCCGTCGAAAATCGACTGCAACCAAAACACGCAGTTAGCCTGGGTGTCCAAGGAAACTGTCGAAGCCGACATGAGCGGCATGAGTCCCGTTCCGACCTCGGGCGAGAAAACAATATCGCCCCGCCAAACCACGGTTTATCAGCTTACAGCTTCAGGACCGGGGGGCGTAACAAAGCCAAGCACGACCGTGGAAGTGAATCCTGTGGTGCAGTCATCGCTTAGCGCCTCACCGATGGAAGTCTCCTACCGTCGCATCGGCGACAAGATCATCCAACAAGGGAGCACCACGTTAAATTGGTCGTCATCCAACTCCGACGCAGCTTCGCTGGACCCGGGTGGCTCCGTTGATGCGAGCGGCACGAAGTCCATCCCCCTGAGCCCAACACAAAGCGGCACGGGCCCAGTGGATGAAGAGTTTAAATACACCTTGAAGGCGACGAACGTGTGTGGTGGCTCGGACACCAAGACGGTTGCGGTGCACCTGAAGGGCTCCATCGAGCCTATTCCGGCCGTGCTGCTGCACAGCGTTTTCTTCCCGACCGACTATCCCACCAAGAACTACCCGGAGGTGGGACTCGTTCGCAGTCAGCAGGAAGCACTGATAGCCCTTGCTACTGGATTCAAACAGTATCTGGAGTATGACCCTGAAGCGAAGCTCTCCCTCGTCGGATACACGGACAAGCGCGGAGCGGATGGTTATAATCAGTCTTTATCCGAACTCCGCGCAGAACGTGTCAAGAATTTCCTGGTTGCACAAGGAATCGCCCCTGAGAAGATCGATAGCGCAGCCTATGGCAAGCAGAAGCAGTTGGACAAAACCATGGTGAGCGACCTGCAAACGCGCAATCCAAACCCACCTCCTCAAACCCGGGCGCGAGATTCCCGTGGGACTTGGCTGGCTTACAATCGCCGCGTCGACCTCGTTCTGATTCCCTCGAACGCGGAGTCGGAGCGGTTCTATCCGAATCAGGCGGCGGATTCCGAAATTCTCTGGCAAAGATCGAAGCCATCCCGAAGCGCGGTTGAAAAGGATTAACTAATTACTCTGGGAAGAAATAGTGCCCGAGTTCGGGAGTAACCGACGCGGTGCGTTCTCAAGGGCCGCGAGGTGGGCTTCGGCGAACCATCTAATTTGCGGCTGTGGTGGACTGCCTCGGCTTTCTTCGCCGTTTTCTTCGGGCGCTTGTTGCGGACGATCACTGCTCGGCGCTATGGCTCGGAGCTGAACTCGGCTTTGATGCGCTGCATGGCACGCTGGTCGAGACGGATTAGGCCGGTGCTGGGAGAATCGAGGTCAGCCACTAGCGCGACAACGATCGCGATGGTGATAGGGGCGAGGACGAGCGTCAGCCAGAAGCGCCGGGTTAGCGTTAGGCCGCGAGTGAACATTGCGATTATGGAAACGGAGAGAATCAAGGACCAGATGGAGGCGGGGATGCGGTTCTCCAATGCTGCGATGCGCTTGTCGTGGAGATCAGTGGTCTCAGTCAGTGAGTTGACATAACTGGCCAGGATGACTGTGCGGTCTGTTTGGGCAACGGCAACTGCGTCTGCCCAAAGCTTAGCCTGAATCTGTTTGGAACGATGCGCCGCCTCGTTGAAGCGGACCGCGTCGAGGCCCGCGTTGTCGAGATCGAGGCGTGCATCGACGTAGTGTCGCAGGAGGTCGCGGGCGTTATCGCGATAAGGCTGGGGGAGCATGCCAGCGCGGAGATAGGTCGCCTCAATGGAAATGGCTTCCTCCACGAGTAGCGTGCGGCGTTCGTTGTAGCGGGGCACAGACAACGCCAGTGTGAAACCCAGTAGCAGGCTGACCAGCACAAAGAGTCCATCGCGGATGGCGACCATTTGTTCCTTGCGGTTTGTGTCGTCGTGAATATGAATGTAGGCTGCGGTTCGCCGTCCGACCTCAATCGTGGCCGCCAGGGCGATCGCGACCAGCAGGCCCAAGAGCCACGGCTCATTCAGTAGGTATGTCATTCCTATTTCAGTGACCCTTCAAAACGCTGCCAGTCTAGCAATGAGCCAGTAAGACGCCAAACTTCCGATCGCATAAGGCGGAATCCGCCAGGACCAGGGAGGCAAGGTGCCAAACCACTTTCGAACCGCCGCAATCGACACCACGGAAGCTGCAACGAAGGAGAAGTGTCCGACTTCGACTCCCGCGCTAAAAAATGCCAGAGCCAATGGAATGTGCCCAGCGGGCAAACCGGCTGCACTAAGCCCGCCGGCAAAACCAAGTCCATGCAGAAGGCCGAACGTGAACGCCACCAACCACGGCTTGCGCTGCGCAATCCCATTAGGGTGCTCCTTTTTTCGAAGAACTTCGTAAGCCACGAACAAAATGCTCAGGGCAATGACAGCTTCCACCGGGGCGGGTGGCATGTGGACAAAACCCAGTGTAGCTAGCGTCAAGGTCACTGTGTGCGACAGGGTGAAGGCACTGACTGTCAGCAGCATGCGCCTGAATCCCGTAACCAGAAGCAAGAGGCCCGAGACAAAAAGCAAATGGTCGGCGCCTGTGAGGATATGTTCGATGCCGAGAACGAGATAAGTGCGTGCGACTTCGAACCGCTGGGGCGCGGCTTCCACGACGAAGGAAGGCGAAGAAGAGGTGATGCGGGTCACCTGCGTGGAACCGTCCAAGCGTTCCACCCGTACAAGCACGTCCGTAAGTGTAGCGGTGAGTCCCTCGATGCGGACGATCGACCCAGCAAGGCCTCCTTGACACAAAACGCTCCATTGCTCCGTATAAGCACTGTTAGCAAAAAAACCATACGGCTGTTTGAGATTCGAGCAGGTCTGCGGCAAATGAACGTACAGGCTCAATCGCATGGAGTCGCCAAGTGCCGGGACTTTCCAGAAAAGATCATAAGTGTCCGTACCTGTTTGACGCAGCTGCAGGTAGGCGGGGCGCACTTCGTGGGCAAAAACGTTCGGGGTAAGAGTGGCCAACAGGATAAAGAAGAGCGGAACTCGACGCATCAGTGCACCTGGGCCACTTTCTTTTCTTCCGCCGGCTCGATCTTCACGGTGTAGCGGCGGAGTAGCATCCCATAAAATCGGTCTGTGACCTCGATACGCTTGGCCTCGAGCCATTCGCGGCGCACTTGATCGCGCACGTCTGCGAGCGCAGGCAGGTAACCACTGCGACGCCGCGACACGAAAATGAAGTGCGCACCATAGCTGGAGCTAACCGGACCTTGCCACAGACCGACGGGCAGAGCAGAAAGGCTGGAGGCGAACTGCTCGCCAAACGTCTTTTTCACATCTGCGAAGGAGATGTCCTGAAAGCTTTGCGCTAAAAGAAAGGGATCGCTCAGTGCCGTAAGCTCAGGCTGCCCCTTTTGCAACAGATTGAGAAGGCGCGATTCGTCGCGCCGAAGATTGGCTCCATGAATTTGAGGATTGAGATAAATCTGTTGAAACGAAAACAACGCCTCCCTTTGAAACAGTTCGGGATGCGTCTCGAGAAAAACTTGCAGGTCGTTATCGGAAGGCTCGGTTCGGGTAGCTAATTCGTCCGAAAGGAATTCAAGCTTCTGCCGGAGTCGGCGGCGCACAATCATATCGTCCCGGTCGAGCCCTAAGGCGAGTGCCTCCCGGTATGCAACTTCCTCGCGGATGTAATCGCGCACCAACCCTTGGAGTTCTTCCTCTGTGGGAGGACGCTGCCATGTACGCGAGAACCCAGTTAGGAGGTTCTCGATCGTTCCCTCTGTGACAACGATCTCCCCGGGTTTATCCGTTTTGTGCCGTGTCGCAAGACCGTAGACGGCAAAAATTGCGGCGCCCAGAAGAAGAAAGTGGAATAACGGTTCACGAATAAATTTCGTAAACATGGCCACTTCATTTCGCTGGGGTATACCAGATCGGTGAAGTATAAGCACGCTCTTGGCCTTTCATCGGTACTTCAGGCGGCATGGTGATCCCGAAGTATTTGGTATCGTAAGCAGTCCATCGCGGGGTGGGAATTTCGAGCACGCGCACATAGTAGAAAGCTCGTTGCGAGGCATCGAACTCGGGGTCTTTCCACACCCTGATCAGTTCAGGCGCGCCGATGGTGTTGGTGTAGGTTGCGTTGGGAACGTCGACGGTGTCGCCCACCGGCGGGAGCTTGCCTTTGGCGTCCGGTTTGCGGTCCCCAGCCCAGACGATCTCATAGATCTTTTCGTGCGTCTGGCCACCGGCGTCCAGCCAGCCTTTGATGATTTGAATCCGATCGAGATTCGCTCCGATAGGGTCCCTCAGGGCTGCGACCAGGAAAGTGGGTGATTTCCCGGTGGGCGCATTCGAAAGATCGCCTCCCATGGGAACTCCCTTGCTATAGCCGACAACAGCAGGATGGCGACTGTTGGCATCACCAGGTTGAAAGTCCCAGCCACCGAAGAAGCGGACGATCATGCGCGGACCGGTTGTCGCATAGACCTCCTTGCGCTGCATGGCATCGAAGAGAGCTTCGCGGGTATTGTCGGTGGCCCACAAACCCGCGTAACCAGAGGAGGTCTGTTCCCAGCTCATGACCGTGCCTCCCGCACCCTTCATGAATGGGTGGTCCGTACGCGTGGCACTTGGTTCGTAGGGAGTCGCCTTCCCCCAAAAGTTATCTTCATCCGCGGTGGCCAACCCAGTGTGAGAATCCGTCGATCCGACCAGGCCGAATTTGTAAGGATTCACCCCAAGTTCTTGTTCCAGCTTCAGTCCGTTGCGCAAAGCGGAACGGGCATACTCGAACTCCAGCATTTCATTCTTCTTGGCCGCGCTCATGTCCAGATTGCCCTTATCCCATCGCTCATAGTTGGCAAACTCGTCGTTGGGCGAAAGGAAAGGATGCGTCTCCCCATCTCCTTTCATCTGTGTAGCCTCATACAGTCGCTCCCAATGCGAACGCTGCTCCGCATACTCGCGGTCGATCCGCTTTCCCGTAAACGACTCGACTATCGGGAACATCGTGCCATTCGAAAGATTGCCGTTGTGCGCGATAGCCAGGACCTCGCCACCCGTCTTTTGTTCGTAGGCCGCCATCCACTTCCACAATTCGCGTGGGTTGTTGCTCCCATAGGGAGGGGTGGTAGAATAAGGCTCGACGAGGCTGGCTTTCGTTGCATCGTCGCGGAAAATCACGTTGCGGTGCAAGTTATTGCCTTTGTCCAGCGATGTCCATTCGTAGCCGATAAATGCCGTAAACCTCCCCGGTTGATTCGCTTCTTCTGCCGCCTTGATGATGGTTTCCCATGCCGACCGATAACCAGGTGTACCGGGTGCGTAATAGAGCGTCTGCGGGAATTTGCCTTGGGAGAACTGGCTGATGATTTCCAATGCCGCCTGCCCGCCCTTCCCCGACTGAATCATGTCGTACCACTTGCGCCCCGTTGCGTCGGCCAGTAGTTCCGGTTTACCTGAGACCAAATCGGTAATGAAGCCCATGTTGTCCGAGTGATCGGCGACAACCAAAAAATCTAGCGGGCGGGAAAGTTTCACGGGCTGGCCGCTCGAGGCCATGACTTGTTCGCCCTTGGCAAACCGATACGCATCCCGCGGCATGAGACGGCATCCCGCCGCTCCAGCATCCAGCGAGATCGCTGTGTGCAAGTGCGTGTCGCCCCAATAGACCCGCTCTGGGAAGCGACGGTCCGCGTAAGGAGAATAAGGAGGTTTCTTGGGAAAAACTTTATCAAGATCCTGCGCTTGCGGTGGTGGTTCCTGTGCCCTCGCATAGGGCACTCCTTGCAGGACAACAAAAACGGTGGCCAATGTAAGGACTTTGATCCATCTCCGAAAACTCCTTACTTGCTGCAATGTAGTCTTGCACATTTATTCGTGCTCCTTTCCTCTCAGTTTGTGCAGTCTTCGGCGTCCCAGAATGCTCAATCCTTGGGGATCTTTAGAATTCAGGTTCCTCAAAACGATCGTTCGCTTCTTAGCTACACTTCAAAAGGTCCTTGCGTGCGACCGTGCATTCACGCGCTCAATGTGCGCCCGAGACAGGCTGTGATCTTGGCCCCACCCAGTCTGGGTCTTTCAGATTCCAGCCACCGCCGAGAGCCAAGTAGAGTTGAACCATCACGATGCGGCGATTGAGTTCCGTCACGGCCAGCGAGATTTCCGCGGGAAAGAGTTGTTGTTGCGCCTCGAGAACTTCGTAGTAGCTGGCCTTACCAGCGGTGTACCGCTGCAGCGAAACTTGCACTGACTCTTGGTAAAATTGCACGGCCTGTGTCTGTTGAATTCGAATCGCCTCATATTTCTGTCGTGAGATGAGCGCGTTTGAAACATCCGAAAAGGCATTCAGCGACGTCTGCTCATATTGCAGCTTCGCTTGTTCCCAAAAAGCAACCGATTGACGTTTCTGAGCAGTGAGGGCGCCACCTTGGAAAATGGGACCAGCAACGTTGCCGGCAAGACTCCACACATTTGATTGGCCTAACGATAAAGCGGACAACGGTGAGCTTGCCCGCCCAAGCAGTGCGGTGAGGCCGATTTGAGGGAAAAAATTCGCAGTTGCGACCCCAACCTGAGCGTTGGCGGATCGCATCAGTTGCTCAGCTTCGAGCACATCCGGCCGGCGCTCCAGAAGTGCGGAGGGCAAACCGGCCGGGATCTCAGGCGGCACGATTTCGTCGAGCAGCTTCGCGGTGTGCTTGATGTCGGAAGGGTTGCTACCCAGTAGCACGCTGATTTGGTTTTCCGTCAGCGCAATCTGCCGTTCCAACTCGGGAATGTTCGCGGCAGCTGTGGCTTCCGCTGCGGCGGCTCTGGATGTTTCCAGCTTTGAAGCCACCCCTCCTTCGAGTCGTTGAGTGAAAAAGTTGAGGGTCTCTCCAAACGAACCCGTGGTTCTTTTGGAGATATCGAGCTGGAGTTCCAATCCAAGAAGCTGAAAGTAAGCTTGCGAGACGTCACTGACGAGAGAGAGCATGACCCCGCGCCGCGCTTGTTCAGTCGCGAGATACTGAGCACGGGCAGATTCGTTCAGCCGGCGCAGACGCCCCCAAACATCCGCTTCCCAGGCGACGCTTGCCACTCCCAGAAAAGATCCTTGCACGTTACCGCGTGTGGAACTGACAGTGCCCACGAATTCATTTTTCCCATCGCTGCCGCTTACCGAATAATTAACGAACGGAAAGTATTGCGCCCGGGCTTGAGCAGCAATTTGTCTCGATTGCTCAATGCGCGTCACCGCAACGCGCAAATCGTAATTATTGGCCAGCGCGGTCTGGACCAGTTCCTTGAGCCGTTCGTCCTTGAAAGCTTCCCACCACGGCAGATCGGCAAACGACGCCTGTTGCGCTGCTCCTTCGACTCCTCGGAAATCAGCAGGGGCATTCACCTTGGGGCGCACGTAGTTTGGCCCAACAGCACACCCGGACACGCAGAGGAAAGGTGCCAGAATCGCAACAAACAACCAAACCGGGAGTCCGGTCTGGCCTCTTCCGCTTTTTGGGCGCCAGGTCACGAGAGTAGATTCCTCACTGTTTTCACGGCAATCGGCATCCCTCGGAGTCTTTCTGCTCATTGGCACCTGATGTGTCCCAGTTATGGTCATTGAGTTTGGATTTTGAGGCCCTAGTCTCCTGGCTCCGGGGCCGGTGCTGCGAATGACGCCTTCACTTGTTCATGCTTCGCTCCGCCAAGACGCTCGATCATGTAGAACAGCGCTGGAATGATGAAGATGGCGATAAAGCTGGCCGCCAACATCCCCCCAATAACAGCCGTCCCCATTACTTGCCGTGAGGCCGCGCCGGCACCTGTCGCCCTCCACAGAGGCACACAGCCTAAGATAAAGGCAAACGACGTCATTAGAATCGGCCGCAGACGGAGCTTGGCGCCTTCCAAGGCGGCATCCGTGAGGGATTTCCCCTTTTCATATTCCAGCTTCGCAAATTCCACGATGAGGATGGCGTTTTTGGCGGCCAGACCAATCAGCATGATTAGTCCGATTTGTGCGTAGACGTTGTCCTCCAACGCCAGGCTTGTGTAATCCTGGAACACCAGGAGGCCGATGATCCGGCGCAAGAAGAGAGCCGCGAATGCACCAAACACAGCAACTGGGGTGCTCAGCAGAACGCTGAAGGGCAAGGACCAACTTTCGTACATGGCTGCCAGGATGAGAAACACGAAGAGGATGGAAAATCCAAAGATCACTGAGGGCGGCACGCCTTTCTGCGCCTTCTGTTCCTGAAATGACATGCCCATGTAGTCAAACCCCATCCCTGGGGGCATCGTTTGAGCAAAAACTTCTTCAAGCGCCTTCATGGCCTGTTCGGAACTGAATCCGGGCTTGGTGATACCGTTAATTTGCACGCATGGGTACATGTTGTAATGCATGGTGAACTCAGGGCCGAGGAGCGGCTCGATCGAGGTAACCGCGGAGAGCGGAACCATTTGACCGGCATTATTACGCACGTAGAAGCGGCCCACGTTTTCGGCCCGCGTCCTAAAGTCACCTTCGGCCTGCACGTAAATCTGCCAAACGCGTCCGAAGCGATTAAAGAAGTTGACGAATGCGCCCCCCATGAAGGTTTGCAGGGTCTGATAGACATCACTGAGGGAGACGCCTTGCTTCAGGACTTTATCGCGATCCACTTTGACCGAGAGTTGTGGAACAGTGGGCAGGGCGGTTGTAAATATGGCGGCAAACTCAGGGCGCTTCTGCGCTGCAGCCATAAACTTCTCCTGATTGTCCCGTAGGAAGTCGACTCCCCTTGCCGATCGATCTTCAAGGACAAAGGTGGCCCCGCCGGATGCTCCCACACCAGGGATGGATGGCGGCGGAAAAGTGATGGTGGTGCCCTGGGCAATTTCGCGCAGTGCGACGTTCAGGTGAATCTTGATAGCCCAGTATTGGTCTTCGGCGGCTTTGCGTTCCTTCCACTCCTTAAGAGTCACCCAAAAAAATGCGCTGTAGGTATTTTGCACACCACTCAACATGTTGTAACCGACGACGGTGGTTACATGATCCACCCCGGGGGTTTTCATAATGATATCTTCCACTTTTGTGGCGGCTGCGCTGGTTCGCTGCAAGGAAGAGGCGTTGGGCAGTTGCAAAGCGACAAAAACGTAGCCCTGATCTTCCTCGGGCAGGAAGCTACGAGGGAGTTTGCCGCCGAAGAAACCCGCCAAAACAGCAAACACCAGGAGAATGACGATAGTGACGCCCACTTTGCGAATGAGCACGCCGCACCAACCGACGTAGCCGGTCGTTGCTCTGTTAAAAACACGGTTAAACCAAGCGAAGAATTTTCCGAGGAGGCCGCGAGATTCTTTCTTGGGACGGAGCAGCAAAGCGCCGAGTGCTGGGCTGAGCGTAAGGGCATTGAACGCCGAGATGATGACGGAGAGTGCGATGGTCACGGCGAACTGTTGATAGAGGCGTCCGGTAATGCCGGGGATGAAAGCCGTTGGTATGAAAACCGCCGACAGGACGACTGCGATGCCGATGACCGGACCGGACACTTCCTCCATAGCTTTGAAAGCTGCGTCCTTTGGCGATAGACCATGTTCGATGTGGTGTTCGATTGCCTCCACTACCACAATGGCATCGTCTACGACCAGACCAATGGCCAGTACTAAACCGAAAAGCGAAAGTGTGTTGATTGAAAAACCAAGCAGCGGAAAGAGCATGAACGTGCCGACCAGCGAGACGGGAACAGCAAGAAGCGGGATCAGCGTGGCACGCCATCCTTGCAGGAAAATGTACACGACCAGGATAACCAGGACAAGCGCTTCAACCAGCGTGTGGCCAATCTCACGGATTCCCTCGGTGACAGGAAGCGTTGTGTCAAGAGCGATGGCATAACTAAGACCGGGAGGGAAACTCTTCTTCGCCTCAGTCATGAGATCCTTAGCGCCCTGGGCAGCCTGAATCGCGTTGGATCCTGGAAGCTGGTAGATTGCAATTACGGCGGCAGGCTTGCTGTCCAGTCTGCCCCTCAAGTTGTAAACCTGAGTACCGAGTTCGATGCGAGCCACGTCCTTCAGCCGCACGATGGAGCCATCGGGGTTGGCTCGAACAACGACTTGAGCAAATTGTTCCTCTGAAACCAGCCGGCTCTGCGCAATCACGGCGTAGGTATATTCCTGCCCCTCCGGGACGGGTTCGCCGCCAATTTGCCCCGCTGGATTCACGGTATTCTGGGCCTTAACGGCGTTGATAATCTCCGGCACGGTGATTTGCAGCTTGGCAAGCTGATTCGGGTTCAACCAAAACCGCATGGCGTACTGGCCAGCGCCAAAAATCGTGACGCTAGCAATCCCGTAAGAGCGAGTGAGCGGGCTGAGGAGATTGATATAGGCGTAGTTAGCTAGGAACTGAGCGTCGTATCTGCCGTCCGGGGAGTAAAGGTCGAACAGCATAAGCGGGGCGGAAGTAGACTTCTGCACCGTAACTCCCTGGGCGTTGACCTCCGACGGGAGTTGTGAAGCCGCTTGCGATTGCCGCATCTGGGCAAGAATCAAGTCGGTGTTTGGATCTGTCTGAATGTTGAAATCCACCGTCAGCTTCATCTGTCCGTTGTTGGCGTTCAGCGAATACATGTATTCCATGTTGTCCACGCCACTCATCTGTTGCTCGATGGGAGTGGCGACGGACTGGTCGAGCGTGATCGCATCGGCACCTGGGTAGGTGGCGGTTATTTGAATTTGAGGGTCGGCGATGTTGGGAAACTGCGCGGTGGGCAGGCTCAACATGGCGACTACGCCAACGATGACCATGACGATGGAGATCACCATGGACATTACGGGATGGTTGATGAAGAATTTGGCCATGGTTGTAGGTTACGGCTTGGCGCTATCAGCTTTTCCCTGCGCCAGGGAATTCGCCTGGTAACGCTTAGGTTTTACTTCCAAGCCCTCTTGCACGTGTTGTACGCCTTCCGCAACAACTCGTTCGCCCGGCTTGAGACCTTCGTCGACGATCCACAATGTACCGATCTTCGGGCCCACTTTGACTGGCCGAATGCTGGCTTTATTGTCGGCACCCACCACAGCCACGAGGTAGCCGCCCTGCAATTCACTCACGGCACGCTGCGGTACGAGTACAGCGTTTTTCTGGATTCTTGCAACCGTGCTGATGCTTCCGAAACCACCGGGGCGAAGAACATTGCCCGGATTCGGGAACACGACTTGCACGAGGATCGTTCCCGTTTTCACATCTACCTGGCGATCCAGAGCGTGGAACTGCCCTTTGAGCGGATAGGTCGTGCCGTCAGTAAGCCGCAGTTGCCAGACGAGTCTTCGCAGGGCCTGATCCTCTCTTTCACCCTGCTTCGTCATCTCTCTCATTGCTGCGAGGTATTCTTGTTCGCTGACCGTGAAATTCGCCAGGATGGGGTTCATTGTAGAAACAGTCGTCAAAGGGGCACCCGAAGGGCCTACCAAATCACCGACTTGGGCACCGGCGATGGCTGCCACTCCGTCAACCGGGGAGGTAATGCTTGTGAAGCCGAGATTCAACTGAGCTTTTTCAACTGCAGCTTGAGCACCCGCGATGCCTGCCTGGGCTCCTTCGACCTGCGCTTTGGCCGCGAGATAGGCCTGCACGGCATCATCGAGTTCCTGCTGGCTAATGGCATTCTGTTTTGCGAGGGGCGTGTACCGCTTCACATCTATTTCCGTCTTGCCCAATTTCGCTTTTGCCTGATCCAGATTCGCGGTGGCCTCTCGAAGATTTCCCTTGGCTTGATCGAGCGCAGCCTGGAAGGGTCTGGGGTCTATCTCGAAGAGTGGAGCCCCCTTTCTGAGAAAAGCACCGTTGGGATAACTCTGTTTAAGCAAAAGACCCGCGACCTGGGCGCGAATCTGAGCATTCACAAGCCCATCCAGTGTGGCGACCCAGTCCCTTGTGATTGGCACATCTTGCTGCACTACTTCAACGACTTCGACATCGGGAGGGCCAGCGGGCGGGAGTCCCATCTTTCCGCACCCGGCGGACAAAATCGTGCCCACGATGAGAACGGTCGAAGCAAGTTTCATTTGGTTCCTTCGCATAACGTGCACTTTGGAGCGTGCGGTGCTCGATAGATAGGTTTCGCTGCCCCCAAAACCCCCTAAAATGCGACACACGGTGGGCTGACATGGCATTTGGTTAAGGGTGCCCACAGGAGCTTGATGCTAGGGGCTCAATCAAGGTCGGGCAATTGTCAAAAGTAACAAGCGTCCGCAACTGGGAGGTTACGGAAGTTTAGATATCCTCTGAGATGGATATAAGAACCGCCAGGGTGACCGGAAGAAGCTTTTGACGACATATCCGAGCAATTGGAGCTGATCACTGTAAGGTACTTCGTGGGCGCGCAATGCGACCCAGGAGGCAATCCCGAAACTGACTCCGAGATTCAGAACGAAGATAACCGCGATTCCAAAGAGGGTGTGAATGAACCAGCCCCGGTATAGCCAGTCTTTCCCTAGACTCGCCGCCGCGAGTGCCAGGGTGCCAGTTGAAAGAGTAACGTGACGAACATCGAGAGGAATTCCAAAGAACCGGCCGAAAAGGGGGATAAACCCAAGCAGGTAGCCTAAAACGACGCTTGTGCTCCACCCCGATATATTCCGTTCGAAATTATTCGCCACGCGCTTCATTCGATCGACCCCAAAGCGCCTGCCCAACGGATGGTCGGCAATCGCTTCTCCGACGCGGTTATAGGTCGCGAAGTTCTCGACCCATCCACCGGCAAGCGCGGATATCCAAAGAACCACTCCCGTTAGCGCGGCGTACAGTCCCGTTCCCGAGGCAAGTGGATTCAGCGACTGATATACGTAGCGCGAACTGGAAGGGCCCAAGTAGGGCTCAGCAAACAAGCGAGACCAGATGCCGGCGAAGAGGATGGCTCCCAGCGCGACCGTAAGCAAATTGCCCAAGGCTGCCGCAAGTTGCGTACGCGTAATACGACTAATGAAATCTGTCAGTTTCTCCAAGCGTTCCCCACCCTGAGTCATGCGAACAATTTTGGCGTACGTCGCAGCGGTCATCGACGGTTGCTTTGTCGCAAGAGCCAGGCCGAAGGCTTGCAGAATAAGAAAGCTGGCCGCATAATCCGTGCCCACCAGTAGTCCCTCGAAGAAGGGTGGCAACTGGGCTAGAGTGATCTTAATTTTTATGGCCGCCGTTACCACGGTGAGTAAGCCGCCTCCAAGAGCTGCCTTCCACATGTGCCAGTATTCATTTGGGGTGCTGGCAATATAGTGCTCGCCGGTCTTCCCAGTCCTTTCGACAATCTTTCGAGCCAGGAGTCCTACATTTTCACGCACGACCACCGAAAGACTCAGGTCCTCGAAACGGGCGCGCATCACATCGTCTAGAAGTCTCTTAACTTCGCGGAAGTCCTCCGCATTACCCTCAAACAGCACGTTTGCAATCGAGTCCATTCTTCTCAAAGCTCGCCGGATCATGCTTACGTCAAATTCAAGCGCTATGCTGACACCTTTGTCTTCCATCCGCTCATGGATGTACTCCAGTTCTATTCGACAACGGATCATCTCCGCTCGCAAATTTTCCAGCAGGCTGTGAACTTCCTCAGGCGAATTCGCACGAACGAGTTCACCAGCAAATCGCTGCACTCGATAAAACGGGGATTCCTCTACAAAGTAAGGCCGGCATCGTTCCCGAAATTCAGGTGATAGGCCCACTCCCGCCACGTGAGCTCCTAAAAGGCAGAGCGATTGCTTTAAATCCACGCGCTGTGTATTCCAAGCAAGGAAATCAGCGCCTGGGGTGAGAACTCGGACAGTGCGTTGGAACAATTCGTCTGGCCACTCGAGGAATCCGTGAATATAACGATCGTTACGATGCAGTCTGTACACGAGCTTTGAGAGATCAGAGTCTTCGCGCGCTGATGGCAACACCCGCTCTACTATCCTTCGGATCGCCTCAGACCAGAGACTTTCGTGCGGATGCAGGCCTGCCTCTGCAAACAGGCTTACGGCCTGAGTTTCCCCCAACATTGCATGAAAAGCCTTTTGAAATTGTGCCCGTAGCTCGGCATCTTCTTCGAGCAAAGACAACAATTCATTTAGGCGCTCGATCTGTTCGGAAGCCGATGAAGACTTGCTCTCCGATCTGGTCCATTCCACCAGCTTAACAAAATGATGAATGCGGGCATTCAGATTGGACTGCGCGCAAAATTCACTGAGAATCCGTATCAGATTTGTCCTAGAGGCATCTGGACGGTTTTCTATATCAGGCGGAGAAGTGCCTAATGGTGGGGACTCTGAGAGATGCTGGGCTCTCGCAGGTGCGGCCATGGCCTAGCTGCCTCCGCTCCAGTGGACGTGAGACAGTCTATATCAAAGCGACTGGGACTGAAATGGAGGGCGAGTGTCCTCTACTTGCCCAATTTTGCCCCGATCACTTCACCGGAAACGATGATTTCCACGCGGCGGTTCTGTTTGCGTCCGGCCGCCGTGCTGTTATCGGCAACCGGGTTGTCCTGGCCCATTCCTTTCGCTGTAATAGTGTCGGGAGAGAGTCCCTGCGAAATCAGAAACTCTCGTACGGTGTCGGCCCGCTGCTGAGACAGTTTCATGTTGAAGTCCGCAGTGCCGGTGGTGTCGGTGTGGCCTTCAATTGCCAAGTTCAGCCCGGGATGCGCCTGGATGATGCCGGAGAGTTTTGCCAGTTTTAGTTGTGCGTCTTGACTCAAGGCGTATTTGCCGGTTTCAAACAAGACATCCGCCATATTCACGACCAGGCCGCGCGGCGTATCCGTTGTCTGCAAGACTTCGTTGAGCTGTTGCAGGAGTTGAGCGCGCAACGCGGCGGTCGCGGCTTGTGCGCGGGCTGCCTCGTCCCTTGCAGCTTGTTCCTTGGCTTGCAAGGCAGCTTGCTCAGCGGCAGCCTTCTGTGCCGCCATCTCCGCTGCTGCCTTCTGCTGAGCGGACTGCGCTGCGGCCTCCGCCTTCATCTGCGCTTCCCGGGCTGCGGTGAGTTCGGCTTGCCGCTTAGCTTCGGTGGCGGCAGCTGCATCCGCTTCAGCCTTGGCTTTGGCGGCAGCAGCGGCAGCAGCGGCATTTTTTTCCGCCTGGATGCGCTCCCCTTCCTGGCGTTCCGCAGAAAGCGCGCGGGCGTCCTCTGCGAATTGGATAGTCTGGCGCGCGTTGGTGATGATCTGGGATTTATCTGCCTGCGAAGCCAGGGAATTCTCCGCCATTTGCAGGCTGCTCGCCGCCTTGCTGAAGACTTCGGGCGCGTATTGCTCCGCTTTTTGCGATTTGGCGATGTCAACGGCGTTGCGTGCTTCGTACATATCCAGTGGCACTTTCTTCAGGTCCGGGGTCAGGGCCAGGGGATTTCCCATCTTGGAGTATTGGCTACGCTTCATCAGCTTGTAGTCATTATCCGGATAGATCTTGCCTTTGGTGTTCTTCTTGGTGTCGTTCTCCATGACCACAAGTTCACTGGGGAGTTGCACGGCGAAGTACGGTTCGGCGGTCACAATCAGTGCAAAGGTCTGTGACTGCGCTCTCGTAGAGAGCTTGCCGTTTCCCTGCTTGTCGATCGGAATCTCCGCAATGTTGTTGGTTGTTCCATCGGGTGTGATGGTCCAAAGCACATAGGTCAGGAATTCCGCGCCCAGCGTTGTGGGTTGGGGCAGCGCTGTCACCTTGAGTTCAATGCTGGTGCCCCCCGTTTTGGCTTCCACTTTGGCTTCGCCGCTGGCCTGAGGCGCGGCACTTGTGCCGAGAAAAATCACCTTGGTGGCCCCACCACCCACCTCGTATCCGACGGCCTTAATCGATTTGCTGACGACGTCAGCCGCGGGTATCTCCTTCTTCTTTTGTGCGTTCGCAAGGCTTCCGGCAACGGCCAGCGTGCTCAGCGCGCAGAATCGAATCCATCTGGAAATACTCATTTTATTTTCTCCCGAGACCCAACGATTCCATCTGTTTATCGCTCGGCAAAGCCAAATGCTCAAGGTATCCTCAGCGGGCAGTCGTTGCAAAGTATGAAGCAAAGCCTTTTATGGAACGAGGCACACCCGTTGTGCAAGTAGGCAAAGGATGCCCCGAGGAAAAATCGCTCACAATTGTCAAAAATAACAGGAGATTTCCTCACCGCCAAATGGACCCTAGATCTGGCGAATGCTCCAGCGGAACGGCATCAAAACCACCTGACCGGGAATCCGGACTTCCCGGCGCCGGCCCGGAGACCGGAGTGGAGATAGGTAGGCGTTCGATCAGCGCCCTGGCAGGGATTGCGCGAGGCTCATCAGATTTTGCGGGAGCACGCGGATGATGCCATGGCGGGGGCCGTCAATGTCCGCGATGAGAAAGAACGCTATGCTTAGAATAAGCGGCAGAATCACAAAGCGGATATATCCCTCAGTCGCGCGGTGCGCCGTATAACCGACCAATAGGCAGGAACAGATGGCGACCGCTACCATCAGGCCCCATGCGCCAATGGGTATTCGGTTCCACCAGGCGGCTTGCGTATATCCCTGCGAGTTCAGCACATCGTTCATGCCGGAAAGGACCAGGGCGAGAACGGGAGTTTGGTGGGCCGACGCCGGAACCTCGACGGCGGACCATAATTCGGTTTGCAGTTTGGCCGTACGCGCATTGATCTGTTGAACGTCGCCCACGTCACGAGTTTGATAAAACAAAATGCGCTGGTCCAGATAGTCCTTCAGCAGTTTTCGCACTCTCGCCGCGTCGGAGTCCAACAGCACGTCTGCCCGAACGTATTCCGTTCCGATTGCATTGGCCTCCGCTTCCTCGTAATTCTTGCGCTGATCGTACCGGTTGATGGCCATCGAAAAGGTGAAGCCAATGATTAGGCCGAGAAGTGTCAGGGTGGATGCCATAATAAGTTCGAAATCATGGTTCACATCTATGTCAAGATCCTGGTGACGCTTGCGCAGGAAGACACCAATCCAGACCGAGAGCCACATCGCAAAAAATGAGAGTGGAAAAACAAGAAATGGGGACCGCCATTGGTCGTTCATAAGAGCTTACCTCGCGAGCTTGGCAGGTCACCCGAATGACTTATTGCAAGCGGCCCGCCAATCGGAGGTGCAGGTTGCTCAATTCGGTTTGACTTGAAGATCTTTGGGTTCATGAAATGGAAGGTCGACAGTGATAGGACTGTGGTCGGCGATGGGTACCGGCGGGTAATCGTTCAGATCGGTGAGAGTGCGCGCAAAATGAGGCGCGAAAGCGTACGAACCTTTCGGATCGCGCGGATTCTCGAGGCCAGACTCGACGGAGATCCAGTCGCGCCTGAATTTAGCAACTCGCACCTTTCCCCACATGAGCTCGGTTGCGAAACTAGGAACGAATCCTTTGCTCGGCCGTTGGTTCGAGTCGGCCAAGGTGTCGGGCTTCCCATTAATGGTCCGTGCTGGCACGCCCCGGAAATCGATTACCAATATTCCCTTGTTAGGATCCATGCACCTCATCTAGACGCGCCCGAAAGTCTTTTGCCCAGGAGCGAAATGCCGCCTCAATATCCCCCCATTTCTTGACGGTGTTAAGGCCAGCGAACCACCTCCGGCCTCCTTTGGCGGTGACGAACGCTACCAGCCGCTCGCCAGACGCTGAATCGAGTATTTCCCCCTCGATACCGACCTTGCCAACGCTCAGTCTGGGCACCGCCAGACCGATGCCAGGTACCGTCGTAACAGTAGCAGCGGTCACGGCTCCCTTCACGGCCGCATTCTTCTTGCCACCAGTGGGTTCCACATTTGTGATTGCCACGTTCAACTCAAGCACGTCTGGCCCCGGCTCGGTAACGATTTGGTAGCGTCCAGATTTCGCGAGTTCATCCGTAACCGCATCCTGAAAATACTTAGCCAAGCGCTCCAGGTCGTCGGGGTCGAGACCGCGGTCTCGAGCTTCGGGAAGCAAATAGATCGTAATCGGGTTAAAAATAAACTTATTGTACTTCTTCAGTGCGTTCGCGTCCTTCTCGTACAGGAGCAAATCGCCATTCTTCGCATCAGGAACGAGTTTAGAATAGTCGCCCAAGAAGCCAGACACCGGCCTCGCCTCCTGCGCTCGCACCTTGAAGCCGACAACCAATATGCAGGTAGCAAGCAGACTCACAAGAACGAATTGCCAATGCGGCGTCGTGCGAATTCCACGGCGGTTCCACAGTTGACCGGCGACGCCGTTCTTACCCGTGAACATTGCGGGGCGTTTATTGTGCATAGCTGTCTCCATACCTGAGTTTTCATTACGATGCCAAGATCCTTCCTGTTCGAAGCCACCCATTTGGTCCCCCTTCTATCAAAACGCTGCGCTGCTGACAAGAACTCCGATGGTCGCATTGGGATCTGACTAGCCGGCGACGGGCAGCGACACTGGCTGCTGAAGGCGAAATTCGAGCAAGGATTCGCTGGGAATTTGGAGTTGTTGTCCCTTTTTAGAGGCGGCTACAGCGGTACCAGCTCCAGCACCGGCGAGTGCGCCGATCCCCGCTCCCTTTCCTCCTCCGGCTAGCCCACCGATGAGTGCGCCCAATCCGGCACCACCGACGACTTTCTTCGCCGTATTCCCACCTTCGCCTTTACCCTTCACCTCATATGTGCTTGTCAGTAGGGGGTAGGCAGTCTCATTGATGAGGATGTCGGTCAGTTCCAAAGTCAGTTCAGAGCTTCCGGACATCTTTCCGGCAGAGGAAGCTGCGGCGAGACGCCCATACAGTGTCGAACCCCGTGGGGCGACGACGGTGTCTTCGACTTGCAGATTTGTCTCCAGGGTAGCGGAGAAACGATACCCTGTTTTTTGCTTGGACGAGTCGATCGAATCGACCATTCGAATCAGGATTCGTGTTCCCGCGGGAACTGTAATTCTTTTCTTATTTTGCGCGGGTGGATTAGCTGCGGGCTGTTTCCAAGAAAGCTCCGCCGACCTTACGCCTTCTCCGGGAATCGGACAAACAATTCCGGTCCCCCAAAATAGAGTCACTGCCCAAATGAATGCCTTCCGCATCGGTGTATCCTCCTCTTTCCCGAAATCTATGAACCTTCCCCGACAAGAGGCAGGGACGAAGCAATTTGCAGATCGATGATCAACAGCAACTGGTGTTCTACCTGAGCGAAACGTGCGGCGGTAGTTGCTCCCAAGGCTTGTTTGACCTTGTCATAGGTTTGCGCAAGCAGTTCGGCGCGTTGCTTTTGATACGCAAGCGATTTCTGAATCAACTCGTCCGCTTTTTCGTCCGTCATCTGCTCGTAGGTCCGCGCATATTCTTTGATATTTTCCACCCGCTGGTCATTCAGCTTCGTCAGATGTGCGTCGTATTCGCTGTAAATTGGCCAGAATTTCGTCGCATCCGGCGCGCTCAACAGCATCACCGATCCCATAATTTCGGCCTTCTCTTGGCGCACATCCCTGCGCAGCAGGTCAATGTAAGCTTGCATATTCTTCTGCGCATCGGTCTGGGGAGCTGCCGGAGTCTTGCTTTTGGCCGTTTGAGTTTTCGTTTGGGCCCCGCCAGCGGGAGCCGCGACCAACGCCAAAATGAAGAACATCGCCATGAATACACGATTCAGAAAGTTCATGTCTTTTCATCCTTTCGAATTTGCTCGCCCATAAATTAGAGTGATTCAAAAGATTCCTAACGAGAAATCACTTGGCTGCACGCACCCAGACGTTATCAGGCGCGGCGATCTCGGAGTTGGAAATTTCCGTCAAAATGTTTACGCGTTGCAGACCAGCGCTCTTCTTCGGAGTTGCCAGAAAAACCAGATAGTATTGGTTGTCTAGAGTCTTTTGAAACCGTTCCAAATACGGTTTGAAGCTGACCGCATTTGAGGTGCCGAGAGAATAGCATTCTCCACCCGTTTCATCGGCGATTTTGGAGAGTCCTCCGAGCCCTAGTTGAAGATCCCAAGAGCTTCTGCCAGCCCGTCCGACACCAACAGCGTACAAGGAGTGAACAATGACGTTGTAGCGCTGGCTGATTTCGCTCGCCGAAGTGGCGTCCGTGCTGATGGACGGCATGCTGTGATAGACCGGGCCAAAATTAGGTCCAAGACGAGAAGGCGCTGGCGCTTCGCCACGTAGCCGGTCAATCCCATCGGTGAGCATCAGTACCTCACGCCGTACGGTTTGTTGCGTCCAGCCTTTCACCAAGCTAATGAGCGACAGGTACGGGCTGTCCATGGTGGAAAGGACACCTCGCGGCAAGCGCACAGCTTTGACGGCAAGATCGTGATCCGGAGTGAAATTCTGGACGACGTTGACACCCGCATTGGACATGTAAGCGATGCCGATCACTGTCGAAGGCGGTTGCGCTTTGATGAATTCCTTGAGGTCATTGAGGTTGCCCCCCACGACTGGGTTGAGAGTGTCGTCGATAAGAATCATAAGCTGCAGCGCCGCGTTGTCCCCCTGTGCAGGAATCAACTGCGTAACCTGGAGAAACGTCTTGCCTTGCTTTACCTTTACCTCATCCTGCCGCAGGCGCGGGAGTTCGCTATCACTCTGAACGGCCAGGTCCGTAATGACTACGTGAACTTCAGCGGTGCTCGAAGGCGCCTTCTGTTGTGCACTCAGAATTTGTCCGTTAAATGCAATGGCACACACAGTACCGAGAAGGGCCCGGAGCATCTGGCTGTTTCGCATGTTGTTTTCTCCTGACGAGCAAGCGATTTCACGATCATCCAAAATCAGCTAACTTACGAAGTCCACTATGCCATTCGCGAGGTTGTACATCGCACCCGTAATCTGGATCGATCCTTTCTTCTCCAGGTCCGCCAATACTGGGCTTCGCCCCCGAATGTTTTCGATCGCTAATTTGACATTGGTTCGGGCCACAGCGTCGACGTAAGCCGCATTCTTGCTGGACTTTTCTCCCTCAAACTTGGTTGCAGGAATGGCTGGTTTGATTCTCGCCAGCAATCCCGTGAGATTGCCTAAAACCACGTCGTCGATTGCGCCTTTTATTGCTCCGCAAGCCGTGTGACCCAGGACTAAGACTAGCTTTGCTCCTGAAGCAGCACATGCAAACTCCATGCTCCCGAGCAGATCATCGTTGACCACATTGCCGGCCACGCGCCCATTGAACGTGTCGCCGATCCCAGCGTCGAAAATGATTTCCGCAGGCACTCGCGAGTCGACGCATCCAAGGATTACAGCCGCGGGATACTGGCCGGCAGCACTTGCGCGTTTTTCAGCTAAATAATCCCGGGGAGCCATCTTGCCTGTACGAAATCGGTCATTCCCCCTCTTCAATTCGTCAATGACCTGCGACGGAGTCATGCTGTCACGTTGCTCTTTTGTCAGCGACCCACTCATGCTTGCCGCAAGTTGCATAGACAAAAGACCTAGTGAAGGGCTGATGGCGCAGGCGCCGAGGGCCGCGCCGAGAAATCTGCGACGGTCCACAGCTAGGCTATCCCCTGATTCGGATGATGCTCTTTTCATAGTCTTCCTCCTGGTTCTTAGAATGTGCGCATCGCCACCGTGGTTCGTGAAACCAACTGATCGGGCACTGCCAGCGGTTATCGCTCAGTTGTTGGCGTTCGCCACCGCGGCTGTCATGCCTCGGTTGTAGGCACTGACATTCCAGAAATCAACGTCATCGCCGAAGATAACGAGAATGTTTAGTTTCTTTTGCTGTGCCCTTGCTGAAGGCGCTCCAGCCAAACCGAAGAGTGTGACAACAGTTGCCAGCGCGAGGTTTATCTTCCCGTCTAATGCATGGTGTCTCCTTCTTTTTTTGCCGTCAAACAAAAAAAGAGATGTAATCGGGTGCCTCATGAAGCGAGACAAAAGGAATCTGTAATCACAGGAAAACTACGACCGGCAGGCGTCGATTGCCATTGTCAAAAGTAACAATCTATTGGGCGCCTAAAAACGTTTGGGGCCGCAATCGAGCCGCGCCGCTTGACGGCAATTTTGTGCCCCGTTAAATCGAACCGATGGGCTCCTTGTGCGTGAGCCGAAAATAGATGTAACCAAGCGACCCGGCCGCCAAAGAGGCCACCAGAACCCCGACCTTTGCGGTGGCGACGATGGTCCCATCTTCGAAGGAGAGGCCGCTGATAAACAGGGCGACGGTAAATCCCAAACCTGAGAGAATGCCGACTCCCGCAATTCCAGCCCACTTCAGACCATCCGCCATCCCGGCAATTTTCAACTTCACCGCCAGAAAAGAAAATGCGGTTATTCCCACCGTTTTTCCAACGACCAGGCCCAGAATTATGCCAAGGGCGACGGGGCTCGAAATCGCCAGCCTTAGTTGCTCGGAGGACAAGGCGACTCCTGCGCTCGCCAGGGCAAATAGGGGTAGAACGAGGAAAGAGACCCATGGGTGAACGGCCCTTTCCAGGCGTTCCCCAATCGAGTCAGCCTCGCAGAGAAGTTGATTCAGTTGCGCGAGTGTTGCCTCCGCGGAGGATTTGTCGTGGGCCAGGATCTGACTTCGGAAATTTTCCAGGAGCGGCTCCGCAGTGCCGGCCAAATCCTCCGGAGGCAATTTGGGACGGATAGGCACGATCAGCCCCAGAATCACGCCGGCAATGGTTGCATGGACTCCGGAACTCAGAACCGCCGCCCAGAAAAAAATACCTACAACCAGAAAAACGGAGACAGGAGATCGACGGATTGCGGCCACGACAAGGAGCACCAATAAGCCGCCCGCCGCCGCTAGTGCAGGCAGCGAAATTTGAGGAGTATAGAAAAAAGCGATCACCAAGATCGCCCCTACATCGTCCACAATGGCCAACGCAAGCATGAAGACTCGTAGGCTGGAAGGGATGCGTTTGCCGAGCAGTGCGAGAACACCCAATGCGAAGCCGATGTCCGTCGCCATGGGGATGCCCCAGCCGTGCGCCCCTGTGCCTGAGCGATTCAGTGCGGAATAGAGAAGCGCCGGGACGATCATGCCGCCGAACGCAGCCAGGATAGGGAGAACCGCCTGACGAAAGGACGACAGCTCACCCTTCACGATCTCACGTTTGATCTCGAGCCCGACAACCAGAAAGAAAACTGCCATCAATCCGTCATCGATCCAGTGATGCAGGCTCATTGAAAAAAGAGGGCGAAGGCCAATTCTCAGGGGAAGCTTCCATAGTGCAAAGTAGGATGCGCTCCAGGGCGAATTCGCCCAAACGAGGGCCACAACCGTGGCCGCAAAAAGAAGGATTGAACCGGAAGTCTCGCTATGGATGAAACTCTCGAGCATGGATCTCGGATGGGCCAGAAATCGGTTCTGAGCTTTGGTTGAAGAAGAGTTTTCCATCAGGGTCGTTTCCCTTATTTTTGACCGCTGGACGAAGATCGGTTCAGCTTCGCTTGATCACGATCGCCGTGAGGTCATCCTTCTGTGAAGTTCCGCCCGCAAAGTGAATCACATCCTTGTAGAGAATGGAGATAATCTCCGCCGCGGATTTATCGCGAGTGCCTCGCACGCTGTGCTCCAGGCGTTCGTTGCCAAAAAGTTCCTCGGCGGTATTGGCCCACTCAAAGAATCCGTCGGTGACCAACAGGAGGAGGTCGCCGCTGGCGAATTGCAAAGTCCGGGGTGGTTCGGAAAAGAAATCCGGAGAGATGCCGAGCGGCAAGCCTTGGGCCTCCATCGTTTCAAAGCGATCGCCCTTCAGGCAGTAGAGAAAGAGCGGGGCGTGGCCGGCGGAGAGGAGTTCCACCTCGGAGCTATCCGGTCTGAGAATTGCCGCAACGAAGGTAACGAAACGCCCTTCGCCAACGTCGGCGCCAACGGCCTTGTTGATCTGTTCCATAGCTTGCAGGAAATTACTTTGTTGTCCAAAGGACATGCGGGCATACGCGCGGCAAACCGCTGCAAGGAGCGCTGGACCAATGCCATGACCGGTGACGTCAGCCAGAGCAATGAGTATCCGACCATCGGGAAGTGCCTGCCAATCATAGTAATCACCACCGGTTTGATCGGCGGGTTTGTTCCAGGCCGCTATGTCGAAACCGGGAACTTGCGGCATGGATTTGGGCAGCAACGACTGCTGGATGGAGCGGGCGACCTCTAAGTCGTGTTGGAGGTGCTCCATTTTCCGGCGCGCTTCGGCTTCCCGGAGCGCGGCTTCCACCTGGTTGCGAAACTCACGGGCAACCAGAGCCGCGGCAACGGCGGCAAGCAGAATCGCCGTGGCAAAAGCCGGCACAAGCTTCTGCGGGGCAAAAAGCGAGGCGTTGGCCATGATTCCGTGCAGGCTCCAGCCGTGATAGCTCGCAGCGAAGAGATACGTCGCCGCGGAAGTGAATCCGCACATGACGCTAACAAAGGGTTTCAGTCGAAGCGTGGATAGACTAATCAGCAGGAAGTAGAGCAGGAACGCCGGATTGACGAGCGGGCGATAATCAGGAGCGAGCGAGGGGCTGGACAAAAAGGCAATCAAGAAGGCGGGGAAACAGGTCTCGAGGAAAATGTTGAGTTGCCAAACGGGATGGGTGACAGGTTTTTCGGAACCCATCGCTGAACGGATGGTGCGGAGAGCAAACAATTCAAGTATCAGAAGAGCGGAGGAGCAAAGGAGAATCCACAGCAAGGCGGACTCATTTTCCACGTTCCACGCAACCAGCGTCCGGATGAGTCGGATCAATAGCGCGACACCAACAGCGACAAGCAAAATATGGATGCGCAATCGCTCGCTCTTGAGCAGTGCCTGACGAAAGGCAGGCGATTCGCCGCGCAGTGGACTCATGGGTGCTGGCTCCGAGCAGGCATAACTAGTGGCCCCGGGAACGGTGGAGAAAATATCTTCGGAAGTACGCGCGGCCGGCGATCATTTCCATGGGCGAACGTTTGTGGCTTTGATGTACTGGTTGCCGAAGCTCTCGATTTCGTATTTCCCTTTTTTCTTGTCGAAGCGGATTTTGGCCGCGGCCATGATCTGTCCGGTACCCTCGCCCTTGGCGTTGAGTGTCACCTGAAGAAAACCGAACGGATAGTCGGTGGTGCGCCCGTTGTTGTAAAGCTCCATGAAAGGCATGGTGCGAGCGGTGACGATAGTAATGATGGTGTCGGTCCCCTGCTGGCGTTTGCGCGCGACGGCGATTTGATTGCCGGTGGAGCCGACCGCGCTGATGCGGCCCTTATCTTCCTTTTCCAGGGCTCGGCGGAGTGCGTCGGTCCCTTTGTCTTTGACAAGCTGGGCAAAATTCTGGACTTCTTCATCGGTGGTCAACTGGGTGATCCGAAAATCAAACTGGATTGTCTTGCCTCCGACGCTCCCCCCAGTGCCGATGGCGACGCCGGAGTATGCCTCGGGGGAAGTTTTATCCTGGGCGAGGCCAACAAGCGACAGGCACACGAATAGGCAGGCCACCACGGCAACGATGCGCGAAAGCTGCGTTCTCATCTGTGAATCTCCTGAGAAGAAATGGACTCCGCGAGCAGTCATCTTCGTCCCCGGCGAGAAAGTGCCGTTTGCAGGGGCGAGCCTGCAATGACCGTGCGTATTCTGCTTGCGAGGCAAAAGCGAGGGTATTGTCAAAAGGAACAGTGGACGGCAGCCTGCCGGGGAGATTGCTCGACCCGACCTTGTGCCTGCAATTGAGCCGGCAGGACGTGTAATCCACTATGCCTAGTCGGTGACTCTCTTCCACGTGCCGTCCGGGTTGTACTCCGTTATTGCTCCCGCCAGATCAGAAGTTTTCTCCCCCAGATCTTTCTGATAAACGACGCCATTCTGATTGATGATGAAGGTCATAACACCGCTCACCTTGTACTGTGCGGGATACGCCACCAGCGCCACTCCCCCGGTGAGTTTTCCGTCCGTCAGATAGCTTTTCGCCCCGCCTTTCGCCGCCGCTCCCTGTGCAGTCAGGGTGCGATAAAAATAACCGTGATAAGGCTCGGCGTCTTCCCCCCCCGCCGACGTTCCATAGCCTTCGCCACTGGCCTTCGCCAGGAATGGCCCCGCGGGGCTTGCCGTTTCGTCGTTCTTGCTTTCCCAATACAGTCCATTTTGCTTGCCGGGGTCACTCATCAATCTTGATGCGTAAATTCCCGCAGGCAATCCGTCGTGGCCAACCGAAGCGTAATCCTTTTGCGCGTCGATAAAGCCCCGGCACGCCGCAATCGCTCCCAACTCGTTGCGGCCGATGCGGCGGAAGAGCAGTTCCTGCTTGCCGGCTTCGGTGTCAAATCTCCACTTGCCGCCGTCGTTCACCAGTGGGATCGGCATCGGCCAGTCGCTCGCGCCCACTTGCAGGATTCGCGTATTTTCATCCTGTGTCACGATGGCGTGCTTTGTGTTGTACGCCTTCACAAAACTCTGCATGCGCGCCTTGTCCTGAACCGTGTCGCCCGAATAGACAAGATCCTTCCCTTCGTCGCCAAACACCGCGAGCATTTCCTCCTGGTTGCCGTCTGCCGAGGCCCTAAAAAGAGCTTGAACGGCCTCTTCCGGCGTGGCAAAAGTCTTTTGCTCAGCAGCCTTGGCCAGACCCGCAAATAACATGGAAGTGAGGATAATCATCGTCAGAAAGGTTTTCATTCGCATGTGCATTCCACCATCTCTGGAAATCATCTCGTTCATCCCTTACCTCTTCCGGTTGGCGTTGCCGGTGGGCCTGGAATTTGCGCCCATGCTGGCTTTGCCTCGATTGCTTGCGGCTTTATCGGTGTTTGGACTGCTGACTCCCCCAAAAGCTCCGCCGCCTGACGACGGAGGCGTTCGGTTCCCCTGCCCAGCAGTCGGCTGAGACGGCCGCTGTGCCGATGTAGTGGGTCTCGACGTGGGAGCAATCCCCGTGGAAGGCCGCGCGGCGGGCGTGTTGGTTGTGGTTGGCCGCGTTGCTCCAGGTTGCCCGTATCCACGGTCGCTGGATGCATTCCTTGTCGGTGCATTCCCGGTGCTCGCTCGATTGTTCGCTCCGGCGTTGGCTTTGCCAGGGAGAGTGGAGGGCCGACTCTGAGCGTTGCCAGCGGCGTTGGCACCTTTATTGCCCTGATACGTACTCTGTCCTTTCCAATTGTTCGAGCTATCGCCAGCGCTTGGTCGTTGCGCCGGGCTTGGGTTGTTCCCCGCGTTCACGCCGCCGGGGCGATTCTGAACGTTGCCGGTAGCCGGCCGGGGATTCGCCGTCGTGTTGTTCGCCGGCCGGTTTCCCTGATAATTTCCCTGGCCCTTCCCGGTGTTTGCAGCAGGGTTCGGGCGATAGTTTACGCCTTTGCTTTCGCCCGGCATATTCCCCATGCTCTTCGCATAGGCGCCATTCGGATTATTGTTATACGGCACAGGTCTTGGCTTGTAGCTGGGATTCAGATTGTTGTTGTTGTTGAAGCGGTTGTAATAGTTATTGTTGTTGTTGATGTAGATGTTCGTGTTGCCGTAGTGGACCGGGCGGTTGTAATAGCCGCCGTGATACCCAGGATAGTAAATCGGGTGGTACGGCGGAGGATAATAGGGTCTCGGACCATACCACACGCCCCCGTATCGCCACGCCGGGTAATAGTAATTGTTGCTATTAATCGCCTTGCCCACAGCGATCCCCGCTCCGAATGACAAGAGCCCGATCAGCACCGCGCTTTCCGTGCTCACGCCGGACTTCTGCTGTTGAACAACTGTTGTGGAGCTGCCGCTGTAACTGGTCGGGGCGTTCGTTGTCGTCGTCGTGGTCGTTGTTCCGCTAGGTGTAGTTGTCGTGGTGGTTGTCGAATAGACCCGCGTAGGATCATACTGAGGCACATAGACAACTTTCGGGTCAGTCGGCTTCAACTCAACGATTTCCCTGCCCTGGTCCTGCTTCACCTGTACGGTCATCTGCGGTGAGCTTTTCAGCGCGCCGGTGTCCACGGCCTGTGCGCGCAGCCTCTGCACCGATTCGAGGACCGCTTTGGGATTACCTTGATATACCGCCCCCAGTTGCTTGGTCCAGTCAAACTGCTGGCACATTAGATCGACCACCGTCGGATAATGCAACAGGGCTTGCATCACTGGGGTAAATCCAGCTTTGCTCGAAGCCTGATCGAGGGCCGCCTCTTTCAAGTTTTGATTCTGGTCCAACACCAGCCAGTTTCCGCCGTCCATCACTTCCTGTGGGTCAACCGCGGCCTGCAGCATCACCGCCAACACGGGATCGGGATAGAGGGCGATCGGCGCGAGAAGTTCATCCAGCCCATCGGCCGTCAAGTTGACTTCCGGCAACTGGGCGGTCGGCTGTTCCTGACCTGCTTGGGCGGCTTGGCCTCCGGCCGCGGTCGGTGCCGGCTGCGTGCCAGGATCCTGGGCGGATGGGTTCGCGGACTGCTGCTGAACCACGGGCGCTGTGGCCTGATCTTTGGCGCTGCAACCTTCCAGACCGGAAGTTGCAATCAGCAACAAGAATGACATGAGAAGTGACATGCAACTCTGGGTTAGCTTCATATTTCCTCACTGAGAGAACTTCTGCTTCGGGTGGCGGGGCTTGTGCTGCCGTTGCCCGACGTTCCTCGATAGGTCTATGTCGGCCACCCGGAACTGGAACTCATTTCATGCGCAGTATTTCCATCATTCAGAACCATCCTGCTCGTTCCCCAGGCCCCTAACCATTGGTAAAACTAACAATCAAGAAAGCTTCGATGCTGGATGCCGTTGGCATGCATGTCTTGTCTAACTGGCTATGGTTCTAAGCAGGCTTCCACAGAGCGATTCTGCTTGCGCCCTGTCGCCGTGCTGCCGTCCGAAACAGGGTTGTCCCGACCCACTCCTTTCGCCGCAATAGCGTTGGGCGAAAGTCCCGGCGAAATCAGGAACTCGGGGACGGTGTCGGCGGGTTGCTTCACCATTGTCAAGACTAACTGTCGACGTTGCAGGCCGGTGATCAGCGATTGCCAAACTTCCAACTGACACCGGAGCTGGTGCCGTAGTCGCTGCCGGAGAAGGTCGGCGGCGGTTGATTGTCCCAATTGCCGTAAAAGGAAATGTTCCAGGTGAGATTGCTCCAAAGTTTGACGTAATAGGAGGCGTTGAGGTTGAAATGGACGCGGCCGGATTCAGTAATTGCGGGAAGCAGCGTGGCAGTGACGGAGAGATTGGTTTTGTTGAAGCGGAAGAGTTTGACCTCGCCGCCGATCAGGGCGGACGCGGCGTTCTGAGTGAGGGAGGGCACGATCATCTGCTGGTAATTGATGCGCTGCCAAACCAACCCGCCAACCACAGAGATCGTGGCGCGATTGTCGTTTACCAGGTAACGCCCGATGCCTCCGCCGATGCTGCTCTGCAGTTGAATTCCCTGTTGCGAGCTTTGCAGGAAATCGGCGATCCCCGCGTAGTACCAATTGTTCCAGCGCAGCAGCCGCTCCACGTTGAGGTTGAGATCATTGCGTGTGGCCGGCGATGTGCCGGTGCTTGAGGACAACGTTGAATTATACGCGGCGCTGGCCGACCAGCGCTCGCGAGGGTAGTTGAGGGAAGAACTCAAATTGTATTGCGTGGATTGGTTGCCCTTGCTGTAGATGACGCCCAGACCGATATCCCCATTGAACCGCTGCCACAAGGTCTCGGAGGTTTGATCCATTTTGATGATTTGAGTTTTGTCGAGCTCGACCTTGGTATCGTGGGGCTGCAAGATCTGGATCTCGACAGGGCGTCCACCAGAATTCTCAGTCGTGGAGAGTGTTCCGGAATGGACCAAGCCATCTTGTGTCTTGACGATGAACAGTTGCCTGCTCTCAACATGATCAACCTTGGACCATTCCACGGAAGAAGTACCAAGAATGTAGTCGACCTTAATATAGAGGGTGTCGGAGGCGAGGCTCTTAATCTCGCAGGTGATGCGGTCTCCGTTCTTCATGATGATGACATCGCTTTTTTCGCGCGCGAACAACGGCACGGCAAGAAAAAAAGACCAGCACAGGACGGCCATTCCAGTTTTCATACCAAACCCTTTTCCCCCCGGAATGTTTGCCTTCGGTTTCCCGGCGAGTTGAGATTGCCACTTCGAGTAACGCCATTGTGGATAAGTACAAAATCACGCGGGTGATCCGAACCAGTGGTCAGGTCGCGTTTTTCCGCGACAAGAAACGAGATGAGGGCCATTGTCCGGTTTCAGGTGCTCGACCAAGCTTTTTGCATGACGGTGAAAAGGAAAGCGGCAGTGAGGCCAAACAATATCCAGCCGTTCAATGCTTCCAGCGAGCCCATCAGTTGCCAGTCCCGCGCCAGTTCGAAATTTTCGTGTCCGTAACTGGTCATAGCACTCAGGGAATAGAGCATGGCAGTCCGGTTGTCCGGTAATGCCGCTAAAAATCGAAAAGCGCCCGCCCAAAGAATGCACTCAAAACCGTGCAACAGTGTGGCCCAAAGGGCGGTTCCACCCATGACAAAGATTGCGGCGGTCGATTGATTTCGAAGCCGGCCCGCACTTCCAAGCATGAAGGCTATCCTCTTGTTGATGAACCCGAGGCCAAAGGCGTGGAAGACGATAGTCAGGACAATCAACGGAAGGCCCCACGCCCAATCCATGCCCCAATTGATGACAGTACCCGGATCCATAGGTGCTCTCGTTTATCCCACTCCACGGTGAAAGTGCGCAGTCCGGAACCGAAGCCGTGCTACCTGCGCCTGCCACCACCTCCGCCGCCACCTCCGCCCCAACTGCGGCCCCCGCCGCCATATCCGCCAGAGCTGTGATTACCGCTTTGGTAGTGTTGGCTCTGGGCCGAACCGCTTTCTCGGTTTTGCTTCTCGGAGTCGAGATTTTCTGAGGACCCGCTGTAGGAGGAGTGGCTTTGATTCATGCTCTGTTCATGTTGCTGGGCGCTTGCCTGGCTGCTCGGATTCTGTTGCTGATAGTTCGACTTGTCTTGCTGCGCCGTGGCCTGGCTGCTAGGGTGCTGTTGCTCATAGCTTTGAGCGTTTTGCTGGGCTTTCTGCTGGTTCTGGGTCGTGTTCACATTGCTCCAGCCGCCACTGCCGTTGGACTTTTGCCAGCCGGAACCAGTGTTTTTGTAAACATTTCCGTCGTGGCCAGCGTACATGTCGCCGTTGGATGACTTGCCAGCGACTGTGCTCCCGTAGGCTGAGCTCGTACCCTCGGCCTTCCCACCCGATGAAGTCTGCCCGGACGCTACCGTCCCTTGCGCGGTGGAATAATGCTGTGTCGTGGCGGATTTGTTTCCCTGCGAGACGTAGGAACTCCCCCATTGCGCGGTGGGGCTCGACCCCTGATGAGTTGCACCATACGATCCGGTGTACGGGTTGTACGCCTGGCCCACGGTCTGCTTGCCATAAGCCGTGGATGTGGAAGCTGTTCGCGTGGAGGTGCCGGTGTAGGGATTGTAGGACGCCGTGCGGGTCGCGGAACCATACGCGCCGTAAGTCGTTTGTGAAACGCCGTAGGCCCCTGTCGAACTGTGGTAGTAGGACGTGCCGTACGCGCCATAAGCGCCGTAGCAAGTGGGGTAGGGATGGTATACGGGGTAGCCATACGCCGGGTAACCAATGTAGGGGGGATAGTAGTAACCGCTGCCGTTAGCCACGATGGCTCCGACTGCAGCGCCCATGACGAACGCACCGAGATATCCTGCTGTGTAACTGGATTGCACGTTCCCGCTCGAAGTTGTGACCTGCGTAACATAGGTGACGTTGTAAACAGGCGAACTCGGAGGAATCGTATAAATCACCTGGGGCACGGAATTCGCCGTCGTCCACGGACCCTGCGGCGTGGTGGACATGAACCAAACTCCCTGCAAGCAAAGATAGTAGACGTCGCCCACCTGAATCACTTTGTCCGGAGTATTGGTGGCGTACCGCAGAGTTGTGCCCTCAATCGGTGCGAATTGCGGACTTCCCGTATAGTCTACTTTTGCCTGGGCCGCTGCGGTTGCGGGATTCAGTTCCATCACTGTGGGAATTTGCGCGATCAGCACCGCGTCTTTTGCCTGGGAAGTGCCGGGCACGGAAGCGAGGATTGCGCTCGCCGGGTTTGAGAGAGGAATGTTGGCAAAATCCGGCGGCAGGCTGAGAGATGCAAACGTCCACGGGCCGGTTAAACTCTGCGCGCTGAACCAGCGGCCCGCTGCCAGGTAGTAATACGTTTGGGTTGCGCCATAAACAAAGACGGGGGAATCGGTGTTGTTGGCATAGACCAGTTGCGTCCCCGGAATTGCGGTGTACGTCGGCCGCCCTTCGAACAAAATCACTTCGGCGGGAAACTGGCTGTAAAAGACTTGTGGAACAATGGCATTGGCAACCTGCGGGGGCGGAACCGCCTTCTTCACATCCGCAAATTTGCCGGAGTCGGGGACCTTCTCGAATGCTTTGGATAGTGTCATAACCCTTGACCACGGCCCATGCAGATCAGCGGCGCTCAGCCAGATATTGTTGAGCAACAGGTAATACTGGGAATTGTTTTTGTCAAAGAACAACGGCCACATCGTGTTGACGACAAACTTCAGGTCGGTCTTCGGAATCTCTGCGAGGACGGGCTCGCCATCCACGCCGAGGAGAATTGCAGGAGTGTAGCTGACAAAAATAAAAGGGGGATCGTTTTTCAAATTAACCGTCTGGACCGATTGCGGCTTCGGCACGTAAGCCACGACGCGTTCCAGTCCGATAGTGAACGTCGGGGGAAGAAATGATCTGAGGAGTTGCGTGAGTTGTGCCGAACTTGCCGGATCCTGGGATGGAAAATAAGCGTTCAGAACTTGCATGCCGTAGATGATTACCGTGTGGGTTTCGGTGTTAACATTGGTGGTGCCTTCGAATTCCGCGGCGCCCACGATTTCTTTGCCTCCTGCAGGAGTGAGCTGAAAGGCCTGGCGCCACTTGATATCGGTAAAATTCTGCCAGTCGTCCACCTGTGGCTGGTAGACGATGATTGAGCCGCCCGAGTTTACGTGCTTTCGGGGCCAGCCGGGGTCCTGTGCCCAGGCGCACGAGCAGGCCGCCAAAATAAAACCGAGACCTCCGACCCACAGTTTGGTGTGTCGCATGGTTAACTCCTTGTCGGGCACGATCACGCGTGAAACTTCCCCGTCCTGCGGTCTCTTCCGACGAAGCAACGAGCCGCTCTTGGCATGAGACCGCGGCGTGGCATCGCAAAGCGCCTCAGCGAGCCGCGAGCGACGCGGCGGATTCGATGGAGTCTCGCCCTGCCGGCAAGCGTGCCGCGGTGTTCATTTGAGCCGCAATGCAAATCCCACCAGCAAGCCGCTCATGTGAGTGTCATACAAAAATCCGGCGTTCCTGTAGTCCCCATCCATGTACCGGTAGCCGAGTAGCAGTGAATATCTCTCCCTAAACTGCTTGCCCACGCCGGTATAAACCTGCTAGGTCAACTGCGAGCCAACTCCAAAGCCACCGGTGTAGACTGGCGCGGCGAAGGCAACCGGGAAAATTGCAACGGCGAAGAGAATCTTGGCTCTCTTGCCCATCTGTCTCTCCTTTTTTTTTGGCGTGAGCGGCAGAGAGTTCGGATTCTGCGATCGCCGACTGCACTGAGAGCAGCAACTCCAAAGCAGGGATGATGTTGGCACCGGCGAGGGGTGGGGGTAATTGTCAAAAGTAACAGCCCGTTGCCGCGCCGTTCCGTGCAGCTTCCCGCTCACTGCTTCTCCATGGAGAAATAGAGATTCAGGGCCAGCCCGACCGAATTCACTTGCCCGTTTGGCCGCTTGCCCGTGTTGTTGTCGTGCTCGAAGTAGGTATTGAACTGAACGTGCTTGCCTACCGGAAACAGACTGCCTGCATAGAGCGACGTGGTGTTCCACTTGCCGTATTGACTCTCGTAGAACGGTTCGGCCGCGAGATACGGAATGAAATGGTAGGAATGGATCGCAAAAGTACGATCCAACGTTAATTTGTTCCGGTACCGCCAGGTGAAGATTCGGCTTTTCCAGTCGAGATCCGCCCGGTTCCGGTCGGAGAGGGAAAATCCCGCTTTCAAGGGGAAGTTTGAAGTGACCGCTACCTGCATGCGGTTTTCCGAAGGAGCATCCGGTGCAGTGATGTAGCGATAGCCGGCTTCGAGAACCAGCAATCTTGACTTTGAATCGTCCAAGTCGAAGGCTTTGACTTTCTTGAGTTTGATCAAGGGCTTCAAGTAGAGCTGGAAGCTGGGGCCGATTGTCGCTTGTGTCGGATCGCCGCCCTCTCGGTCATCCTTGGCCTGCAGATACGCGCGAAAGGTGGAATTCAACGTGAGGTGCGCATCAACTTCCGGCAGAAATTGAATGTCTTGCGCACGAGCAGACACACAAGCGGCACAAACCAAAAATGCGAAACTCCAAAATACTAGGTGAATTCGTGCCATTCTTCCGTACCACTAGATTGAGGAAGAGGTTCACAACTTCGGTGGTTCGGCCGTCGCGAGCCGTCCATTCATGAGGCAAACCCTGCTCACTTGATGTTGAAGGTCGCGCCCATCGCCACGCCAGGCATGTTGACGTCGTAAACGAATTGGGCATTTCCGCTCGGCCGGTAATTCACGTGGAGGTAGCGATATCCAACCAGTAAAACCCACCTGCGGCTGATCTTGTAGCCCAGGACTCCCGCAACCTGATAATCCGATCGCGCGTCGGCTCCGCCTGCATCTCCAGCAATAATTGCAGAAACCTTGGGCGTGAGCGCTGCTGTAATCTGCCCGCCAGCAACGGCGTCCGCCCAACTCGCCGACTGGGAAAAGCCACCCCTGATCTGGACTGGTTGCAGGGTGAGGTCCGTTGAAAGATGCCAATAGCGAAACCCGAACAGCGCATCCACTTTCACTCTTTTCCCATCGGCGATTCGATAGCCGATCTTTGGGGTAAGCATGGTTTCGGTCATTTTTGCCTTGATGGAAAGCGCTACCACTTGAATGGGAAGCGCCTTGTCGTCGGACAACTTGATCCACATGAAATCGACGGGCATGAGCACGCGTTTGTAGCGAGCTTCCATAACGCCCATCGCACCGATGTCGGTGTTAGAGAAAATATCGCTGAAAGACGCATGCACGCTCGCTTCGCGACCGAGAGCCCCTACGGTGCCGTGAACACCGGAAAACCACAGATAAGGAGTGATGGCGACGTGCCAGCCGTCATTCGTGTTCGTCTCCTTTGGCTGCGGCGCGGTCGCGCTCATGTCCGATTGCGCCTGGGCACTTGCCCGGGGTGAATAAAACGAGGCCGCGAGCGCCAGTACGAATAATCCCGCATTTGTGGGCTTCCAGGACGAACGCATTTTGAACTTCCTTTCCTTCGCGAGTGAGATACTGGCTTCTTGCACTCACGGCCACCCGAGTCGAGGGTTTAATTGTTAGGATTCGCGAGCCCTTCGAGCTCCTGTAGTTGTTTCAGGGCTTGGACTGCCTTGAGAGTCATGTAATTGATGTTGGCGGGTTGCATCCCCGACCCTTCCTGGAAGGGGTACTGCGGGATAGTCGACAAGAACTCTTTGACTTTCTGTCCGATGGGAATGAAAAGCCACATGTTGTCCGCATACCATCGCAGATACATCTGCGATTCGAAGGGCATTCTCTCGTAGGGATCAGCGCGCAGGTTCACGAGGAGCGGCCAGGAAGTAACTTCGCGAGTACCTGTCATGATGTTTCCATGCACCCCCGCGAAGTTGGCCTTCCAGTCGTTCCAGCGGATGGCATTCAACTCACCGCCCTGCCCGAAGTAGAGAATCTCCTCACGCGGTCCCTTATTTACTTCACCCTTGAAGTAAGGCAGGAAGTTATAGCCGTCCAGGTGAACCTTGAAGGTTCTGCCGTTGGCCTGATAGCCCTGCATGAGTTTTTCCTTGACGTCCGGAACACCCGCTGCGGCGAGCAAAGTTGGCATCCAGTCTTCCTGAGAGAATATCTGGTTGCATTGCGTGCCCGACTTAATCACGCCGGGCCATCTGACGATCATCGGCACGCGCATGCCCCCTTCCCAAGTTGTTCCCTTCTCGCCATGGAACGGTGTGATCCCACCGTCCGGCCAAGATGCAGTCTCCGCGCCATTATCTGTGCCGTAGATCACGATCGTATTTTCCGAGATGCCCAAGTCGTCGAGTTGCTTGAGCAACTGGCCGACCATCGCATCATGCTCAACCATGCCGTCGGGATAGAGACCGATACCGGTTACTCCATCGGAGGATTTCTTGAGGTGAGTCCAGACATGCATACGGGTGGTGTTAAACCAGATGAAGAACGGTTTCTTGTCGGAGACGGCCTTTCCCAGGAACTTTGTCGCGGCGTCGTAGAATTCAACGTCAGCGGTGGGCATGCGTTCGCGGGTCAGCGGCCCAGTGTCTTCGATTCTTTGCTTGCCGACCTTGCCCCACCGCGGCTCAACTGTGGTGTCGTCCTTGTCCGTGGCCCAGCTGTGAAGTACACCACGGGGTCCGAATTGCTTCTTGAATGCCGGGTCCTTTGGATAGTAATAGGTTTCCGGTTCTTCCTCTGAATTGAGGTGGTAGAGGTTGCCAAGAAATTCGTCGAATCCATGCACGGTGGGGAGATGCTTGTTGTTGTCCCCAAGGTGGTTTTTGCCGAACTGGGCAGTAGTGTAGCCTTGCTGCTTGAGAAGATCTGCGATTGTTGGCGTCCAGTCAGGAATCCCGTGTGTGGAACCAGGGAAGCCGACGGTAAGCAGTCCTGTCCTGAACGGGTGCTGCCCCAGAATGAAGGATGCGCGGCCTGCGGTGCAGCTCTGCTGAGCATAGGCGTCGGTGAACAGCGCTCCCTCTTTCGCCAAGCGGTCAATGTTGGGGGTTCTGTAGCCCATCACCCCGAGGTTGTACGCACTAATGTTGCTGATGCCGATGTCGTCGCCCCAAATAACGAGGATGTTTGGCTTCTTCTGCTGCGCGAAAGTTGTGGGAGTCCCAACCAAACCAAGAAAGCTGAATAGCGCTGCCAAAACAAGCTTTGCTCGTGCGGTCCGCTTCATAAAACGCCACCCCTTATGATCTGCCGGAGAAACGATTCGGCCGATTCCTCACCGCAAATACACGCCGTAATTTCACAGGCGGGGCCATGCTGCTCCGCACGACGACAAAGCGTAATTGTCAAAAGTGACATGCTAAGCCGCACAGACACACAATTGCACCGAGCGGGCAGCCGTCTGGAAGCTAGGATTTGCCGTCTGGAATGTCTTGCGGGGAAGAAAAACGCGAGACAAAAGGACAATCCACCAGCGCTTCGTACATCGCCGGGATCAAGTCAGTCTTCATAAGCACTTTCACGACGTAACCGAGTCCCCCCGCGGCAAAGCAAGTGGTCAAAATGTCCGAGTCCTGATGCACGGTGAGAAAAACGATCTTTGCTCTATTTCCACGTTTCTTGAGTTCCCTGGCGACTTCGATTCCGCTCATACCGGGCATCGAGATATCCAGGACGACGAGATCGGGTGCAAGGGCAAGCGTTGCGTCAAGGGCTGCCTGCCCATCGGTCACCATGGCGACAATTTCGAATTTCTCTTTCAACAGGGCAGCGACGGCGCTCAACACCTGCGCAAGATCATCGGCCAATACGACGCGGCTGAGCCTCATGCGAGCTCACCCCCGAGCT